>Ga0070741_10021241_pt1 | contig 10124 bp, 6 predicted proteins | sample Coa_R1_4_FD_66440 | JGI IMG/M metagenome (GOLD analysis project Ga0070741, IMG submission 66440) | Surface soil microbial communities from Centralia Pennsylvania, which are recovering from an underground coalmine fire - Coalmine... | ecosystem: Environmental > Terrestrial > Soil > Unclassified ...
CAAGGGCATCTACATCCTGCTGTTCCTGCTCATGACGCTCCTGATCGTGTTCTCGGTCACGTGGTTCGGCCTGTACCTGGCGCGGGGGATCACGGTCCCCATCCAGCTCCTGGCGCACGGGACCCGCGAGGTGGCCGCCGGGAACCTGGGCTACCGCGTGACCGCCCAGGCCGACGACGAGGTAGGGACGCTGGTGGAGTCGTTCAACCAGATGACCGCCGACCTCCAGTCCTCCAAGGCCCGGCTCGAGCAGGCGTACGGCGACCTCCAGGCCAAGCACGCCGAGCTCACCGAGCGGCGCCGCTACACCGAGACCGTGCTGGAGGCGGTCGCCACCGGCGTCGTCTCGGCGGACGCCGCCGGCGTGGTGACCACCGTCAACCGGGCGGCGAGCCGCATGCTCGGCCTGGCGCCGGAGGCGGCGGTCGGGCGGCACTACGCGCGGGCGTTCGACGGGGCGCCGTACCTCGACCTGGTGGCGCTCATGCAGCGGATGGAGCGGCTCCGCGCCGGCAGCCTCGAGCGGGAGCTGCAGGTGCCGCTCGACGGGAAGAGCCTCACCCTGGTCGCGAGCCTCACCGCGCTGGTCGGGCCGGAGGGGGGGTACCTCGGCATCGTGCTGGTCTTCGACGACCTCACCGACCTGGTGGCCGCCCAGCGCCTGGCCGCATGGCGCGAGGTCGCCCAGCGCATCGCCCACGAGATCAAGAACCCGCTCACGCCGATCCAGCTCTCGGCCCAGCGGCTCCGGCGCCGGCTGGCCGGCCGGCTGCCGGACGACGGCGGCCTCCTGGAGGAGTGCACCGCGACCATCATCGGGGAGGTCGAGGGCCTCCGGCGGCTGGTCGACGAGTTCTCGCGGTTCGCGCGCATGCCGAGCTTCGCGCCCAAGCCGACGGACCTCCGGCGCCTGCTCGAGAGCGTGATCGCGCTCTACGGCGAGACGCACCCGGCGATCCACCTCCGCGCGGACCTGGCGACCGAGCTGCCGACGCTCGAGGCCGACGGCGACCAGCTCAAGCGGGCCGTGCTGAACCTCATCGACAACGCCGTCGAGGCGGGCGCGACCGAGATCGTGGTCGCGACGCGGGCTGCCGGCGGGGACCGCGCACAGGTCGTCATCGCCGACAACGGGCCGGGGATCCCCGGCGAGGTCCGCGACCGGGTGTTCCTGCCGTACTTCTCGACCAAGGCGACCGGCATGGGGCTGGGGCTCCCGATCGTCCACCAGATCGTGGCCGACCACGGCGGCCACATCCGCGTCGAGGAGAACGCCCCGCGCGGCACCCGGTTCGTCATCGAGCTGCCGGTGATCCGGCCCGCCAACGGCGGGCTGCCCGCCGCGGAGGCCGAGGCCGACCCGGGCGCGGCGGGGCTGGCGCACCCCCGGGTGCCCTGATCCGCGCGGTGACACCATGAGCGCGGGACGCGGCGCGGCGGGGCGCGGACGGGCCGGCGCCGCGGCCCCGGCCGGAGGCTGAGGGGCCGGTGGCCGGGGAGCGCATCCTGGTGGTCGACGACGAGCGCGGCATCCGCACCACGCTGGGCGGCATCCTGGCCGACGAGGGGTACCGCCCGGTGACGGTGGCCGGCGGCCCCGAGGCCCTGGCCCGGATCGGCGAGGAGGTGCCGGACCTCGTGATCCTGGACATCTGGCTCGCCGAGATGGACGGGATCGAGGTGCTGGCCGAGGTCAAGCGGCAGTGGCCCGAGCTGCCGGTGGTCATGATCTCGGGGCACGGGACGATCGAGACCGCGGTCAAGGCGACGAAGCTGGGCGCCTACGACTTCATCGAGAAGCCGCTCTCGCTCGAGAAGACGCTGCTGGTCGTCGAGCGGGCGCTGGAGCACGCCCGGCTCGAGCGCGAGAACCGGCAGCTCCGGGAGCGGATCGAGCGCGCGCACGAGATCATCGGCGCGAGCCCCGCGGTGATGGAGCTGCGGCGGCAGATCGCGACCGCCGCCCCCACCAACGGCCGCGTCCTCATCTTCGGCGAGAACGGCTCGGGCAAGGAGCTGGTCGCCCGCGCGATCCACGCGCTCTCCGCCCGCCGCGACCGGCCGTTCGTGGAGGTCAACTGCGCGGCGATCCCCGACGAGCTGATCGAGTCCGAGCTCTTCGGGCACGAGAAGGGCGCGTTCACCGGGGCGGTGGCCCGCCGGCGCGGGAAGTTCGAGCTCGCCGCCGGCGGCACCCTGTTCCTGGACGAGATCGGCGACATGTCGCTCAAGACCCAGGCCAAGGTGCTGCGGGCGCTCGAGGAGCAGACCATCGAGCGGATCGGCGGGCACGACGCGATCCGGGTCGACGCCCGGGTGATCGCCGCCTCGAACCAGCCCCTGCCCGACCTGATCGCCCGGGGCCGGTTCCGGGAGGACCTCTTCTACCGCCTGAACGTGATCCCGATCGAGGTGCCGCCGCTCCGCCGCCGGCGCGAGGACATCCCGCTCCTGGTCGAGCACTTCCTGAAGACGTTCTCCGCCGAGTACGGCAAGCGCCCGAAGACCCTCTCCGGCGAGGCGATGGGGTGCTTCGTCGCCTACGACTGGCCGGGGAACGTGCGCGAGCTGCGGAACATGGTGGAGCGGCTCGTCATCATGACCCCGGGCGACGTCATCGGTCCCGACGACCTCCCGGGCTCGCTCCGGCCGGAGCCCGGCGCCCCCGCCGGCGAGCCGGCCGCCGCCCAGCAGAGCCTGCGCGAGGCCCGCGACGCCTTCGAGCGCGGCTACATCCTGGGCGAGCTCCGCCTGCGCGACTGGAACATCACGCGGACCGCGCGGGCGCTCGGCATCGGCCGCGTGAACTTGTGGCGGAAGCTCAAGGCCTACGGGATCACCGTCCCCCGCCGCGCCGAGGAGCCGCCGCCCCGCGCCCCCGTCTCGGAGTGAGGACCGCGCCCCGCGCCGCGAGGGGCGGGGGGAGCGCGCGGGGATCGGGCCGCGTCTCCCGGGCGCCCGCCCCTCGCTGGCCGGCCGCGCTGGGTCGCCGCGGCGTCGTGGCGTCCCCGCACCCCCTGGCGACCGTGGCCGGGCTCGACATCCTCCTCCGCGGCGGCACGGCGGCGGACGCCGCGGTCGCCGTCGGGGCGACGCTGGCGGTCGTCTACCCGCACATGACCGGCCTCGGCGGGGACAGCTTCTGGCTCCTGTGGGACGCGCGCGCGGCACGGCTGGCCGCGCTGCAGGCGGCGGGCGGCGCGGCCGCGCTCGCCAGCCCCGCCTACTACCGGCGGCAGGGGCTGACGGCGATCCCGGCACGCGGCCCGCTGGCCGCGCTCACCGTCCCCGGCGCGGTCGACGGCCTCTGGTCCGCGCACCGGTGGAGTCGCGCCCGGCTCGGCTCCGCGGTGCCGTGGGGCGACCTGCTGGAGGCGGCGATCCGGCACGCCCGGGACGGCTTCGCCGTCTCCCCCTGCCTCACGCGCGTGACCCGCGGGGCGGCGGACCTCCTGGCCAGCGACGATCCCGCGCTCGGGCCCCTCCGCGAGGCCTACCTCGCCGCGGGCGCCCCGCTCGCGCCGGGGAGCCCCCTCGTCCAGCCCCGCCTGGCCGCGACGCTCGAGCGGCTCGCCCGCGAGGGCGGCCGCGCGTTCTACGAGGGCGCGATCGCCGACGAGATCGGCCGCGCCTGCGAGGCGCTCGGGAGCCCCCTCCGCGCGCGGGACCTCGCGGTCCACCGCTCGCGCTGGGTGGAGCCGATCACGGCCCCCTACCGCGGGGGCGTGGCGGCGTCGGTCCCGCCGCCCTGCCAGGGGCTGGCCGCGCTCGCCATCCTCGGGATGCTGGACGCGCTGGACGTGCGGGACGGGGACGACGCCGGCTACGTGCACCTCGTGGTCGAGGCGACGAAGCTGGCGTTCGGCGACCGCGACCGGTGGCTCGCCGACCCGGAGGTCGAGCCGGTGCCGCTCGGGGCGCTCCTCGATCCCGCCTACCTCCGCGAGCGCGCCCGGGCGATCGCCGCCGACCGGGCGATGCCGGCGCCGGCCCGGTCCGGGGTGGAGCGCGGGGACACCATCGCGTGCGTGACGGCCGACGGCGCCGGGCACTGCGTGTCCCTGATCCAGAGCCTCTACCACGAGTGGGGCTCGGGCGTGGTCGCCGGGGCCACCGGCGTCGTCCTGCAGAACCGCGGGATCTACTTCGACCTGGACGGCGGCCCGAACGGGCTGGTGCCCGGGAAGCGCCCGTTCCACACGCTCACGCCGTTCATGTACCTGCGCGACGGCCGGCCCGTCCTGGTCGCGGGGACGATGGGTGGCGAGGGACAGCCCCAGACGCTCGCCGCGCTCACGACCCGGATCGTCGACCGGGGGCTCGGGGTGCAGGCGGCCATCGAGGCGCCGCGCTGGATCTACGGCCGGACGTGGGGGGCGCCGCGGCGGGACCTGGCGCTCGAGCGGCGGTTCGGCGCGCGCGTCCGGGCGGCGCTCGAGCGGCGCGGGCACGTCGTCCGGGTGCTGGACGGCTGGAGCGACTCCGTGGGCCACGCGCAGGCGATCCAGCGCGACCCGACGGGCCTCCTGGTCGGCGGCGGCGACCCGCGCGCCGACGGGCCGGCGCTCGGGTGCTGAGGCGCGGGCGCGGATGATCGGCCCCGGCCCGCCTGCCGCGGCCGGCCCGGGTCTCCGGCTCGCGGCGGATGCCGTCGCGCCGCTGGCGCGCGCGCGGCTCCGGCCCGGGCGGCGGGGCTGGGTCGCGTCGCGGTTCCCGCGCACCGCGAACGTCCGGCTGGCGCCCGGCGGGCCCGAGGACTGGGTCTCTCTGCACGCCCCGGGCCCGCTACCCTCGCCGTTCGGCATCGCCTGCCCGGGCGCCCTGCCTGCGTGGGCGGTCGCCGGCACGCCCGTCGCCGTGGAGCCGGGCGGGGACGGCGCGGCCGCGGCGCTCCGGCTCGGATCGGCGTGGCGCCTGGCGCTCGCCGAGGCGCCGAGCGCGGAGACCGCGGTCCCGCCCGGCGCCCCGCCGGTGCCGGCGGCGACCCTGCGCGCCGCCGCGGCGATCGTGACCGGCGGCCTCCTGCCCGTGACCGTGGCGCTCCTGATGCGCGACGCCCCGCCGGGCGCGCCCTGCGGCCCGGGGACGGCGCGCGGGACCGCACTCGACGCCGTCCTCGCGTCGCAGGCGAGGCCGGTGCTCCTGGCGCTCTTCCGGGCGACCCGGCGGCGGGATCCCGCCCCGGCGCTCCGCGCGGCCGTGGCGCTGCTGGGCCTGGGCCCCGGGCTCACCCCCGCCGGCGACGACCTCGTGATCGGCTGGCTCGCCGGCCTGCAGGCCGGCGGCGGCGGGGCGCTGTGCGGGGCGATCGCGGAGGGGCTCGGCGACGCGGCCGCCTCGCGGACGACGCCGCTCGGCACCGCGCTCGTGACGGCGGCGCTGGCCGGCCACGTGGGCGTGCCGGCGAGCCGCTTCGTGGCGGGCCCGGGTCCCGTCGCGCTCACCGCCCTCCTCGCGGTGGGCGCCACCTCCGGGGCGGACTTCCTGGCAGGGTATGCGCTCGCGCGGCGGGCGCTCGGGACCGCCCTCGGCGCCGGCGAGCGCGGGGACCGCGCCGCGACCCGCGGGGTCCTCGCCGGGGCCGGGCCGTGATCGTGCACGCGGCGATCCGGCCGGCGGTCTACCGCGATTCGGTCGTCCTGATGCGCGTCGCGGAGGCCCTGCGCGCGCGCCCGGGCGTCCGGGAGGCCGCGGCGCTGATGGGGACCCCGGCGAACCACGCCCTCCTCGGGTCGGCGGGCCTGGCGACGCCGGAGACGGCGCGAGCCGGCCCGACCGACCTCGTGCTCGCGGTGGCCGCCGACACCGAGGCGGACGCCCAGGACGCGCTCGCCGCGGTCGACGCGCTGCTCGAGGCCGGGCCCCGCCGGCCGGCGGCCGGCCGCTCCCGGCCCCGCACGCTCCGCACGGCGCTCGCCGAGGCCCCGGACGCCGCGCTGGTCGCGATCTCGGTCCCGGGCGCGTTCGCCGCCCTCGAGGCGCGCCGCGCGCTCCACGCCGGCCGCCACGTGTTCCTGTTCAGCGACAACGTCCCGCTCGCGGAGGAGATCGCGCTCAAGCGGCTCGCGGTGGCCCGGCGCCGGCTCTGCATGGGGCCGGACTGCGGGACCGCGTACGTGGCCGGCGTCGGCCTCGGCTTCGCCAACGTGGTCCCGTGCGGGCGGATCGGGATCGTCGCCGCCTCCGGCACGGGACTCCAGGCGATCGCCGCCCACCTGGCGGCGCTGGGGGAGGGCGTCTCTCACGGCCTGGGCGTCGGCGGTCGCGACCTGTCGGCGGAGGTGGGCGGGCTCATGACCGGGCTTGCGCTCGACGCCCTCGCCCGCGATCCGGCCACCGAGATCGTCGTGCTGGTCTCGAAACCGCCGGCGCCGGCGACCGTGCCGACGCTCGCGACCGCGCTCCGGGCGCTCGGGAAGCCGGCGGTGGCGTGCGCGCTCGGGACGTCCCCGGTGGCCGCCGGCGGGGCGCGCTGGGTCGAGACCCTGGAGGACGCCGCCCGGTGCGCCGCCGCGCTCGCCGCCGGCCGCGGCTTCTCGCCCGCGCCGTTCGCCGACCCGGCCGCGGTTCGCGCGGCGCTGGCCCGCCGGGCCGCGGAGCCGGGACGCGCGGGTCCGGTGCTCCTCGGGCTCTACACCGGCGGGACCCTCGCCCACGAGGCGCGCGGGATCCTGGCCCCGGTGCTCGGGCCGATCGTCGACGATCTCCGCGGCGGCCCCGCCGGCGTCCACCGGATTGTCGACCTCGGGGCCGACGAGCTGACCGCCGGGCGGCCGCATCCCATGCTCGACCCGGCGGCGCGCGCGGCCGGGGTGCGCGAGGCAGGGCGCCTGGCGGAGGTAGGGGTGCTCCTGGTGGACCTGGTCCTCGGGCGCGGGGTGCACCCGGATCCCGCCGGCCCGCTCGCCGCGGCCGTGCGCGAGGCGCGCGCGGCGGCGCGCGCGGCGGGACGGGCGCTGACCGTGGTGGGGTCGGTGGTGGGCACCGCCGCGGACCCGCAGGGCCTCGCGGGCCAGGTCGCCCGGCTCCGCGAGGCGGGCGTCGAGGTGCTGCCCTCGAACGCGCAGGCGGCCCGCTTCGCCGCGCTCTGCCTGCGTCCCGCGCTGGCGACCGTGCTCCTCGGGCCCGCCGCGTGAGCGCCGCGGTGCCGCCCCGGTCCCCGGGCGATCCGGTCGCCGCCCTCCTGGCGGGGCCGCTCCGCGTGATCGCGGTCGGGCTCGAGACGTTCGCGGACGAGCTGGCGGCGGCGGGCGTCCCGGTGGTCGCGGTCGACTGGCGCCCGCCGGCCGGCGGCGACCCCCGGCTCCTGGCGCTCCTCGCCGCGCTCGAGGACGATGACGACGATTCCCGGCAAGGAGGCCCCGCATGACGCGTCCGGTTCGCGCGACCCTGGACGAGGCCCGGGCGGCGCCGATCCCGCCCGGCTCGCGCTCGGCGCTCCTCATGGAGCACGGGACGATGAAGCTCCGGTACTACGCGCCCCGCGGCGCCGACCGGCAGACGCCGCACGGGCAGGACGAGCTGTACGTGGTCGCGAGCGGACGGGGCACGTTCGTCGTCGGCGGGCAGCGGGTGCCGTTCGGGCCCGGCGACGTCCTCTTTGCCGCGGCCGGCGTGGAGCACCGGTTCGAGGCGTTCTCGGAGGACTTCGCGACCTGGGTCGTCTTCTACGGCCCGGAGGGCGGCGAGTCCGGCTGATCAGCTCCCGTCCGGTCCGGCCGCGCCGTCGGGCGGGACACTGCCCCCGGGCCGGGCGCCGGGGCGCCGGAGATAGCCGTGGGCGGTCGGCGCGAACCCCGCCGCCCGCAGCGCGGGCGCCAGCGGCGCGGCCTCGACGGGGAGGCCGTCGATCTCCTCCAGGACGATCGCCCGGCCGGTGCGCGCGGGCTCCCGGGCCAGCGCCTCGGCGAGCGCGCGCGCCACGACCTCCGGCGCGCGCTCGGTGCCGGGCTCCCCGAACGTGAGGAGGTCACGCTCGCCCGGCCCGAGCCACCCGGCCAGCGCCCCGTCGACCAGGATCACCGCCGCGCCCGCGACCCGCATCGGCTTGCGCCCGGGGGACCGCTCGGGCCACGGCAGCGCGGCGCCGTAGGGATTGGCCGGGTCGGTCGCGGCCAGGCGCACCGTCTCGGGCGCCGCCGGCGTCGCCCTGAGGCTCCGCAGCCGGTCGACCGCGCCGGGGAGCGCGAACTGGGCCGCGCCGCGCCCGTCGACGAAGTACCCGCGCCGGACGCGGCCGGCTTCCTCCATGGCGGCCAGCACCGGGTAGGCGGCCGCGAAGCCGCCCTCCAGCCCCTCCGCGCCGACCGTCTCCCGCGTGACGATGCCGTGGCGCTCGAGCAGCTGCCGCACGCGGGCCGCGAGCCGCTCGGTCGGGCCGGGCTCGCCGGCCGCGCCGCTCCGGACCAGCGACCAGCGCCCGGCCGTCTCGGGAGCGAAGCCGCGCGGGCCGGCGGGCAACCCCGGCGCGCCCCACGCCCGCGCCCGGCGCGCGCGTCGACGGCCGCCCGGCTCGACCCGCGACGGGTGGACCAGCGCGCGCAGCGGGCCGAGGGTGTCGTTGGTCACCTCGCCGGCCCAGACCAGGTCCCAGAGGGCGGTGGTGACCTCCGGGAGGAAGCCGCCGCCGAGCCCCTGGTGGAGCTGCGGGAAGAACGAGGCACCGCGCGTCCCCAGGTGCTCCCGGATCCGCGCGTGGAGCGGACCGTCCGGGGCCGGGCCCTCCGGCGGCGGGAGCAGGGCCGGCAGGTCCTCGGCGAGGTAGAGAGCGATCCGGCCGTCCTTCGGCCCGAGCGCGCCGGCGCCGACCCACACGACCGCCCCGGCCGCGAGGAGCCGGTCGAGATCCCGCGGATCGTAGCGCCCGACGCGCGCCGGCAGGATCTCGGTCTCGAGCACCGACGCGGGCAGCGCGGCGCCCTGGAGCTGCGCGAGGGCGTCGAGGAGCGCCGCCGGCCCGCTCCGCCGCTCCGCGATCCCGTGCCAGGCGACGGCGAACCGGCCGAGGACCGCGGGCTCGACGGGCGCGATCTCGCGCCGGAGCCGGGCGAGCGAGCGCTGGCGGAGCGTGCGGAGCACGCCCGCGTCGCACCACTCGCGGCCGTGGCCGCCCGGCCGGAGCTCCCCGTCCACGAGGCGGCCGGCGGCGGCCAGCCGCTCGAGCGCCGGCTGGACGGCCGCGATCCCGACCCCGAGCCGCCGCGCCGGCTCCGCGGCCGTGAACGGGCCGTGAGTCCGGGCGTACCGTCCGAGCAGCTCGTCGAGCGGGTCGGCCGCCGGCTCGAGGAACGCCGGCGGGATCCCCGCCGGCAGCGAGACCCCGAGCGCGTCGCGGTAGCGCCCGGCGTCCTCCGCCGCGACGTGCCGCGGCTCGCCGGCGATCCGGATGCGGAGGGCGCGCCCCTCGGCGAGGAGCTGATCCAGCCACCGGGCGGCGGCGCCTGGCGGCGCCGCCCGGGCCTCCAGCTCCGCGAGGGAGAGGTCGCCCAGCTGGCGGAGCAGGTCGTGCAGCGCATCCGGGTGGCGCGCCTGCCGCTCGGGGACGCGGTGCTGCAGCCACGCCTCCAGCTCCGCCAGCGTGTCGGGGTCGATCAGCTCCCGGAGCTCGACGTCGCCGAGGAGCTGCCGCAGCTGGACCGGGTCGACCGTGAGCGCCTGGGCGCGGCGCTCGGCGAGCGGGGCGTCGCCCTCGTAGAGGAAGTTGGCGACGTACGCGAACATGAGCGCGGCAGCGAACGGGGACGGCGTCCGGGTGTCGGCGGTGACCACGCGGATCGTGCGGCTCCGGACGTCGGCCAGCAGCTCCCGGAGCGCCGGGAGGTCGAAGCGGTCCCGCAGGCACTCGCGGTAGGTCTCCAGCACGATCGGGAACGCCTCGAAGCGGCTGGCGACGTGGAGGAGGTCGCTCGCGCGCCGCCGCTGCTGCCAGAGCGGCAGGCGCTGCCCGGGCCGCCGGCGCGGGAGCAGGAGCGCCCGCGCCGCCGCCTCGCGGAAGCGCGAGGCGAAGAGCGCGCTGGCGAGGCCGTAGCCGGATTCGCGCGCCCCGGCGCCGCCGGTCCCGAGCTGCCGGACGACCAGCGGCTCGACCTCCTCCGGGTCCGGGAAGAGCAGCTCGACGGGCGGCG
>Ga0070741_10021242_pt1 | contig 10124 bp, 10 predicted proteins | sample Coa_R1_4_FD_66440 | JGI IMG/M metagenome (GOLD analysis project Ga0070741, IMG submission 66440) | Surface soil microbial communities from Centralia Pennsylvania, which are recovering from an underground coalmine fire - Coalmine... | ecosystem: Environmental > Terrestrial > Soil > Unclassified ...
TACCTAGCCAACGCGGTGGATGTGCAGCCGCGCAACGCCGAGGGTGAGGTGTATTTCGAAGTACGGATGTCCGACGCCTGGGTATGGGACATGTATCGACCAGCCCGATTCGTTAAGAACGTCCGCGTGCTCACCTTCAAAGACGTCAATATCGAAGAAGTCGATAAACCAGACTTAAGGTTGCCCGAGGGCTCGCCATTCGGTGGTTGATCGCCCTGCCGCCCATCGTCCGTGCACCATGACCGCGGCAGGGCGGGTTAGGGCGCTCGTATCGCTCAGCAGATCACCGTCGACGAGGAGCAGGTCGGCGTCATACCCGGCCCGTAGCCGGCCCTTACGCCCACCGAGACCGCACACTTGCGCCGCGGTGGAGGTGGCCGCCGCCAGGGCCTGCGCCGCACAGACGCCACTGGCGACGAGCCCGGAAATTGCCGCATGCACGATGCCGTGTGGCTTTGCAGTAGCGATCCCACCGTCGGTACCGGCCACAATCCGGGCGCCGGCCCGGTGCATCTGTGCAATGTGAGCCTGCACGGCTTCACCAGTCAGGCCGAAACGCTGGATGAAGGCCGATTCGGTCGGTGACCGGCTGATGCCGGCCATGGTGGCCAGGATGGTCGGACACACCGCAATGCCGCGCTCGGCGAGGCGGTCCAGCAGGCTGGCCGGGACGTGCGCTCCGGTCGGTGTCACGCAGCTGCCGTGCTCGATCCCGTCGACGCCGGCCGCGACTGCCTGTTCTACGGCCTGGAGTCCGTGCGCATGGGCAGTGACCGGTAACCCGGCCCGGTGAGCCTGATCGACCAGCAGGCGAAGGTCGTCGTCGCAGAACTGGCAACTCATCACGTCCGTGCTCGCGGTCAGCACGCCACCGCTTACCATGATCTTGATGACGTCCACCCGCCGCTCGATCCGCTCTCTGATGGCCGCGCGCAGTGCTCTCTCGCCGCCCTGCACCTCACCTCCCAGGTACCAGCAGTGACCGCGGACGCTGGTGATCGGCGGCCCGGACGCCACGATGGTCGGGCTCACAGCGCTGGCGTCTGGGGTGGCCGCCCGGTCCCTGCGGGTCACTACCGACCAGCGGCGATCACCTAGATCATCACGATTGTTGCGCCACCAGGGATCAGCCGCTCCCCGTCGAACGCGTGGCCCGCCTTAATCGCGAACATCTCGGTCATGCCTGGTCAGTGCAGCAGCACCGGCAGTGCGGTGAGGCCGTTCATGAGCACCCCGGGCCGCCGGGTCAGCTGCTCAGGTGCAACCGCGAGCCGCAGTCTCGGGAAGCGGTTCAGCACCGTGCCTAACGCGATGCGCCCTTCCAGACGGGCCAGCGGCGCGCCCAAGCAATGGTGGATGCCGTGGCCGAAGGCCAGATGCGGGTTTTCGGTGCGGGTTATGTCGAGCGCGCCGGGCTGCTGGGTGCACGCCTGGTCCTGGTTGGCCGCGAGCAAGCTGGCGATCACGATCTCGCTGGCTGGGATGGTGACCCCACCGATGTCGATGGGCTCGGTACTCAGGCGGAAGGTGGCGACCTGCAGCGGGCCGTCGAAACGGAGCAGCTCCTCGACCGCGGTGCCTAGCAGATCGAGCCGGGCGCGCAACAGCGCTACCTGGTCGGGATGGGTGAGCAGGGCGAGCAGCCCGTTACCGATCAGGTTGACCGTGGTCTCGTGGCCAGCGATAAGGAGCAACGTGGCCATCGACGTGAGCTCGTCCTCGGACAGCCGGTCCTCCCCGTCGCGGGCGGCCACCAGTGCCGAAAGCAGGTCATCTGTGCTGGTGGACCGTTTGGAGCGCACCAATTCCTGCAGGTAGCTCAACATGGCAGTGGCTGCGGTGGCGATCGTTGCCGGTCCGGCAAGCATTCCGGTGACGAAGGTCGTCGTCCAATTGTGGAACTGCGTGCGGTGATTTTCCGGCACGCCAAGCAGCTCGCAAACCACCGTGATCGGTAGGGGAAGTGCCAACGAGTTGATCAGATCGGTCTGCGCTGCAGTGCCGATAGCGTCGAGGAGCTCATCGGTGATCTGCTGGATGCGCGGCGCCAGTTGCTCGATCCGGCGGCGGGTGAACACGGTGCTCACGAGCCGGCGAAGCCGGGTGTGGTCTGGCGGGTTGCGGTTGAGCATGTGGCTGGTCATCGCTGCGAAGACGTTGGGCGGCACCACATCGCGGCCGAAGTTGGCCAGCGCCAGGTCACTTTTGATCAGTCGCGGATCGTTCAATGCTCGGCGCACTTCGCGGTAGCCGGTGATCAACCAGGCAGGCTCGCCGGTGGGTAACACGGTGCGGTGCACCGGGGCGGCTGCTGCGAGCTGCGCGTACCTGGCTCGGCGATGCGCTCCGTCGGTGATCGCGAACGGCAGCTCTGCGACGGTCTCAATCATGGTGGATGCTCCTCTCAGGAGAAGCAGGTCAAGGCGAGCCGGTCATCAAAAGGGGCGGCCTGCCGGTCAGTGTGGCACCGCCCGCGTCGCGATGCCGCCGACCGCGCTGTACCGATCCCGACGTGCAACACGTTGGTGAACTGGCTGTCACGGCCCGGAAACGGTGGACGGTCACTATCAACCCACTATCCACGGGAGGCAACGAGGCCACACACGGTCGGAGGTCAGCGCCATGAGTGGGTCATACGCGAGTGAACCTGAGATCTCCGCCCAGCGCACCGACCGTCCCTGCGCTTGCCGCACCGAGTCGTTCCGATTCTGCCCGTGCTACTCGACACGTACCTGGCAGCGGGGCGACCCGACTACCGATTTGCCGGCCGCACCCGTCTGGCGGCCCTCGCGCCACAAGCGCGTCAGCAACGCCGCATGACCTTCTGACCATCTCTTCCCGCCGCCGTCTGGTTGCCCGGTTCGACCTCACGGCTGCTGAGTGCAGCGCTTATCACAGCATCCGGACAGTTATGGCGAACTGCGCCTGCTGTGAGCGCCAGTTATCCACACCGCCTCTGTTGTCCACAGCTCGGCGATCGCCTGATCGACTGGGGAGTCCCTGGCGCGGCAGCCTCATCACGGCCAGATCACCGAGCGGCGGGAGGCTGGGATGGAGGATGCGGCGCAGGCGGCACAGGCGGTCGAGTGCGGGGATCGGCGTGTTGACGAGCTGGGCAAGCGCGGCGAAGACGTGGCCGCAGGCTACCTGGCCCGTATCGGGCTCGTGGTGCTCTCCCGCAACTGGCGTTGCCGGGGTGGCGAGCTCGATCTCGTGGCAACAGATGGTGAACGCCTGATTATCTGCGAGGTCAAGACTCGATCAGGCACCGGATACGGGGAGCCCGCAGAGTGCGTGACGTCGGCGAAGGCGGCTCGTATCAGGCACGTGGCGGGGGCCTGGTTGCGGACACATCGAGTCGGTTGGTGCGAGATCCGGTTCGACGTGCTGGCGGTGTTATGCCCGCCGGACGGCCCCGTCACGGTGGAGCACCTGCGGGGTGCGTTCTGATGTCACTGGCCAGCGCATGGGCGGTAGCGCTGCACGGGGTGGACGGCGTGTTGGTAGAGATCGAAGCCCATATCGGCCCGGGCTTGCCGGGGCTCCAGATGGTCGGCCTGCCCGATACTGCCTTGTCGGAAGCCCGGGATCGGGTGCGGGCAGCAGTGCTCAACTCGGGCCGGCGATGGCCACCGCGCCGGATGACCTTGGCTCTGTCGCCGGCCACCTTGCCCAAAGTGGGCAGCAGTTACGACTTAGCGCTGGCGTGTGCGTTGCTGGCCGCCGATGGCCGGATACCGGTTGAGCGCCTCCGCGGGCTGGTCTTGATCGGGGAGCTCGCGCTGGATGGCCGGTTACGTCCGGTTCGTGGAGTACTGCCGGCGGTTCTCGCGGCTCGCCGGGTGGGTATTGGCCAAGTGGTGGTACCGACCGCCTCGCTGGCCGAGGCGGCATTAGTCGAGGGTGTGCGGGTCTATGGCGCACCCTGCCTGAAAGATGTCCTGCGCTGGTTGGCGGATCCAAGTGCCGGGCTGGTTCGGCCCGGGGCACCCCGGCCGGCCGCGTCACCGATCATCCCGGACCTTGCCGATGTGCTCGGCCAGGGCGACGCCCGCTGGGCAGTGGAAGTCGCCGCCGCGGGCGGGCACCATGTGCTGCTCACCGGACCACCAGGGACGGGCAAGACCATGCTGGCCCAGCGGATGGTAGGGCTGTTGCCAGCGCTCACCGAGCGCGAAGCGCTCGAGGTCACCGCGGTGCACTCGGTGGCCGGCTTGCTCAGCCCCGACACCCCGTTGCTCACGGTGCCGCCGTTCGTCGCACCGCACCACACCAGTTCCGTGACCGCTTTGGTTGGTGGAGGTCAGGGGCTGGCCAAGCCGGGTGCGGTCAGCCGAGCCCACCGTGGAGTGCTGTTCCTCGACGAGGCTGCCGAGTTCGGGCCGCGATCGTTGGAAGCACTGCGGACCCCGCTGGAGGATGGCGAAGTGCGGTTGGCCCGCCGGGACGGGGTGGTGCGCTACCCCGCGCGGTGCCAGCTGGTGCTGGCGGCCAACCCGTGCCCGTGCGCTCCGCCCGATGAACGGGACTGCATCTGCGCCCCGGCGGCGCGCCGGCGGTATCTGGGCCGGCTGTCCGGGCCGTTGCTCGACCGGGTGGATGTCCAGGTCGCGATGCGCCCGGTTAAGAACCTTGGCCCGGCTGACGTGCAGCCGGAATGTACCGCGACGGTGCGTGAGCGGGTGCTGGGCGCCCGTGCAGCGGCCCGATCGCGGTGGGCGGGTACCGGTTGGACCATCAATGCGGAGGTCCCTGGCCCGGTGTTGCGGCGACGCTTCCGGCTGCCGCGGGCAGCGACCGAGCCGATCGATGCGGCGCTGCACCGGGGTCTGTTGACCGCGCGTGGTGCAGATCGCACTTTGAGATTGGCGTGGACGCTGGCAGACCTGGCAGGGCGGGACCGCCCCGTGGCCGACGACGTGTCCGCCGCAATGGGGCTGCGCCACCGGAGTATGGCATGACCCCGGGCCAGCATGAGCTGCGACGAGCTCGGGCCTATCTCAGCCGGGTAGCCGAACCCCCGGCCCAGGCGCTATCAGAGCTAATCGATGAGGTCGGTGCGGTGCGAGCGGCCCGGTTGGTCGCTGCCGGGCAGGTGCCGCATCGGGTGGCCACGGAGACCAGTGCGCGCCGAGGTGACGATCGGGCTGAGGCAGATCTGTCCGCGATCACCGCAATTGGTGGTCGGTTGGTGGTTCCGGAGGATGCCGAGTGGCCCGCGGCAGCCTTCAGTTGCTTCACCACGCCCGCCGCGCTTGCCGATGAGCGCTGGCGACCACCGGTGGCGTTGTGGGTACGAGGACACCGCTTGGACGAGCTGGCTGCTCGGGCAGTGGCGGTGGTCGGTGCCAGGGCGGCGACCGGGTACGGGGAACATGTAGCCGCGGAGTTCGGTTACGGGCTCGCCGAGAGCGGCCTGGCCGTGGTCTCGGGCGCCGCGTTTGGCGTTGACGGTGCGGCGCACCGGGGTGCCTTGGCCGCTGAGGGCTACACCGTCGCAGTCCAAGCCTGCGGGCTGGACCGGCCCTATCCGGCTGGCCATCAGGGGTTGGTAGATCGGATCGCCGCCGCTGGCGCGGTGGTGAGTGAGTATCCACCAGGCGTCCGACCGGCCCGGCACCGGTTCCTGGTACGCAATCGACTGATCGCCGCATTGACTGCGGGCACCGTGGTGGTGGAGGCCGGCGTGCGCAGCGGTGCTCGGTGCACAGCCAGCGCCGCAGCGGCGCTGGGGCGAGTAGTGATGGCAGTTCCAGGCCCGGTTACGTCGGCACTGTCGGTCGGCTGCCACTTGCTGGTCCGCGAGGAGCAAGCGGTACTGGTCACTCGCGTCGAGGAAGTGGTGGAGGCGGTCGGGCGGATCGGTGACGATCTGGCGCCGCCGCTGCATACACCGCACCGGCCAACCGACGGATTGAGCACAGAGCTCCGCGCGGTATACGAGGCGCTACCCGCGCGCGCCTGCCGGTACCCCGAGCAACTGGTGCACGACTCGGGGGTACCGCTGCACCGGGTGCGATCTGCGCTGCCCTTACTGGAGCTGCGAGGTTTGGTGAAGTGCGGAGTCAGTGGTTGGTACCGGATCGTCGCCGATGCCCGGCGTGGCGGTGCTTGACCTAACGCGCTCAGGAGCGCAGCCTGCTCCGGGTGCGCGGGGACTGGCGGGCATCCGACTCGCTACCTGAGGGCCTGGCGGCGTATCGAGAGCGCTTCGTGGCCCACCTGGCATCCGTGCGAGGGTTGTCCGTGCATACCGTGCGCGCCTACCGGGGCGATGTCACCACATTGCTGCGATGCCTGGCAGATTCCGGCCATGATGATCTTGGTGCGTTGGATCTGCCGATGCTGCGCGGCTGGTTGGGTGCGCAGCACCGAGCCGGGCACCGGCGCAGCACACTGGCCCGGCGTGCTGCCGCCGCCCGTACTTTCACCGCTTGGGCAACCCGGGCCGGGCTGATGGCCAGCGACCCGGGTCCCCGGTTGGTCGCGCCGAGTGCGCGGCGAGGCTTGCCAGCGGTATTGCATCCACAGCAAGCTGCCGCCGCACTACACGCTGCGCAGTGCGGCGCCGACGAGGCCGATCCGCTCGCGTTGCGTGATCATGCAGCTGTCGAGTTGCTCTACGCGACCGGAATACGCGTCGCTGAATTGTGCGGACTCGACCTGGGCGACCTCGACCAGCAGCGCCGCCTGATCCGGGTACTAGGCAAGGGTGCCAAGGAGCGCGTGGTTCCCTACGGGGTGCCGGCGGAACGAGCCCTACGCCGCTGGCTCGAGCAGGGACGTCCCGCCCTCGCGCGTTCCCATTCCGCAGCGGCGTTATTCCTCGGTGCACGCGGCGGGCGGGTCGACCAACGGATCATCCGGACTGTCGTGCACGAAGTGGTCGGTGCGGTCCCGGGCGCGCCTGACATGGGTCCGCACGGTCTGCGGCACAGCGCCGCCACCCATTTGCTGGAAGGAGGCGCAGACCTTCGCGCCGTTCAGGAGTTACTCGGTCACGCTACGCTCGCCACCACGCAGCTCTACACGCATGTCACCGTTGAGAGGCTGAAAGCAATCCATGACCGGAGCCACCCCCGATCCTGACTACGCCGGGGGTTGTGACCGCGTGCTGACCGCTGTCCCCCCAGCTGGCATAACGCCGTGCAGTTGGACTGCTGACGCCATGGCTGAGGAGGCAGATGCGGGCGTCATCGCGTTATGGCAGGCGTACAGCCGGGATCGTGATGCTGCGCTGCGCGACCGGCTCCTGCTGCACTACGCACCTTTGGTGAAGTACGTGGCTGGGCGGGTCGGTACCGGCTTGCCGTCCCATGTGGACGTCGCGGATCTGGTGCAGTCGGGCGTGTTCGGACTGTGGGATGCCATCGACCGGTTTGAACCGGAACGGGGTTTGAAGTTCGAGACCTATGCGATGCAGCGGATCCGCGGGGCGATCCTGGACGAACTGCGCGCGCAGGACTGGGTGCCTCGCTTGGTGCGCAGCCGGGCTCGTGAAGTGGAACGTGCGCTGGAGCGCTTGGAAACCCGATTGCAGCGTTCGGCCTCTGACGCAGAGGTGGCCGCAGAGCTCGGAATCAGCGTTACCGAGTTGCGGGAACTGTACGCCCAACTACAGCTGACCAGTGTGGTGGCACTGGACGAGCTGATGGCGGTCGGTCGCGGGGGCACCTCAATCGCCGACACGTTGCCCGACGAAACCACACAAGACCCGAGCGCGTTTCTCGACTCGATCGAAAGCAAGCGCCTGCTGGCCGAAGCCGTCTCGCAGCTCACCGACCGCGATCGTGTGGTGGTATCGCTGTACTACTTCGAGAACCTCACTCTCGCCGAGATCGGTCGGGTACTCGGCGTCACCGAATCGAGGGTCTGCCAGCTGCACACCAGGGCAGTGTTACGGCTGCGGAGCAAGATGCTTGAGGCTTCGGCCGGCTAAACAGCACTGGATGCACGCGCCGATCTCCGGTAGTCCGGGATGACCGGCGTCATGCAGCATCCGATCCCCGATCCAGCGGCAGCAGACGCACCCTCATCCCGGCAACCAGCCACCGCGGGTCCACGTACTTCCGCTCGACGTCGCCTGGGTCGGGCGCTTGCGTCCGGCTCCGAAAAGCGCCCCAATGCAGGCAAACTGCCACGGGGCAACCCGGGTGCCCGGGCTGCACGGTACCGATCTGCTGGCCCTTGGTGACTCGTTGACCAGCGCTGACGGTAGCTGCTACTGGCTCATACGTTGTTCGCAGCTCCCCGTCGTGGCTCACCGATACCACCCAGCGGCCAGCCACCATTCCAGCGAAGACCACTGTGCCGGCCCCAGCGGCGAGCACCGGCGCACCAGCTACCGCCGCCAGATCCACGCCGCGATGACCTGGCCCGTACCGGAATGCCGGGAGATGGAAGCCGCGAACAACAGCCGGCGAACCGGCCAGCGGCCAGCCGAATCGCTGCTCGCGCGGGTGATCCGGGCCCGCCATAGTGATGAGGGTTGCGGGCTGCGGCTGGGCTACCGGTTCGGTGATAGCCGCCGGCCCGGTGGGCAGCGTGGACAGCACGGACACCGCGGAGAGCACAGACAGCGCGGACAGCGCCGCCGCAAGCAAGCTGTAGATCAGAACCCGAGACACCTTCGCACCCTGCCCAGCCCACCCCCATCCCTGCCCATTCCTCCTTTCGCTGCTGTGGACAAACTCCTCCCTGTGCACAACTCAGCCCGGCAGTCCGGATGCAGACTGTGTCGCAGGCGGGGGTTATGGGGCTGGTTCGCCAAAGACGCGTAGACTGCGGGAGCGGCCCGCTTGCGGGCCGACTTCGCGCGCCAGCGCTATGCCCTTCCGGGGCTTCGGCGTCCGGCGGTCCTCGTCGCGGTCGGCGATCGCACGGGGTCCGGACGTCGGCCTGGCGCCAGGGCGGCGGCCAACCCGGTCCGTCGCGACAACCGCATGAGCGTGCCGGCGGGGCCGGGGCGCCCGACACATCGAGGTGTGCATCGGCTATGGCCGTCGTCACCATGAAGCAGCTGCTCGACTCCGGCGTGCATTTTGGTCATCAGACCCGCCGGTGGAATCCGAAGATGAAACGCTACATCTTCACCGAGCGCAACGGCATCTACATCATTGACTTGCAGCAGACGCTGACCTACATCGACAAAGCCTACGAGTTCATCAAGCAGACCGTGGCCCATGGTGGCTCAATCCTGTTCGTCGGGACCAAGAAGCAGGCCCAGGAAGCGATCGCACACCAGGCGCAGCGGGTCGGCATGCCCTTCGTGAACCATCGCTGGCTGGGTGGCATGCTCACGAATTTCTCCACCGTGCACAAGCGCCTCCAGAGGCTCAAGGAACTCGAAGCGATGGAGCAGACCGGTGGCTTTTCCGGGCTGACCAAAAAAGAGATCCTGATGCGGACGCGGGAAAAGGATAAGCTCGAAAAGACCCTGGGTGGCATCCGTGACATGCAGCGCGTACCCAGCGCGGTATGGATCGTGGATACTAAGAAAGAACAGATCGCGGTCGGCGAGGCGCGCAAGCTCGGTATCCCGGTCGTCGCCATCCTGGACACCAACTGCGACCCCGACGAGGTCGACTATCCCATCCCGGGCAACGACGATGCGATCCGCTCCGCAGCACTGCTCACCCGGGTGGTGGCGGACGCCACCGCCGATGGCCTGATGTCGCGGGCCGGGCGCTCCTCCGGAACGGACGGAACCGACAAGCCGGAGTCCGGTGTCGGCGTCGACGAGCCGCTGGCCGAATGGGAACAAGAACTGATGGTCGCCAGTGACCCCGGTTCTGGAAACGTTGCTCCGAGCAATGCGGCCGAGCCGCCAACCGAAACGATGGTTGCCAATAATGGAGTGTCGCACACCTGAGCGAATTAGCTCCCACCACGACTGTCAATCCGAACGAACTTCAGGACGGTAGAGCCACGATGGCGAATTACTCCGCCGCCGATGTCAAGAGAATCCGGGACCTGACTGGTTCCGGCATGATGGCCTGCAAGAAGGCCCTGGAAGAGTCCAATGGTGACTTCGACCGCGCAGTCGAGTTGCTCCGTATCAAGGGCGCGAAGGACGTTGGCAAACGAGCCGAGCGCACCACCGCCAACGGTCTTGTAGCGGCCGA
>Ga0070741_10021243_pt1 | contig 10124 bp, 9 predicted proteins | sample Coa_R1_4_FD_66440 | JGI IMG/M metagenome (GOLD analysis project Ga0070741, IMG submission 66440) | Surface soil microbial communities from Centralia Pennsylvania, which are recovering from an underground coalmine fire - Coalmine... | ecosystem: Environmental > Terrestrial > Soil > Unclassified ...
GTGAGCGGCTCCGACCTCAAGGCCTGGCGGGGGCTGGAGCGGCTGCGGCTGATGGGTGTCGACGTCCACGTCCCCCACGACGCCGGCTGCCTGCCGGCCGAGCTCGACGCCGTCGTCGTCTCGACCGCCATCCCGCCCACCAACCCCGAGGTCATGGCCGCCCGGGAGCAGGGCGTGCCGGTGCTGCGGCGGGCCGAGGCCCTGGCGGCCATCGTCGACACCCGCCGCACGGTGGCCATCTCCGGCACCCACGGCAAGACGACGACGTCGACGATGACCACGCTGATCCTGCGCGCCGCCGGCTGGCACCCGTCGTTCCTGATCGGCGGGGAGCCCAACGAGGTCGGCAGCAACGCCGCCTACGACGACGGCGAGTGGCTGGTGATCGAGGCCGACGAGAGCGACGGCACGTTCGTCGAGATCGCCCCCGAGGCCGTCGTACTGACCAACGTCGAGCCCGACCACCTCGACCACTACGGCGACATGGCCGCCCTCGAGGAGGCCTGCGCCCGCTACCTGGCCTCGGCCCCCGGGCCCCGGGTGGCCTGCGCCGACGACCCCGGCGCCGCCCGGCTCGCCGCCCGGGTCACCGCCGGCGGACGGCCGGTCGTGACCTACGGCGACGCCGCCGGCGCCGACTACCGCATCGAGAACTACCGCCCGCTCGGGGCCGGCCCCGACCGCGGCCCCGAGGGTCCGCGTGTGCCCTCCGGAGGGTTCGGCAGCCGGTTCGACCTCGTCCGGCGGGGCGAGACGCTGGGCGAGATCCGGCTCCCCGCCCCGGGACGGCACAACGCCCGCAACGCCGCCGGCGCCGCCGCCGTGGCCACCGAGATCGGCGTCCCGTTCGACGCCGTCCGGGCCGCCCTCGGCCGCTTCGCCGGCGTCGCCCGCCGCTTCCAGTTCCACGGCGAAGTCGGCGGCGTCACCCTCGTCGACGACTACGCCCACCTGCCCGGCGAGATCAAGGCCACGCTCTCGGCCGCCCGGGAGGGCGACTGGCGCCGCATCGTGGCGGTCTTCCAGCCCCACCGCTACACCCGCACGGCCCGGCTGTGGCGCGACTTCGGCGACGCCTTCGCCGACGCCGACGTCGTCGTCCTGACCGACGTCTACGCCGCCGGGGAGGCGCCCCAGCCCGGCGTCTCCGGCCGGCTGATCCTCCAGGCGGTGTGCGAGGCCCACCCTCCCGGCCGGGTGCTGTACGTGCCGAAGCGGGCCGACGTCCTCGCCCTGCTGCCCGAGCTCACCCGGCCCGGCGATCTCGTCGTCACCCTCGGAGCCGGGGACATCACGTCGCTCCCCGACGAGTGGCTCCGCCGGGCCGACGCATGAGCGAGCCGCCGCTCGACGACGTCGCCGTCCGGTTGGAGGCGGCCCTCGGCCGGCCGGTGGAGCGCGACGTCCCCTTCGCCTCGCTCACCACCTACGGCCTCGGCGGGCCGGCCGCCGTCCTCGTCCGGATCCGGGAGGAGGGTGACCTGGCCGCCGTGGCCCGAGCACTCCTGCCCGGCGTGCCGTTCCTCTGCGTCGGCCGGGGGTCGAACCTGCTGGTGGCCGACGAGGGGTTCGCCGGCGTCGCCGTCCTCCTCGACGGGGGCCTGGCCGACCTCGGGTTCGACGCCGATCCGGCGGACGGGCCCGGCCGGGCGGTGGCGACGGCCGGCGGCGGTGTCCGGCTGCCGGTGCTGGCCCGCCAGGCCGCCGCCGCCGGCTGGGGCGGCGTCGAGTTCTTCGCCGGGATCCCCGGTTCGGTGGGCGGCGCCGTCCGCATGAACGCCGGCGGCCACGGCCGGGAGACCGTCGAGGTGCTCCGCCGGGCCTGGGTCGCCGACGTCGCCGCCGGCGGCGAGGTCGAGGAGCGCCCGGCCGCCTCGCTCCACCTCACCTATCGCCACTCCGACCTCGGGCCGGCCCACGTCGTGGTGCGGGCCGAGTTCGCCGTCGCCGCCCGCCCGGCCGGGGAGTGCAAGGCCGAGATCGACGAGGTCGTCCGGTGGCGGCGGGCCAACCAGCCCGGCGGCAACAACGCCGGCTCGGTCTTCACCAACCCGCCCGGCGACTCCGCCGGCCGGCTCATCGACGCCTGCGGCCTCAAGGGGTTCCGGGTCGGCACCGCCTGGGTGTCGGAGCGCCACGCCAACTTCTTCCAGGCCGAGCCCGACGGGCGGGGCCGGGCGGCGGACGTCGTCGCGCTGGTGCTCGAAGTGCAGCGCCGGGTGGCCGACGAGACCGGCATCACGCTGGTGCCGGAGTTGCGCCGCGTGGCCTTCGCCGGCCAGGCCGGGGCCCGTCCGGGCGCACCGGGCGCCTGGCCCGGCGAGGACCACGCCGCGGTGGCGGGCGCCGACCCGGCGGAGGACCGGCGCACCCGTCCCGCCCCCGCCGTGAGTCATGAACGCCGAACCCCGCGGCCGGGGGGAGCGGCACTGGCCGTGGGAGGAATCGCGTGAGCCGTCGGGAGGACCGGACGCAGCGGCGGGTCGTGATCACCCGCCACAACCGGCCGCCGGCCAACGGGCGCTTCGCCCGTCCCCCGGGGCCGAGGCCGGAAGGGTGGAGGGCCAGGCTCCCGGGAGCGCTGCAGCGGCCGCTGGCGTGGCAGGCGCCGGTGGCGGGCCGGGCTGTGGCCGGCGCCGGCAAGGCCGCACGACGGAGTCTCAGCGCCACCCGGTCGCTGCGGGACCGGCTGCGGCGGATGACCCGGTGGCTCCCCCAGACGCTACTCGGCCGGGTCCTGGTGGCGGTGGCCGCCATCCTCCTCTTCACCGGGGCGACGTGGGTGACGACGCGCTCACCCCTGCTGGCCGTCCAGCACATCGAGGTCTCCGGCGGAACCGTCGTCACCCCGCAGGAGGCGATCACCGGCGCCGGACTCCGGCGCGGCGAACCCATGCTCGACGTCGACACCGGCGGAGCCGAACGCCGGCTCCTCCGCCTGCCCTGGGTGGCGACGGCGACGGTCGAGCGGGGTTTCCCGAACACGGTGAAGATCCACGTCACCGAACGGACCGCGACCGCCGTCGCCGCCCGCCCGGCCGGCGGCTGGGTGCTCCTCGACGCCACCGGCCGGGTCCTGGCCGAGCGGCCCGACCGGCCCGCCGGCCTCGCCGAGGTGATCGGCGCCGGGGCTCCGCCCGCGCCGGGGGCCGGATTCGGGGCCGCCGGTCCCGCCCTCGAGGTGGTCGCCGCCCTGCCCGGCGAACTCCGCAAGCAGGTGACCGACGCCACGCTGGCCGGTGACGCCGTCACCCTCCACACGGGGTCGAGGGAGATCCGCATCGGTCCGCCGACGCAGCTGCCGGCCAAGGTGGCCGCGCTGAGCGTCCTCCTGGCCCGGGTGGGGAACCGCTCGGTGGCCGCCGTCGATGTGCGCGTCCCCCAGGCTCCGGTGGTCGTGCCGACCGCTGCGACCCCCGCGACCAGCACCCCTGCACCGGGCTGGGGGGCGCCCGGTCCGCTCGTGCCCGGAAAGGCGAAAGATTGAAGCCCCACAAGGGTTCGCGGCAATTGCACCGTTCGACGCGACTGGTTTAGAGTCTCGGCGCCAACCGCAGGTTCACCCCTCGTTCAGGCTCAAGTTGAGCTTCAACCGCTGGGACGGGGCCATGCAGGCCTCGTTGTCGCATCACTGCTGGATTGCTGCCCGGGGGTTCGGGGTGTCCCCGAGATCCGGTTGCAGGACAAGCGTTTCTGACACACCGGCCAGGTAGGTCGCGTCGCCGTAGGCGCCGCGAGGGGAGGCCGGAACAAGAGCGGGCCGGCTGGAAAGCCACGAGTACGAGAGAAGGTTTGCGATGGTGGGCGCTCCTCAGAACTACCTGGCCGTGATCAAGGTCGTCGGCGTCGGCGGCGGCGGATGCAACGCGGTGAACCGGATGGTCGACGCCGGCTTGAAAGGCGTCGAGTTCATCGCCATCAACACCGACGCCCAGGCCCTGCTGCAGAGCGAGGCCGACGTCAAGCTCGACATCGGCCGCCAGCTGACCCGGGGCCTCGGCGCCGGGTCGGACCCCGAGGTCGGCCGGCTGGCCGCCGAGGAACACCGCGACGAGATCCAGGAGGTCCTCAAGGGGGCCGACATGGTGTTCATCACCGCCGGGAAGGGCGGTGGCACGGGGACGGGCGGCGCCCCCGTCATCGCCGAGATCGGCAAGAGCCTCGGCGCGCTGACGGTCGGCGTCGTGACCCGGCCGTTCGCCTTCGAGGGCCGCAAGCGGTCGATGCAGGCCGAGGACGGCATCCGGAAGCTGAAGGAGAAGGTCGACACCCTGATCGTCATCCCCAACGACCGGCTGCTCCAGGTCGTCGACGACAAGACGGCGCTGACCAGTGCCTTCAAGGCGGCCGACGAGGTGCTGCTCCAGGGCGTGCAGGGCATCACCGATCTCATCACGACGCCGGGCCTCATCAACACCGACTTCGCCGACGTGAAGATGATCATGACCAACGCCGGCTCGGCACTGATGGGCATCGGCCTGGCCGCCGGTGAGGGCCGGGGCGTCGCCGCCGCCCGCGCCGCCGTGTCGAGCCCGCTGCTGGAGGCCGGCATCGAGGGCGCCCGCGGCATCCTCCTCAGCATCGCCGGCCCGCCCGACCTCTCGCTGCACGAGGTCAACGAGGCCTGCGAGCTCATCGCCCAGGCCGCCCACCCCGACGCCAACATCATCTTCGGCACGATCATCGACGACGGTCTCGGCGACAGCGTGCGGATCACGGTGGTGGCGGCCGGGTTCGACCGGTTCGACGGCGAGCGGCCCCGGGCCACCGAGCGGCGGGTGGTCGATCTCCGCTACCACGACGAGGAGACGGGCGCGCTCGACGAGCTCGACGTGCGCCAGGAGGAGCTCGCCGAGGACGAGTTCGACGTCCCCTCGTTCATCAACCGGCCGTAACGGCCCGACAACCGTGTGGATCCGCCTCGGGCTCGACGGGGCCGAGATCCTCTTCAGTGACCGGACCGGAGGGGTCTCGGCACCACCGTTCGACACGGCCAACGCCGGCTACGGGCGGGGTGACGACCCCGCCCGGGTCGACGAGAACCGGGTCCGCATCGGCGCGGCGCTCGGCGGCGTCGCCGCTGATCCGGCGAAGTGGATCTCGCTCCATCAGGTCCACGGCGCGTCCGTCTACGCCGCCGACGAGGACGGGCCCACGCACGGGCGGCCGGCGCCGCGGGCCGACGCCGCGGTGAGCGCCGAGTCCGGCGCGGTGCTCTCGGTGTTGACCGCCGACTGCGGGCCGGTGGCGCTGGTGGCGCCCGGGGTCGTGGCCGCCGTCCACGCCGGCTGGCGGGGCCTCGCCGCCGGCGTGATCGAGGCGGCCGTGGCCGAGGTCCGGCGCCGGTCGAGCGGGCCCGTCCGGGCGGTGGTCGGGCCGTGCATCCACCCCGAGTGCTACGAGTTCTCGCCCGCCGACCTCCAGCCGATCGTCGACCGGCTCGGGCCCGACGTGGCCGGCTCCACCGCCGCCGGCCGGCCGGCGCTCGACGTCCCCCGGGCTATCCGCCTGGCCCTGGCCGGCGCCGGCGTGGACGACGTCACCGACGTCGACGTCTGCACGGCCTGCTCGCCCGACCACTTCTCCCACCGGCGCGACGGCCGCACCGGGCTGCAGGCGATGCTGGTGGCGGCGCGGTGACGGCGGCCGTCGGCGCCGCCGATGCGGTGACCCGTCCGGAGGACGTGGCCGCCCGCCTGCAGGCGGTGCGTGACCGGGTGGCCGATGCCGCGGGCCGGGCCGGGCGCCCGGCCTCGGCCGTCCGGCTGGTGGTCGTGACGAAGGGGGTGCCACCGCCGGTGATGCAGGCGGCCTACGACGCCGGGGCCGCCGACTTCGGCGAGAACCGGGCCCAGGAGCTGCTGGCCAAGGCGCCGCAGATCGAGGGCCGCCCCACCTGGCACTTCATCGGGCGGCTGCAGCGCAACAAGGTCGCCGGGCTGGCGCCGCTGGTCGACCTGTGGCAGTCGGTCGACCGGATCGAACTCGGCCAGGACATCGCCGGGCGGGCGCCGGGGGCGGCGGTGCTGGCCGAGGTCAACGTGTCCGGCGACCCGGCCAAGGCCGGCGTGGCCACCGCCGACGCCGCCCGCTTGGTCGACGGGCTGCGCTCGGCCGGGCTGTCGGTCGGGGGCCTGATGACGATCCCGGCCGCCGGGGAGGATCCCCGGCCGGCCTTCGCCCGGCTGGCGGCGCTGGCCGACCGGCTCGGGCTGGCCGAGCTGTCGATGGGGATGAGCGACGACTTCGAGGTGGCGGTGGAAGAGGGAGCGACGATCGTGCGGGTCGGCCGGGCGATCTTCGGCCCGCAGAGATGATCAGGGATGGCATGAATCCCCGATCGCCGGGCCCAGCCGTGCAACGATAGGGCTCGCCGGAGAAGGAGGGCAGTTCGATGGCTGCGATGTGGCGACGGGCAATGGTGTACCTGGGCCTCGTCGACGATCCCGACGACGAAGACGGCGTCGGCCCCGCCTCCCGCGCTCCCGATCCCGGCCCCAACGTCCGGCCGTTGAGCCGCGACGAGCCGGCCCCGGCGCCGGCCGTCCGGCCGAGCGTGGTGCGGACGATGCCCTCCGCCTCCACCGCGGCGCGCGTCCATGTCGTCGAGCCCCGCGGCTTCAACGACGCCCAGGAGGTGGGCGACCGGCTCAAGGCCAACCAGCCGGTGATCCTCAACCTGCAGGGCCTCGACCGCGACCTCCAGCGCCGGCTGATCGACTTCTCCAGCGGGCTGGCCTACGCCCTCGGCGGGTCGATGTCCCGGGTGGCCGACCAGGTGTTCCTGCTCACCCCGTCGAACGTCGAGGTCTCCCAGGAGGAGAAGGAGCGCCTCCAGGCCCGGGGCCTGTTCCGGGCCTGAGCCGCCGCCGCCTTGAGGCTCCTCTGCTCGCTCATCAACGTCTATTACATCGTCCTGTTCGCCTACATCATCCTGTCGTGGTTCCCCATCCAGCCGGGGACGGCGCTGGCCTCGATCGCCTCGATCCTCCACCAGCTCGTCGAGCCGGTGCTCGGCCCCGTGCGGCGGCTCATCCCGAGCATCGGCATGATCGACATCTCGCCGATCGTCGTGTTCTTCGGGCTCCAGATCATCCAGAACGCCGTGCTGCACTGCGGCAGCGTGGCCTGAGTACCGTCGCGCGCCCTGACCACTGGCAGTGGCTGGGTCCACCCCGACCGGGTGGTTGATCGTTAGGATCGGCCTATGGACGTCACCCCTCATGATCTCCGGAACGCCGAGCTGAGGGAAGCCTTCCGGGGCTACCGGCCCGAAGAGGTCGAAGAGCTCCTCGAGCGGGCGGCCGTCACCCTCGAGCGCATGCACGAGCGCAACCGGCAGCTGCAGGAGAAGATCGCCTCGCTGGAAGCCGAGGGTTCGACGGCCAAGGAGATGGAGAGCGTGCTCCGCCAGACGCTCCTCCTGGCCCAGCGGACCGCCGACGAGACAGTCACCACCGCCCACGAGAGGTCCCGCCGCCTCGTCGAGGAGGCGGAGGACCGGGCGCTCACGCTGACCAGCGAGGCCGAGGAGCAGGCCCGCATCGTGGGCGAGGCGCAGCGCCAGAAGTACGAGGCGATCGTCGCCGAGCTGTCGGCCCGGCGCGACCTGCTGACGCTCGACATCGACGCCCTCGAGCGCGTCCAGGCCGACTACCGCGGCCGTCTGCGGGCGATCCTGGAGAAGGAGCTGGAGGACCTCGACCGGCGGGCGGCGCTCCCGCCGCCGGCGCGGCCGGAGCTCCACGAGATCGACCTGTCGACGGTGCCGGCCCCGCCCGAGCCGACGGCCTCCGAGGATCTGGAACCGGAGGTCGTCGAGCCGCCCGTCGCCGCGCCGTCGGGTCGCGGGGCGGGGTCGATGTTCCAGCGTCCGGCCGAGGGGGCCGAGGGCGGCCCGCCGACCGAGGCGCTGGTGGTGCTCGACGATGACGAGCTGGCCGAGCCCGGCCCGCCCGCCGGAGCGAGCGCCCGCCGCCGCCTCTGACGGCCGGCGCGGTATCTACCGAGATCACCCTGCCGGGTAGAGTCCGCCGCTACCATCTTTCGTGGTCATAGCCATACCGAGGGCGGTGCGCTCGTGCTCCTCGTGAGCTTCCTCCTGGTGATCGTCGCCACGATCTTTCTCCTGTCGGGGCTGTTCCTCACCAAGGATCTGGCGCTCATCTTCATCTCGATTGCCTGCTCGGCCCTGGCCGGGATCGTGCTCGTCGTCGCCGTCATGCGGAGCCGACCGCGGCCCAGCGCCGAGCCCGCCTCCGACGGCGCCCTGACGCCGGCGCCGGCGCCCGTGGCCGCCGAGGCCGGGGGCGAGCGACGGCCGGTCGCCGCCCGCCCGGCCGGCGGCGGCCGGGAGTTCCCGATTCCCGACTACGACCGGCTGGAAGTCGTCGAGGTGCTGCCGCTGCTCGGCGACCTCGAGCCCGCCGAACTCGAGATGGTCCGCCAGCGGGAGGCCTCGGGCCGGGCCCACCCCTGGATTCTCGCCCGGGTCGACGCCCTCCTGGAGGCCGAGTCCGAGGCCGACACGTCGGAGCACGCCTGGGCCCCCGGCCCCATCGGCTCGGCCGGGCAGCAGGGCCGGCTCATGGACGACGCCGACGAGGCCGGCGCCGAGATCGCCGAGGTCGAACCCGACGATGTCGACTGGGCCTCGCCCCGGGACCGCGACTGGGCGGCGTCCGACTTCGAGCTCGACTCCGGGGCCGACTACGCCGACGTGTCCCCGTCCTCGGCGAGGGACTTCCCGATCGACCGCTACGACCAGCTGCGGGTCACCGAGATCCTCCCGCTGCTGCCCGGCCTCGGCGCCGAGGACCTGAAGATGGTCCGGGAGGAGGAGGCGGCCGGGAAGGCCCGGGCCAGCATCCTGGCCCGGATCGACGGGCTGCTGGCCCGCGAGGGCGGCGCCGCCCGTCCGGCGCCGGCGGCGGCGGCCAAACCCTCCCGGGCAGCGGCCAAGGCGCCGTCGAGAGTGGCGGCCGGCCTGCCGATCGACGGCTACGACGGGCTCACCGTCCCCCAGATCCAGGCCCGTCTCACCGGGCTGAGCGCCGCTGACCTCCGGAAGCTGCGGACCTACGAGCAGCGGCACAAGAACCGGGCCGGCGTCCTCCAGCGGATCGAGGGCGCGCTGAAGCAGGCCCCCCGCTAGGCCGGTCCCTCTAGGCGACTTCGAGGGCCACGGTCACCGGCGTGCCCTCGACGTCGAGGGTGGCGCCGGACGGGCTGCCGTCGGGGTTCACCTGCCAGTCGACGGCCAGGACCTCGCCGGCGATCCAGTCGCTGTGGCGCCGTGCCGCCTCGGCCACGAGCCCGTTCGTCCAGAGGCGGACCTTGATGCGGTCGGCGATGGCCAGCCCGCTGGCCCTGCGCTGGTCGTTGAGCGCCCGGGCCAGCTCCCGGGCCAGGCCTTCGAGCCGCAGTTCGTCGTCGACGGCGAGGTCGAGGGCCACGGCGTAGGGCCCGTCCTGCGTCAGGGCGAACTCCTCGTGCTCCTCGGCCCGGACCTCGAGGTCGGCAGCGTCGAGGACGACGGCTTCCCCGCCGACCATCACGGTGTAGGAGCCGGTCTCCTCCAGGGACCGGCTCACCTCACCGCCGTCGGCGGACGCCAGCGCCGCCTTGACCGCCGGCATCTTCGGGCCGAGCCGGGGGCCGAGGGCCCGGAAGTTCGGCACGACGGAGTAGCGGATCAGCCCGGCGAGGCTCTCCACGACCTCGAGCGACTTGACGTTCAGCTCCTCGGAGACCTGGGCCGCCACCTCGGGCGAGAGCCGGCGGCCGCCGGGGACGAGGAGCAGCGCCCGCCGCAGCGGCTGGCGGACCTTCATGCGGGCCTCGCCCCGGGCGGCCCGGCCCAGCGCCACCAGCCGGCGGGCCAGGGCCATCTCGTCCTCGAGTTCCGGGCGGAGGAGACCCGGGTCCACCTCGGGCCAGTCCTCGAGGTGGACGGAGCCCGGGGGCTCGGGGGTGTCCCCCGGAATGGCAGCACCAATGCCGCCGAGGATCCGGTGGATCTCGTCGGCCACGAAGGGACAGAACGGCGCCAGCAGCAGCGACACCGTCCGCAGGCTCTCGAACAGCGCCCGGAAGGCCTGCCGGTCGCGGGCCTTCCAGAACCG
>Ga0070741_10021244_pt1 | contig 10123 bp, 8 predicted proteins | sample Coa_R1_4_FD_66440 | JGI IMG/M metagenome (GOLD analysis project Ga0070741, IMG submission 66440) | Surface soil microbial communities from Centralia Pennsylvania, which are recovering from an underground coalmine fire - Coalmine... | ecosystem: Environmental > Terrestrial > Soil > Unclassified ...
TTCCGTAGCGCTGCGCTTTCCCCGGGCGCCGTGCCTTGCTCGCACGGCGTGCCTTCCCCTGACGCACAGCCCCGGCGCGCCCGGACCGCGCAGCCTCGCTTCGCGCCGGTTCCCCGCTCCGCCGACGCGGCAGGTATTCCGGACTCAGCGCCAGCGGAGTGCTCATTTCCCAGATCAACCGCCCACCGACAATGGCATTGCTGTTATCACCCAGTCGCACATCCTTTGGGAGCTTCCGCAAAAGCCTCGCATTACCGCCTCCGAGCACGACGTAGTCGACCTCGAGAGCCCTGCTCAGGTGCTCGACGACATCCGCGACCAGCTTGCGCCACTTCTTTTTGCCATACCGTTCCAGCCCTCGCTGGCCTACGTACTCCTCGAACGTATGGCCGTGCTTATAAGGCAGGTGTCCGATCTCCATCGGCTCCACAACGCCATCGAGGATGAGGGTGGCGCCCATACCTGTCCCAAGGCCGAGGAACAACATCCGGCCGCCGGAATAGCTTCCGACCGCCTGCATGGCCGCGTCATTGATCACCCGGGTAGGCTTTCCCAAAGCGCCATCGAAATCGAAGCCCACCCACCCAGTGCCCAGGTTGAAGGGCTCCGCTGCAATACGCCCTCGGAACACCAGCCCGGGATAGCCAATGGAAACGGCGTCGTACTCGTCTGGGGAGACGAGCTTGCGGACCTGCTTGACCATCTGGGCGGCCGTCATTTTGCGGCCGGACACGAATTTCTCGACTTTGTCGCGGCCCGAAACGCTCAGCTTGACGTGGGAGCCCCCCACGTCCAGAACCAGGATGCGACGGGGGACCTTCTTCTTGGTCGACATAGGACTACGGCTGTTCAGGCTCCACCATGCTTGCCCTTCGTTGAGCTTTGCGGAGAGGTCGTCATGGGGCAATTCTCCCCCCAAAGCCGGGGCTTTGGCCATTCACGCTTTTAAACGGGCGGGCGAGTTGCTCCATCCAAGGGAGTAACGAACAAGGGAGCAGGCAGCATGATTCGCAAATTCTTTGTCACCATCCTGGCGTACAGCGCGGCTTTGGGGCTCGGCCTCTGTGCGGTGGCGGGCGTCGCCAGGGCGCACGATGCCGGCATCTCGAAGCTTATGGGCTCGATCGATGTTCAGCCGGGGGAGCACGTCGGCGACGTGTCGACGGTTAACGGCTCGATCCATATAGGTGCTGACGCGACGGTTGCCAACGTATCCACGGTGAACGGTGGGGTGCACCTGGCGTCCCACGCCACGGCCAGCAAACTCACCACAACGAACGGCGGCATTCACGTGGCGGAAGGCGGACGCGTGATGGGAGACGTCCACACCACCAACGGCGGAGTGCATATCGCGGATGGCGCCGAGGTATCAGGTGACCTCCACACCATCAACGGAGGTATACACGTCGGCAGCGCTCACGTTAAAGGCTCGATCGATACAACCTCTGGCGGTATCGATCTAGGCCCGAACGCACGTATCGATGGCGATGTAGTCATGCAGGCCGATCACAGCTGGCATGGAGATAACGACAGGATTCCGCGCGTAGTGATCGGACCCGGCACGGTTGTGAGCGGGAAATTGCACTTCGACCGCAAGGTCGTCCTTTACGTGAGCGATCGCGCGACGATCGGCCGAGTCGAGGGTGCGGAGCCGGTGAAGTTCTCCGGCGATCATCCGCCGGAGGACTAAACAGGGGTGCGCCGGCAGACCCTGCTGAAGCTGCTCGCGCCCGCTGATAAAGACAGGTCGTGGATGTGCCCGGTGATGGGGCTGCGGCACCCGCGATTCAGTGCCAGCTGGACAATGTCGTATACCGCCTAGACTTCGCGGCCAGGCGGGCGCGGGCGGACGCTACGGCCCGCCGCGGCTACGCCCAAATGCCAGGGGCGGCGGGGTCAATCGACCCTCGCCGCCCCGAGCACGCATCTATCGAGTTCGAAGTTAGCGGGATGCGTCGGCCGACATCGATCCACTTCCCCTCGCCGACGCCGACGTGGAGCTGTTCGCATCGACGCTGCGGGACGACCGAGTGCGGGTCATCGAGGCGGAGTCGTTGGTTTGTCCTGAGAACGCCGCACTACCATTCGCATTTCCAGCATTCCCGCCAAACGCGCCACCCAGCCCCGCATCCGCGTTAGCGCGCCGCGCCTTCGGAGCGGCTGCGCTCTGCGTATCAGAGCTGCGGCTCGCCGCCTCCGTCCGCGCCGGACGCTGCCTCTCGCCCCGGCCAGCGCCCGTGTCCTTCGCGGAAGGCGTTCCAGCCGCACCGCCGTCCTGGCCGCGCGCCAGTTCGGCCGCGCCCGCGCCATTGGCCGCGCTGGTCAGCCCGCCGCGGTCGTTCGCGCCACTGCCTGCGCCGTTGCCAACAAGCGCACCGCTCGTCTGACCGCGCGCCAACTCAGCCGCGCCCGTGCCATTTGCCGCGCTGGCCAACCCGCCGCGGTCGTTCGCGGCACTGCCTGCGCCGTTGCCAACAAGCGCTCCGCTCGTCTGACCGCGCGCCAACTCAGCCGCGCCCGCGCCATTCGCCGCGCTGGTCAGCCCGCCGCGGTCGTTCGCGGCACTGGCTGCGCCGTTACCAACAAGTGCGCCGCTCGTCTGACCGCGCGCCAGCTCAGCCGCGCCCGCGCCATTCGCCGCGCTGGTCAGCCCGCCGCGGTCGTTCGCGGCACCGGCTGCGCCGTTACCAACAAGCGCGCCGCTCGTCTGACCGCGCGCCAGCTCAGCCGCACCCGCGCCATTCGCCGCGCTGGTCAGCCCGCCGCGGTCGTTCGCGACACCGGCGGTCCCTGACGCCGCACCCGCGGCGGTCCCGGCAACACTCCAACCACGCGCCTCGTTCGCAACGGAGTTGGTTTTCCCCTCCGTCGCAGCAGCGGCGGAACCCGCCGCGGCGGCCGACATGTTAGCCGTGCTGTTGGTCACGTTGGCCATCCCATTCGCCATGCCATTCGCCGTCCCGCTGGCCGTCTGGCCCGCCTTCTTCCCATCCTTGCTCGCAGCCCTGTCAGCTTGGTGAGCGCTCTCTGTAGCACCCCGCGCGGCACCGGACGCACTGCCCGACACGCTGCGGTCAACGCGACCCAATCGGGGCATGTCACCGCCGAAGGACCCGTTAAAGGCCCCATTGCCGCCACCAGCCATGGAGCCGCCAAAGCCCCCTAGACCACCGGCCAATCCACCGCCTACCGCGCCTCCCAACCCGCCACCCAGGGGGCCGGCAAACACGTTAGGAGCACCAGCCGCAAACAGGGCAGCGATCGCGGCGCTCGCGAAAAGATGATTCGTCTTCATATCGTCCTCTCCCGTATGCCGCGGGCCATCCGCGACCTTCGAGAGGAATACGACCGGGCACACCCGAATCTTCCCAACTGCCCGAAAAAATTGCGTTTAACTTAATCCAACGGGATTGGGAAGCACGGCGACAGCGGCGGCGCGGAGTTCGCGCGGGCGCCAACCAGCGGCGCTGCATCCAGCTAATCCGCGCGAGGCGCCGACCAGCGGCGCTCCATCCCGCTAACCCGCGCGAGGCGCCAACCCGCGGCGCTCCATCCCGCTAACCCGCGCGAGGCGCCGACCAGCGGCGCTCCATCCCGCTAACCCGCGCGAGGCGCCGACCAGCGGAGCTCCATCCCGCTAACCCGCGCGAGGCGCCAACCCGCGGCGCTGCATGCCGCTAATCCGCGCGAGGCGCCGACCGGCGGCGCTCCATCCCGCCATCCGCGCGAGGCCCCAACCCGCGGCGCTCCATCCCGCTAATCCGCGCGAGGCGCCGACTGGCGGCGCTCCATCCCGCCATCCGCGCGAGGCGCCAACCGGCGGCGCTCCATCCCGCCAATTCGCGCGAGGCGCCAACCCGCGGCGTTCCATCCCGCTAATTCGCCCGGCTCCCCACCAAGGCCAACTCAGGCCGCAGGTCCCCTCCCACCAACCCAAACCCATAAACGGGATCCGGCCCCGGCACTCCGAGATCAACAGCGCGCGCGGCCAGGCTGGCGATGGCGCGGGCGGCGGCAGCCTTGTCGGGCTCGTGGAGCATCTCGGCCAACAGCCCAGCGACAATGGGCGCCGCGAAGGATGTGCCGCGAACCATCGCGTAGCCCTGCGCGGGATTCGCGGCCGACATGTCGGCTCCCGGCGCGGAAAACTTCACCTGTGGTCCTCGACACGCCTCCAACAAAGCGTGTTGATGAGCATCGACGGCCGTAACACCCACCACATCTGGATACGAAGCCGGATAAAGTGGCGGAGCCGCCGGACCATCATTGCCAACAGCCGCCACAATCACATGTCCACGCGCGATCACCACTCGAACGACGCTCTCGAGCGTCAAGTTAGGCGGTCCCACCAGGCTCACATTGATGACCGCGACCCGCTCGCGTACGAGCCACGCCAAAGCGTCGGCGACAGCATCCACCGCCCCACCCGTCGCGAGGCCGCAGTAAACGTCTGCCGCATAAAGCTCCGAGCCCGGGGCTACACCATGGAACCGGGGCGAGCGCCCAATCATCAAAGAGGCGACGGCGGTCCCATGCGCAGCAGGAACCGCTCCACCCGAGCAGCCGTGTTGGTGAATGACGATGTCACGGAAGACCCCATGACTCGTATCAACACCTCCGTCGACGAGCCCGATCCTGGCGACAGTAGTGGCGGCCGTGCTGTCAGCCGATATCGGTTCGGCAGCCGTTCCGGCGATCGACCCGCTATCCATATATAGATGGTTGAAGTCGTACACTCCATCCGGATCCAACGCCTGCAGCTGCTGCACGGCGAGACGAGTAGCCATGCCATTCGGGGCCGCCAGAATGACCAGTCGGGCATCCAACCCATCTAGCGCGCGCTCTCTGATTACGGTAAATCCGGCCGCACGAGCTCTCTCGAGAGCCGCCTCCGTCGGCGCGAACGCGACCACCTCACCACGAAGAATCGCCGCGCCGTTGGGATCGGCCTCGATCTCCCGGCGATGACTCCGGATCAGATCGCGCACGCGGAGTCGCCGCAGCTCCTGTAGCCGTCGCGGGTTCACGTCACTGGACAGGTCGGACAAACGGTCCTGCAAGGGGAGGCCGTTCAACCCGCCCCCGGGCAGGGTCGGCAGCCGGACAGCCGGGAGCGCTACCTGCGCCTCGGCGAAGGGAGTCTGTGCCAGAATCAGGAGCAGCAACGCCAGATACTTGCGGGCCATGGCCGGCACCTTAGTTGAATGTCGCGGTCCATGGAAGAAAATGGCGACCCGCGACGTTTATAGAATGACAAATGTGAGAGGCATGCACGCATCCCTGGACCGGCTCCGAGAGCAGATCGTCGAGCTTCTGCCACGACTACGACGCTTTGCGCGCACGCTCGCTCGCGACCCGCACGACGCCGACGATCTCGTGCAGATGGCCGTCGAGCGCGCGTTGACCCGATCCGAGCAGCTACGGCCGGACTCGCGACTGTCGAGTTGGATGTTCGGCATTTTGCGCAACGCCTGGATAGATGAGACACGTACGCGCGGACGACGGAACCGGGTCTTTGCGCCGGAAGAGATGGGGGAGAATGTCGGTGACGCCGCAAGCGAGACGCACACGGACGTGTTGTCGGTCCAGGATGCGATGGCGCGCCTTCCGGATGAGCAACGGATCGCCATCGGCCTGGTGCTCGTCGAGGGCCTCTCCTACAAGGAAGCCGCCGAGATCATGGGGGTCCCGGTCGGCACGTTGACGAGCCGCCTGGCCCGGGGTCGCGACGCCTTGGCCAGTATGCTTGCCGACACGACAGGAGCGCTGCAATGACCTTCTCGGAAGAGATACTGATGGCGTACGCGGACAACGAGTTGGATTCGCAGACGCGTTCCGCGGTGGAAGCCGCGATGGCTACCGACCCCGATGTCGCGCGGCGGGTCGCCCGGCACAAAGCACTGCGCGCGCGGCTGCGAACGGCTTTCGACCAGATCGTGGACGAGCCGCCACCGCAGCGGCTCATCGATGCGGCTCGCGGCGTGCCGGCGGTTCGTCGTGAGGGTAATGTCATTCCGTTGCGCCGCAAAGCGCCCCCGCGTCGCGCCTGGCCGCAATGGATGTCACTGGCGGCGAGCCTGGTGGTCGGAGTGTTGATTGGACAGGCTTTGCTGCGCACCTCTGGTGCGCCCGGGCCGATCACCACGCGTGATGGGAAATTGCTCGCCAATGGTGTGTTGGCGCAGGCGCTGTCGGAGCAACTCGTGAGCACCCAGAAAGAGGATCTTCCGGTGCGGATCGGAGTGAGTTTCAAGTCGAAGGACGGTGACTACTGTCGTACTTTCCTACTGCACGAGTCAACAACACTCGCAGGCGTCGCCTGCCGCGACAACGACGCCTGGCAAGTTCAGACTCTGGCGCAAGGCGAGGCGCCGGCCGCGGGAGGCACCTATCGGCAGGCGGGCTCGGAAATGCCTCGCTCCGTGATGCAGGCCGTGGAGGATACGATCGCGGGTGAGCCTCTCGACGCACATGCGGAAACCGCCGCGCGCGCGAAGAACTGGAGCTCACGGTAACGTCCCTGCTCCAGCCTCAAACAGGGACGGAACGCGAACGCGTCGCTGCCGTTGTTACTGCTGAGCAGATATGGCTTGCACACAGGAGATCTCGGCATGAACGAGGATCGCGTGAAAGGCTCCATGAAAGACATGAAAGGACGGGCCAAGGAGGCCACCGGCAAAGCCCTGGGTGACGAGAAGATGAAGCGTGAGGGTCAAGCCGACAGGGTCGAGGGCAAGGTCCAGAACACCGTGGGCGGGATCAAGGACACGCTGAAGGAGCAAAGCAAGCATTAAGGACGCGCCCACGGCGAGTGGATGTGCGGGCGCACGAGCGCCCGCAGGCGCTGCCTTCGAAAGGGAGCGGGATCCGCCGGCGAGGGCGAAACGCGTGCGTTGCACGGGTGGCCCGCGAGGGCCACCCAAGGGTCGGCCGTGTGAGCAGGCACGCCTGCCAACGAGGCGATCCCGCTCCAGCTCGGCGGGCGATCAGAACAGCCCGACGACCTTGCCGGTCTCGTCGATATCGATCGAGTCCGCAGCCGGCACCTTCGGCAGTCCCGGCATGGTCATGATGTCTCCGCAGATCATGACGATGAACTCCGCGCCGGCGGCGAGCCGGACCTCGCGAACGTTCACGATGTGATCCGAGGGGGCACCGAGTAGCTTCGGATCGGTGGAGAACGAATACTGCGTCTTCGCCACGCACACCGGATAGTGCCCGTAGCCGCCCTCCTGGAGCTGTTTGATCTGCGCGCGCACCTTGCTATCGGCGGTAATGTCGCTCGCGTGATAGATTTTTTGCGCGATCGTCTTCATCTTGTCCCAGAGCGGGGTGGTGTCCTCGTAGGCGAACTTGAAGCCGTTCGGCTGCCCGCATAGGCGAACGACCTCTCGAGCAACTTCGACCGCACCCTTGCCACCCTCCGCGAAGTGCTTACCCAGGAGCACTTTGACGCCCTGTGAGGCGACGCCTTCGATCAGTGCTCTCACTTCCGCATCCGTGTCCTGCGCGCGATGATTGATCGAGACGACGCACGGCAGACCAAACTTGTTGCGCACGTTGTCGATGTGACGCTGGAGATTGACGAGCCCCTTCTTCAGCGCCTCCACATTTTCTTTCGGAAGATCCGGCACCGCGATGCCACCGTGATACTTGAGCGCGCGCACGGTGGCGACGATCACCGCGGCGTCAGGCTTCAGACCGGCCTTGCGACACTTGATGTCGATGAACTTCTCGGCGCCGAGGTCGGCGCCGAAACCGGCCTCGGTCACCACATAGTCGGCCAGCTTGAGCGCCGACCGGGTGGCCATCACCGAGTTGCAGCCGTGCGCGATATTCGCGAACGGGCCGCCGTGGATGAAGGCTGGATTGTTCTCCAGGGTCTGCACGAGATTCGGAGCCAGGGCCTGTTTCAACAGGACCGTCATCGCGCCGTGCGCTTTCAAATCCCTGGCGAGGATGGGCTTCTGATCCTTCGTGTAACCTACGACGATCTTGCCGAGCCGCTCCTTGAGATCGGTCAGGCTGTTGGCGAGGCAGAAGATCGCCATCACCTCCGAAGCCACCACGATGTCGAACCCGTCCTGGCGCGGGTAGCCGTTGGGCGTGCCACCCAGACCGATGACGATCTCGCGCAAGGCGCGATCGTTGCAATCCACCACGCGACGCCACGCGATGCGCCGCACGTCGAAACCGAGTTGGTTACCTTGATGGATGTGATTGTCGATGAGGGCGGCGAGCAGGTTGTTCGCCAGCGCGATCGCGGCGAAATCGCCGGTGAAGTGGAGGTTGATATCCTCCATCGGCACCACCTGCGAATAACCGCCGCCGGCGGCACCCCCTTTCATACCGAACACCGGGCCCAGGGCCGGCTCGCGCAAACAGATGATCGTCTTCTTGCCGATGTGGTTCAGCGCATCGCCCAAGCCAACAGTGGTCGTCGTCTTACCCTCCCCGGCCGGTGTCGGGGAGATCGCCGTGACCAGAATGAGCTTGCCGTTCGGGCGATTGTCGAGCTGGCGCACATAGTCGAGTGACACTTTGGCCTTGTAGCGGCCATAAGGCTCCAGTTGCTCTTCGGGAATCCCCAGGCGCTCGCGCGCGAGCTGCACGATCGGACGCATTTGCGCCTGCTGGGCGATCTCGATGTTACTGGGGAAGGATGCTTTGGGGGTGGGGCTGCTCGTAGTCATCAGTTCTACTTTCGGGTTACCGGCCGCATGCCATGCACGTGAGTCTACATGATGCAACCGTCCGCGCATCGCCCGCGGAGCGTCCTTGGTCCACGCTGCGGCGTTTATCGCACGAAGGCGACCCTTCCAAGCCTGTACGCGACTCGAACAGCAGGCCAGAATAAGCGTCGCTGATAGCTGGTATCACAAACATGTGGTGCAACGGAGCGCCCGAGGTGAATGTAGGATGCTATGGCTGAAAGCCTTCCACGTCGTTTTTGTCGTCACCTGGTTCGCGGGGTTGTTCTATCTCCCGCGGCTGTTCATCTACCACGTCACCGCGACCGATGAGATAGGACTCCAGAGGTTCGTGGTGATGGAGCGGCGGCTGTTTGGAATCATGACAATCGGTGCGGTGCTCGCCGTGGTATTCGCCCTCTCGATGATCCTCGCCGCGCCCGGCTATCTCGCCTTCGGCTGGCTGCGCGTGAAACTCGTGCTCGTCGCGCTGCTGATCGGCTATCACATCTGGTGCTATCGGCTGATGCTGGCGCTGCGCGCGGGGCGGAACTCGCGCTCGGAGCGCTGGTTGCGCCTGTTCAACGAGGTCCCGGCCTTGCTGCTGATCGCGATCGTGGTGCTGGCAGTGGTCAAGCCCTGGTAGATCCAAGGCATCGCCCTTGAAATTCAATAACTTAGTACATAAGAAGCCCGAAGCGGCGCGCATGGACTGGCCTCATGCGCCAGGCACGAGTTATGTTTGCTCCTCGGGAAGAGGGGAAAAAACATGGCAGAGTCTGGAACTCCACAGATCCTGAGCCAGGCGCCCGTGGGCAGGCGCTACTCGTACCGGCGGACGGTCGAGGAGCTGCTGGCGGGCACTGACATCAAGATCAATGGCTCCCGTCCTTGGGACCTGCGCGTGCACGATGAGCGCTTCTTTCAACGTGTGCTCGGCCAGGGCTCACTGGGAGCCGGCGAATCCTACATGGACGGCTGGTGGGATTGCGAGCAACTCGACGAGATGTTGACTCGCATTCTGCGCGCCGATATCGAGAAACACCTACGCTCGCCGCGCGCGGTGCTGCTCGCCTTGACCGCGCACCTCATCAACATGCAGAGCCGGCGCCGCGCGTTCGAGGTCGGCAAGCAACACTATGATCTCGGTGACGATCTCTACGAGCGCATGTTGGATGCTCGGATGATCTACACGTGCGCCTACTGGCATGACATGACCTCGCTGGACGCGGCCCAGGAGGCCAAGCTCGATCTCGTGGCGCGCAAGCTGGGGTTCAAGCCCGGCATGCGCGTGCTGGATATCGGCTGCGGCTGGGGTGGCGCGGCGCAGTTCATGGCGGAGTGCTACGGCACCTCGGTGACGGGCGTGACGGTCTCGCAAAACCAACAGCAGACGGCGCAACGGCGCTGCGCCGGCTTGCCGGTCGAGATCC
>Ga0070741_10021245_pt1 | contig 10123 bp, 8 predicted proteins | sample Coa_R1_4_FD_66440 | JGI IMG/M metagenome (GOLD analysis project Ga0070741, IMG submission 66440) | Surface soil microbial communities from Centralia Pennsylvania, which are recovering from an underground coalmine fire - Coalmine... | ecosystem: Environmental > Terrestrial > Soil > Unclassified ...
AGGGCTTCTATGTCCGCCCGACCATCTTCGCCGACGTCACCAACGACATGACGATCGCACGCGAGGAAATCTTCGGGCCGGTGCTGACCATCCTCGGCGCCAAGGACGAGGCGGACGCGGTGAAGATCGCCAACGACACGCCCTACGGTCTTGCGGGCTACGTCTCGGCCGGCTCGGTCGAGCGTGCGCGCAAGGTCGGCCGCCAGATCCGCGCCGGCAACGTCAACCTGCAGGGCGTGCCGAACGAACGCAGCGCGCCGTTCGGCGGCTACAAGCAGTCCGGCAACGGCCGCGAGTGGGGCCGCTACGGCATGGAAGAGTATCTCGAGGCGAAGGCGGTCGCGGGCTACAACGCCGCGTAAGCCTTGTGACATAATGGAGAACGCAGCGCCGGGGCGGATCACCGCTCCGGCGCTGTGCTTTGGGAGACACCATGTCGGGTTTCAAGCTCCGCAAGCTCGAGGCGCTTTGCTTCCGCTATCCGCTGTCAACGCCGGTCGTGACCTCGTTCGGCCGGATGAACGACCGCCCGGCGCTGTTCGTGCGCGCCGAGGACGAGGACGGCCACACTGGCTGGGGCGAGGTCTGGTGCAATTTCCCCGCGGTCGGCGCCGAGCACCGCGCCAGGCTGGTCAACGAGATGCTGGCGCCGATGCTGAACCGCCGCGTCATCGAGCATCCTTCCGAAGTGTTCGATTATCTCACGGCCGCGACCGCGGTGCTGGCGCTGCAGTCGGGCGAGCAGGGGCCGTTCGCGCAGGCGATTGCCGGCGTCGACATCGCGCTGTGGGATCTGTTCGCGCGGCGCGAAAAACAGCCGCTGTGGCGGCTGCTTGGAGGTACGTCGCCCCGGATGCGCGTCTATGCCAGCGGCATCAACCCGGACGGCAGCGTCGGGATCGCGGAGCGAGCGATGAAGCGCGGCCATCGCGCCTTCAAGCTGAAGATCGGCTTCGGGCTCGAACGCGACCATGCCAATTTGCGGGAGTTGCGAAGTCTCATTGTGGATCGCCCGCTGGCGGTCGATGTCAATCAGGGCTGGACGCTCAATCAGGCGCTACAGCAAGCGCCGGCTCTTGAACAATTCTTCATCTACTGGCTGGAAGAGCCGATACGTGCGGACCGGCCGTGGAACGAATGGCGCGAGTTAGCGGAACGAACATCGATCCCGCTTGCAGGCGGCGAAAATATCGCTGGCCGTGAAGCTTTTTCAGCGGCGCTGAAGGCGGGCGTGCTGAGGGTGTTTCAGCCTGACGCGGCAAAATGGGGCGGCATCACCGGCTGTCTTGCGGTTGCACGCGAGGTTCAAAAAGCCGAACGTCATTATTGCCCGCATTTCCTCGGTGGTGGCATCGGCCTGCTCGCGTCCGCGCATCTGCTCGCCGCCTGCAACGGTGGGGACCTCGAGGTCGACGCTAACGACAATCCGCTGCGTGATGCCTTCTGCGGCCCGGTCGCCGACGTCAAGGATGGTGCAATCGAGCTGACGGATGCGCCCGGCCTCGGCATCGAGCCGGATTTCGGCGCGATCGCGCAGTACCGAACCTTATGAGCTGTCGTCCTCGCGAACGCGAGGACCCATAACCACAGGAAGCGGTTGTGCGAAGGTTATTGGTGACTATGGCCCACTGAAAAATTCCGCAGTATGGGTCCCGGCGCCCGTGCGCAATTGCGCACTAGGCCGGGACGACATTGGAATTTATCCTCCCAGCGCGCCCTGGGTGTTGACGTAGAGCGCGTAGATCGACTGGCTCGCCGCCATGAACAGGCGGTTGCGCTTCAGTCCGCCGAAGCAGACATTGGCGCAGCGCTCGGGCAAAGCGATGCGGCCGATCGGGGCGCCATCGGGCGCGAACACCATGACGCCGTCGAGCTTGGGATCGCCCATGCCCCAGCCGCACCACAGATTGCCGTCGATGTCGCAGCGCATGCCGTCCGGCGTGCCCGCTCCGGCATCGATGTGGACCCGCTTGTTGGAGAGTTTTGTGCCATCGGCGGAGACGTCGTAGGCGAGGATCTTGCGGTTCGGCACGCCGCGGGATTCCACGACATAGAGGATTTTCTCGTCGGGTGAGAAGGCGAGCCCATTCGGTCCGAGGACGCCTTCGGCGACGATGGTCGCTTTGCCGGTCGCGGCATCGAGCCGATAGACGTTCGGCTCGATCTCGGACTCCGCCTTGTAGCCTTCATAGTTGCCGAGCAGGCCGAAGGTCGGATCGGTGAACCAGATCGAACCGTCGGATTTCACCACGACGTCGTTCGGCGAATTGAGCGGCTTGCCGTTGAAAGAGTCGATCAGGACGGTGATCGAACCGTCGATCTCGGTGCGGGTAACGCGCCGCCCGCCATGTTCGCAGGTGACCAGCCGGCCCTGGCGGTCGCGGGTGTTGCCGTTGGCGAAGTTCGAGGGCTTGCGAAAAACGCTGACCGCGCCGGTTTCCTCCTCCCATTTGAGGATGCGCTGGTTTGGAATGTCGCTGCACAGCAGATAGCGCCCGTCGCCGACCCACACCGGACCTTCGGCCCAGCGCAGCCCCGTGGCGAGCCGTTCCACCGCCGACAGTTTCAGCCAGTATTTCTCGAAGCGCGGATCGAGTGCCTGGATGGCAGGATCGGGATAACAGGTCGCCGGACGCCAGCCAGGGGAATGTGCGTTTGCATCGGACATTTGCTGTTCTCGTTGTTGCGTTTCCTCGCGACTTCAGTTGCTATCACTCCCCACGAATGACCGCAATCGAGGGAAGAATGCCACGTATTTTGATGACCGGCGCGGCCGGCGGGATCGGCTCGTCGCTGCGCAAATTGCTGCCGCCGATCTATCCAGACCTGCTGCTCAGCGACATCAAGGCGCCCGCTGACTTGGGCAATACCGAGCGGTTCATGAAAGCAGAACTATCCGATCCCGCGCAGGTGGAAGCGGTCTGCGAAGGCATCGACGGCATCCTGCATTTCGGCGGCTATTCGGTCGAAGGTCCCTGGGACGACATCCTGCAGTCCAACATCATCGGCAGCTACAATCTGTTCGAGGCCGCGCGCAGGCAGGGCGTCAAGCGCGTGGTGTTTGCCTCGTCCAACCACGCGGTCGGATTCTATCCGCGCTATCACCGCATCGGCACCGACGTCACCACGCGGCCCGACAGCCGCTATGGCGTCAGCAAGGCGTTTGGGGAAGCGCTCGGCGCGCTCTATGCCGACAAGCACGGCATGAAGGTGACGTGCCTGCGCATCGGCAATTTCGGCGAGATGCCGCTCGATCATCGCCGGCTGTCGATCTGGCTCAAGCCGGAAGACATGGTACAGCTGTGCCGGATCGGGCTCGAGCATCCCGACATCCATTTCGAGATCCTGTATGGCGCTTCCGACAATGAGCGCTCCTGGTGGGACAATCATCGCGCCTATGAGCTGGGCTATCGCCCGACCGGTAGGGCTGAGGACTTCCGCGAGCATGCCTTCGCCCAGCAGGCCAAGCTGAAGCCCGATCCGGTCGGCGATTTCTACCAGGGCGGCGCGTTCTGCAGCATGGAGTTTTCAGGCGACAAGAGCCGCATCGTCGAGAGATGACAGTCATTCCGGGATGGTCCGAAGGACCAGACCCGGAATCTCGAGATTCCGGGTTCGCTCGTTTCACTCGCGCCCCGGAATGACAGTGTGAGAGGAAATTGAAATGACCGACGGACTTCGCAAGGGACTGGCGAGCTATGGCGATGCGGGGTTCTCGCTGTTCCTGCGCAAGGCCTTCATCAAGGCGATGGGCTATTCCGACGACGCGCTGGACCGGCCGATCGTCGGCATCACCAACACCTACAGCGACTACAACCCCTGCCACGGCAACGTCCCCGATATCATCGAGGCGGCCAAGCGCGGCGTGATGCTGTCGGGCGCGATGCCGTTCGCGTTCCCGACCATCTCGATCCACGAAAGTTTTTCGCATCCGACCTCGATGTATCTGCGCAATCTGATGGCGATGGATACCGAGGAGATGATCCGGGCGCAACCGATGGACGCGGTCATCGTGATCGGCGGCTGCGACAAGACCTTGCCGGCGCAGATCATGGCGGCGCTGTCGGCAGACCTGCCGACGGTGGTCATTCCCGTCGGCCCGATGGTGGTCGGCCATCACAAGGGCGAGGTGCTGGGCGCCTGCACCGATTGCCGCCGGCTGTGGGCGAAATACCGCGCGGGCGAGATCGACGACAACGAGATCGAGGTGGTCAGCGGCAGGCTTGCGCCGTCGGTCGGCACCTGCATGGTGATGGGCACGGCTTCCACCATGGCCTGCGTCACCGAAGCGCTCGGTCTCTCGCTGCCGATGAGCGCGACCATTCCCGCGCCGCATGCCGAGCGCTTTCGTCTCGCCGAGGCGAGCGGCAGGGTCGCGGCCGCATTGGCCAAGGCGAAGGGTCCGAAGCCAAGCGAGTTCCTGACCAAATCCTCGTTCCGCAATGCGCAGGTGGTGATGCAGGCAATCGGTGGCTCGACCAACGGGCTGATCCATCTGACTGCGATGGCCAACCGAACCGCACACAAGGTCGACCTCGAAGCCTTCGACAAGCTCGGCCGCGACGTGCCGGTGCTGGTCGACCTCAAACCGTCCGGCGAGCACTATATGGAGCACTTCCACCATGCCGGCGGCGTGCCTGTCCTGATGAAGCAGCTCGGCGATCTCATCGATCTCGATGCCAGGACCGTGGAAGGCAAGACGTTGCGTGAGGTCGTCGCCGGCGCGGAGGAGGTGCCCGGCCAGGACGCGATCCGGCCGCGGCAAAATCCGATCAAGCCGGAGGGATCGATGGCGATCCTGCATGGCAATCTCGCGCCGCGCGGCGCCGTCATCAAGCATGCCGCCGCTAGCCCAAAACTGTTGCAGCACACCGGCCGCGCCGTGGTGTTCGAGTCGGTCGAGGACATGACCTTGCGGGTCGATGATCCCGATCTCGACGTCAAGGCAGAGGACGTGCTGGTGCTGCGCAACGCCGGGCCGAAGGGCGCGCCGGGCATGCCGGAGGCCGGCTATCTGCCGATTCCGAAGAAGCTCGCGCGGTCAGGCGTCAAGGACATGGTGCGGATTTCCGATGCGCGCATGAGCGGCACGGCGTTCGGCACCATCGTGCTGCATATCACGCCGGAAGCCGCGGTCGGCGGGCCGCTGGCGCTGGTGCAGAACGGCGACATGATCCGGCTCGACGTGGCCAAACGCAGCATCGAGCTCCTGGTCGAGGAGGCCGAGCTGAAAAAGCGTCACGCGGGGCTGAAGCCCACTGCGCCGCGGGATTGGGCGCGGCGCGGCTATGGCTGGCTTTTCAATGACACCATCCTGCAGGCCGACGAGGGCTGCGACTTCGACTTCATGCGTGCGAAAGGGAAGGGGTAGATTCTACTAATCCCTCATGGTGAGGAGGCGCGTAAGCGCCGTCTCGAACCATGAGGCCCCGATCTCGGCCTCATCCTTCGAGACGCGCTCCGCGCTCCTCAGGATGAGGGGACAAAGCGAGCTATGATCGCAGTAAGGTCATCCATCTCGCAGTTGCGAGGTCTCTCGTTCGATTGACAATCAAACGACCGCGATGGGATGATCAAAGAAAAATCATCTCATCAGGGGGAGACGATGGCGAGTTTGACCAGAATACTCGGCGCGGTTTTTGCCGTCTCTGTTTTCACTGCGGCCGGCGCCGCCGCGCAGGAGGTGAAGCACTATCGCTTTGCCTACGACCAGCCGAAAACGACGGGATACGGCATTCTCGGCGACATTTTCGCCGACAAGCTCAAGGAGTTGAGCAAGGGCACGATGCTGATCGATCAGTATCCGGGCGCGCAGCTCGGGCAGGAGCCGCAGGTCCTGCAACTGGTCAAGGCGGGCGACGTCGAGTTCTGCATCTCGTCCTCGGCCAATGCGGCGACGCTGTCGCCGCAGGCAGGCGTGATGTCGATGCACTTCCTGTTCCGTTCCGAGGCGCATCTGATCAAGGCGATGGCTGATCCCGAGGTGGGCAAGGCGGTGAAGGCGATGATCTCGGAGACCGTGCAGGGCGCGCGCGTCATCGCGCTTTCGACGCTCGGTCTGCGCAGCATGTATTCCAAGCGCGAGATCAGGAAGATCGACGACATCAAGGGGCTGAAGGTCCGCGTGCAGGCGACGCCGACCGAGGATGTCACATTCCCGGCCTATGGCGCGCAGATCGTGCACATGCCGTTCGGCAGCGTCTACACCTCGTTGCAGACCGGGGTCGTCGATGTCGGCGAGAACGGCGTCAACGTCTATCTCGCCAACAAGCATTACGAAGTCGCGCCGGTGCTGTCGATGACCGAGCACGAGGCCAACAACTCGCTGGTCTGGATCAGCGACAAGCTCTGGAACAGCCTGACGCCGGAGCAACAGGGCTGGGTGCAGGCCGCGGCCGACGAGGTCAACCGCAAGCAGCCGGCCAAGGCCATCGAGCTTGAGCACCAGTCGCAGGACAAGCTGAGGTCGATCGGGGTGAAGATCGTCACCGATGTCGACAAATCCGGCTTCATCGCGATCGCCGACCCCTTGCTCGACAAGCTCGCAAAGGACCTCGGTCCGCATGCCGAGAAGGTGAAGAACCTGATCCGGGCAATCAATTAGGCAACGCTCCACGCCGTCCCGCCGGGACGGTCGCGGCCTGTCACATCGCCACAACCCGATGTTCAATTGACAATCCGGCAACCCCAATGGTTTGATCCAGTGCCCGCTTTCCGAAGTCCGCGCTCCATCGCCGTAACATCTCTTCGCGGACTTCGGAAGGTTATGGGCACTGGCAAATCTATAATTCTAGTGCCGCTTTCGATCTGAAGTCCCTGAACCCGATTTTACCGCGAGTGAGTCAGGGACTTCAGATCGGCGGCACTAGTCAAAATCAAAACAGGGGGGAGCCGTGACTTTCAAAGCGAAAATCATCAGCGGATTGGTTGCGGCGGCGGCGATGCTCGCCGCAGGCGCGAACGCGCAGGACGTCAAGCACTATCGCTTCGCCCACGACCAGCAGCTCAACTCCGGCTACAGCGTCGCCTACGATATTTTTTCCGCGAAGCTGAAGGAATTGAGCAAGGGCACGATGCTGGTCGACCAGTATCCGGGCGCCCAGCTCGGGCAGGAGCCGCAAATCCTGCAGCTCGTGAAGTCCGGCGACATCGATTTCGCGATCGTCTCGTCCGCGAACACCTCGACGATTTCGCCGCAGGCCGGCGTGATGTCGCTGCATTTCCTGTTCGCCAATGAGGATCACATCGTCAAGGCGCTGGGCGATCCGAAGGTCTATGCCGCGCTGCGCGACATGATCGATCAGACCGCGCAGGGTATTCACGTGATCGGGCTCGGCACTCAGGGCTTCCGCTACATGTACGGCAAGAAGGAAGTCCACAAGATCGATGACATCAAGGGCGCCAAGATTCGCGTGCAGGCGACCGCGACCGAGGATGCGACGTTCGGCGCCTATGGCGCGCAGACCGTGCACATGCCGTTCGGCAGCGTCTATACCTCGCTGCAGACCGGCGTGGTCGAGTTCGCCGAGAATGGCTTCAACGTCTATCTCATCAACAAGCACTACGAGGTCGCGCCGATCATCAGCTTGACGGAACACGAGGCGAACAACGCCCTGCTCTTCATCAGTGACAAGCTGTGGCAGAGCCTCTCCGCCGACCAGAAGAAATGGGTGCAGGCGGCGGCCGACGATGTCAGCGCGCAGGAGCCGAAGCGCGCCTTCGATCTGGAACACGCGGCCGCCGGCAAGCTCGAGAAGGTCGGCGTCAAGATCGTCAGGGATGTCGACAAGTCGGGCTTCCGGAAGGTTTCCGAGCCGCTGCTCGACAAGCTCGCGAAGGAGCTCGGCCCGCACGCCGACAAGGTCAAGGACCTGATCCGCGCGGCGAAGTGAGAATCCCTCATGGTGAGGAGCGCGCTCTTCGCGCGTCTCGAACCATGAGGCCCACCGATACCTCATCCTTCGAGACGCGGCCATACGGCCGCTCCTCAGGATGAGGTTTCCATTTCTCGGGAAGCTTGATGTCCATCGCCGATAAACTGGTGTTGCAGCGGCAGCGTCATCTGAAATGGCGGGCGCTGGACCGGCTCGAGACGGTCCTGATGGTCCTGTGCGGCATCCTCTGCTTCGGCTTTTCGATGTCGGTCACCGCCGACATCGTCACCCGCACCATCGGCCATCCCTGGCTGTGGCTGCAGGAAACCACCTCCGCGATGTTCATTTACGCGATTTTCATCGGCGCCGCCGTCGCCACCCGCCGCAACGACCATCTCTATCTGACCGCGATCTCGGAGGCGATGCACGGCAGATCGCGCCTGATCGTCGAAGTCGTGACACGCCTGATCGTGCTCGGTGTCGCGATCTGCCTGGTCTGGTACGGCTATCTCAATTATCTGCGCGGCTTCGGTTCGTTCCGCCTGCCGTCGGGTCAGCCGATCGCCTATCTCTATTTCATCATTCCGCTTTCCGGCCTGCTGATCGCGCTTTTCACCGTCGAGCAGATCGTCAACGGCGTCGTCAACGGCTTCGATCATCACGAGCCGCCGCCGGACGATCACGGCGTGCCGCTCATTGAGACGCGTGGCGGGCAGGGGACGCAGCCGTGAGTCCGCCGGTCATCCTTGCATTGATGTCGTTCTGTTTCCTGCTTTTCGGCTATCTCGGCGTACCCGTGCCTTTCGCGCTGCTCGGCGGCGTGTTCATCGGCGCCACGCTCGCCGATGTCTCGCTCGCGGCGATCGTGCAGAAGATCTTCGACGGCGTGGATTCCGAGGCACTGCTCGCAATCCCGTTCTTCCTGCTGGTCGGCGAGCTCATGAGTTCGGCGAATGTGGTGGTGCGGATCGCCAACCTGTCGGTGTCGCTGGTCGGCCACATCAGGGGCGGGCTGTCGCAGGTCGTGGTGGTGTTCTCGATGTTCTTCTCGGAAATGTCGGGCTCGACCACCGCCGACGTCGCTGTGATGAGCCGCGCGCTCGGCGGTCCCATGCGGCGCGAAGGTTACGAATCCGCCTTCATCGCGGCGATCATCGCCTCCGCCTCCACCATTGCGGCGCTGGTGCCGCCCAGCATCACCGCGGTGGTCTACGGCGCGGTCGGCAACGTCTCGATCGCGGGCCTGTTCATGGCCGGCATCGTACCCGGCTTCATGATCGGATTCGGCCTGATGATCTATTGCTACTTCTTCGGCCCGTCGGGCCTGCGCAAGCCGCGCGCGCCGTTCAAGCAGGTCGTGTTCGCGGCAGGCGACGCCGCGCTGCCGCTGATGATCCCGGTGATCCTGCTCGGCGGCATCCTGACCGGCTGGTTCACGCCGACGGAGGCCGGCGTGGTCGCGGTGATGTGGATCATCCTGGTCGTGATTCCCGCGCTCAATCGCGGGCATATCAGGAAAATCCCGTACGACTTCTGCCTTGCCGGGCTGATCTTCTCGCTGCCGCTGATCACGATCGGCGCCGCCAACGCCTTCGGTTACATGCTGGCCTATCTGCGCGGCGCCATCGTCATCGCCGACTGGATCACAGGGATTGCCGGCAACGATCCGCATTTCATCATGTTGCTGATGGTGCTGCTGTTCACCGTGGTCGGCGACTTCATCGAACCGGTGCCGACCATCATCATCTTCATGCCGCTGGTGAATGCGCTGACCCAGGCCGGCGACATCAACGGCGTGCACATGGGCGTGGTGCTGATCGCCACACTCGCCTTCGGTCTGATCACGCCGCCTTACGGGCTGGTGCTGCTGATGGCGTCGAAATTCGTCGGCGTCAGCTTTGGCAAGGCATTGCGCGCGGCGCTGCCGATCTATGTGGTGTTCCTGATCACGATCTGCTTCACGATCTATTTCCCGAGCGTCGTGCTGTGGATTCCCAAGCACGTCATTCCGGAATCGGTCGGCTGCTTCAAGTCGCCGGCGGGCACGGGGTATATCTGTCCGAATGGATAACGGCTAACCCTCATCCTGAGGAGCCTGACCGAAAAAGCAGGCCCATTTTGCAGGACTATCTAACCGCTTGGAAAATGAATCATTTTCGTCATGGCCGGGCTTGACCCGGCCATCCACGTCTTTCTTCAAGATTGAAAGGAAGACGTGGATGCCCGGCACAAGGCCGGGCATGACGAGC
>Ga0070741_10021246_pt1 | contig 10123 bp, 10 predicted proteins | sample Coa_R1_4_FD_66440 | JGI IMG/M metagenome (GOLD analysis project Ga0070741, IMG submission 66440) | Surface soil microbial communities from Centralia Pennsylvania, which are recovering from an underground coalmine fire - Coalmine... | ecosystem: Environmental > Terrestrial > Soil > Unclassified ...
AGCCCGTCTATCAGGCGCTGGAGGCCCTCGAGCCCTTTTTCAATCCGGCTGTCTACTTCGCGACGCATCCTCTTGTAGCTTATCTGCTGGTTGATGAATTCCTGCCGCGCCCTTATGAGGTTCCTCGACTCCTCTACCTTTTTCTGGTATCGCTCGAGCGCGTCGTTCCTCTTTCGAAGAGCGTCTTCCCGGGCGTCCAGCAGGCTTGCCTTCATGGCGTCTATCTTTATTATCGCGTCGCGCTTCATCTGGTCAACCGTCTGTTGATTGGTCGTGATCTGAGGGAGCTGATCAGGTGCTGGCTGCTCTGTCCGCAAAAAGCGTATCGGCAGGCTGAAGGCAAAAGTCGCGCCCTTGCCGTCGCTGTTGTTGCCTGCCCATATCTGCCCGCCGTGTGCTTCTACTATGCTCCTTGCTATAAACAGCCCGAGGCCGGAGCCTTTTTCCGACCTTGTAGTGAATTTTTCAAACATCTTGTCCTTTATCGACGGGTCGATCCCGCTGCCGTTGTCCCTTATGCTCACAAGGACGTTTGGGCCGGACTGGCGCGCGGTAACAAAGATTCCTCCCTCGCGCTCGTCAATGAACTTCATGGCGTTGTCAAGCAGGTTGAACAACACCTCGCCTATCTTGCCCCTGTCGCACTCGACTGTGAGCGGGGCTTCGCCGGGATCAAACATTATGATTTTTCTGCTGTTGCCTTCGGCCTTTTCCCCGACGACATGCATGATAAGCGAATGGAGATCTGCTTTTTCCATGATCGGCGGCTTGGCAGTCTGCCAGTACTTCTTTTCAACGTCGGTTATCACTTCTGTAATGAGGACGCCCAGATTTACCTGCTCTACGTAGACTTTGAGACGGCCGGTCTCTATCCTGCTTGCCTGCAGGATATCCTCCGATAGCTTTAGCAGCCGCTCTGCGTTCCGGCTAATGATTGCAAGCTCATCCTTTATCGAGTGATCAATGTTGCCAAGCTTTGATTCTATCAGCTCCAGCCCGCCAAGGATGGGCATTATCGGTGTCCGAAGCTCATGGGCCGCGATGTTGATGAACTCGTCCTTTAGCCTGTCAGCTTCGCGCAGCTTGTCGTACAGCTCACGCTGCTTCTGGATGTATTCATCCTTTACCCTGTCGGCCTCCTTGAACTTGTCATACATCATCGCCTGCTCCCACAGGTTGTCAAACATGGCGACAAAGGGCTTGACAGCGGAAGGGTCTGAAGAATAGATGCTCACCGTGCCCTGCTCATCCCTTACTTCATATTCAAGTGTGGTGTGCCTGTCGATTATCAGTATCTCTGGCATCTCCGAGCTGCCTTCCTTGTAGAAGTATCTCATTTCAACGCCTTCTGCCTGCAGCCTGTTCATGACAGGGGTGAGCAGCCTCACCTGCACGCCTCGCTTGCCTGCTTCCTGCAGCGACTGGAGGGTGACTCGTGTCATGTCAGCCCGCCCCTCGGCGGCAGGCAGGAGAAGCATTACCTCATTGTTGGCAGAGTTGATGAGGTTGATATACAGCTGGTAAGCGTCAGCAGAGTTCCTGATAATGTCTAGCATACCTTGTCCAGATGCGGATCAGAAAATGGAGGCGGATGCTTATAAAATAATAGGTTGGATTTTTCTATAACATCAAGCCATCTATTATCTGCCTCAAGTGGTCGGGCGGCTCTGGCAGCTCGCCCGTGTGGCTTATGTTGTTCTGCAGCATGTCCGTGCCTATCCTGCGCACCTTTTGCGTGCCTATCAGCGTGTCAATGCCCCTCTCAATGTCCTTTGGCGTCAGCACGTCCTTGAGCTTCTCCTTCAGCAGGCCCTCAGAGTCGTACTTGGTTATAGCGTGCTGGAGTAGGATCAGCTTGTCGTTCATTGATAGGCTTGCCATGTGCTATTTCAAACGGCTTACAGGTAATAAAGTTTCAACGAAGTTTATCTTGGGCGGCCGCATTCAATTGCTAATGGCAGATGCCGTTGAACAGCTGCAGGAAATGCTCGGGCGCAATTGCAGAGTGCAAAAGGTGCAGCCCGCGGTTTTTGCTTCAGATGCTGAAGTGAATATCGTGATAGTCACTGTTGCCTGTCCTGACGGCGGCACGCATACTGTCAAGGCGTACAGGGAAGAAGCGCAGAGGCTCCGCGAATTTATCAGGACGTTGAAAACATAATCCGTCGCGCAAAAGCAGCATTTTACAATTGTAAAGTTCCATGATTAAATAACTGAACATCCGATCATCTTGCAGTGTCACAAGCCAAGAGAACCCTGATCAAGATAGGAGGGATGCACTGCGCAGGGTGCGTCAATTCCATCCAGCGGCATGTCTCGACCTTGCATGGAGTGAGCAAAGTAGAAGTCAACTTGGCAAACGAAAGGGCAGTGGTAGAGTACGATCCTTCCCTGATCAAGATTAACGCCATAGAAAAGGCCATTGAGCAAGTCGGGTACAGGGTCGTTTACGAAAAGGTGATCCTTGGCGTCGAGAGCATTACCGATTCCTCTGACGCGCAGAGACTTGAGCAGAGCATCAGCCAGATGGAGGGAATCAGGTCTGCTTCTGTCAACTACGGCAGTTCTCAGGTCAGCGTGGAGTACAACCCCGCGCTTGTCTCCCTTGCAGACGTCAGGAAAAAGATTGCTGACAGCGGATACATTGTGCAGAGCGAAACTGCGCAAGCAAGCGCGCAGGATGTCGAGGCGCACAAGCTGAGAAACCTGTTCTTTGTCGGGCTAGTTTTCACAATCCCGACGGTTCTCTTTAGCTACCCTGAAATGTTCAGGTTTGTCCCGCTTGCAGGAACAGATGCGGCAGCATACATTGCGTTTGCTGCAGCATCAATAGTACAGTTCGTCACCGGAAGCAGGTTCTATTCTGGGGCGTTTCGCATTGCAAGGCTAAAGTCTGCAAACATGGACACGCTTGTAGTCCTTGGCACTACTACGGCCTATGTTTTTAGCGCATTCCATACCTTCCCGTCGCCTAGCTGGCACAGTATATACTACGACGCGTCAACCCTCGTCATCACTTTCATCATTCTTGGCAAGTACCTAGAGATCAAGACAAAGAGCAGGACTAGCTCGGTAATACGCAAGATGCTCGAGCTCCAGCCAAAAGTAGCCAAGGTCAAGAAAGGCGATGGCAGCGAAGTTGAAACGCCGATAGAGCTCATCCAGTCAGGCGACATCGTCATTGTAAGGCCCGGCGAGCGAATACCTGTCGACTCCATCGTTGTGCAGGGCGAGTCTGCAGTAGACGAGTCGATGGTAAATGGCGAGTCTATTCCTGTGCACAAGAAAGCCGGTGACAATGTGGTTGGCGGCGCAGTCAACACAGAAGGCGTGCTGCTAGTCAAGGCCACCAAGGTGGGGACCGACTCGTTTCTGTCGCAGATAGTCAGGCTTGTAGAAGACGCGATGGGCAAAAAGCCGACGATGCAAAAGATGGTCGACAAAGTTGCAGGGTACTTTACATACGCGGTCATGATAATTGCAATTGCAACATTCGCCGGATGGTACCTGCTTGCACCCGGCAGTCCTGCCTCTGCGATAATCCCTGCCGTCGCAATCCTGGTAGTCGCGTGCCCCTGTGCCCTTGGCCTTGCGACCCCGACTGCAATAATGGTCGGTATGGGCAAGGGAGCCTCAAACGGCGTGATATTCAAGAGTGGCGACGCCATCGAGACTTTGAGCAAGGTTTCAGTCGCGGTGTTTGACAAGACAGGCACGCTGACAGCCGGCAGGCCAAGCGTCACTGACGTTGTCCAGCTGCAGGAAATGCTGCCAGCTGCAGGCAGCATGCAAAGTAGCGAGCAAGTGCTTGAACTGGCTGCGACTGCAGAGCAGTGGTCAGAGCACCCGCTTGCAAAGGCGATTGTAGAGCACGCGAAGAGCAAAGGATTGCAGCCAAAAGACGTCGACGACTTTCAGGCGACTCCCGGCATGGGTGTTACTGCCGTGCATAGAGGAACGAAGATCAGGGTTGGAAGTCCTGGCTTTATTGAAGGCGGCAGTTCAGAGTTTGTCGACAAATTGCAGCGTGAAGGCAAGACCGTGGTTCTTGTTTCTGTTGATGACAGGGTTGCAGGGGCGATAGGGCTGCTTGACACTCCAAAGAAAGGCGCCAGAGAGTCTATCATGTCTCTCAAGTCGCTTGGGATAGAACCTGTCATGCTTACAGGCGACAACAGGATGACTGCTGAAGAAATCGCGCGGCTGGTTGGGATAGAACGCGTCTTTGCAGGCGTCCTCCCATCAGGCAAGGTAGACGTCGTGAAAAAGCTCCAGCAGGAAGGTAAGAAGGTAGCCATGATAGGAGACGGCATCAACGACGCGCCTGCACTCACTGCCGCAGACGTTGGGATAGCAATAGGCTCCGGCACAGACTTGGCAGTCGAAGCCGGCGATGTGGTCCTGATAAGGGACGACGTCAGGGATGTCGCGTCGTCTGTCAGGATAGCAAGAAAAATAGTGTCAAAGATAAAACAGAATCTAGCCTATGCCTTTGCATATAACGTCGTCCTTATTCCGGTGGCGGCGGTTGGTTTGCTCTATCCCGCGCTTGCAGGGCTTGCGATGGCCGCAAGTTCCGTGTCGGTGACTGCAAGCTCGCTTGCGCTCAGGCGCTGGTCCCCAAGGAAAGGCTAGCCGAGCTTTAGTGTGACCTCTTCTCCCATGCCAACTGGCACGGTGACAGACTGCACGTTTGCCCTGTGCCTGACATAGCGCGCATACTTCTCCATGTCCGGTCGGAAATGCTCGGGAAACAGCATGTTGTCAGCCGCTATTATCCCGCCTGTTCTGGTCATCGGCAGGACAAGGTCAAAGTATTCCAGCATGCTCTCCTTGTCCGCGTCAATGAATACAAAGTCGAAATAATTTTTCTTTTTTATCCTGCGCAGAACGTCAATTGCGGTTCCCTGTTTTATTTCTATAATATCGTCGATGCCGGTCTGCACAAAGTTCTTTTCCGCTAGCCTTATTTTTTCAAGGCTCGCCTCTATAGTAATGATGTGAGGCTTGCCGGCGCCAGACATTATTGCGTCTGCAAACCAGAGAGTGGAAAACCCTGTCGAGGTGCCGATCTCCAGCACGCGCTTTGCGCGCATTGCCTTTAGCATTATCGAAAAGAACATGCCGGTGTCAAAAGTGATTGCAAGCATTTCCTTGCCTCGGGCAACTCTGGCCTTGCCTTCCCTTTCCCTGTTTGACTGCTGGTCAAGCCTTGATATTACGCGCCGGATCCTGCTGTCCAATGCCTTTCTTGATTTCACAGGCTATTTTAAACTGTTTTTTGCTTTTTTGAAAGCGACAAAAGATTTACCTTCTCTGCCTCGTCGTTTACTTCAGTCACCGATTGCTGCTGTCTGTGCAGCTGGTCCTTCCGCGCCTTCCACCCTTCTATCGCTAGGCGGTGATCTGACAGCGGCAAATCTTCAGACAAGGTGGGATCAGGCATTGCCTTCCGGCTCTTATAATTATTGCGTGTATCAACCTTTTTTATCGTGTGCTGCAAGAGTTAAGTGATGGAATTTGTCAAGGTCGAGGAGCTGGATGTTAGCAAGCCGATAATGATTGCGGCCATGCAGGACATGGGCAACGTTGGCAGTATTGCGATTGACTTTATCAATAAGAGCAAGGATACCAGATGCTTCAGGTATGTTTCGCCCCCGTACCCGAATTACGTAGTCGACAAAGGAGGCCACATCGACTTTCAGCAGGAAAAGTGGGAATACCGCTATGGCGACGGAATCATCGTGTTTGGTGGAGGCGCAGGTCAGCCGCAGACAAATCAGGAACTGTACGAGCTCTGCCAGGACGTCATCGACGTCGCCAAGGTGCATTCTGTGCAGCTGATATACACGCTTGGCGCGTTCCACACAGAGAGAAGGTACGGAAAAGACCCAAGGACGCTTGCTACTACCACTTCGCACGAGCTGACCGAGCAGATAAGAAAGTTTGGGCTTGAAACCACTCCGGGCCAGTCGCTTATCACCGGCTTTAACGGCCTGATACTTGGCTACGCCAAGGCAAACAGCATCCAGGGGATCGGCCTCTATGCGGAGATTGACGATCCGCAGGTGCCCCAGTACAGGTCCGCAAAGAGCTTGCTTGTTTCGCTTGAAAAGCTGACGTACCAAAAGTTCAGGGGAATGGAGGAGCTGGATGAGATCGCCGGCGCAATAGACAGCGAGATCGACAGGATGAAAAATTCCGGCGACCCGCTGTACCGGCCCTGATTATTTCAGCTTGATCCCCTGATCAAGCCTGTCAAGTTTCCGGCATATCATCTTGAACGAGTCTACGACGTCTAGCTCTATTACTCCGGGTAAGTGTTGTATGTTCGGTATGTAGTTGCTGACAACGTAAAGGTCCTGCACCCTTGTCTCTATGCTGATGTTGTCGTCGTGTAGGTCTTCAGAGCCAGATTTGTTGCTCACTTGAAGGATGCCGGCAAATTTTTTCTGCGTTTCAGTTTCAAGCGGGTACCTGTCCGAGCGGATAGAGTCTTCGATCATCTTGCACAGCTCCGAGACCTTCATCTGAGTAACTTGAATTTACAACCTTCTTAATCTATGTTGCCAGTACAAAGGCAGGAGTGGAGACCCTGAAGAGAGGAACAAAGATTCTAAAAGAACGGCGGAGGAGAGCATCGAAAAGTCCATTGACAAGCAGGATCCAACCAAGCCAGTCAAGGCAGACAAAGCTTCAGGAATTGGCATTTAACCAGCTTTTTCTCATAGAACAAAGAACCCGTTAATTTTTCGTAAAGATAACACCGCTTTGCTTTATTATCCAAACACGGATACCATGCCAGAGACAAGCCATTGCAGGCGGTATGACCTTCTCTTCCCCGACCCCCACCAGCCTGCAATGTCTCTCTTTTCTAAAACAATGTTGCAAAAGGCGGTTAAAACTTGTAGCTCCATCAATACTATGCTCTTTGCAGCCCTGCTGCTGTCGTCCCTCGTGGCAATGGTGGATATCCTGCCCTACCAAGGGTCTACCCTTACCCTTCTCGTGATAGCGGCAATAGCAATCGTGGCCCTCGCGTTTTTCCGCCTGATAATACCGCTTGTAGTTGCGGCGATCGTGGCCGTCGTGCTGGTAATCCTGCTGTTTGGTGGGATCCCAGTTCCAGGCTAGCCCTCTTCAGCCTTGGCGCTGCCAGCCACCTTGAGCTGGCGCTTGTACATCGTCACGATCTCTTCCACAGTGGTTGCGTCCTCGGGCTTTTTGTCGTCCCTTATCTTGCCCGTGAATTTCGGGAATCTTAACGCAAGGCCGTAGCCGGGCCTGAGCGCGTTCTTTGCTGCAGCATGGGAAGGGCTGATCGTTATTTCAGACGCGATCACCTCAATTACGATCTTGGGCTCAAACCACACGTCCATCTCCATCCCGGTCTCGACCCTTGCGTGCCGATGATTTATCACATGCTGCTCAAGATCCTTGTAGAACTGCTCAAGGTGCTCGTCAGTAAAGCCCGTCCCCACCTTTGTGACGCTCTGGAACATATCGGACTTGGCATCGTACGCTGCCAGAAGAAGGGCCCCATACTTGCCTGCGCGCCTGCCTCTGCCGTGCAGCGCGCCAACGATCGCAAGGTCGAGCGTGTCAGCAAGGTCGCTCCTATATTCCCGCTTTAGCTTGATCCATGCGTATTCCCGGGCGCCTGCCCGGTAAGTGCTTAACAGCTGCTTTATCATGACTCCTTCGCAGCCGTTCTCTATCGCGGTCGCCATGAATTTTTCAACTTCTTCCGGCGCTGACGCGACTATCTGCTCGACTAGTCTAATTTTGCCATCCTTGGCGCCAGAAAGCACCTTTTTGAGGAGCTTGCGCCGGTCTTCATATGTCATCGAAGTCTTGCTCTTGCCGTCCACGTAGAGGATATCAAAAAAGTTCATGACGACAGGATAGTTTTCCATCGCCTCTTCAACCCCGTGCTTGCGCCTCCTGTGCATCAGTTCCTGAAACGGCAGGTATTCCCCAGTCTGGGAGTTGATCGCTACCACCTCGCCTTCGAGTATCACTTCGGATTTTATCGACTTGACTGACTTTATCACGTCAGGGTAGTGGCCGGTGATCTTTTCAAGCCTTCTCGAGAATAGCTCGACTCTGTCCTTGCCCTTGTGCACCTGCACGCGCTCGCCGTCAAGCTTGTATTCTATCCCTGCCTTACTTTCCATTCGCGCCATCGCGTCTTCCGTGGTAATGGCCCGCTCGGCCAGCATTGGCCGGATTGGCTTGAAGAGCGTTATCTGCACCGACTGGACAGCCGCAAGACCCTTTGTCGCAAGCAGCCTTGCAACGGTGCCAAGGTCACTTGAAACGTTGTACGCGTTTTCAAGCGCCTTCCTGTTTGCCTTGTCGCCGGTGAACGCGAGGGCAAGCGCGTCAAGCACCGAGTAGTCCGCGATGCCAAGGCGCAGCTGCCCCATTACGAACTTTATGATGTATCTTCCTTCTGCAGGAGTTGCATCGTTGAGCAGGCTGCTTATCAGGCGCAGCTTTATCTCCTGCGACCCTGCTCCTGTGGTACGGGCAATCCTGTCAAACGTGGAATACACACGCTCGACTGTCATGGACTCTGAAAACAATGTAGACTGGCTCTTTGACTTCATCGCTTCACCGGCCGCGTCGCCAAGGTCGCCGGTCTGCCTATAGACCTGCTCCACCTGCGATATGTCATTGCCAGAAGAGCTGGCTATTGCGCGGATCACCATCTTTTCTGCCAAGCCAAGCTCGATGCCTTCATAGTCCGGGTAGAGCTTGCCCTGAATTAGGTAGGTCACCTTGTCGATGATGTCAGCCGGCGTTTTCTTGAATAGCATAACAAGATAATCGGTAAGCGCAATCCTGCTGGACGTCTGCTCCATCTGCTCAAATGTCTCTATCACGGGACGAAAGTCCAAACTGCCTTCAGCTCTATCTCTTGACGCTTAAAGTTTTATCTGAATGAATATTAAAGGGCTGCAAGGTAGTAGGAAGAGACATGGGAGGCAACAAGAAAAAGCCAGTTGGCGCTTCGGACAAGACAGCGCAGACAGGTCCGGGCGGGGCAGAGATAAAGCCAGCGGCAGAAGAAAAGAAGAAGGCCAAGCCGCAGCAAAAGCAGAAACTGGCTGTATTGGTAGAAGAGCCGCAAGGGATGAAGGCCATACAGGGCATGAAGGCAATAACGATCCAAGGCCTTGCAAGGAACGTAGGGGTAAAGATTTCAGTCGCTAACGCTTTCATCAGGTCACTCGAAGCCAAAGGAGTGATAAGGACGGTGGGCGGATACAGCGGCCACAAGGTCTACGAACTGGTCAAGCACTAGGCTTTTTTACAACCATCACGTCGCCGGGCTGGCTGGACTCTATAACTTCCAAGCAGGCAACGACCACGCCTATAGCGTTCATTGGCGCAACGACGGCATCCTTCACAAATACGCATATTGAGCCGTTTGAAGGGAGAAAGCCTACGTCGCCGCGCTTGAACTGCGTCCTCTGCTTTTCAGCCCCGATTATCAGGCCGGTTTCGATGTAGACAAACTTGTCTGCAAACCTGTGCACCCTGTCCTGCACCGGAAGGCCCTTCAGTATAGCCCCGGCAGTCAGCGGCGCAAGGTGGCGCACGAGCTCGCAGGTTGCAGAACCCTTATTCGCAATTTCAATGGCAAGCTTTAACCTAGAAACTGATCCTGCCGAGCCTGGCTGCATATATCGGAAGACATTACGATATAATGAAAATGTTTCTGAAACTGGATTCTGCTAACTGGCACTGGATACAAATTCGTCCTAGGACCGCGGCAGAGCCATCTTTCGCCTTCGATACCTTGAAAGCCAGACTATAAACACCATTCCCGCTATAGCACCGCCAACAATCAGAAGTATCTCCAGCCACGAAGCCCAAGGAGCATAACCCGATATGCCCGAAGCGCCAACATACATTTCAAACGAATCAAGCTTTTTTGAGATTTAACTTTACGCCAACTAAACCATAGTGAAACATAAATACAAGATTATCTATCCTAATAATGTCAAGATAATACAGCCCTAGTGTGGGATTTGGCTAATTGGGGCAAACATTTAATTAGATATCTATAATGTTTTCCATTATTCTTGGTAGTCAAACATTCTTCAAAAAAACA
>Ga0070741_10021247_pt1 | contig 10122 bp, 10 predicted proteins | sample Coa_R1_4_FD_66440 | JGI IMG/M metagenome (GOLD analysis project Ga0070741, IMG submission 66440) | Surface soil microbial communities from Centralia Pennsylvania, which are recovering from an underground coalmine fire - Coalmine... | ecosystem: Environmental > Terrestrial > Soil > Unclassified ...
TGGGGCGGACCGAATTCTAGTCTGGACCCCGCTTTCCTTTTCCCTACGATGGGTTAGATGTCGACGGCCTCCCCGACCGCGCCCCCGAGCGAATCGCCCCTGGAGACGCGGACCACGCGCGCCCTCTGGGAGCGGTCGGTGGCGCAGGGCTGGACGACGCCGGCGTACTTCGAGGAAGGCCCGGACGGCTGGCGGGAGATCTCCTGGAGCGAGGCCGGAGAGCGGGTCGACCACCTCGCGCAGGGGCTCCTCGCCCGCGGCGTCCGCAAGGGCGACGCCGTCGCCGTCGTCTCGCGGACGCGCCTCGAGTGGATCCTCCTCGACTGGGCGATCATGTCGATCGGCGCCGTCGTCGTCGGGCTCTACCCGACGAACACCGCGAGCGAGTGCGCGTACATCCTCGGCCACTCCGAAGCCGTCCTCGCCTTCGTCGAGGACGACGTCCAGCGCGAGAAGCTCGAGTCGGTGCGCGGCGAGCTGCCGGCGCTCCGCGAGATCATCGGCTTCGACGAGCTCGCCGAGGTCAGGGGCGAAGGCCGTGAGGCAGAGCCGGTCGGCGAGGACGACGTCGCCACCCTGATCTACACGTCCGGCACGACGGGGCCGCCGAAGGGCTGCATGCTCACGCACAAGAACCTGACGACGGCGGCGATCCGCGTGAAGACGCACATGGAGGGCACCTCCGACACGGTTCTGCTCTTCCTGCCGATGGCGCACAGCTTCGCGCGCATCTGCCACCAGGCCGCGGCCTACCACGGCAGCACGCTCGCGCTCTGCAGCGACGTCGCACGCGTGCCGGAGGCGCTCCAGCACGTGAAGCCGACGATCCTGCCGGCGGTGCCACGGGTGTACGAGAAGATTCACGCGAACGCGGTCGGCGAGATCGAGCGCGCGGGCGGGGCGAAGCGCGCGATCGGGCGCTGGGCGCTCGGCGTGGGCGCGCGGGCGAGCGCGCGGCGTCGCGCCGGCGCGGCCGTGCCGCCGCTCCTGCGCGCGCAGGCGGCGGTGGCCGACAAGCTCGTCTTCTCGAAGGTGCGCGAGCGCCTCGGGGGAAGGCTTCGCCTCGGCGTCTCCGGCGCTGCTCCGCTCGGTGTCGACGTGCTCGAGTTCTTCAGCTCGCTCAACATGCTCGTGATCGAGGGCTACGGGCTCACGGAGACGTCGAGCTCGCTGAGCGTCAACGACCCGGACGACTACCGCTTCGGCACGGTCGGCCACGCGGTCGACGGCTGTCAGATCAAGCTCGACGGCGACGGCGAGATCCTCGTCAAGAGCGACACCGTGTTCGCCGGCTACTACAAGGATCCCGAGGCGACGAGGGCGGCGTTCACCGACGACGGCTGGTTCCGCACGGGTGACGTCGGAGAGCTGGACGAGAACGGCTGGCTGAAGATCACCGACCGCAAGAAGGATCTGATCATCACGGCCGGCGGCAAGAACATCGCTCCCCAGAACCTCGAGAACGCGCTGAAGTCGTCGCGCTTCGTCTCGCAGGCGCTCGTCGTCGGCGATCGCCGACCGTATGTGACCGCGCTGATCACGCTCGACCCCACCGAGGTGGCGTCGGCAGACCGCGACCCGCAGGAGGTCGTGCAGGAGCTCGTGGACGACGTCAACCGCGATCGCGTGCGCGTCGAGCAGATCAAGCGCTTCACGATCCTGCCGCGAGACTTCACGCAGGAGGCGGGTGAGCTGACGCCCACGCTGAAGCTTCGGCGCAAGGTCGTCCACGAGCACTTCGCGGAAGAGATCGAAAAGCTCTACGAGTGACCGCAGCCTTTCTCGTCGCATCCGCGTTCCTCGCGAGCGCAGTCGAGTTCGTCGAGGCGCTGACGATCGTGCTCGCCGCCGGCATCACGCGCGGCTGGCGCTCGGCCCTGATCGGGCTCGCGGCCGCCACCGTCGCGCTCGCGGCGATCGTCGCCGCCCTCGGCCCGGCGCTCACGCTCATTCCGCTGAACGCACTGCGGCTCGTCGTCGGCGCGCTGCTCCTCGCCTTCGGCCTGCAGTGGCTGCGCAAGGCGATTCTCCGCGCGAGCGGCTACAAGGCGCTGCACGACGAGGCAGAGATCTTCGCGCGCGAGCAGGCAGAGGCTCGCGCGGCCGGCCGTGAGGAACGAGCCGGTCTCGACTGGTACGGGTTCACGCTCTCGTTCAAGGGCGTGCTGCTCGAAGGGCTCGAGGTCGCATTCATCGTCATCACCTTCGGCAGCGCACAGGGGAGCATCTCGCTCGCCGCAGTCGGAGCGGCCGCGGCGCTCGTGCTCGTCGCGATCGTGGGCGTCGTCGTCCGCGGGCCGCTGACCCGCGTGCCCGAGAACACGCTCAAGTTCACGGTAGGCGTGATGCTGACGACCTTCGGCGTCTTCTGGGCCACAGAGGGCGTCGGCGCGCACTGGCCGGGCGACGACGCGTCGCTTCCCGGCGTGCTCGCCTTCGTGATCCTGCTGTCGGCCGCAGCGGTGGCGACGCTGAAGCGCCGCCGCCTCGCCTTCGCGTGAGATACCTCCGCGCGTTCGGACTCTTCTGGTGGGACTTCGTGGTCGGGGACGACTGGCGCGCCGCTCTCGGCGTCGCGCTCGCGATCGGCGCCACGGCGGCGGTCGTCGCCGCGGGCGTCGACGCCTGGTGGCTCCTGCCCGTCGGCGTCGCCGCGGTGCTCTGGCTGAGCCTCCGCCGCGCCGCCCGTTAGCGACGGTTCCCCCCGGCCTAGCCGATGATCCGGCGCGCGCCGACGTACGTGTCGGCGTACCAGCCGGAGATGGAGCTGATCTTGACGACGTCGCCCGTGTGCGGCGCGTGGATGAAGGAATTGCCGCCGATGTAGATGCCGACGTGGCCGAGCCCGTCGAAGAAGACGAGGTCGCCCGGCTGGAGGTCGCCGCGCGAGACGGGCACGCCGACGTTCCACTGGGCTCCCGTGTAGTGCGGCAGCGAGACGCCCACCTGCGAATAGACGTACGCCACGAGGCCCGAGCAGTCGAACCCGCCCGGGCTGGCGCCGCCCCACACATACGGCGTGCCGAGATAGCGCATCGCGATGCCCACCACGCCGCCGTACTGCGACGGCGGAGCGACGGAGCCCGAGCCCGTCGAGGCAGTGGCGCCGACGGCCGTCTGCTGCAGCGCGAGCGCCTGCGCCTGCTGGGCCGAGTCGTAGCGCGCGCGGGCTGCGCTCGCCGCTGCGAGCGCGCGGGCGCGGTTGACCGCGAGGATGTGCGCGATCTCGCCCTTGATCGACGAGAGCAGACGCTGCTCGTGCGAGATCTGCGAGCCGAGGCGCGCCTTCGCGGCTGCACGTTGAGCGACGAGGCGCTCCTGACTGCGATGCGCCGTCACCAGTGCGTGTTGATGGCGCGTCACGGCGTGCTTGAACGTGATGACCTGATGCATCACGGCAACGTCTTGCGCGGACACCGACTGGATGCTCTCGATGCGGTTGACGAGATCGTCGATGCTCGTCGCGCCGAGCACGACCGCAAGCGTCGACTGGTCGTCGCCCGTCGTATAGATCGTGACGAGACGTTGCTCGAGCGTCTTCTGCGAGCGCTTGAGGTTCGAGCGCGCTGCGCGCAACGCAACCTTGTTGATCTTCAGGCTGTGCTCGATCAGGTGCAGCCTGTGTGTCGATGCGTCGTACAGCGTGCGCGCGCGCTCGAGGTTGCTGTCGAGCTGCTGGATCTGCGCCATGACCTGCTGCGCCTGCGCTTGCTTCGCGCTGACCGAGGGGTCGCCGGTCGCCGTCCCCGCTGCAGCACACGCTGCGGCGAGAGCGATGACGAGAACCGGCGCCTGTCGCTTGAAGACTCTGATCACGAGCTCCGACGTTTGCTTGCGGCAGGCGCACCGGAGGGGCCGGTACGTCACAAGTTCGAGAGGCTAGCAGGGGGCCCGGATAGCCGCAACCGACCAACCGACGCAAACTTGCTGGATTTCCGCGACAAAGCTGCGCGAACCTGTCTGGTGGTGGACCGCACAAAGTCGCTGAAATCGAGGCGATTCGTGTGGTACGGTCCCTCCCCTCGTGCGCGGGTCCGGCAGACGAATCGGGGCCGTTGCGGCGATCCTCGCACTGCTCGGCGTATCCGCAGCGGGCGCTGCGGGCCCGACGGGCGCGCTGCAGACGCAGGTGCAGAGCCTGAACGCGCGCGCTCGCCGCGCGCTCCTCGACCTCTACGCACTCGACAGCCGCCTGCACGCAGCCGAGCGACGCCTGTCCGCACTGCAGGCGCAAGAAGCGACGCTGCAGCACGAGCAGGCGCTGCTCGCGCGAGAGCTGACGCTCACACGGCAGACGCTGACCACCTCCCGAAGCATGCTCGCAAGCAATCTTCGTGTGCTGTACAAGGAGGACGATACGAGCGCGCTTGCGATCGTCCTCGGCGCCCAAAGCCTGGACGATGCCGTGACAAAGCTCGACGATCTCACACGCGTCGCCGACCAGAGTCGCCAGATCGTGCGCGTGACCACGTCCGCGCAGACGCGGATCGCCGGCCTCCGCCGCGCCGTGCAGGAACATCGTCGCCGGATCGAGGCGGACGTCGCGGCGGTCGAGCGGACGACGCAGTCGCTCGCCGGCGAGCACGCGAATCGCCTCGCGTTCCTCTCGAGCCTGCGCCGTCAGGCACGGCTGAAGTCGCAGCAGATCGTCGCGCTCCAGCAGGCCGCGCAGACGGTGGAGCGGAAGGCCGACACGATCCAGGCCGCCGTCGCGCCCGCGGATCCGGTCGCGCCCGCTCCGCCGGCGAACGGCACGACGCTGACGGTGAGCTCGACGGGCTACTCGCTCGCCGGGCACACGGCCACGGGCATGCCGGTCGGCTACGGCGTCGTCGCGGTCGATCCGTCGGTGATCCCGCTCGGCACGCGGCTGACGATCCCCGGCTACGGCGAGGCGGTGGCCGCGGACACGGGCGGAGCCGTGCGCGGGGCCGACATCGATCTCTGGTTTCCGACGCTCGCGCAGGCCCGCGCGTGGGGGCGTCGAACGGTGACAATCACCCTCCACTAGAATCCGTGCGCGCAACGAGGGGGTTCAGCTGAGCGAAGTCCTACAGCAGGCCGAGGAGCGCTCCATCGAGTCGCTCCGGGTGCTGATCGCCGACGACCACGACCTGTTCCGCACGGGTCTTCGGAACCTGCTCGAAGAGCAGGGTGTGGTGATCGTGGGCGAGGCATCCGGCGGTGCCGAGGCGGTCAAGATCGTGCGCGAGCTCGCGCCGGACGTCGTCGTCATGGACCTGAACATGCCGGGGATGGGCGGCGTCGAGGCGACGCGGCACATCACGGCGATCGCGCCGCTGACCCGCGTCGTGATGCTGACCATCTCGGAGGAGGACAGCGACGTGATGGATGCGATCCTCGCGGGTGCCTGCGGCTACCTCCTGAAGGATTCGCGGATCGAGGAGCTGATGGCCGGGATCCGCGCCGCCTCGCGCGGCGAGTCGCTCATCTCGCCCAACATCGCGGCGAAGGTCCTCCAGCGCGTGCGCGCGACGAGCACGCAGCCGCAGATCGCAGACACGATCCGCGCCGAGCTCTCTGACCGCGAGATCGAAGTGCTCAAGCTGATTGCGAACGGCAAGGACAACGCGCTCATCGCCGCGGAGCTGCACATCAGCCCGAAGACGGTGAAGAACCACATCTCGAACATCCTGATGAAGCTGCAGATCGACAACCGCATCCAGGCGGCCGTCTACGCCGTGCGCAGCGGCATCGTCTGAGACGCTAGGAGGCCTTACGCAGCAGCCGTGCGCGCTCGTGCAGCGTGCCGAGCAGCCCGCGCAGCTGCGTCAGCTCCCCGTCGGCGCGCGTCAGGCGGGAGCCGAGCGTGCGCAGCTCGTCGCCGAGATCGGTGCGTCCCTCGCGCGCGACCTCGCCGATGCGACGCTCGAGCCGCCAGCGCTCGGCTTCGAGCGCGAGCGCCTGCGCATAGCCCTCGGTGAGCGTGTCTTCCATGCGCGCGAGAGTCGGCGCTTCGTCGCGCAGCAATTCTTCGATTTGCTCCAACATGGTCTGGTCGGCCCGTTCCACGGACGAAGTCCGATTATCGGTGTGCGCCGGGGCCGCGAAAATGGGCCGGGAGGCCCATCTTCCCTTCGGACGAGGCCCAGCTAGAATCGACGAATGCGCCGCGCCGCCGTCGCCGCGCTCCTCGCAGCTCTCGTCGCACCTGCGAGCGCGGCTGCCTCGTTGCAGTCGTCACTCGAGCGCGCGCTGCAGGTTCCGCACGTCAGCCTCGCCTCGACCGGCGCGGTCGTGCTCGATCTCGACACGGGCGAGACGGTGTTCGCGCAGAATCCGACGCTCTCGCTCCTCCCCGCGTCGAACGAGAAGCTGTCGGTCACCTACGCAGCGCTCACGGCACTCGGGCCCGCCTTCACGATCGAGACCGACGTGCTCGGCGAGGGCTCGCAGACCGGCGCGACCTGGAACGGCGACCTCGTCCTCAAGGGCTACGGCGACCCGACGCTCTCGAGTGCCGACCTCGTCGCGCTCGCCCGCCAGGTGCGCGCCGCCGGGATCACGACGGTGACCGGCCGCGTCCTCGGCGACGAGTCGTGGTTCGACGCCCGGCGCACCGCCGCCGGCTGGAAGGCGGCGTTCTACATCACCGAGTCGCCGCCGCTCTCCGCGCTCATCGTCGACCGTGGCTGGCTCGGGCATTCGACCTCGCACGACCCGGCGCTCGCGGCGGCGCAGATCTTCCGCGCCGATCTCGTCCACGTCGGCGTCCACGTCGCCGGCGGCGCGGCCCACGGGGTCGCCGACGACGAGGCGACGCCGCTCGGCGAGGTCGACTCGCCGCCCCTGTCGGCGATCGTCCAGTGGATGGACCGTGTCAGCGACAACTTCGTGGCCGAGATGCTCGTCAAGGAGCTCGGCGCCGTACAGGCCGGCCGCGGGACGACGGCGGCCGGCGTCGGCGTGATCACGGGCCTGCTCGCGGGGGCGAACGTGCCGCTCGCGGGCGTCCGTCTCGTCGACGGCTCCGGGCTGTCGCTGCTCGACCGCCAGACGCCGGCTGCGCTCGCGTCGCTCCTCTCGACGATGTGGAACGACCCGGAGATCCGCTGGGAGCTCCTGTCCTCGCTGCCGGTCGCCGGGCGCACCGGCACGCTCGAGCACCGGATGAACGGCAGCGCCGCCGCCGGCATCGTCCGCGCCAAGACCGGGACGACCGACAACGCGTCGGCGCTGTCCGGATTCGCCGGCGACCGCTACGTGTTCTCGGTCCTGCAGAACGGCTTCCCCGTCTCGTGGACGTGGGCGCGCCGCGCGCAGGACCGCTTCGCCTCGGTGCTAGCCGCCGCCCAGTAGGGCGAGCAGCTCGGCCTCGGTCAGCTGCGCGACGCCGGACTTCTCGGCCTTCGTCAGCTTCGACTTGCCCGGGTCCTCGCCGACGACGAGCGCGGTCGTCTTCGAGGAAACCGAGTTCGAGACCTTCGCCCCGAGCGCCTCGAGCCGCTCGGCCGCCTCCTCCCGCGTGAACGCCTCGAGCGTGCCGGTGATCACGTACGTCCTGCCGGTGAGCGGCCCTTCGACCGGCTTCTCCTCCTCCCCGGCCTCGAACCGGAGGCCGAGCGCCCGCAGCTCCTCCACGAGTCGCCGGTTGTCCTCGTCGCGGAACCACTCCGCGATCGCCTCCGCGCGTTCCGGCCCGATCCCTTCCGCTTCGACGAGCTCCTCCTGCGCCGCGTTCATCAGCGCGTCGACGGTGCCGAAGTGGCGGGCGAGGGTCTGCGCGGTCACCCAGCCGACGTCCGGGATGTTCAGCCCGAAGAGCACGCGTGAGAACGGGATCCCCTTCGAGGCCTCGATCGCGGCGACGGCGTTCCGCGCGCTGATCTCGCCGAAGCCCTCGAGCTCGAGGAGCTGCTCCTCCGTCAGCCGGTAGAGCTCCGGCAGCGAGCGCACGAGGCCGAGATCCCAGAGCCGCCACACCGTCTGCTCACCGACGCCGTCGATGTCCGCTGCGGCCATCACCCAGTTGTTCAGCGTCTCGAGACCGCGCGACGGACATGCCTTGTTCGGGCAGCGGTGCATCGCCTCGCCCTCCGGCTTCACGACCGGCGTGTCGCACAGCGGGCAGCGCTCCGGCATGCGGAACGGCTTCGTCCCGCGCCGATGCGTACCGGCGGGCCCGACGATCTGCGGGATCACGTCGCCCGCGCGCTGCACGATCACGTCGTCGCCCTCGCGAATGTCCTTGCGGTTGATGTCCTCCTCGTTGTGGAGGGTCGCGCGCGAGACGGTGACACCGCCGACCTCGACGGGCTCGAGCATCGCCCAGGGGTTGAGAGCGCCCGTCCGCCCGACGCGAATCGCGATCTTGTTGAGCCGCGTCACGGCCGTCATCGGCGCCCACTTGAAGGCGCGGGCCCAGCGAGGGCGGGAATGCAGCGCGCCGAGCCGGCGCTGCTGGTCGTACGAATCGACCTTGATCACGATGCCGTCGATCTCGTAGTCGAGTTGCGTGCGCCGCAGCTCCCAGCCGCGACATGCCTCCGCGACGGCGGCGATCGACTCGACGCGCTCGGCGAAGGGGTTGATCGGGAAGCCGTGCGCCTTGAGCCAGTCGAGCGTCTCCCAGTGCGTGACGAAGGCGACGTCCTCGTGGGCGCCGATTCCGTACGCCCAGAAGGCAAGCGGCCGCGCCGCAGTGATCGACGAATCCTTCTGGCGCAGCGAGCCGGCCGCGGCGTTGCGCGGGTTCGGTGTCGGCTTCTTCCCGTCCGAGACGAGTCGCTCGTTCAGCTTGTTGAAGCCCGAGAGCGGCATGTACACCTCGCCGCGCACCTCGATCAGCGACGGGACGTCGCTCGCCAGCATCCGCAGCGGGATGGTGCCGATCGTGCGAAGGTTGACCGTGACGTCCTCGCCCTCGACGCCGTCGCCTCGCGTCGCGCCGCGCGCGAGCAGCCCGCTCTCGTAGGTGAGGTTGATTGCGAGCCCGTCGATCTTCGGCTCCAGCACGTAGGCGATGTCCTCGTCTGTGCCGAGACGCTTCCGCACGTCGGCGTCCCACTTCGCGAGCGCCTCGTCCGTCGTCACCTTGTCGAGCGAGCCCATCGCCTGCAGGTGGCGCACCTTCTCGAACTTCGACGACGGCGGTGCGCCGACGCGCTGCGTCGGTGAATCCGGCGTGACGAGCTCCGGATGCTCCGCTTCGAGGCCGACGAGCTCGTCGTAGAGCGCGTCGTACGCGGCGTCGCTCATCATCGGGTCGTCGTCGACGTGATACGCGATGAGCGCGCGATGGAGCGTCTCGCGCAGCTCGGCGGCGCGCGCTTCGACGCTAGAGATGCTCAAGGAGCTCCTCGGCGGTCTCGACGATCGCGTCCGGCTCCTCTCGCTCGAGGCGCGTGCGGTCGTGGATCCGGCCCCACGTCACGGCGACCGCGTGCATGCCCGCAGCCTTCGCCGCTCTGATGTCGAACGGCGAGTCGCCGACGTACGCGCAGTCGCGCGGGTCGGCGGCCATCCGCTCCGCAGCGAGCAGGAGCGGCTCGGGATCGGGCTTGTGCTTCTCGGTCTCGTCGCCGCCGACGACCGTCTCGAAGAGATGCGAGACCGGCACGCGCGCGAAGCCGAGCTCGACGGTCGAGCGCCGCTTCGCGGTGACGATGCCGAGCCGCTGCCCGCGCTCGTGCAGCCGGACGAGCACGTCCTCCATTCCCGCGCACGCCTCGAGCTCGTCGTGGAGGGGCTCGTTGTGCGCGCGATAGACGCGGACGAGCTCGTCGACACGCTCCGGCGCGAACACCGCCATCTGCGCCTCGAGACCGGGCCCGCCGACGGCCTGCAGGAGCTCGGCGTCGTCGAAGTCGCGACCGAGCACCTCGCGCGTCGCGTGTCGCATCGACGCGAGGATGATCGCGCCGGAATCGACGACCGTGCCGTCGAAGTCGAAGAGAACGACCGGAAATCTCACTGTCGCCCATCGTAGGCAACCGAGACGAGGTACAGCCCCCACGGCGGCGCCGTCGTTCCGGCGGCCGAGCGGGGGCGTCCGTCGAGCAGCCCCTGGAGCTCGACGGGCTCCACTTCGAGCATCGTCCCGACGAGCGTGCGGACCATGTGGCGCAGGTAGCTGTCGGCCGTGATCTCGAAGTCCAGGTG
>Ga0070741_10021248_pt1 | contig 10122 bp, 7 predicted proteins | sample Coa_R1_4_FD_66440 | JGI IMG/M metagenome (GOLD analysis project Ga0070741, IMG submission 66440) | Surface soil microbial communities from Centralia Pennsylvania, which are recovering from an underground coalmine fire - Coalmine... | ecosystem: Environmental > Terrestrial > Soil > Unclassified ...
TCTTCGAGTCGGATCCCCAGATCAAACGACTCGTCGAGCATCTATCGCCCACTGATATCAATGCCCTGAACCGCGGTGGGCATGACCTGCGAAAGCTCTATGCGGCATTCGCGATGGCGCGCTCCCATCGCGGTCAGCCGACAGTGATTCTTGCCAAGACCAAAAAGGGCTATGGCATGGGCCCGAGCGGGGAATCGCGCATGACGTGTCACCAGGAAAAGAAGCTGGAAACAGAGACCTTGCGCTATGTGCGCGACCGGTTTGTCCTTCCGTTGAGCGATGCTCAGGTCGAAGATGTGCAGTTCTATCGGCCGCCATCGGACTCACCGGAGATGAGATATTTGCACGAGCGCCGGGAGGCGCTTGGGGGCTTCCTGCCAGCGCGCAGAAGTGGATCCCAACGGCTACCTGTGCCGGCACTTGAAAGCTATGGCCAATTTGCTCTTCAGCCAGAGGGGAAGGCGATGTCGACTACCATGGCGGCCGTGCGGCTGCTGAGCGGCCTGCTAAAGGACAAAACGCTAGGTCCGCGAATCGTTCCAATCGTCGCGGATGAAGCGCGGACCTTCGGAATGGCAGCCTTGTTCCGGCAGATTGGAATCTACTCGCCTGAAGGACAATTGTATGATCCAGAGGATGCCGGGTCCTTGCTGGCATATCAGGAAAAAAAGGACGGACAGCTGCTCGAGGAAGGCATCACGGAAGCCGGGGCACTGTCATCGTGGACTGCCGCTGCCACCTCCTACAGTGTCCACGATCTGCCACTGCTGCCCTTCTATATTTTCTACTCCATCTTTGGGTTTCAGCGTGTTGGGGATCTCATCTGGGCAGCCGCGGACCAGCGGGCACGAGGTTTTCTAATTGGCGCGACTGCTGGGCGTACCACCTTGGCAGGTGAGGGATTGCAGCACCAGGATGGGACGAGCCATGTTATTGCATCCACTATTCCGACCTGCCGCGCATACGATCCCGCGTTTGTGGGCGAGCTTGCGGTGATTATGAATCACGGCGCGAGGCAGATGATGGAGCAAGGTTCCGATATCTTCTATTACGTCACCGTGATGAACGAGAACTACGCTCAGCCGAATCTGTCCGTTGACCAGTATGAGGGGGTCATCAAGGGGATGTATGCCTTCGCGCGGCACCGGCCGGAGAAGGCTCGTGGGCGGGTGCACCTCCTCGGATCGGGAGCAATCTTTCGGGAGGTCGTTGCGGCGGCAGAGTTACTGTCCACAGAGTGGCAGATTGGAAGTGATGTCTGGAGCGTAACGAGCTTCAGTGAATTGGCCCGGGAGGCTCGGGAAGTCGAGCGATACAATCGGCGGCACCCGGAATCGCTCCCAAGGATAAGTCACGTGGGAAGCTGCCTTGCTGAGCCATTCCCAATCATCGCCGCGACCGATTATGTGACGGCTTACCCTCATCAGATCAGTGCTTATGTACGCCAGCGGTTCATTGCATTGGGCACCGATGGATTTGGGCGAAGCGATACACGCAGCGCGCTGCGGCGGTTCTTTGAGGTTGATCGGCATCAAATCATGCTCGCAGCCCTGTACGCAATTGCGGAAGGCGATGGCGAGGCTCGCTCGATGGTGGCTACGGCGATCGCGCGGTATGGAATCGAGCGGGATAAGGCTCCTCCGTGGGAGCGGTGAGCGAGTGTTGAGTCGCGATCCGCACCCAGGACTCCTTAGTCAAATAGGAAAGGTTCGCGTCGTGTGGCCAGAAGTCCAGGTCGAAATCCGCAAAGGTAAAGCTCTCTTCAGCATAGAGAACGACCGATTCAGGGCCAGCTCGCTTGGCGGCATGGGAGCTCGATTTCAACTGCGATCGCTTTGCGGATATGGGGATTACCTCGCAATCGCGGCGACCGGACGGGTCCCGCGTCGTGACTCTTTCGCGTAGATCAGCCCAAACCACCGCGTATCCGCGGTGCACTCCAGCCTCTGAGAAATACGAACCTTTGATCTGGCCGGCGTTACGCTTATGTCTCGGCGATGATCACTGACGCTGGAGCTAGCCGAAGACTGCAAGGTTCGCGGGGATGGATGGAGCTACCCGTAGACAGATCGACGAAGGGACCCCTAAACTGAAACTCGGTGTCACGCCAACGGATCTCAATGGGTGTTCTGCGTAGATTTATGAAGATGACCTCGTCCGCATGCTTGCCGCCATCTACCCGGGCGGCATAAACATCATTCCATTCGCGAGAAGCCAAGAGAAACATCGGACGGCTTGACCATGTCTGGAGTCGGCCAAGAAGACGGCTGTCTGCCGCTGAGAGCGTCGCAACGAGATCGGCTGCGAATGTGAGGGACGAGATTTGCGATGTGGCAGAGGCGATTAGAGTGGCCAGTGTCCACGGAACCACAATAGAGCGTGGGAATATATCGGTGTCGGCCCTCGGAGGACGGAATAGAGCTAGAGGGGATATTGCAATATTAGATTGGCCAGCCAGCTTACGGGCTGAGGCAACCATGTCGCCCAATGCAGCGGGGCTCTCGGCAATTGTCCAACGATCGATGAGGTGAACACTGGACGAAAATGGGAATGCGACACCCTCGAGCCTGGGGAGCGGCTGGTCTCTGTTGATATCTACAAAATGGCCGTTTGTCGTGACCCAAAGAGGTAGTGTTGGGATATTCGCACGGCTCAGTGATTCCCGAAGTCGCGCAACGCTACGCTCCGAGGGGGGTGTTGAGCCCGCTCCTCGAAGGAGGACGCGGATGATGCGTGATTTCGTCCTCTTGAACAGTTCGGTGAGAAGATGGTTTGTCGTGCCGTTCTCATCGACGGTGAGACACAGCTCGATGTCTGTCGAGGGTGGCAGTGTTTCTACTACGCGTGTTACGGATGGATAGGATTCCGATCCGATCACGTTGAGAGAGATATGCGACCAGTGGGTGTAGGGGGACTCCCTTCCGGGCTGAGTTTCCGCGGGCGCGACCATTCCCAGGCGTGGAAAGCGAAATGCCAACCGAGGGACGTCATCCGGTCGTCTGATTTCATAGATAGATGAAGCCTGAGCCCCATTCGATGGGGCGGGCCTGGCGAGTGTCGCCTCTACTTGATGTCGGATGACTGTTCCTTTTGTGACCTGCCGCGGAAAGCCGAGACTCAAAGGAGTGCAGTACGCCTTAAAGGAGGCGTCTCCCCAGTTTCTCTGGTCCTCCAATTCGAAGAGATCACCGCTGAAGTGGCATTGAAGGTCGCCGCCCTTTGGGAGGTTGATCGACAACGAGGAGAATGGCGGGGTCATGCCACATGGGAGATTGTCGACAATCGGCTGGGGGTAGAGTTGCTCGTGGATTTGAAGACTGTGGGTTCCCTGCGGGCCTTCTATCTGTACGTGGGAGCCCAACAAGCCACGTACTGGGTACAGTACGACCAGTCCTAAGCGGCAGATTTCCATATCGCGCAACGTTCGGCCGTCGATTTTGAAGCTTAGCGTATTCTCGTGGACGCTGAACGTGCCCTCCCATTTGAATTCCACGAGGGGACCGCGATGGAGAGCCTTCAAGGTTACGCCACGGCCATCCTGCAGCGGTTTCGCCTCCCATTCGGTGGCTGGGGTTTCACGCCAATTGCGATCGCGGACCGTGACAAATAGCCGGCGAATGATCTCTTGGCCACACCAGGAGACGGCGGCAATCTGGGCATGCTCAACCCAGTAACCGAAATCACCGTCCTGCTTGAAGTCCTCTCCCTCTCTCGCCGCCAGGGTGGCCAGATCCATTGAGCTTCAGCTCCTCTAATGCGTACAACCAATCATTGCGCGAGCGCTCCGCCATCAATAACGAGCTCGGTACCCGTCACGTAGGATGACTCATCCGATGCCAGATACAGGATTCCAGAAACAATTTCATCCAGCGTCGCGAGACGCCCCATCGGTACACGTGTGAGGCGCTTTGCAAGGGCCTCGGGTGTAGGCATGAACCGGTGCAGCATACCGCTATCGATAGGCCCGGGGTGCAAGGAGTTGCAGCGGATCTTCTCGTGTGCGTGCTGTGTCGCGGTGATTTTGCTGAACATCCGGACGGCCGCCTTTGCCGTGGCATAGGCAGGCTCCTGGATTTGTGATTGGCCTAGTCCGGCAATCGACGAAATATTCACGATAGAGCCCGCCCCGCAGCGGCGCATTGCCGGTAAGGCGTGTTTCGTCCCTAGAAAGACGGACTTCAGGTTAATGGCCATCATACGATCCCACTCGTCGACCGTACGCTCTTCGATCGGTACTCGGGGAATAGAGACGCCCGCATTGTTGACGAGGATATCGAGCTTACCGAAGCGTTCGACGGCTCGCCTCACAGCAGTGATCCAATCACTCTCATTTGCTACGTCTAGATGTAAGTACAAAGCTGCACCGCCAGCGGCCTGAATGGATGCCTGCATCTGGAGGCCTTCGTCGTCGGTAACATCACCGAGAACGACGATTGCTCCTTCTTTTGCGAACGTCGTCGCGATGGCCGCACCCAGGCTCCGTGCAGCACCTGTGACTAGAGCGACCTTGTTGGACAAACGGGCCATGGTGAATCTCTCCGGGCTGAACAAGAGGACTACTTCAGGGCAGGCACCGAGCCCCTTTTGCAGCTGACGTGGCCAGCTTCGCGTACTTGGCAAGGACGCCGCTCGAGTAGCGCGGGGCGGGTGGCTTGTGAGCGGCACGCCGTGCAGCTAACTCCTCCTCGGGCAAGAGCAGGTCGAGGCGGCCTTTCTCGACATCGATGTCAATCGTATCGCCGTCATGTACTAGGGCGATGGCGCCCCCTAGAGCCGCTTCGGGAGCAACATGGCCGATCGCCAAGCCCTTGGTACCTCCGCCGAACCGACCATCGGTGACAACCGCCACTTCGCCGCCGAGTCCGGCTCCGGCAAGCGCGCCAGTCAATGCTGTCATCTCCGGCATGCCGGGGCCACCAACCGGGCCTTCATAACGGAGAATGACGACTTCACCACGATGAATCTCACCTTTGCGTACCGCGCTAGCGGCCTCTCGTTCGGAGTTGAAGCAGCGTGCGGGTCCTTTGAGTTGCATCCGTGTTTCGTTCGCGATCTTCATCACTGCGCCATCGGGAGCCAACGAGCCTCGGAGGACCGCGTAGCCACCCCTCGGCTTTACCGGATCGAATAGGGGTCTGAGTACGGGATGCCTTGGTGCTAACGCCTCGGTCCCGATCTGTTCTGCAATCGTCTTCCCGGTGATCGTCTTGGCATCACCGTGCAGCAAACCGCCTTCCAAAAGCTGACGCATGACCGCGGGGACACCGCCTGCCACGTGCAGCTCTCTCATCATGTAGCGGCCGGCCGGCTTCATGTCCGCGAGCTGCGGGGTTCGGCGACTCACGGCATCGATATTGCTCAGGGAGAACGGAATGCCGGCCTCCGTTGCGAAGGCCAACAGGTGCAGGCAGGCGTTGGTCGAGCCGCCCAGAGCCGCCGCCACTGCTGTCGCGTTCTCAAGAGACTCGAGCGTAATGATGCTTCGCGGGCTGATGCCTGCCTCGATGGCTTCTATCAGGGCATCCGCCGCGGCAGTGGTTACGCGAACCCGGTCGGGGTGAGCTGCTGGCGGGGAAGCCATATCCGGAACGGTGATCCCTAGTGCTTCACTGATTGCGGCCATGGTGTTGGCCGAAAACATGCCTGCGCAAGTGCCAAAACCGGGACAGGCGGCTTTCTCAACCGCCTTCAGTTTCTCCGCAGTAATCCGCCCTGTCGCTTCGGCGCCGATGGCTTCGTAAACGTCTTGCAAGGAAATATCACGGTTATCCACGTATCCCGGCGCGAGAGAGCCAGCGTAAGCGAAGACCGCCGGAACGTCGGATCGGATCATCGCCAAGATCATGCCCGGAATGGACTTGTCGCAGCCGGCCAGAGCGAACAATCCGTCGTAGCCCTGCGCGCGCATGACGAGCTCGACGGAGTCCGCGATCCAGTCCCGGGACACGAGGGACGCACGCATGCCTTCCGCGCCCATCGAAATTCCGTCCGACACGGCGATCGTGTCAAACTCGTGGGCCATAACGCCGCGGGAGTGGAGCCGGGTCGCCGCCAGTTGACGCAGCTCAGCCAGACCGGCGTTGCAAGGAGTGACACGGTTCCAGGTCGCTCCCACACCGATCTGGGGTTTCTGGAAGTCTTCGTCGGTCATCCCAAACGCCCGCAGCATCGCACGGGCGCCTGCACGATCGGCTCCTTCCAGCATCGCTCGGCTGCGGCTTCTTGGGTCTCGGTCAGTCATGGCCTGGTCTCCTGTTGTCGAACGACGGTGTGCTCATCGACGAATAGCAATTGAACTTGTGAGGCAAACTGCTCGCGCGTCCGGAGCAGCTCTGCCTTGAGGTCAGGGATGGAAAACGCGGCATCCAGTGCTTCACGGGTATCGAAGCACACCGTAACGACCGCATCCGGAGCGCCCTCGGGTGCCTCATGGACGAAGTCAATCTTGTACTCCCGCAGGCCCGGGAGGTGCTGCGCCACCACAGCATGTTCGCCCAGCCAGATGTTCCGAAATGCCTGGCGTGTTAGTTCGGGTCGCTTCCAAACCAGACTGATCCTCTTGACCATGTGGCCTACCCTCCCCTATCTGAGAGACATCGCGCACCTCATCATCCCCTCACGCGCGGAGATTGAAGTGAGAGGGCGATCGCTTCCTGCCCCTGCGGGCGTATCAGGCGTCGCTCCATCCGCGTCTGCAGGCGCGAGCGGATGCTGTCAAACAAGGCAGCGATGAAGATTACGGTGCCGGTGATTACGGGATAGGCATAGGGGTTCGCGTCGATCATGACAAGACCGTTCTGCACGGTCGTGATGAGTAATGCACCGATCACGGGAGCCCACAGATTCCCGCGGCCACCGAAAAGGCTGGTGCCACCCAGTACCGCCGCTGCGATAGCCAGGAATTCGCTGCCTTGCCCAAAGGCGCCCGAAGCCGCGGAAGTCAGGCTCAATGAGACGAATCCACCTAGCCCCGCGAACGCGCCACAGAGAACATACACCCCGTACGTCACCGCTTTCGTCGGCACGCCAGCCCGCCGTGCACTCTCGGGATTGGCACCAATACTGCGGATGTAAGGGCCCATTGGAGTGCGGTTCAACACCATCCAAGCTATGGCGACCGCAGCTCCCATCATCCAGAGGGGGCACGAAATACCCAGCAAGGCGGTACGGCCCAGCGTCGCAACGGGCACGCCGGCGTAAGCGATCTGCGTGGAGGATAGAAAGAGCCCCAAGCCGCGGCCCACAAAGGTGGTCGCCAGAGTGGCCAGGAACGCCGGAACACCCAGCCGCACAATGAACACGGCATTTACCCAACCGAACAACGCACCCGTGGACAACGCACATAGGATGCAGACCCATACGGGCGACTGCGTCAGGTCCATGCCTATAATCACCGCGACGACGTACATCACCGCTCCGACGGACAGATCTACACCGGCGGTAAGCAGGGCGAAGTTCATGCCGATGGCAACGACCACGAGCCAACTCGACTGCACGAGTATGGCGATAAGGTTCTCTATACCCAAAAAACGGGGTGACAACGTGCTGAACAGACCCACCAGAAGTATGAAAAACCCCAGAGGGGCCCAGCGGAGCAGTCCGTTGACGGTTCCCAATGGCAGCGTTGTACTCATGCCGCTTCGGCCTGTCCAAATGCCGCTCGCAGAATGGCTTCGCGCTCGAAGTGTGCCGAGTCGAACTCCGCCTGGAGCGTCCCTCGGCGCATCACGAAGATCCGATCGCACAACCCGATCAGCTCCTCCACCTCCGAGGAAATGACCAGAATCGCTGTGCCTGTCGCGGCCATGCCAGCCAGAAGGCGGTAAATCTCCTCCTTCGCACCAACATCTACACCACGGGTCGGCTCGTCAAGGATAAATAGCCGCGGCTCGCGCAATAGCCAGCGTCCTAGTACAACCTTCTGCTGGTTGCCGCCCGACAGCGTTCTTACCGCTGCCGTACGGATGTCCTGGCATTTCAGATTCGTCTGCTTACCTACTGCCTCCATTTCCTTCAGCAGGTCTGCTGTCTTTATTCGCTTGTCGAAGCGAGTTGCGAATCTCGGCAAGGCTGCCAGCGCGAGATTATCGCCGACCGAAGCATCCAGCATCAGACCTTCATGACGCCGATCCTCAGTGAGGAAAGCAACGCCCGAGGCGAGCCGTGCGTTTATATCCCCCACCCGAAGTGCGCTGCCGTCCACTCTCACAACCCCTGCACGGTGTCGATCAAGACCGAACAGGGCACGTGCAAGCTCAGTGCGTCCCGATCCCATCAGACCGGCAATACCCACGATCTCGCCGCTCCTGACTCGGAGATTCACGTTCTCAAGTAGCCCGGGCTCAGACAAACCCTCCACGTCTAGTACGACCTTCGCGCCCGGATTGGGCTTGGTTCGTTCAGGGAAAAGGGCCTCGATCGAGCGACCCACCATGGCAAGGACTAGATCGTTAGGCGTAAGTCCCGTCGAGGGCGAGCGCAGAGTCACCACACCGTCGCGCATTACGACGATGCTTTGGGACAGTTGCAGAACCTCCTCGAGATTATGGCTGATGTACAGAACAGCCACGTCCTGCTCCTGCAGCCGACGAACAATTTCAAAGAGCCTCCCACTCTCGCGTGATGTCAGAGAGGTGGTGGGCTCGTCAAGTATGAAAACGCGAGCGCGAGATGCGAGGCCGCGCGCAATTTCCAGCAATTGGCGCTCGCCTGGGGACAGAGTGCTGGCCAGGGCGTCAGGGGAGACTTCCAGATGCACGCTACGCAGGAGCTCTTGTGCTTGAGCGTGCATTCGGCGGCGGGAGATCAGTGGAAGCCCCGCAAAGCGCACCGGCGGACGAGCCAGGAAGAGATTCTCAGCCACGGTTAGATTAGGGAAGACATTCAATTCCTGTTGTATGAACGCGATGCCGGCAGCATCGGCCTCTCGGCGCGAGGATGGTGCGAAAGTCGTCCCATCGAGTAGAACGCCGCCGCCATCTCGAGGCAGCACGCCGGCGAGCACATTCATAGTGGTCGACTTGCCCGAGCCGTTCTCGCCCACGATGCCCACTACACCACCTGCTGAGGCTTCGAAGCTCACACCATGCAACACTTTTGTTCCGGAGAACGACTTGGTGAGTCCTTCCACTTTCAAGCGCACGGGCTTGTCCCCCGTAGCCGTCATACCGCAATCCGTACTCGTCGCAATCGAGAGGCATCGAGTATGGCGGCGACCAGAATTGCACACCCCTTAACTGCAAGTACGATAAACAGGGAGAGACCCAGAAGCTGTAAAGACTTGTCAAGGATGCATAGGAATGCAGTACCTACCAAGACCATCCTGACATTCCCGCGCCCGCCGAAGAGGCTCACGCCCCCTATCACTGCGGCCGCCACAATGTCGAGCAGCATGTTCTGTCCCAACGTCGGAAGACCCGCTTCGATACGGCTTGTATAAATGATGGATCCGATGGCGGCGCACAAACCGGATACTGTGAACGCTCCGATGGTGATTGGCTTCACTGGGACGCCGGAGATCCGCGCTACTTCGGGGTTATGGCCAATGGCATACAGCCAACGACCCACAATTGTCCGTGCGAGTACATAATGAGTTGTCACCAAAATCCCCGCGCACAATATCAGCGCGATTGGAATGCCTACTACAGTGCCGTACCCCAGGAAACGAAAGCGTTCGGGGAGTCCGCCAATGCTGACCGTGTCAGAGACGGTAGAGGCATACCAGACCGCGGCGCCACTACCCGCCATCATTACGGACAGCGTTACGATGAATGAAGGAATGCGCAGGATGGCGGTGCAAACACCATTGAAGAGGCCGATGGCCCCACCGCATACAAGACACGTCGCTATACCTGCAAGCGTGACGGCGGGCTCACCGATGTCGGACATGTGGCGCGTCATGACGGAACTGCCAAGGATTGCTCCGACCGCCATCACTGCCGTCATGGACAGATCTACTTGTCCGATGAGGAGAACGAGCATTTCCCCCAGCGCCAATATCGCAAGCGGCAGCGTCGCCAGCAGAATGTCATGTAATGTATGCAGCGAGAACATCGCGTGCGCGGCGCCCGCCAACGCCGATAAAGCCAGCACCCACTTCGCTCCCGTTCCAAGAGCAGGAAC
>Ga0070741_10021249_pt1 | contig 10122 bp, 8 predicted proteins | sample Coa_R1_4_FD_66440 | JGI IMG/M metagenome (GOLD analysis project Ga0070741, IMG submission 66440) | Surface soil microbial communities from Centralia Pennsylvania, which are recovering from an underground coalmine fire - Coalmine... | ecosystem: Environmental > Terrestrial > Soil > Unclassified ...
GCCGCGCGATTCACCCCGGCCCGCCGTTCACGGACACCCACGCCCTCGTCCGTCGCTAGCGGGCCGACCAGAGGTCGCGTTTGACGGCGCGCTCGATCTCGCGCCGCGCGTCCCGCTCCGCGATGGCGGCCCGCTTGTCGTAGCTACGCTTGCCGCGCGCCACGCCCAGCTCGACCTTCACGTGGCCGCGGCGGTCGTACACGCGCAACGGCACGAGCGTCACGCCCGTCTCCGACGCGCGGCCGGCGAGGTGCGCGATCTCGCGCGTGTGGGCCAGCAGCTTGCGCGGCCGGATCGGGTCGTGGTTGTATCGGTTGCCCGCCTCGTATGGCGAGATGTGGGCGTTGAGCAGCCACAGCTCGCCGCGCTCGACCCGCGCGTAGGCCTCGCGCAGGTTCACCTTGCCCGCGCGCACGGACTTGATCTCGGTCCCCGTCAGGGCGATTCCCACCTCCAGCGTCTCCAGGATGTGGTACTCGTGATACGCGCGCCGATTCGTCGCGTACACGCGCTCGCGAGCGGGCGCTTCCTGCGGCATTATCCGAGGACCGGTGCGCCGAGCGCCGCCTCTTCCCGGGCATCGAGGATGCTCGCCTCCGCGTCATCGCGGAGCGATAGCCAGTCGCGCACCGACTGGCCCGGCGTCACCTGCATGGGAACGACAGCGCGCTGGCCCCCCAGCGGCGCGGCGGCGCTCGCGGGCTGCTGACGCACGAAGTCGACGGCCTGCTGCAGCGCGGCGTCCGCTCCGGCCGCCGCCACCACGGGGATCTGCGGCGTGAGGCCGACGCCCTGAATGGGGCTCCCGTCGGGCGTGAGCCACCGCGCGACGGTGAGCCTTAGGGCGCCGCCGTCGCTCAACGTGTGGACAATCTGGACCGTTCCCTTGCCGTATGTCTGCTCGCCGACCAGCGTGGCGCGACCATGGTCCCGGAGCGCGCCGGCCACGATCTCCGCCGCGCTCGCCGTTCCAGAGTCCACCATGACCGCCATCGGACCTGAGAGGGCGCGCGGCCGCCCGCGCGTCCGGATCGCCTCGCGCTCGGCTCCGCGCCGCTCCTCGTACAGGACGACGCCCTCGTCGATGAACTGGCTCGTCACGGCCACGGCGCCGTCGAGATAACCGCCCGGGTTGCCGCGCAGGTCCAGCACCCACCCGCGCGGGGAGCGCTGCGCGAGCTGGTCGAGCACTTCGCGCAGGTCCGACCCAACGCGCAGGGCGAAGCTGCTGATCCGAATGTAGGCGACGCCGTCCGGGCGCAGCTCCCCCCGCACCGATGGGACGCGGATCTCCTCGCGCGCGACCTTGACGTCGAAGGGCGCCGCGCCCCCCCGAACGATGGTAAGGGTCACGGTCGAGCCGCGCGGGCCGCGAATCATCTGAATCGCGTCGAGGAGGCTGATGCCGTGCACGTCGCTCCCATCGACGCGAGTGATGACGTCGCCCGCCCTCAGCCCTGCGCGCTGGCCGGGCGAGCCGTCCAGCGGCGACACAACGTGCAGATCGTCGCCTTCCATCTCCACCTGGACGCCGATCCCGTCGAAGGCCCCGCGCAGGTCCGCGTCGGTGATCTCGCGGTGCGTGGGGTCGAGGTAGAGCGTGTGCTGATCGTCGAGCGCGGTGAGCATGCCGCGAATCGCGCCGCGCGAGAGCTTGTGGGGTTCGACGGCCGACTCGTCATAAAAATCGCGGTCGACGTAGCCCCACGCCTCCCAGAAGGGGCGGAAGATGGCGTCCAGCTCCGGCGAGGGGGCTGGAACGGGCGCCGGCTCGGGCACGGCGCGGGCGAGGCCCACGCGCCGAAGGACCGGCTCGATCGCGGTGTGCGACCGGCCGATGGCATCCGCGTGCCCGAGCGCGTAGCCCAGGCCGAAGGGCCCGATGGCGAGCACGAGGAGCATGACGAGCAGCGACGTGACCTGACGCGCTCGGCGCACTGGCGCAGCCTCCGATGGATCCGCGCCTCGGGGATCTCCGTCCTGACGCCCCGAGGGTGTGACGAGATCACGCGTTGTCGAAAACGTGTGGCTCGGCGGACGTGGGTGATTGGAACAATTGTACCATCGGCTCGTTCGGCCCCTATCGCGCCTCACCGGTGGCGCTGGCTTCCAGACAGGCGAACGGATCCCTTCGTCGCCCCAGCGGGGAGCAATTGGAGCCGCCTCCCATGGTCGTTCGACGGCTGCGCCAACGCTTCACCACCGCAGCCACCTCCACCAATCCGGATTCGGAGCCTTCGTTCTGAGCGGGACGACGGATCGGCCATGATATCCGTCGCCGGCGCGGGAGCCGACGCCGGCGGTCGCGGCGGCTCCGAACGGCGAGGCTGGGCGAGGAGCGATTGGGCAGCCCGCTCGCCTTGTTCGCCCAGCGAGTCCCGCGACCGGTCATGCCGGGCGAGCGCGATGGACCGCCGCGCGCGATGCTCATCCGGGACGTCGGCGGCCGCGTAGCACAATGGCCCCGGTTCAGCGCTGGTCGCGCCGGCGCACGTGGCGCTCGGCCATCTCCTCCGCGCTCAGGCTGTACCGGTCGAAGGCGTCGCGCAGGTGCTGGACCTCGTAGTGGGCGTAGATCTTTTTCGTGGTCTCCGGACTCGCGTGGCCCAGGATGTCTTGCACCTCGGAGAGCTTGGCGCCCTGGTTCAGCAGCACCGTCGCCTTGGCGTGGCGGAAGTCGTGGGTCGTGGCCGGCACGTCCGCCAGGAGGCTGATCTTCTTCACCGTCTTCCATATAGAGAGGGGCGACAGCCGATAGTTGGCGCCACGACCCCTCACCCTGCCGCGGGCACGGTCGTGGCGGATGAAGGCCGGCGCATAGGAGTCGTTCCGCGCGTTGAAGTAGGCGCGCAGCGCCTCCAGCGCCTCCTCGGAGAAGAAGACGACGCGCTCGCGGTCGCCCTTGCCCCGAATGATCGCCTGGCTGTTCCATCCATCATCGAGGTCGGCGCGATCGAGCCGCGACGCCTCCTCCCGCCGCATGCCGGTCGAGAAGAGCGTCAGGATGATGGCGCGATCGCGGAGAACTTCCAGGTAGGCCGCGGGAAAGCGCGTCGGGTCGGGGAGGGGAACAGACTTGACATAAAGCACCACGTTCGCCAGGCGGCTGTCCACGCGCGGGGAGCGGTACGAAGCCCGCCCCATCCCCGCCCGCGCCTGCTCCTGGATCGCCTCGAAGCTCGTCTCGCCGTTCAGCATGTGTCGGCGGGAGAGGAACCGAAAGAACGCGCGCACCCCGGCGACGTACGTGGTGATCGTCGCGCGATCGTCCCGGCCGTAGGACCGGATCAGCCAGCGCTGGAATGCCTCGAGCGCCTCCTCGCCGATCTCCGACGTGGCGAGCAGCTCCGGCTTGGCCTTTCGCTCGCGCAGGTGCTCGTTCCAGCGCCGGAGGGCGCTGGCGTACGTCGCCACGGTGCGGGGCGATTTGCCCACGAGCGAGTCGAGGAAGAGCTGCTGCGCCGCCAGGACCGACGGGTCAGCGGTGGACGTTGACGGCGCGCCGGCGCTTGCGGACGACATCGTGGCAGCAATGGTAGCAGGCCAGTGGCGCGACCGCGTCCGGCCGCGCTCCATGTGTCGCAGGTGTGATAGCGCAACCCCCGGCCGCCCCTCGGCTACGACGCAAATGCCAGGTCCACGGCCCTGCGGAAGGACGCAGCGTCGAGCGCGGGATACCGGTACAGCTCGGGCTCGATGCGGGTGAAATACGCGCGAGCCGCGGCGGGATCCACCAGGCCCCGAGCGACCATCTCCCGAACGTCCGCGACGTCTTGGACGTGGCCGCGCTCCACCTTCGCCAGGGCCTGCGCGTACAGATCGAAGTGATAGAACGTGACTCGCCCCTCGCGGGAGATGAACGCGCCACGCTCTTCCCAACCCGCAGGAACAGGGATGAAATCCACCGGAGCGGCCAGCTCGACGTTGATCTCCAGCGCCTCTTTCAACCGAGCAATCGCTCGCAACAAACGATCGCTATCCGGAACAATCGCCAGGTCCACGTCGATGGTGGACTCGCGCCATCCCAGCAGCACCGCCGTCGCGCCCCCGGCGAGATACACCCGCGTATCAACCGCCGCTTCCACCCCGAGCGCCCGCATCAAGCGCTCGATCCGATCCCGGTCCGCTAACCCACGCACGCCGCCGCTCGCTCGAAGCTCACCAGCCGCCGGATCAGCGCGTTGTATCGCGAATGCGCCGAGTCCGCACCCGTCACGCTCAGCAGCGCGTAGAGCCGCTTCTCCGGATCCGGCAGCGGATTGGGCACCGCGATGCCGAGCTGCGCCAACCGCGGCGCCCCGATGGACGCGAGCAACGCCGGAATCGACTCGACGCCGGCCTCCAGGTCGCGGATCCCGGTCTCGACGAGGTCGCCGCCGGGCAATGCGTTCATGGCGGCAGTATAGGATGGCGGCGGGACCGGCACCACCGGGTCCTGGATCGTGCTAAGCATAATGTGAATTAACTTTAGCATAGCTTCTCTCAAGGGGAGCGGGGCCGCGCCCAGCTCCTGTGGTACACTTCGAGAAACGGCCCCCGCTACGCGGTGCACGTCTCGTCCCAGTGGGGCGAGACTCTTTGTGTCAGCGGCCGGACGGAGCGCGCGTGTACAAACCGGTTTCCCCCAAGGCAGACTTCCCGGCGCTGGAGCACGAGATCCTCCGCTTCTGGGACGAGCACAGCGTCTTCCAGCAGCTCGTGGAGCGTAACCGGGGCAACGCGCGCTACTCCTTCATCGACGGCCCGATCACGGCCAATAACCCCATGGGCGTCCACCACGCCTGGGGGCGCACGTACAAGGACGTTTATCAGCGCTTCTGGGCCATGCGCGGACGCGACCAGCGCTACCAGAACGGCTTCGACTGTCAGGGCCTGTGGGTCGAGGTCGAGGTCGAGCGCGCCCTCGGGCTCAACTCCAAGCGCCAGATCGAGGCGTACGGCCTCGACAAATTCGCCGAGCGCTGCCGCGAGCGCGTCCTCCAGTACGCCGGCGTGATCACCGAGCAGTCCATCCGCCTTGGACAATGGATGGACTGGGACCACTCCTACTACACCATGAGCGACAACAACATCGAGCACATCTGGCACTTCCTGAAGCGCTGCCAGGAGCGCGGCTGGCTCTATAAGGGCTGGCGCACCATGCCATGGTGCACGCGCTGCGGCACATCCCTCTCCCAGCACGAGCTGATCGGCACCGACTCGTACCGCGAGGTGTCTCACCCATCACTTTATGTCAAACTTCCCATCGTCGATCGGCCCGGCGAGTTCTTTATGGTGTGGACCACGACGCCCTGGACCCTCCCGGCCAACGTGGCGCTGGCGGTGCACCCGGACCTCGACTACGTCAAGGCCGTCGTCGGCGGCGAGGCATACTACCTCTCGCCGAAGACCCTTGGCGCCGTGTTCGGCCGACCCATCGAAATCGACGCGACCGCCGGCGGCGACCCGTTCCGCGCCTACACGTACCGGGCCACGACGCCCCCAGAGGTCGTCGCGACCGTGAAGGGCCGCGACCTGGTGGGCTGGCGATACCATGGCCCCTTCGACGAGCTGGACGCCCAGCGCGACGTGCAGCACGCGGTCATCCCCTGGGAGGAGGTGGGCGAGGAGGAAGGCACCGGCATCGTCCACATCGCTCCGGGCTGCGGGGCGGAGGACTTCGCCCTCGGGCAGCGGTTCGGCCTCCCGGTGCTCGTCCCCATCGACGACAACGGCGATTTCGTGCCAGGCTACGGTCCGCTCGTCGGCGCCAACGTCCACGACGTGCGCGACGCGGTGTTCGCGTCTCTGCAGGAGAAGGGCTACCTCCACCGCGTGGCCGAGATCCAGCACCGGTACCCGACCTGCTGGCGCTGCGGGGAGGAGATCGTGTTCCGCGGCGTGTCCGAATGGTTCATCTCCGCCGAGGAGATCCGCCCGCGGATGATCGCCGCCGCCCGGACCGTCGCTTGGACGCCGCCTTCCGCCGGGAAGCGGATGGAGGACTGGCTGAACAACATGCAGGACTGGTGCATCTCGCGCAAGCGCTACTGGGGACTGCCGCTCCCCTTCTACCCGTGCGCCGCCTGCGACACGCTCACCGTCGTCGGGTCTGTCGAGGAGCTGCGCTCCCGCGCCGTAACCGGGATGGACCAGGTGCGGGAGCTGCATCGGCCGTGGATCGACGCCGTGCGCATCCGCTGCCCGAGCTGCGGCGCCGAGGTCGAGCGGGTCACCGAGGTGGGCGACTGTTGGCTCGACGCCGGCATCGTCCCCTTCTCCACGCTGGGCCCCGGCTACTTGAAGGACCGCGCCACCTGGGCGAGCTGGTTCCCGGCCGACTGGGTCTCTGAGATGCGGGAGCAGATCCGCCTCTGGTTCTACAGCATGCTCTTCATGAGCGTCGCCCTGGAGGACCGCTCGCCGTACCAGGCCGTCCTCGTCTACGAGAAATTGATGGATGAGACGGGCCAGCCCATGCACAAGAGCCTGGGGAACGCCATCTGGTTCGAAGAAGCCGCCGAGCGCATGGGGGCCGACGTGATGCGCTGGCTGTACGCCGGCCAGAACCTGACCACCAACCTCCTCTTCGGCTACGGGCCCGCGGAGGAGGTGCGCCGCAAGCTCCTGGTCCTCTGGAACGTGTACAGCTTCTTCGTCACCTACGCCGAGGTCGAGGAGTTCACTCCGGGCCATGGAGGCGCGGGCGGCGCGGACCGCGGCCGCATGGACCGCTGGATCCTCTCGCGGCTCGACGCGCTCGTCGCTCTGGCCAACGACCGGCTCGAGGCCTACGACGTGGCCGCGGTCGTCGACGCGGTCGACCGATTCGTCGACGACCTCTCGACGTGGTATCTGCGGCGCAGTCGGCGCCGGTTCTCCCGCGCGGCCGAGCCGGCCGATCGGCGGGCCGCCTTCTCCACCCTCCACACGTGCCTGGTCGATCTGGCACGGGTGATCGCGCCTATCATGCCCTTCCTCGCCGAGGAGATGTATCAGAACCTGGTCCGCTCGTGGGACAGCGCCGCGCCCCAGAGCGTGCACCTGACCCCCTACCCGACGACGGACGGCGCCCGCCGCGCGCCGGAGCTGGACTCCGAGATGGAGCTGGCGCGCGAGGTCGTGACCCTCGGGCGAGCGGCGCGCGGCGAGGCCGGGATCCGGGTGCGGCAGCCGCTCCCCTCCATCACCATCGCGGGGGAGTCGACCGACCTCCAGCTCTCCGACGAGCTGCGCCGGGAGATCGCCGACGAGCTGAACGTGAAGGCCGTCCTAACGGCGGAGAACGTCGAGGCCTTCGCCCGGCGCACCGCCCGCCCAAACCCGCGCGTCCTGGGGCCGAAGCTGGGCCACGACTTCCCCGCAGTGAGCCGCGCCCTCCAGGCCGGCGACTACACGATCCGGCCGGACGGCTCGGTCGCCGTGCGCGGCGTCGTCCTGGAGCCCGGCGAGGTGACCATCGCCCTCGAGCCGCTGGAGAACCGCGCCGTCGCCCAGGACCTGCGCTTTCGCGGTGGACTGGCCGTCGCTCTCGATCGAACGGTCACGCCGGAGCTGCGGAACGAAGGCCGCGCCCGGGAGCTGGTGCACCGGGTCCAGACGATGCGGCGCGACGCGGGCCTGAGCGTCGACGATCGGATCACGTTGACCTTCGCCGGATCGGAATCCTGGGCGGCCGTGGTGCGCGAGCACCGCGACCGCATTCTGGACGAAGTCGGGGCGACCGATCTGCGCATCGGCGCACCGGACGGCTCGGGCGCGACCCTGACGTGGAAAGGGAGGCTCGACGACGAGGAGATCGAGCTGGCCCTTCGGCGGACCGGTGACTGAGCAGTCGAGGCCGCGCAACGTCGACTACGGCATGGCTCGGCGTGCGGAGCCCATCCTCCCGTCCTCGCACCCGGGCCTCCGGCACCGCCCGTCCCACGGCGCCATGGTCCGCCGCCTCGCCGGCTCCTCGCTGGTGGCGGCGTTCGTTCTGGTGGCGGACCAGATCACGAAGTCCCTCTCCGTCCGCTTCCTGGTCGATCAGCCGGAGCAGTCGGTGCCCATTTTGGGCGACTTCGCCCGGCTCACCTACGTGTCGAACCGGGGCGCCGCCTTCGGGATCCTGCAGGATCGGACGATCTTTTTCGTCATCGTGGGGCTCGTAGTCATCGGCGTCATCCTGGCCAGCTACCGATACTTCCCCGTCACCAGCGTCCCGTTGCGGCTCGCCCTCGGGCTCCAGCTGGGAGGCGCTATCGGCAACCTGGTCGACCGGGTGCGCTTCGGATACGTCGTCGACTTCATCGACGTCGCGATCTGGCCCGTGTTCAACCTGGCCGATTCGGCCATCGTGGTGGGCGTCGGGATCCTGGCGTTCCACCTCCTCCGGTCCTCCGATGCCCGCGAGAGCTGACGCGCCGCCCAAGCGCGCGCCGCGACGCGAGCCTGCAAGTTCGACCGCCGCCACGTTTACCGTGGAGCCCTATGGCGCCGGCATGCGCCTCGACGCGTATCTCGCCCGGTACGCCGGCGAGCATTCGCGCGCCGAGTGGCAGCGGCTCATCGAGTCCGGCTCGCTCACGCTGAACGGCGCGCCGACGAAGGCGGCGGCTCGCCTGGCCGGCGGTGAGCGGGTCGCCGTGGAGCGCGTGGCGTCGCACGCGCTGCTGGAGCCAGACCCGACGATCCCCCTCGACGTCGTGTACGAAGATGCGGCGATGGTAGTGGTGGACAAGCGCGCGGGGCTTGTCGTCCACCCGGCGCCAGGGCACGAGACCGGGACGCTGGTCCACGCGCTCCTTGCGCGGTTTCCCGAGCTGCGCGACCCGACGGGCGAGAAGCGGCCCGGCATCGTCCATCGCCTGGACAAGGATACGTCGGGACTCATGGTCGTGGGAAAGACCGTGGACGCGGTTGCGGCCCTGCAGTGGCAGATGCAGCGCGGCGAAATCGCGAAGCGCTACCGGCTGCTGGTCGCGGGCGTGATCCACGAGGATCGGGGCACCATCGAGGCGCCCATCGGACGGGACCGGTTCAACCGCCAGCGGATGGCGGTGCGGCCCGACGGCCGGCCCGCGCGAACGGAGTTCATCGTGCTGGAGCGGTTCGACCGGTTCACCTTTGTCGACGCCGGCCTTCCCAGCGGACGGACCCACCAGCTCCGCGTGCACTTCGCGTCCATCGGCCACCCGGTCGCGGGCGATCGCGTCTACGGAAGCGGACGCGCCCCGGGCGGTTTGACGCGCCAGTTCGTCCATTCCGCAGAGCTGACCCTCACCTCCCCGGCCACGGACGAGCGGCTTCGGTTCACGGCGCCGCTTCCGGCCGACCTGGAGCGGGCGCTCGCCGCGCTCCGGCGGCCGCGGTCCGTGATCGACCCGGCGGAGGCCACGGCATGAGCGCCCCGACGCCCGGCGCGGCCGAGGGGCGCCCGGTGCGCGTGCGGATCGCCCCGAGTCCGACCGGCCTGCCGCACATCGGCACCTTCCGGACGTTCCTCTTCAACTGGCTCTTCGCCCGAGGACGCGGCGGAAAATTCGTGATCCGGATCGAGGACACCGACCGCGAGCGGCTGGTCCCCGGCGCCGTCGAGGCGCTGCTCGACGCGGTGCGCTGGTTCGGCCTCGACTGGGACGAGGGGCCCGTCGTCGGGGGACCCTACGCCCCCTACGAGCAATCCCTACGCCTCCCCATTTACCAGCGGTACGTCGATCAGCTGCTGCGCGAAGGCAAGGCGTATCGGTGCTACTGCAGCGTCGAGCGGCTCGAGGAGCTGCGGCGCGAGCAGCAGGCGCGGAAGGAGCCGCCGGGCTACGATCGGTTGTGCCGGAGGCTCACCGAGGCGCAGCGGGCGGAGCGCCAGGCGAGCGGCGCGCCGTTCGTGGTGCGCTTCGCCGTGCCGCTGGAGGGCTCGACGACGTTCACCGACGTCATCCACGGGGACGTGACGTGGGAGAACCGGGTGCTAGACGACTTCGTCATCGTGAAATCGGACGGATTTCCCACCTACCACCTGGCGCATCTGGTCGACGACCACGTGATGGAGATCTCCCACGTGCTGCGGGGAGACGAGTGGATCTCCAGCACGCCGCGCCACGTGCTCCTGTACGAGGCGCTTGGCTGGGAGCCCCCGGTGTTCGCCCATCTGCCCGCGAT
>Ga0070741_10021250_pt1 | contig 10121 bp, 9 predicted proteins | sample Coa_R1_4_FD_66440 | JGI IMG/M metagenome (GOLD analysis project Ga0070741, IMG submission 66440) | Surface soil microbial communities from Centralia Pennsylvania, which are recovering from an underground coalmine fire - Coalmine... | ecosystem: Environmental > Terrestrial > Soil > Unclassified ...
GGCGCTCCTGAATTCGTTTACATCGCCCACGACTCACCACCTGAAGACCACTTTCAACCACTTTTGTCCACATCCTACTCCTAAGTTTCTCTCTGTCAACAGGAATTTTTAGGTACCTCTGGCCCTTTTTCCGCCTACATGCTGCTACACGAGTAATTGCGATTTTTCCCAAGGCGACCCCAATGAGGTGGGGTTTACTAGCGTGGTTCAGCTGGGGGCGCTCTCTGGGGGTGGTGATTTTCGAGTTAAACAGGGGATGAGAGCTGCAGTATCCACCTAAGATTCTGGAATCAATAGACTTGCCTGATGGACCCGCTTTTCTAGAGCCCTTGCGGTTGCATTCCGGCGTGTCCAACTGACGATTTTGAGGCTGTTTTGCATGGATTGTGAGCCAAACGGAGGTCGTTGAGGGGTTGTATGCGTCAATTACGAACGTAGCACCTGAAGATTTTGGTGGTACACTCCGGCGCGGGTCAGTATCGCAACCTAATAACGAGGAGGCAGTCCATGGGAATCAACAAGTCACGCGTCCTGTTGGGCGGCTTTTTAGGCGGAATCGTCTGGTTAGGGTGGAGTTTTTTTATTAACAGCAGAATTTCGCCTCTACTTACGGTAGCTCAACAGAAGGGGCTTTTCCTGGCAAAACCTCGTTATTCTTATTTCCCCATTGCCTGGATCATTACTCTGTTTGTGCTGGCGATCTTGGTTTCGTATCTTTATGCAGCCGTGCGGAACACCCTGGGGCCGGGCCCCTGGACAGCATTTAAGGTTGGCGCCCTGTTCGGATTTGCGGCCGGTTTCCCTGACAATTTTGGGATGGCCTCTTGGTCGCCCGCTGATCGCGTAATTCCTCTGGGCTTTATGCTGGAGATGTGGGCGGGAGCAATCCTGGCTACCGTAGTTGCTGGCTGGATCTACAAGCAGGCGGGCAGCGAAAAAGCGGCGCGCGCAGCGGCGTAGGTATTGGTTGGGACAATTACGCTTTTTCTACCACCACCGCGGTGCCGTACGCCAGCACTTCGGTGACACCCTGCATGATCTCAGTCGCGTCATAGCGGGCGCCGACCACCGCGTTGGCGCCGAGTTCGGACGCGTGCTGCAGCATTAGATCGAAAGATTCCTCCCGGGTCTTCTCGCAGAGCTTCGTCAAAAGTGTGATGTTGCCTCCAACCAGAGTCTGCAGCGCGGCGCCGATGGTTCCTACGACGGAGCGCGAGCGCACGGTGATTCCCCGCACCACACCCAAGCTGCGAACAATGCGATAGCCGTCCAGTTCAAAGCAGGTCGTAACCAGCCGATGATCAATCACACTGGATCGCGGCGCTCCGGGCATGCTGCTCATGATTTGCTCCTCAATATAGATCAGACTATCGCGCTCAACTTTCGTCGGCAATGCTCATTCAAGTTCTGCCCGGATGACGTAGTCCTGAGCGCCCGCGTCATACTCAATGTGCAGCACATTGGGCTTGCAGCAAATCTGGCAATCTTCCACGTAGCTCTGCTGGCGGCCGGCAGAGTCATCCACCGTGGTCTCGTTCCACTCTCCGCAGCCAGCGCATTGAAAACCCGCCTGCATTATCAACGAATATAATGCGACTTCCCTGTTAAGGAGAGCCGATGGTTTCTCGACGTCAATTCCTTCATGGCAGCGCGCTGGCTGCGGCAGCGATTCCCGGTATTCCGCTCATCGCAATTGACGCTCCGAAAGAAACAAGCTGCAAACCGTTGCCCGCGTCGATAGCGGCGTTGACCTCGTGGAAGGACAAAGCCCGCCCCATCACATCCGACGAACGGCGCGTCCGCCTGGACAAAGCACGGCGGCTGATGGTCGAAAACAAGTTGGACGCGATCATGCTCACCACTGGAACATCTCTGAATTACTTTACGGGAATCAAGTGGTGGGGCAGCGAACGCCTGTTCGCAACATTAATCCCCGCCAAGGGCGAGCCATTTTTCGTCTGCCCAGCTTTCGAACAGGACCGCGCACAGGAGCAGATTTCAAACGGTCCGCTGGCGAAGGCGGAGATTCTCCTGTGGCCCGAGGACGAATCGCCTTACCAGCGCATTGCCCAGGGATTGAGGGACGGGGGTATTGTCACCGGCACGCTTGGCGTCGAAGAAACCACCCCGTTCGTCTTCAGTCAGGGGGTGTCTTTTACCGCCCCGCAGTTGACGCTTGCGAGCGCAACACCGGTGACGGCCGGCTGCCGCATGATCAAAGACGCGCACGAAGTTGAGTTAATGCGCTTGGCTGCCAAGGTCACACTTGCTGCCTACGAGGCAACATACAGAGCGCTGCGCGAAGGCATGTCCCAGAACGACGTCGCCGATCTGGTTGCGGCGGCGCACCGGCAACTCGGCTTCGAAGGTGAGGCTGACGTTCAAGTCGGACAATATTCCGCCCTCCCGCACGGGTCGCGCACACCACAGATCATCCGCAACGGAACCATCCTGCTGATGGATGGGGGCTGCAAGGTCGAAGGCTACACCTCAGATATCACCAGGACATACGTACTTGGGAAAGCCACCGACAAGATGAAACGCGTGTTCGACGTGGTACATCGTGCACAAAGCGCGGCGCTGGCGACTGCCCGGCCAGGAACTTCCTGTGAAGTTGTGGATGCGGTTGCGCGCAACGTTATCAGTGATGCCGGCTTTCGTCCCGTTTATAAGTATTTCACGCACCGCGTGGGTCACGGCATGGGCATGGATGGACACGAGTGGCCATATCTCGTGCACGGCAACACGCTTCCCTTGGCACCCAACATGGTCTTTAGTGATGAACCTGGCATTTACATCCGCGGCGAATTCGGAGTAAGGCTGGAAGACGATATGCACATCACGGAAAACGGCGCTGAGCTGTTCACTGCGCAGAGTCCATCTCTCGAACAGCCCTTCGGCGCCATATAAAGAAATGAATATCTGCTTTTGGTCAGAGATACAGCCCAAAAATGTGCAAACAATTGCACAGCCCTTGCCGATCAGCGACTTTACAGGAACCAAATTTGCAGGACCGGGAATGTGCCATTGCGGTTCAAATCGGAATCGTCAATTCCGTTTTTTGGAAAAAAAACCATGAGGTGCTGGACTCGGGTAATTCGTTCATCTAAACTCCGCGTTAAGCCCGTATCTTCCTGCGGGCTTCTCGAGGCACTATGTTGCAATGCAGCTACAAACCGGGGCGGGCAGGAATGCCCAATGACGAGGGTATTGTCTGTGGTTCCCCGGTCCTGACCGCACGCGTTTGCAATGAATGCGGGGGCGCCTTCTGCTCTGAGCACATTGGCAACTGCGACTTCTGCGGCGAACTATTTTGTGCGCATTGTGCGTTTCATCACGGCAAGGCTTGTACTTATAACGAGGCGGAGGCGTCCTAGCTTTGCGGTTGGGACTTCCTTATTTTTTTTATTTTGATGGCTGCTACTTTGTTCAGATTTAAGAATTAAAGTGGAATTATTTGAGGCGTCGCAAACCGCAGTAAATAGTGGGTTTGCCCACAGCCCCCACTGCACCCTTGCCACCCGAGCGCTTCTCTCTCTAACAGGTACGGCCCGACCCAACCCATCCTGGAGGGCCAGTTGTTCCGGAACAACGACAGGCAAAATCAATCCGAGTAACCTCTCCAGCTACATTAGAATGAAGTTGTTAAGTGTTTCCGGGAAAGCTCGGCCCAGCCTGCTGGAATCTAGTTCTCGCCGCGTTTTCGATCCACGCCGCCATCCTTCACTACTTTCTAGTCTCGGTGTCTGGAACAGACTTGGTTCTCCCCGGGACCTCGCGATCCTGCAGCGCTTGGCCGCGCAATTGACGCGCGCTGGGTCCCAGGTAGACCAAGGTCCAAACTTGTTACCAGCCGCCAGTTGGGCATGGAATGTCTCCACTGGCGAACTATTCTGGTCAAGAGACATCTTCGGCATGTTGGGCTTCGAGCCCAACGATGCTAGTCTCCGCTATTCAGCTTTCCTTGAAAGAGTGCACCCGGAAGATCGCACCCGCGTCGACCAATTCTGGGTCCGTGTGGCGCGCCAGAAGGAGGACTATGAGCTGGACTACCGTTTCGTTTCTCCTGCTGGAGACATCAAGTACCTTCATACGGAGGGACATCCGGTCCTGAACGAGGCCGGTGAAGTCGTCTTTTTTGTGGGTACGGCGGTAGATGTTACCCAGGGACGGCTGGTCCAAACCGCACTGAACAAGGCATGGGAGGAAGTGAAGGCCGCAGAGGACGAACTCTACACAGAAAATCTGCCACTGCAGACAGTTCAGCCCTCAATGGGGGACGAAATCGTGGGGGCCTCCGCGGCTTGGCAGAATGTGCTCGCCAGGGTAGATAAAGTTGCTCCCACCGAACTCGCGGTCTTAATTACTGGCGAGACCGGCACCGGGAAGGAATTGATCGCTCGTGCCATTCATGCTCGCTCACAACGCTCTGGTCGCGCTTTCGTCAGCGTAAATTGCGCCGCCCTGTCTTCATCTTCAGTGGGCCCCGAGTTGTTTGGAATCGACACTGGAACTGGAGCTCTCTCGTCCGAAGAGTTGCAGCCTCTTGGCCGTTTTAATCTCGCAACGAGCTGCACCATATTTCTGGACAAAATCGCGGAACTCCCTCCCAATTGCCAAACTGCTCTTCTGAAATTGCTCGAAGAACGCAAGGTTGAACGAGAAGCTGAGAACAGGTCCATTCCTCTCGACGTCCGATGGATTGCGGCTACCGATCTCGATTTGCATACGGAAGTAGCCGAAGGCAGATTTCGCAAGGATCTGTTCTACCGGCTTAACGTTTTTCCCATCGAACTGCCCCCGCTACGGGAACGCAAAGAAGACATCCCTTTGCTGGTGAAACACTTCGTCGATCGCTATGCCAAGAATGCAGACAAACGCTTTCTAGCCATTGATGAGGCTACGCTTGAGTTATTCGCCTCTTACCCTTGGCCGGGTAATGTGCGGGAGTTGCAAAATGTCATCGAGGGATCAGTGATCATTTGTGAAGGTGAGACCTTTACCGTAGAGCCGAACTGGCTCGCCAGGGAATCCTCTCAACTGCGCCCAGCAGTCGGCTCGATTACTCAAAGACTTCTGCAATACGAGAAGCAAATCATCGAAGCGGCGCTGGCTGAGAGCAAGGGGCGCGTTGCCGGACGACTCGGCGCCGCTGCCAGGCTCGGCATGCCGCAATCCACCCTCGACTCCAGGATCAAAGCCCTCAAAATTGATAAGAACCGGTTCAGGTCACGATAGTTGCCATTGCCGTTTGCCCCCGTTGCAACCCTCAAATCGTCATGAAGCGACTATTCTCTCCTAATTCTTTTTCCGATAATGTGGAAATTTACGAAAAGCAGTGCTCTCGCCCCGTTCTCCTCGTGACATCTTGTTCCATTTTTGAAATAAACAAAAATAATGTTCGTCATGAGGCTCCAACAGGTGATATGTAGGCTGCAATGGACAAATCAGCTATATATATCAATTGATATCAACTGAATGGCAACACAATGTATTTAATCGCAAATCGCGGGAAAAAGGCTCAACGATGTCAGAAGTACAGGTCGCCCAACCTGACCTTGAGCAGCAGCGCTACCAAGCTCTGCTGTGCGTGACGGATTCCGTATCTCTCAACGACGATCCCAATGCATTGCTGCATGAGATTGCTAAGCCCCTCATGGGCACGGTCAGCTTCGATTTTCTCCACTTCGTTCTTCATGACCCTCTTACCAACAGCATGTGCCTGAAGGCCTCGGAAACACTGGGAGCACCCCAACTGCCACTTCCCGAGAGTTTGCCGCTCGATGAAACCCCTAGCGGCTGGGTGTGGGAGCACCGTCAACCCTTGCTGCTCCATGAGATAAAAAGCGAGACTCGATACCCCCAAGTCATGGAGGTTTTGCGCGCCAGCGGGATACAGTCAGGATGCATTCTGCCCCTGGCCACGCGTCGGCAGAGTCTAGGCGCACTGGGATTCTTGAGTCGCAAGGAAAAGGCGTATCAGGATAGCGACATTCAATTCTTGCAACGCGTGGCGGGGCAGGTCTCTCTGGCAGTGGACAATGTGACCCACAGAAAGAACGCCCTGGCCTACCAACAGCAATTAGCCGCTGACCGCGATCAATTGCAGTTGCTCCTGGAAGTCAATAACCTGCTGGTCTCAAATCTTGAGGTCAGCGAATTGTTCCCGGCTGTAGCCGCTTGTTTGCGCCGCGTCATCCGGCACAATTATGTCAGCCTCTCTTTGCTGGAAGCTGGCCCACGGCGTCCCGGCTTAGAAAAAGAGCCACAATTACTTCGCGTGCGAGGCATAGTCTTTCCAGACAGTAAAGGGTTAATCCATAACGATCTGATCGTCCCCCTTGAGAACTCACCTAATGAGTGGGTGCTGGCACATCGCGAGCCCCTGCTTCTGGATCCCTTCGATACGAAAAAGTTCTCGGGCGGTGTGACAACCCAGATGTGGGCTGAGGGTGTGCGCTGCGCTTACTGGCTGCCTTTGATCGGACGCAATGGCCCGCTGGGCACCTTGAGCGTTGGCAGCTTGCAGGCCCACGCATTCACGGTGCGCGACTTTGATTGGTTGAAGCGAGTCGCGAGCCAAATCGCCATCGCGGTGGAAAATGCGCTCGCTTTCCGGGAAATTGCAGAGCTCAAAGATAGGTTCGCCCACGAAAAGCTTTATCTGGAAGAGGAGATTCGTTCCGAGTACAACTTCACCGAAATTGTCGGCCATAGTCCAGTGCTGCAGCGCATCTTGCGTCAGGTTAAGACAGTTGCGGATACTAATGCCACGGTGCTGGTGCTCGGTGAAACCGGGACCGGCAAGGAACTGATCGCACGCGCCATTCACGATCTAAGCCGCCGGCGCGATCAGACCTTTGTTAAGTTGAACTGCGCTGCGATTCCTACCGGCCTGCTCGAAAGTGAGCTTTTCGGGCACGAAAGGGGCGCCTTTACCGGTGCTATTTCGCAAAAGATTGGGCGTCTCGAACTGGCGCACAAAGGAACATTATTTCTGGATGAAGTGGGCGACATCCCACTCGAACTGCAGCCCAAACTGCTGCGTGCCCTGCAAGAGCGCGAGTTCGAGCGCCTGGGGAGTACCAAAACCAGGCGCATCGATTCCAGGCTGATCGCAGCTACTAACCGTGACCTGGCGCACATGGTTGCTGAAGGCAGCTTCCGGAGTGACCTCTACTATCGCCTGAGCGTGTTTCCTCTGCGCATACCACCTTTGCGCGAACGGCGGGAAGATATTCCCCTTTTGGTCCGCTATTTTACCCAGAAATATTGCCGAATTCTGAATCGCAAGGTGGAGATCATTCCCACTGAGACGATGGCGGCCCTGGTGCGCTGGGAGTGGCCGGGGAACATCCGTGAACTGGAAAACTTGATTGAACGAGCGGTCATCCTTTCACCTGCTTCCGTGCTTAATGTCCCCCTCCCCGAGCTGTTTGTCAGCAGCAACGGGCACAACCCGAAACTCGACCGGCTGGAGAGTGCAGAACGCGAGCAGATATTGCGCGTACTTCGCGAAACTGCCGGAGTGATCGGCGGTCCTGCGGGAGCGGCCGCCCGGCTTGGGGTGAAGCGCACCACCCTTAACTTCAAGATGAAGAAGCTCGGCATCAGCCGCGCCGATCTGTGACACGCGGTTGTCATGGTGACTGCGGGCGGTCACCAAAGAAGTGCCCATGCCAAAACCACTAAATCCTATTAGCGCTCGAAAGTACTGCACGTATGGGTGTGCTTTGATCACGAGAACGTGTGACCCGATTGGTAAGCAACGTGCCATCTTCACAGCATGTCAGGGAAGTTCCACGTGTCGCATTGCGACCCATCAGGGAGAAATCGAATCTGTGGGGAGGAGAACGGTCTTTCGGTGACAGTAGCGTGGGAAAGCCGTTGATGCGCCAGAACACCAAGCGAGGCGCGCATGACCGCCACCAAGGGTTGTGCGCGTCCCGCAACGGGAAAATTGACCAAAGTTTCCAGCTGAGAGGAGCATGATTAATGTTACCCACCGAGAGCACGTACAACTGGGAGATGGCGGACTCCTGCCTCAACTGCACACTGCGCGCCGATCACTTTTTTTGTGGTTTATCCGCTGTGGGATTGCAATCACTGGCTGCCATCTCTTATCCCAGCATATATCCCGAGCGCGCGGTGCTCTTTGTCCAGGGGCAATCGCCGCGCGGCGTCTATGTGCTCTGCCATGGACGGGCAAAACTTTCTATGGTCTCCAGTGAGGGACGCAGCCTGATCATGCGCGTGGCTGAGGCGGGAGATATGCTTGGTCTGAGCGCCTGTATTCTCGGGCAATCTTATCCCGTTACGGTAGAGACTCTTACGCCGTGCCAGATGAACTTTGTTCGGCGTGACGATTTTATCCGTTTCGTACGGGAGAATAGTGAGGCCACGTTCCGGGTGGCGCAGTTCCTGAGTACGGAATATCAGTCGGCCTGCAAGGAGATCGGCTCCCTGGGCTTGGCCAGTTCAGCGGCGCAGAAGCTCGCCCGTTTATTGCTGCGCTGGAATACGCACCGTAACGCCAGCGCCAATTCGCAGTACATAAGACTTAATTTGACCCATGAAGAGATGGCGCAGATGATCGGCGCCAGCCGGGAGACGGTTACACGTATGCTGGCGAGATTTCGCCGGCGCGATTACATCGAGGTCCATGGACCCACCTTGATCATCCGTAACCGCGCAGCTTTGGAATCTCTGGCGGGGCAGAACAGCTCCGCCCAACAGCAGGACCTTGTTCCGATGTCTGCGCTTAATCAGCCAGCACCATCACGGAAGCCGAGCAACGGGTGCGCAGTCCTGCCACCGCCTGCTCTCGCTCGTATAGCCCTCGGCCGCACATTCAAACGTAGCAGTTCGGCTGGGACCTTGGGGGCAGATCGCTAGACCGCTGCCCGAAGTCGAGGTAGTTTATGAGTCACGATGGAAACGACACCTGTGACATCTGCGGTATTGAACGAGACAAATCCGACCGCTGGTTCTTATTGTTAGAGGACCGCTGGCAGGACACGCTGAAGATCCTCAGATGGGGATCGCAGCTTGCACCGGAGTTTGGAACACAACGTCTGTGCTGTTCGGCCCATCTTCAGCAGGTGGTGTGCAGTGGATGTTGGCTGGCAGCCTGGCGCATGTTCCAGCTGGCATGCCCCTCAAGGATTTATCAGCCCCCAAGAGCGATACACTACTGCAGAATATTGCCTGTGAGCCAGAGATGACATTGGCCCTCCTGGATGTGATTAATGCTCTGCTGGAAAATTTCAAAAATGACAGCGTAGAAACCGATTCGATAATTTGTGACGCCTGAACTCTCCATTGCCTACCGCAGGCTAAGCGCCGCCCACCATTTCACAAGCCACATCCAGAACTTCTTCGTACAGAGCGTCTCGGCCGATAATTTCCAGCTCTTTGCGGACCATCACGTCCGGCGACTGGTCCCGTTCCCGCACGATCCTGCGTACCGGAGGATTGCCCTTAATTTCCGCCCGCGTCTCCATGCCGCCCCTCTGCATGCTTACCACTCTGAAGCTAGCCGACGGACTCCCTTCGGAGATCAGCTCAAGGCGTGATAGTCCGGGTCTTGCCTGCGGGGCTGACTGAAGCTCAATGGAGAGCGAACCGCCCACTCGTTGTAACTGCCAACTTAGTTTCCCGCCTTGTGCTGGGAGACCTTTCGGCTCACTCCTGGCGGGCCTGGCACATTGCAACCGGCTGGCGAACCAGGCCGCAAACAAGATCGCTTCCGCGGGGATTCCTTTTCCGCTACTCCCAGGCGCAGCGTGCTCCACCACTACCCGATTCAAGCGTTGTAAATAAACTGCGCCCTGCGCACCATCAAAGAATTGCGCGGTCAGCTCGCGCCAAACGGTGAGTCGCGACCATGCGAGATCGCTCACTGCCTGTCGCGGGCAAATATGTTTCACCACTTGCTGAAGCCGGGCAAGATCCCCTGCGTGAGCAAGTTCTGTGGAATCCACAATGATCCGCCGCGCCTTTGAAGAGAACTTCTGGAACAATTTGGCATCCAGACTGTCAAGGTCCCGCCACCATAGAAAAACCGGCAAGTCCGGCACGAGCAGACCCTCTACCATGCTGGGCAACCGATCGTAAGCCGA
>Ga0070741_10021251_pt1 | contig 10120 bp, 9 predicted proteins | sample Coa_R1_4_FD_66440 | JGI IMG/M metagenome (GOLD analysis project Ga0070741, IMG submission 66440) | Surface soil microbial communities from Centralia Pennsylvania, which are recovering from an underground coalmine fire - Coalmine... | ecosystem: Environmental > Terrestrial > Soil > Unclassified ...
TATGCCCGCCGATGAGTCGAGCGACGGCTGCAGGCGAATGTCCTTGGCGTTCGCCGCCGGACGCGCGGTCTCGAGCGCCGATTCGATGACGGACAGCAGATTTACCCGCTGAATCTCGATGCGCATCTTGCCGGACGCGATGCGACTCATGTCCAGCAGATCTTCCACGAGTTGCGACTGCAACCGCACGTTGCGCTCGATGGCCGTCAAAGCTCGGGTGATCTCGGAGCCATCCATCGGCGTGGTGCGCATGAGCTGCGCCCACCCGAGCATCGCGTTGAGCGGCGTGCGCAGCTCATGCGACAGCGTCGCCAAAAACTCGTCCTTGCTGCGATTGGCGCGTTCGGCCGCCATGCGCGCCGCCCGTTCGCTTTCCATCAACTGATCCCGCTCGGCCTCGGCCTCGCGCCGATCGGAGATGTCACGGGCGATTTTGGACGCACCGATCACCCGACCCTCGGCGTCCCGGATCGGCGAGATCGTCAACGAGACCGGAATCTCACGTCCGTCCTTGGCGACGCGAATCGTATCGAAGTGATCCACGCGTTCGCCGCGCCGCAATGCCGCGAGGATCTTATCTTCCTCGGCGCGGCGAGTCTGGGGAATGATCGTCAGTATCGATCGCCCGATCATCTCCGCGGCCGTGTATCCAAAGATACGCTCAGCCGCGCGATTCCAACTGGTGACGATACCGTTCAAGTCTTTGCTGACGATCGCGTCGTCAGAGGACTCCACAATCGCCGCCAGCCGAGCCCGAGCCTCGTCACTCACGTCTGTAGATAAGTGGGTCTCAGGCAAAGCGGCAAGTTGGCTCGACAATAAGAGCTATAAGGTTGAAAACGATGAGCAGCGTGAACACGATGCCGGTGAGGATGCCTGCTATAGACAAGTATCGTGCCACCCCGTCGCCACCGACCTGCGCTGTGACGAGTTGCCGGGCCGTCCCCAGCGCGACGATCGCGATGATCAGCGTGACCACGGTCACGATCGTCGCCGTGATTCGGGCGCCGCCCGCGCCGGCGAAGTTGAGCGGATCCATGTTCGGGTAGCACGCGTGGGCCACCATGGCGTAGCCAATGATGAGCTGAAGGCTCCAGGCCAATGGAGCGCCAAGAAACGCGTACCAGATCTTACCGTCTACGTGATCCATCGTGGCGCCAGGTAGAAGGACGCGAACACGAACAGCCACACGATATCGACGAAGTGCCAATACATCCCCGCCAGGGTCACCGCCCGATGCCGTTCCGGCGTGAACTTCTGGAAGGACGTCCAGACCAGGACGGCGAGAATCATGAGCAGTCCGAGAATGACGTGCGCGCCGTGGAATCCCGTGACGGTGTAGAAGAAAGATCCAAAGGCGTGCGACTGCGGGGTAAATGGCAGGCCATGCCACTCGATCCCCTGGATGATGATGAACGCGAGACCCAGCAAGAAGGCGAGCCTCGTACCGGTCTTGAAGCGCGACATGCTGCCCAGCTTCAATCCGCGTTCGCCCCAGATGTAGGCGAAGCTCGAGAGAATCAGCAGGATCGTGTTCGGCACCACGAGCGAGAGCGGGAGCGGCCCCGACGGCGGCCAGGCCGCTCGTGACTGCGATGCCACGTAGTAGTTGGAGAAGAGCAGATACGCGAACAGCGCCGCCTCGGTGGCGATCATCCACGTCATGGCCAAGCGACCCGGTCGGAGCGAGCCCTTGTCCTCCTCCGGCGTCGATGGCCAGAGCCAACCCGCGAACGAAACGACGAGCAGAATGACGCCGACGATCGCGAGCCACGCGACCCCAAACACGAGACCGTAGAAGATCGCCAGCATCTCGGCCGCGACGCAGAACGGATACAGCGTGTCCTCCGGCATGCGCTGGACAACGGGATCCTCGGCCGAGAGCGGCGTGGTCGCCAGCGTATCGCGTCCGCGATCGAGAACGGGACCCTCGAAGACAATGCTGCGCTCCGACGCCGGAAGATAGGCGCGCTCCCACAGTGGATCGCGGCTCCGAACCGTCGGAATCACCGCGAAGTTGTACGGCGGCGGCGGCGAATCCACCGCCCACTCGAGCGTGGCGCCGTTCCATGGATTCGGGCCCGCCTTGATCCCCCTTCGCAGGCTCACGAACCAATTCACGATAAAGATCAACAGACCGGCGGCAAACAAGAACGCGCCGATGCTCGTCAGCATGTTGACGGTATCCCAGCCAGCGCTCGCGGGATACACATAGATGCGGCGCGGCATGCCGAGAATGCCGGCGATATGCATGGGGAAAAACGCCAGATTCATCCCGACGAACATCGTCCAAAAATTCCACTGTCCCAGTCGCTCGTCCAACAAGCGGCCGGTAATCTTTGGCCCCCAGTAGTAGAAGCCAGCCATGACGCCAAAGACGTTGATCCCAACAAGTACATAGTGCAGATGGGCGACGACGAAGTAACTGTCAGTCACCTGCCAGTCGTATGGCACGGCCGCGGTCACCACACCGGACACACCGCCGATGACAAACAGCACGATGAAGCCAAGCGAGAACAGCATCGGTGTCTTAAAAACCGGCCGCCCGAGCCACACGGTCGCGATCCAAGCGAACACCGCGATCGCCGAAGGAATCGCGATGATGTTGCTCGCGCCACTATAGAAAGACGCGGCCAGCATCGGCAGCCCGGTGGCGAACATATGATGCACCCAGACGCCGAACCCGATGATCCCGGTCGCGATCGATGAAATCGCCACGGCGGTATACCCGACAATCGGACGCCGTGAAAACACCGGGATGATGTCCGAGATCATGCCCATCGCCGGCAGCACGACCACGTACACCCACGGGTGCCCGAAAATCCAGAAGAGATGCTGCCAGAGGAGCGGACTGCCGCCCGCGGTGGCATCGTAGAAGTGGAACCCGAAGCGCCGCTCCAGATACAGGAACACGCACGCCGCGCTCAACGCCGGCAGCGCGAAGATGATCGAGAACGAGGCCGTCATCGTGCCGTACATGAAGACCGGCATGCGATTGAGCGACATGCCCGGCGCGCGCATCGACATGATCGTGCCGATGAAGTTGATCGCGCCGACGGTCGTCGAGATCGTCAGGAAGATCAATCCCAGCGCGTAGAAATCCATGTTGAGCGCGCCGTTGTACAGGTGCAGCGAGTACGGCGCATAGCCGAACCACCCGTCGTTCGGCGCCTGACCGAGGAACGGACTCGTATAGAGGAAGATCCCCGAGGCGAGATACGTCCAGTAGGACAGCGCGTTGACCCGCGGATACGCCATATCGCGCGCGCCGATCAAGAGCGGCCAGATATAGTTGCTGAAGCCCGAGAGGATGGGCGACGCGTACCACAGGATCATCGTCAGCCCGTGCATCGTGAAGAGCTGATCGTACGCCTCGGGCGTGAGCACGTGCTGCCCGGGGGACGCGAGCTGGATGCGCATCGCGAGCGCTTCGACGCCGCCGATCACGAGGAACGCGAGCGCGGTCACGAGATAGCGCTTGCCGATGGTCTTGTGATCGACCGACGCCAGATGGCCGTAGAGATTCGGGGGCGTCTCCCAGATGCGCTTCAGCTCCTCGACCGGCGCTTCCGTGACGGGCCTGATGACCGGTGCAGCCATGGCGAGCGTCTCCTACTGCAGCGAGCGAAGGTAGGCGATGAGGGGCGCCAGATCGCGCGGCGCCACCGCCATGTTGGGCATGTCCGATCCAGGCTTGATGCCCTGCGCGCCCGTGATCCATCCCGCGAGCCCGCCCTCGGTATTCTCGATAGCGCCGGCGGCCAACATCCGGCGCGACGCGATATGCGTGAGATCCGGGCCGACCCCGCCACCCGCGCTCGTGCCGCGGATCGTGTGACAGGTGCCGCACCCCGCCTTCGCGAAGGTCGCGAACCCGGTCGACATCGCTTCCGCTGGCGCGGGTGCCGGTCGTCGCTGTTGTTGCAGCCAGCTATGGTAGGCATCCGGCGATTCGGCGACCACCGTCACCCGCATATTCGCGTGCTGTGTCCCGCAGTATTCGCCGCACGGGCCCATGTACACGCCTGGCTTTTTCGCCTCGAGCCACAGCGTGTTGTGCTCGCCCGGAATGAGATCGACTTTGCCGGCGAGCGCCGGAACCCAGAAACTGTGAATGACATCGCCCGTGGCGAGCGAGAACCGCACCGGCTCGCCCACGGGGATATGAATCTCGTTCGCCGTCGTGAACTGATCTTGCGGTAGCGAATCGTGATACGTCACCTCCCACCACCATTGATGACCGGTGACGTCGATGAGCGCGGCATAGGACGCGCCGCCCGGCGGCGCGCCGACGGCGTTGATCGTGCCAATCGTCAGGAGAAACGAGACCGTGAGGATGATGACCGGGACCACGATGCCACCGATCGTGATCCACCGCATCTCGCCGGGCGTCTCGACGCCATCGTGTTCGATCGGCCGGCGGCGCAGGGCGGCGGCCAGCACCAAGACGATGATGACGGCAACGACCACCAACGAGACAATGAGCAGGAACCAGCCGAGGGCGGCCTCACTCGACCCGTTGACGCCCGCGTTCGAGAGGGTCGATGTGTTCATGTTGGCGGATGATCCTCTGGTGGCGGCTTGTCCGGCTCCTGCGGCGTGTTCAGCGTCCGGATATACGTGATCAGTTTCCAGATCTGATCCGACGAGAGCTTGGCGCCCCACGTCGGCATGCCCGCCGGCCGGCCTTCGAAGATCGTGGCGTAGAGTTGGGTGTCGGTGCCACCGTACGTGAACTGGCCCGTGCGCAGACTCGGTCCCATCCCGCCGCCGGCGCGTCCGCCATGACATCCCGAGCAGTTGTACTGCACGAACAGCTGGCGACCTTCGGCGGCCGCGCTCGGGTTGTTCATGTACGGGTTGCGCAGGTCACCGTACTTCACGACCGGGTGATTGCCTGGTATGACACCGGGGTCCGCCGCGAGTGCCCCGGCACTGGTCTGCACCGTCGGCGCCGGACCGGCTTCGTTCTGGCGCAGCACCTCTTGACCAGACGGCTTACACGCAGCCGCAATCGCCAGAATCGTAATAGCGCACGTCACACGCATGGCACACCGTACCGTTTGAGAATGCGCTGGATGTCAGCTTTTCTCGCAACAAGCGCGCGATCAAGTCGCTGACGTAAAGCGGTGGAATCTTTGTTGACGCCGACAGCGATGTCGTACACAAACGGAATGCCGGGCAACGCGTCAGCCGTCGTAACCGGCGTCACCACCAGTGGCGTCGAAGCGTGTCGTGCGTAATAGCCAGCGAGCGGCCCCCAGGCTATCGCGACGTCAACGTCGTCCTTCGCGACGGCAGTAATGAGCTTTGACGGCGGACTCTCGTCGGAGTAGTTCCCGTAGATGCTGTACCCGACAACGTTCCGTATGATGTGTCGCTTCGCCAGAGCGACGGCCGGTGGCAGCCCGTTGTAGTCCGCGCCGATAACATGAATGCCCACGCGCAATGAACGGAGACGCGGATCGTCGAACGAAGTAATAGGCGTGCCGCGCGTGACGAAGACATAGGTCGAGCGATAATAAGGAGCGGTCGTAGCGATGGGTCCGGCGTCAGGCGTGATGCCGATGACCACATCACACAACCCGGCCCGAACCGTGTGACGCAGAAACCCGCGCCGCTGCGCCCACCACGTGTACGCGACTTTCTCGTGCAGCTCATCGGCGAGCACCGCGGCGATCTTGTTCTCGAACCCGTCGAGCGCACGATTCGAGAACGGCATGTTGTTCGGATCGGCGCACACGCGGAGCGCCAGCAACGACGCCAAGAAGATCATAGCCCGAACACGTAGAGTGTTCCCCCTGGCGCCGTGTACTTCGGGAGATCCGGCACCGCCCCGGTCGCGCCGAGCGCGGCGGTCGGATCATCGGCCGAGAGCCCGAGCGCGATGGCGCCGGCCCATCCGCCGATCCCGGAGTACACCGCGACGTACTGCTTGCCGTCCGGCCCTTTGAACGTCATCGGATTCCCGATAATCCCGGACCCGGTCTTGAATGTCCACAGCACCTTACCGGTCTTCGCGTCCACGGCCTTGAACCACCCATCCATAGTCCCGTAGAACACGAGGTCACTCGCCGTGACCACCGGCCCACTCCACACGGGGAATCGCTCGGTGACGCCCCACACTTTCTTCCCGTTCGCAGGGTCCCACGCCAAAAACTCACCGCGCGCGTTCCACCCCTTTGGCCCGGCGTACATATGGACGTCCGCGCCCAGATACGGCGTGCCCTCGATGTACCCGGCTTTGAACCCCGCGTAGTCCATGCAGAGATCGGTCGACGGCGTGTAGAAGAGCTGCGTCTTTGGGGAGAACCCGGCCGGCTGCTGGTCGCGCGCACCCGTCGACGAGGGGCAGATGTCTTTGGTATTCACGCCCTGATGCGTCTGCTTCTCGGCGACGCGATCGGGCAGTCCGGTCTTGAGGTCGACGCTTTTCGCCCAATTGATGTCCTGGAACGGCTGCGCCACGAGCACCTGGCCGGTTTGCCGGTCGATCGTGTACGCGAAGCCGTTGCGATCAAAGTGCACGACGACTTTCTTCGGCTGGCCGCCGACCGTGATGTCGACCGGAATCGCTTCATTGATGCCGTCGTAATCCCACGAATCGTGCGGCGTCATCTGGTACGCCCACTTCGCCGCGCCCGTCTTGGGATCGCGCGCGAAGATCGACGCGCCCCACAGGTTGTCGCCCGGCCGCATGTCGGGATTCCAGACGCCGGGATTCGCGGTGCCGTAGTAGATGAGATCGAGATCCGGATCGTAGGTGATCCATCCCCACACGGTCCCGCCGCCGAGCTTCCATTGATCGGCGGGCCATGTGGACACGCCGAGGTTCTGTCCCTTGTACTGCGGGTAGAACGGCCTGAAGTCCGGGCCGATCTTCACGATCGAATCGGGCCCCGTGCTGTACGCGCGCCACTTCACGGCGCCCGTCCCGAGATCGAGTCCCGCCGCCCATCCGCGCACACCGAGCTCGGCGCCGGAGTTGCCGACGAACACCATCCCATCGGCGACGAGCGGGGCCATCGTCATGGTCGCGCCCTCGGCGATCGAGTCGAGCTGCACGTCCCACACAACCTTCCCCGTGTTCGCGTCGAGGGCCACGGTGTGATTGTCGAGACGATTGAAGATGATCTTGTTGTCGGCGAACGACGCGCCGCGATTCACGACATCGCAGCACGCTTCACCCTGCGCCGCGCGCGCCGTGGGCGTCTTGTACACCCACTTGAGCGGGCCGCCCTGCTTCGTGAGATCGAGCGCGAACACCCAATTGGGCCAGGGTGTTACCACATACATCGTATTGTTGACGACGAGCGGCTGACCCTCGAATCCTCGCGCGAATCCGGTGGAGAAGGTCCACGCGACCTTGAGATTTTTGACGTTGTCGGGTGTGATCTCGGTCAGCGGACTGTAGCGCGTCCCCTGCGCGTCACGCCCCGGGAGCGGCCAGATCGCCGCATCAGGCGCCCCAGGGGGCGCTCCCGCGTTTGGGGTCGATGGTGGCGCCTCGCCATTGGACGCCGTCACCATCGTGGTCTTCTGTCCGCCGCAGGCCATCGCGGCCATCACCGCCATCACCCACACACGATCGCGCACTGCACAACTCCGTTGCGTTCGCGTTGCCGGAGGTGCGCAATACGCGTTCCGTTCACTGCAGGGTGTAGAGGTATGCCGCCATATCGCGCGCATCACCCGCGCTAACGTTGAGGTTGGGCATCACCGTGTTGGGCTCGATTGACTGCGGGTTCATGATCCACGCGATCAGCTCGTCGGCCGTGTTCTGCACTTCACCCGCGATCACGGTGCGACGACCAAAGAAATTGAGCGGCGGCCCGACGATGCCCTGCGCGCCGTCGACGCCGGGGATCACATGACACGATCCGCAGCCATAGTGCGCGAGCTTCGCTTTGCCGCGCGCGGCATCACCGCCCGCGACCGAGCGGTAGGGTTCGCCACCGGCGCTGCCACAACCGTATGCAGCGATCAAGGCTATCAAAACAGGAGCGAACACAGCGCGCATTCGTCACCTAGGCGGGCACGTTGCATACCATTTGCCTGACGGCACGCCGTGGAGACGCGCCGTCGATTTCTCTCGTGGCTCACGGCTGGCCTTGGTGCGGTCGCCGCCATAGCGGCATCCATTCCCGCGATCGGGTTTCTCTTCGAGCCACCGCCACGACGACCACGCGAAGACTGGCGCGCCGTCGGCGCCCTCGATGACTTCCGCATCGGCGAGACGGTCGAGGCACGATTTGTCGACGCGGCGGCGGTGCCGTGGGCGGGGCAGGCCTCCGACGTCGCGGTCTGGCTGAGGCGAACGAGCGCGACCGAGTTCGTCGCCTTCTCACTCAACTGCACCCACCTGGGCTGTCCCGTACGCTGGGAGAGCGGCGCGCAGCTCTTCCTCTGTCCGTGCCACGGTGGCGTGTACTACGCGGACGGCTCAGTCGCCGGCGGACCACCGCCTCGCGCCCTCGCTCGATATCCGACCCGCGTCGACGGTTCACGCGTCATGGTTCGCACTCGTGCACTCTCTGTTTGAGTTCTGGGAGTGGCTCAAGCGCCTCGCGCGACATCCGGTACCTCCCGGCACAGACTGGCGTTACGTACTCGGCAGCGCGACGCTCGTCGCGTTCTTAGTGCAAGTCGTGACCGGTACCGTGCTCGCTACCGTGTATGTGCCATCGACGGCCGATGCGTATCACAGCCTCGAGGTCATCACCAATGGCGGCGGCCTTGGGCGCATTCTGCGCGGTATGCATTACTTCGGCGCGGGCGCCATGATGATCTTGATCGGCGCGCACATCTCCCGCGTGTTCTTGACGGGGTCATACAAGCATCCGCGCGAGATGAACTGGTTTACGGGCGCGATTTTGTTCCTGTTGACGCTGATCATGGCGTTCACGGGCCAACTCATGCGCTGGGATCAGGACGGCATCTGGTCGAGCGTGATCGCAGCCGAGCAGGCGGCGCGCACGCCTGGCATCGGACGATGGTTGGCGCACGTCATCCTGGGTGGTGCAACCGTGGGCGGGCCCACCCTGTCGCGCGCGTTCGCGACGCACGTGTTTTTCATTCCGGGCCTCATCATCGTCGGCGTCGTCTTTCATATCGCGTTGCTTTTGAAAAACGGCATCTCCGAGCGCACGAGTCTCGGTGCACCACGAGAGTCGGCGGACTACATCCCATGGTATCGCGAACTCTTGGAAAAACGGGGGAGACCATTCTGGCCATTCGCGGCGTGGCGCGATGCCGTGATGGCGTTCGCGGTCGTCGCCGCCATCATCGCGCTCGCGGTCGTCGTCGGACCGAAAGCACTAGGACGTCCACCGGATCCGACGGCCGTCGACGCGAGCCCGCGACCCGACTGGTATTTCATGTGGTACTTCGCGTTCCTCGCCTGGATTCCCAAAGCGACCGAACCGTACGTGATCGTGCTCGCACCGCTCCTCTTTGGGCTCGTGCTCGTCGCGCTGCCGTTCGTCTTCGGTCACGGCGGCCGGCGGTTTCGCGATCGGCCATGGGCGATTCCCATCATCGTCGCCGCCGTCGTTATCGTCGGGTTCTTCTGGCAACTCGGCGAGCGAGCGCCATGGTCGCCTGATTTCGCGGCGCCGCCGCTCGCCGCCGACGTGACAGGAGCGAAAGTCTTTCACGATCGAGGCTGCGAGTTCTGTCACGCCATCGGCCATGACGGCGGGCACTATGGCCCGGATCTCACGACGGTGGGCCGCCGAATGGACCACGCCCAGATCATCTCGCGCATCTTGGGTGGCGGCAACGGCATGCCAGGGTACGCACTCAAGCTTGGCGACGGGGAGCTCGCCGCGCTGGTCTCGTTTCTCGAATCCCGACACTAGGGATGCACCGTCTCCAGCTTGACAGGAACGACGAAAGGGCCCTAATTGAGCATCCCTCGTTGTCCGACGACAAGTATGAATGGTGGCTCTCCTGGAGATGGCTCTCCTGGCGCCCGGTCCCGCGTCGTTCTAGACACACGCACTCTGCTCCACCGCACCGTCGAGGCGATCGCCGAAGCGAAAGCCCGCCAAAGACGTGGCGATGAATTGGTATTCAAGGCCCTCGAACATGTCGTATGGTCAGACTATCTCTTGGGCGA
>Ga0070741_10021252_pt1 | contig 10120 bp, 10 predicted proteins | sample Coa_R1_4_FD_66440 | JGI IMG/M metagenome (GOLD analysis project Ga0070741, IMG submission 66440) | Surface soil microbial communities from Centralia Pennsylvania, which are recovering from an underground coalmine fire - Coalmine... | ecosystem: Environmental > Terrestrial > Soil > Unclassified ...
TCGTGGACGACGGCCAGCTCCGCCTGCCCGCCCCCCGCCACCACCGCCATCACCCGGTCGCCCGGCTGGAAGCGCTCGACCTTGGGGCCGCACGCCGCCACCTCGCCCGCCAGCTCGAGGCCGGGGATGTCGGCGGGCACGCCGGGCGGGGCCGGGTACATGCCCCGCACCTGGAGGAGGTCGGCGTTGTTGAGGCCGGCGGCCCGCACCCGCACCAGCACCTCGCCCGTGCCGGGCTCGGGATCGGGGTGCTCGGCCACCACGATGGTGCCGTCCACGATGGTCGCTGCTCGCATGACGCGCGAACCTACGCGCCATGGGTGCACTGGAGGGCAAGGTCGCGGTGGTGACGGGTGGGGCGTCGGGCATCGGGCTGGAGACGGTGCGCCGGTTGCGAGCCGAGGGGGCCGAGGTGGTCGCCGTCGACCTCCAGCCGCCGCCCGACATGGGGGTCCGATTCGTGCGGGCGGACGTGGGCGACTCGTCGGCGTGGGACGCCATCGTGGGTGAGGCCGAGTCCGCCTTCGGGGGTCTGGACATCGCCTTTCTCAACGCGGGCGTGACCACGGGCAATGGCGATGTCGCCACCGTCACCGACGAGCAGTACCGGCGCATCATGGGCGCCAACGTGGACGGCGTGTTCTTCGGCCTGCGGGCGGCGGTGCCGGCCATGGAACGCCGGGGTGGTGGGGCGGTGGTGGCCACCGCGTCGCTGGCCGGGCTGCTGGCGTTCGTCCCCGACCCGATCTACACCGCCAGCAAGCACGCGGTGGTGGGGCTGGTGCGGGCTGCCGCTCCCCAGTTGGAGGCCAAGGGCATCCGCATCAACGCCGTGTGCCCGGGCATGGTGCGCACCCCGCTGGTGGGGGACGTGGACGAGGCCGCCCTGGCGGCCGCCGGGTGGCCGATGATGGAGCCGGCGCAGATCGCCGACGCCGTGCTCCAACTGGTGACGGGCACGGAGACGGGCCAGGCCTTCGTGTGCCAGGCCGGGCGGGAGCCCACCGCCTACCGCTTCGGCGGGGTGCCCGGCCCCCGCTGACCGCTCAGCCTTCGCGGGCGAGCTGGGCCAGGACGGCGACGGTGCGCTCGATCTCGGCGCCGTCTCCGTAGGGCGCCCCCGCGAAGTCGGTCACGCCCGCGTCGGCCAGGGCTCGCACCTGGCGGGCCACCGTCTCCTCGTCGCCCACGATGGCGACCTGCCCGGGCCCGGCCGCGCCCTCCTTGTCGAGCATGGCCCGGTACGACGGCAGCTGGCCGTAGATGGCGAAGGCCCGGTCGGCCCGCTCCCGGGCGCCGTCGGGGTCGTCGGTGACGCACACGGGCAGGCCCGCGCCCACCCGGGGTGCCGGGCGCCCGGCCTCGGTCGCCGCCTTGGTGATGGTGGGGACGATGTGGTTCGCCAGCGTGTCCGGGCCGGTCATCCACGTGATGGTGCCGTCGGCCACGGCGCCGGCCAGCTTCAGCATCACCGGCGCCAGGGCGGCGAGGAGCACGGGCGGCGGGCGGTCGACCTTGATGTCGAGCGGGCCCATGGTCATCGCCTTCACCGTCTCGCCCTGGTACGACACCTGCTCGCCCCGAAGGAGGGGCAGGAGGGCGTCGAGGTATTCGCGCATGGCCCGGGCCGGCTTGTCGAACGAGTAGCCGTACATGCCCTCGATGACGATCTGGTGGGACAGGCCGATGCCCAGCACCAGGCGCCCGCCGGCGACGTGCTGGGTGGTGAGGGCCTGCTGGGCCAACACGATGGGGTGGCGGGGGTAGATGGGGATGACGGCCGTGCCCACCTCGATCCCCGGCACTTCCCGGCCCACGATGGCCAGGACGGTGAGGGCCTCGTAGCCGAAGACCTGTGACGACCAGGCGCCGGCGAAGCCGGCCTGGGCCATCGAGCGGGCCTGGGCGACGACGTCGTCGACCGGCTTGGACGTGTCCAGCATGAGGCCGTAGCGCATAGTGCGCACGTTAGGTCGGAATGGGCGAGTTCGGCCCCCTGCTCCCCATTCTCGTAACGCTGGCGCCCACTATCCCGGCGCGAGCGTTACGAGAACGCGAGGCGGGCGGTGACTCGGGTCAGCCGGGCCGGCCGGCTCCGACCAGGTCGCTCCGGTAGATCGAGGAGTACCGCACCGGCACGCCCGTGCGCGACGCCTCGATCATCTGCCCATTGCCCACGTACATACCCACGTGGTGAATGGGGCTGCCGTAGAAGACCAGGTCGCCCGGCACCAGGTCGCTCACGGCCACGTGGCGGATGGCGCTGTACTGGGCGGCGGCCGAGTGGGGGAGCGACACGCCCCCGGCCCGCCACGACCACATGGTGAGCCCTGAGCAGTCGAAACTGTTCGGCCCGGCGGCGCCGTACTGGTACGGCTTGCCCAGTTGGCGCTGCGCCTCGGCCACGGCGGCCCCGGCGCCCGAGCTCGCAGCCGGGGCGGGTCCGAGGGTGGGGGCGGGGCGAGCGGCCCGGTCCGCGGCCTGGCGGGCCTGGCGAGCAGCCAGATCGGCCTGAGCCCGGCGAGCGGCTTCTTCGGCCCGGCGTTGGGCTTCGGCCGCCACCAGCCCGGCCAGGTCGCCCTTCACCTTGGCCAGGGTGGCCTCGGCGGCGGCCTCGGCGGCGGCCGCCGAGCGCTGGTTGGCGTCGACCTTGGCCAGTGCCGCCCTGGCACTCTTGCGGGCGTTCTCCAGGGCGGCCCGCTTGGCGTCCTGCTGCTCACGGGCGGCGGCCAGGTTGTCGAGGGCGGCCCGCTCCTGGCCCGTGATGGCCTTCATGTACGACTTGCGGATGGCCAGGGTCGATTCGTTGCCGCCCACCAGCAGCTGGAGGCTGGAGAGGTGGCCGCCCTTCACGTAGGTGGCGACGGCTTGGGCCCGCAACCTGGACCGGGCCGCGGCCACGAGGGCGTCCGTGCCGGCGACCTCGACTTGCGACTGCGCCAGTGCGGCCTCGACGTTCTGGGCGGCGATGCGGGCCTGGTTCAGCTGTTCGGCCAGCATGCTGACCCGCTCGCCCTGGGCCTCGACCTGGTTTTCGATGCGGGCCGCTTCGGCCTTCTTGTCGGCAATGGGGTCGGCTTTGGCCGGCGCCGCGAGCGCGCTGGCAAGAAGGGGTGCGATCCCGACGATTGTGCCGAGCCGCCGGATCCAGGGGGTCTTGTGGACTCTCATGGTTCGGGAGGGCAGTGCAGTTGGCAATGCGCTGGCCGCAGGGGGCCCGTTACGCAACAGCCCGTCACTCTATCGGCTCCGCGTGCGGCTGGGGCAAATCCCCCCGGCCGCGGTACGTTCGGCCCATGAGCGAGAACTACCGGATCGAGCACGACTCGATGGGCGAGGTGCGGGTCCCGGCCGACGCCAAGTGGGCAGCCCAGACCCAGCGTGCGGTCGAGAACTTCCCCATCTCGGGCCTGCGCATCGAGCGGTCGCTGATCGACGCCCTGGCCCGCATCAAGGGGGCCAGCGCCCTGGCCAACGCCCAGCTCAAGATCGTGGACAAGAAGATGGCCGACGCCATCGCCGCGGCCGCGGCCGATGTGGCGTCGGGCCAGTGGGACGACCACTTCCCCATCGACGTGTACCAGACGGGCTCGGGCACGTCGTCCAACATGAACGCCAACGAGGTCATCGCCAACCTGGCCTCGGAGCGGCTCGGTGACGGCGGCGGCAACAGGGTCCACCCCAACGACCACGTCAACGCCTCGCAGTCGTCCAACGACGTGTTCCCGTCCGCCATCCACGTGGCCGCGGCGGCGTCGATCAAGAACGACCTGATCCCCGCTCTGGAGCATTTGGCGAAGGCGCTGCGCAAGAAGCAGCGGGAGTTCAAGAACGTCGTGAAGTCGGGCCGCACCCACCTCATGGACGCCACGCCCGTCACGTTGGGCCAGGAGTTCGGTGGGTACGCGCAGGCGGTCGAGATCGGCATCGAGCGGCTGCAGTCCACCCTGCCCCGAGTGGGCGAGTTGCCGCTGGGCGGCACCGCCGTGGGCACGGGCATCAACGCGCCCAAGGGGTTTGCCAAGCGGGTGATCGCCCGGTTGGCCGAGGACCTCGACCTGCCCTTGACGGAGTCCCGCGACCACTTCGAGGCCCACGCCTCCCGGGACGCGCTGGTCGAGGCCAGCGGGCAGCTGCGGGTCATCGCCCTGTCGCTCTACAAGTGCGCCAACGACCTGCGCTGGATGGGCAGCGGCCCCCGGGCCGGCCTGGCCGAGATCCGCATCCCCGACCTCCAGCCCGGGTCGTCGATCATGCCGGGCAAGGTCAACCCCGTCATACCCGAGGCCGTTTGCCAGGTCGTGGCCCAGGTGATCGGGAACGACGCGGCGGTGGCGTTCGGCGGGTCGGCCGGCAACTTCGAGCTGAACGTCATGCTGCCGGTGATCGCCCGCAACCTGCTGGAGTCGATCCGGCTGCTGTCGTCGGTCAGCGTGGCGCTGGCCGACAAGTGCATCGCCGGCATCGAGGCCAACGTCGAGCGGTGCCGGGCCTACGCGGAGTCGTCGCCATCGATCGGCACGTCGCTCAACCCGTACATCGGGTACGAGAAGGCGGCCGAGGTCATCAAGGAGTCGACCAAGACGGGCCGGCCCATCCGCGACCTGGTGCTGGAGCGAGGCTGGATGACCGACGCCGAGCTGGACAAGGCCCTCGACGTGCTCGCCCTCACCAAGGGCGGCATCACCAAGTAGCCGCCGCCCCCATTCCGTTCTCGTAACGCTGGCGCCGGAATAGTGGGCGTCAGCGTTACGAGAAGCGCTTTAGGCGACGGCGGGGGAGCCCTCGAACGGGCCCGGGTCGCCCGGCTCGGGGATCACCGGCGGCAGCCAGGCCATGCGCTTGGCCAAGTTGTTGGCGATGCCCCGCCAGGCGGCCGGGTGCCAGCCCTCGTCGGCGCCCAGCACGTTGCCGTCGATGCCGATGTGAACGAGCGCGGGCAGGCGCTCCAGCCCGAGCGCCTTGACCGCGGTCCGATCGGGGTCCGCGAACGTCATGATCCGGGTGGCCCAGGGACCGAGGAACAGGCGGCTCTCGTCGGCGGTGGCGCCGGCCATGAGCCAGGCCACGCGCACGTCGGCCTGGTCGAACGTCTGCAGGATGCGGCCCGCCGTCTCGAGCAGCCACGCGCTCTCGTCGGTGAACGGATCGAGCACGACCACGCAGAGGTCGAAGATGGTCAGGAACTCTTCGACCGTCTTGGCCTTGCCGTTCAGTGGCGTAAGGACGAGATCGGGAGGTGGGTTGCTTGCCACGGCGGCAGAAGGTAGCCCCACTACTGTCGGCCGAGCGAGTTACGAGAAAGGTCGGACATGGGCGTCAACGGTGGGCTCTACAAGACGGTCCTCGTTCTTCACATCCTCTCGGCCACGGTCGGGTTCGGCACCGTCTTCTTGAACGGCCTGTACGCGCTCGACGCCAAGCGTCGCCCGCCGCGGGAGGGGCTGGCTGTGGCCGAGGCCAACTTCGCCGTCTCCGGCATCGCCTCGTGGGTCATCTTCCTCGTGTTCATCCTGGGCGCCGGGCTGGTCGGTCTGTCCGACGGCGCCTGGACCATGGGGAGCTTCTGGGTGTCGACGTCGATGGTCGCCTTCATCGGCGGGATCGGCATCTCCCACGGGCTGCTGCTGCCCAACGAGCGGCGCATGCTGGCGCTGGAGCGGGAACTGCTCGACTTGGAGGGCGCCAAGCTCGACGGTCCACCCGAGCAGGCGGTCGAGCTGGCCGACCGGGGCCGCCGGGCCGCCGCCCTCGGCACCGTGCTCAACATCCTCGTGGTGTTCATCCTCTACCTGATGGTCTTCAAGCCGGGGAACTAGCGGCGCAGTAGCGTCGCTCCGATGCACCCCATCGAGCGGCTGCGTTGGGTGGCCCGAGCCGAAGGCGCGGGACCGTCCCTCCTGGCCCAGGAGTCGGCCGCCGCGCTGGCGTCCTTCGGCGACGACCCCCAGGGCCTGGTCACCGCGTGTCGCCGCCTGGTCTCCCGCCATCCGGTGGCCGGGCCCGTCTGGTGGCTGGTCGCCCGGGTGCTGTCCGTGGCCGAGCCGGTGAGCGAGGCGTGGCAGGCGGCCTCGGCCCTGGAGGAGGACACCACGCCCGGCGTGCTGGCCGCGGCCTTGCCCGACGACGCCCTGGTGGTCGTGGTGGGCTGGCCCGAGCAGGCGGGCGCGGCGCTGGCCCGGCGGGGCGACCTGGAGGTGCTGGTGGCCGACGCCGGCGGCGAGGGCGGCGCCCTGGCCCGGCGGTTGCGTTCGGCCAACGTCGACGCCGTGTCGATCCCCGACGCCGGCATCGGTTCGGCCGTGGCCGAAGCCGACCTGGTGCTGCTGGAGGCGGACGCCCTCGGGCCGGACGGGTTCGTGTCCGCCGTGGGCGCGCGAGCCGCCGGCGCGGCGGCGTTGCACGCGGGCGTGCCCGTGTGGGTGGTGGCGGGCGTCGGGCGGGTGCTGCCCGGCCGGCTGTGGGAGGCGCTGGTGCAGCAGCTCGACTCGGTGGAGGCCGACCCGTGGGAGCGGGCCGAGGAGATCGTGCCCCTCGACCTGGCGACGGTCGTGTTCGGGCCGGTCGGGCCGCAGTCCGCCGGCGAAGCGGTGCGACGGGCCGACTGCCCGGTCGCCCCCGAGCTCTTGAAGCCACTCGACTGATGGCCGGCCGGCGGGACCTCATCCGCATGTCGCCCGAAGAGGTCGACGCGTTCCTGGCCGGGCGGCGCACCATGACGGTCGCCACCATCGGCGCCGACGGCCGGCCCCACCTCGTCGCCATGTGGTACGGCTTCGTGGACGGTGCGCCCGCGTTCTGGACGTACGCCCGCGCCCAGAAGGTCGTGAACCTGCGCCGGGACCCGCGGGTCACATGCCTGGTCGAGGCGGGCGACACGTATGCGGAGCTTCAGGGGGTCGAGCTGGCGGGGAAGGCGACCGTGCTCGAAGACCCGAGCGCCGTGCTCGCCGTGGGCCGCAGCGTGTGGGAGCGCTACACGGGACCGTGGTCCGACCAGGCCGCGGCTGTCGTGGCCGACATGGGCACCAAGCGCGTGGCCGTGCGGGTCGACGTCGACAAGGTCGTGTCGTGGGACCACACCAAACTCGCCGGCGCTTACTAACCCTCCCCCACCTCCCCATTCTCGTAACGCTGGCGCCCACTATTCCGGCGCCAGCGTTACGAGAAGCTCGGTGACGCGGGCGGCGACCCACTCCGGCCGCTTCACGACGTCCGGCCAGGTGAACCGCAACACGATCCACCCGGCCGCCACCAACCGGTTCTGGCGCTCCAGATCGTGCTGCAGCGCACTGGGCGTCCCGTGGACTTGGAAGCCGTCGACTTCGATGGCCATTCGCACGGCCGGGTAGGCGGCGTCGACCCGGGCGATGAGCCGACCGCCTACCCGGACCTCGTACTGGAACTCGGCCTGAGGCAGCCCGTGGTCCCGCAGCACGCGGGCCAGACGGGGCTCCAGCATCCCGTCGGGTCGGGTGGCGCCCAGCGCCCGCGTGTCGAGCGCGGCTCGCAACACCCCGGCGCCGGCCCGGCCCTTGCGGGCCACATCGTCCAGCGCTCGCTCGATCCCGGCCAAGCTGCACACCCGGTTGATGAGCGCTTGCTCCATGGCGTCGGGCACGGCCCAGGGGGCGACGGCGCCCAGGTCGACCAACGTGCGCATGGGCGTTGTGATTCGCAGCCCGTGACGCCGAGTCACGTGGTGGGGCGCCAGATCCGCCGACGTGTGCACGATGGCGCCCCGAAGCCGTGGCAATCGGCCACGCGGGACGGTGATCTCGATTTCGTCAGCGTCGAGCAGGCCCCACATCGACGCGGCCGAGCGGTGCGAGACCACTCCGTCGGCGGCCAGCGCGGCGGCGAGCGCGTGCTGCTCCCATGTCTCTGGCGCGCCGGCGACCCGGTAGATCGCCGGGTGGAGCCGTTCGAGGCGGCCCGTCTGTGTGAGGTGCGTGACGCCATGGCGATCTGAACCGGCGTCGAAGAGCTGCGAACGGGTGATCAAGCCGTGCTGGGCGCGCGCGATGCGGCCAATCCGGCGAGCAGTGCCAGGCATTCCTTCTCCTCCTCCCGTTCTCGTAACGCTGGGTCCCGCTATGGCGGCGTGGGCGTTACGAGAACGCGTTGGGGTACGCGTCGAGAGGGGAAGAGCGGGGCAAGGGTAGCCCGGCTACATTCCGCGGCCATGGGCGAAATCGTGGAGTTCCCGAGCAACGGCACAACCGGACAGGGCTACCTGGCACTCCCCGAGGGCGGTGAGGGCAGCGGCCCGGGCGTGCTGATCATCCAGGAGTGGTGGGGCCTGGTCCCCCACATCAAGGACCTGGCCGATCGTTTCGCGGCGGAGGGCTTCGTCGCCCTGGCCCCCGACCTGTACCACGGCCAGACCGCCGACGAGCCCGACGAGGCGGCCAAGATCATGATGGCGCTCAACCTCGACAAGGCGGCCAAGGACATGAGCGGCGCCGTCGACTTCCTGGACGAGCGCTCGTCGGGCGACGGCATCGGCGTGGTGGGCTTCTGCATGGGCGGCGGCCTCGCCCTCCTCCTCGCCACCCAGCGGCCGGACAAGGTCAAGGTCGTCGTGCCCTTCTACGGTGTCATCCCCTGGCAGGCGGCCCAGCCCGACTGGTCCCAGCTCCAGGGCTCCGTCCAGGGCCACTACGCGGAGAACGACGACTTCGCCTCGCCCGACACCGTGCGCGCCCTGGAGCAGCAGCTCAAGGACCTGGGCAAGGACGTGGAGATGTTCATCTACCCGGGCACCGACCACGCCTTCTTCAACGACACCCGTCCCGAGGTGTACGCCCCCGAGGCGGCCAAGACGGCCTGGCAACGCACCCTCGACTTCCTGCGCTCGCATCTTGGCTGACCCCTCCTCGATTCCCATCGAGGAGTTGGCCCGCATACCCGCCCCGGGTACCAGCGCGCCCGTGGCCGTGGCCTTCCGCCCCGGCCCGGGCGAGGCCGACAGCCCGCCGCTGGTCACCTACCTGCTCGCCCCGCCCGACAGCCTCGACCGCGAGCTCCACGCCCTCGACCCCGCGACCGGCGAGACCCGCCGTTTCCTCGAACCGCCGGGCGCGGGCGTGCGCGAAGAAGCGCTCTCCCGCGAGGAGCAGTTGCGCCGGGAGCGGCAGCGGGAGATGGGCCTCGGCATCAGCCGTTACGCCTGGGCCGAGAGCGCGCCCGTGCTCATGCTCCCGCAGCCCGACGGCGTGTGGCTGGCCGACGCCGACGGCGCCAACGTCCGCCGCGCCGTCGAGGGCCCGGTGCTCGACCCCCAGCTGTCGCCCGACGGCAGGCGGGTCGCGTACGTGCGCGACGGCGAGCTGTGGGTCGACGACCGCCGTTTCACCCACGACGCCGACCCCGCCAACGCTGGCACCAACGGCCTGGCCGAGTTCATCGCCCAGGAAGAGATGGACCGCAGCCACGGCTTCTGGTGGTCGCCCGACGGGACGCAGATCGCCTACTGCCAGGTGGACGGGTCGCCCGTGCCCGAGTTCCGCATCATCCACGCCGAGCCCATCGACGAGGAGGTCCACCGCTACCCCTTCGCCGGCGGTCCCAACGCCCGGGCCCGCCTCGGCGTGGTGCCCGCCACCAGCGCCACCGCCACCCCCGACACCACCTGGCTCGACACCGGCGACGACGAGTACCTGGCCCGCGTCGACTGGTTCCCGGACGGCACCCTGGCCGTGCAGACGGAGAACCGGACGCAGGACCGCCTCACCCTGTGGCGCATCGACCCGGCCACGGGCGCCCGCACCACGCTCCTGCAAGAGACCACCGACGTCTGGATCAACCTCCACGACATGTTCCGCCCGCTGGCCGACGGCGGGTTCGTGTGGGCATCCGAACGAACGGGCTTCCGCCACCTGCAACGCCACGACGCCGAAGGGAACCTCGTCAACGTCGTCACCGAAGGCGAGTGGCAGGTCGACAGCCTGGACGCGGTCGACGAGGCAACCGGCACCGCCTACTTCTCCGCCACTCGCGACGGCGTCACCGAACGCCACCTCTACGCGGTCGGCCTCGACGGGACCGGCCTCCGCCGCCTCACGGACGCGCCGGGCACGCACTACTGCGTGATCGCACCGCCGGCCAACCTGTTCGT
>Ga0070741_10021253_pt1 | contig 10118 bp, 5 predicted proteins | sample Coa_R1_4_FD_66440 | JGI IMG/M metagenome (GOLD analysis project Ga0070741, IMG submission 66440) | Surface soil microbial communities from Centralia Pennsylvania, which are recovering from an underground coalmine fire - Coalmine... | ecosystem: Environmental > Terrestrial > Soil > Unclassified ...
TCGTATTGATACCACGGTCCGCCGAACTCGCTGTAGGCCGGCCGCAGTTGCCCCAGGGCGATATAGTTGGTGGCGACCAGGCCGCCGAGCGGCACCACGGCCGCGGGCACGAACAGGATCAGTGTTCGCGCCGGCTGCCAGCACAGCAGCAAACCAAAGACCGCTGCCGCGAACGCCAGCGCCGGCAACTCATTGCACACGGCAAAGCCGGACCACAAGCCCGCCATGACGAAGTGACCGAACCCGTGCCGCGAGCACGCATGCGTGAGCTCCCAGATTCGCACCACCGAGTACAGGGCGAACAGCACCGAATACGTCGCCGGCGAGTGGTTGTTCAGGGTGATGACAAACGGCGTCACCAAGGTGCCGAAGCACGCGGCAGCTATCACAAAGTAGCGGCCCCAGTCGCTGCGCCCCCAACGCTCCACCAGCTTGCCCAGCAGCAGCACATACAGAACAAATGGAAGCAGGTTTACCAGCACCAGAGAAGTGCGTACGACGGCCGCGGGATGGTACGCCAGGGTCCAGCCGAAGAGTTGCTGCAAGAGCCAGTAAAGCCCGGCCAGGAGGGTCGACAGGAGCGGCGGCTTGCTCGAGTAAAACTCCATCTTCGACGGGTGCAGCACCTTGTCGACGCTCTGCCAGCCATCCTCGAAGATGATGCCCGAGTCGCTCTTGATCCGCCGCAGGTAACCTTCTTGAGCGAGGAGCGCGGCCTGGATCGGGTCCTGCGTGGCGAGAGGAAGGACGGCGGTGGTGAACAGCGTCAGGAGATCGCGCCTGCCGATGACGTAGCTGCCCTCGTCGACGAGGGCGCGGACGGTGGCCCAGCGCGAGCGGTCGTTGGAGCTGAAGGTGGGCATGGGCCGCGGCCGCGTCCTGGGCCACAGCGTGCGCTGGTCGTTCGCATTGGTTTCGTCGCGGTGCAGGGCAGGCTCGTAGACACGCTGCGTGGCGGCAATGCCGGCGGCCATGCTGCTGACGGCCAGCAGTAAGAGGAGGCCGTAGGTCCTGGCTCGGCCCGACTGATTGTCCACGGCATGGGCCATCATGTGATCACAGTAATGAAGACGCGGGCAGGTGACAGTGGCGTGCAGCTTGAGATAACTTACAGAATCTTAAGCAGGCGCCAAGAAATCCTTGCACACGGGTACGCGAACGCCGCCGCGAACGCCGCCGCAAACGCCGCCGCAAACGCCGCCGCGGCGCCGCTCTGGGCTCTGGGCGAATACCAAGTGACACGAGCCAGACTCGCCTATACAATCAAAGAACTGCTACGGAGCCGCCTGGCCTGGCTCATCCTGATCGATCACGCCTTCGGGGGACATTCATGCTGCGGTCTGCACTGCTTTCTTGCGCCGTTCTTGCTTGCATCGGTTCGACGATTCGTGCGGAAGACTGGCCCGGCTGGCGCGGCCCACGCCTGGACGGCTCGTCGCTCGAAAAGAACCTGCCGCTCACGTGGAGCAGCACCGACAACATCGCCTGGAAGGTGCCCATCCCAGGCATCGGTCATTCGTCCCCCATCGTGCACGGCGACCGCATCTTCCTGACCTCCTGTCTGGAGAAGGACGGGGATCGCGTCGTCATGGGCCTGGAGCGCCGCACCGGCAAGCGCCTCTGGCAGAAAACGGTCCTCAAGGCGCCCCTGGAAAAGAAGCACCGGCTCAACAGCTTCTCAAGTTCGACCCCCGCGACCGACGGCAAGTTCGTCTTCGTCGCATTCCAGCGCGTGCGGCCGCGCACTGCCGAGGACAAGTACCCGCTCAAGCCGCGCGACGTGGCCTGGTTGCCCAAGGAACTGGTGTCGGAGATGGTCGTGGCCTGCTACACGGTGGACGGCGATCTCATCTGGGAGAAGTCTCCCGGGCAGTTCTATTCGCGCCACGGCTTTTGCAGCTCGCCCATCCTGTACAAGGACACCGTCATCGTCAACGGCGACCAGGATGCCGAGGCCTACATCGTCGCCCTGGAAAAGAGCACCGGCAAGGAACGCTGGCGCATCGACCGACCCAATCGTTATCGTTCGTACTGCGCCCCGCTCATCGTCGAGGCGGCGGGCAAGATGCAGATGGTCCTCTCCGGCGCCAAGACCGTGACAAGTTACGATCCCGATACCGGCAAGCTCATCTGGATCATCGACGGCCCGACCGAGCAATATGTGGCCTCGCCCGTGTGGGGCGACGGCCTCTTCTTCCTCACCGCCGGCTTTCCCGATTACCACAACATGGGCATCCGCCCTGACGGCGTCGGCAACATCACCAAGTCGCACGTCGCCTGGCACGAGAAGTTCACCGCTGCCCGCAAGGCCTCCTACGTCCCTTCGCCCATCGCTTATGACAAGTTCTTCTACATGATTTCCGACCTGGGCTTCCTGAGTTGCTTCGAGGCCAAGAACGGCAATCGCCTGTGGATGGAATCGCTCGGCCCCCACCATAGCGCCTCGCCAGTGGTGGCCGACGGCTACATCTACCTCAGCGACGACAAGGGCGTCACCTACGTGCTCAAGGGGGGCTCTGCCTTCGAACTCGTCAGCAAGAACCCGCTCGACGATGAATGCTACGCCTCGCCGGCCATCTCCCAGGGGCAGATCTTCATCCGCACCCTGCACTACCTGTGGTGCATCGGCAAGAAATGATCAACCACGCCCCGTGTAGGCGCGACGCGCAGCGGAGCTCGACTCCGGGATGCAGTGCGACTGGGGCGGCACGGCAGTCCCCGCGAGAGGCCGCTGGCGAATTCCTCGCTCTACGTGAACGATGCCGCCAGCCGCATCTCGTCCTGCAGCGTTTCGGCCGCAAGTTTCGCACATGCCTGCGGGTCGAGACAGAACAGGTCCCACTTCTCTTGATGGTAACCGCGCTGGCGCACGAACCAGCCTCCGTCTTCGTGGCGGTTCAGCGGGAACAGGGCGCAGACGCAAGGCTTGTAGCGAAACTTGTCCCCCTCCTCGGCCCCAAGCTGGTGCAGCACGCAACCCTGGTTGAAAAAAAGGCACCAGCCCTGCACGACCCGCACCATGGGCAGCCCAATACGGCGGCGCCGGCTGAGGTAACCTTCCTTTTTGACCACTGCAGCAGCCTCCGGACGCAGGCGCGGCAGAATCCGCTCCAGGTGCCGACCGAGCAAGGCGACTTCCTCGGGATAAAGAGGCGGCCGGCCGTTGCGGCAGCAAACGCCGTCGCAGCCGCGGCCAAAGGTGCAGTCAAACGTCGCCTCGGCCAGATTGAGCACGGGCAAAGAGGAGCGCATGGCTGAAGGCCGATTCTAACCTGGACGGGCGTTTCGTCAAGTCAACGCGGTCGAGCACGACGGCCGCGGTCGCGCCAGTGCGTTGTGGACGAGTTGAGCGGTAAACTCCTCATAGCTCAGGCCGGCCTCAGTCAAGCTGTGAGCGAAACCAGCTTCGGGGTCGAAGCAAGGATTGGGATTCACTTCGAGGATGTAGGGCTGGCCCGCCTGCGAGACGCGGAAGTCCACCTGGGCGTAATCGCGGCACTTCAACAACTGAAATGCCGCCCTGGCCAGGGCCGACAGTTCTCGTTCGAGCTGCGGCTCCACGACCGCCGGAACGTGAACAGGGGTGGCACGATAGTCGGCAGATTCGGTTTGCCATTTGGCCGCGAACGTGACGATGGGCCAACGACCAGGCCGCTCCAGGAAAGCGATCTCGCCCAGGGGAAGCGGGCGCAAGGTAGGGGTCCCCACGAGGGGGACCGTGAATTCACGGCCGGCGATGAACTCCTCGACCAAAACCTCCGGGCCGCAAGTCCGCTGTACATGCAAGATGCGTGCCTCCAGGTCTGCTTGGTTGGTGACGACGCTGCTGTGGTCGATGCCGAGACTCGCATCGTGCAGGTTGGGCTTGACGATGACGGGCCAGGCGAGCCGTGAGGCGGGCATCGGCAAACGCTCGACGACGAAGAAATCGGGTGTGGGCAAGCCAGCCCCGCGGAGCACGTTTTTGGTGAGCGCCTTGTTGCGGGCCAGGCACAGCGTGTCGAACGCACAGCCGGTGAAAGGGACGCCGAGCCATTCGAGCAGAGCCGCGGCGCAGGCCTCGGTGTGGCCGTGCTCATTGGTGCCTTCAAAAAGGTTGAACACCGCGTCCGGGCGATAGCGGCGCACGGCATCCACGAGCAAGCCGGGCTGATACGTCATGCCCACCGTGGAGACCTGATAGCCGCGTGCATGGAGGCTGCGCTGCACCGCTGCCACGGTATCGAGGAGGCTATGTTCGGAAATGGCCTCAGGGTGGTTCGCGGGCAGCACGGGGGGATTGTAGAGGATCAGCACCTTGCACGCCGGCATGTTCGCGTTCGCCTCCACGTTGATGCTTCACCTCGGGCTTACGCCTCGACGCTCGCCAGTTGCTCGGTGAACCTCTGGGCGAGGGCGATTTCATCTTGAAGCGATTCCGCGGCGGGCACGGGGCTGGCGTGAGGGTTCAGGCAGAACAGGTCGGACGTCTCGCCCTTGTAGCCCCATTGCCGCACGTACCAGCGGTCGCGCGGGTCCATCTGGATGGGAAAGAGCGAACAGACCGAGGGCTTGTAGCGAAACTTGTCCCCCTCGGCGGCACCGAACCTGTGCAGAACGCAGCCCTGGTTGAAGAAGACACACCAGCCGCCGGCACCGCGCATCACCCGCTGACCAAGGCGGCGCCGCGCACGGACGAAACCAGCCTTCAGGATGCGGCTACGCGCTTCCGGACGCAGCGCCGGCAGAAAACGCTCAAGGTTGTCGGTCAATAATGTGATCTCTTCGGGATAAACCAGCGGCCGGCACTGGCGGCAGCAGACGCCATCGCAGCCGCGGCCGAAAGTGCACTCGAAGCGCGCCTCGGCAAGGTTAAGAATCGGCAGGCTGACCTTCACACCAGCCTCCTTCACTGTTTTCCGGTCAGCCGCGGCTAGCCCACCGCAATCTGCGCCCCTGAGAGAGCCAGCTTGGCCTGGGCACTGACGCTCACCTGGGCCCCCGCCATCTCGGTCTTGCTCGTATCGCAGGTTACACTCTGGTTGGTTACGCCCGAGGTTACCTTGCTCGTCCCCGAGATCGTGAGTTCCTTGCCCTTGATCTCGATTGTGCCGTCTTTTTTCATGGTGATACTGCTTTCCCCGACCTTGAGCGTGATTTCCGTGGCGGCTTCGAGATTGAACGCGCCTTTGTCGATCTTGATCTTGTTGTCGCCGTCGGTGATGTTCAAGATGTCGTCCAGCTTGATCTTGGTCTCGCGCTTGCCCTTCTCGATGGTGAGCTTTTCATTCCCCTCCTTGATGGTCTCGGTACGGTTATTCTTGATGGTCGTTTCCTCGTCGTTGTCGACTTCGATCCAGTTGTCGTGGCCGATCCATTTGATCTCGTCATTTTCAACGGTGATAATGTTGTCCTTCTGCGAACGCAGGTAGATATATTCTTCGCCCTTCTTGTCCTCGAAACGGAACTCGTGGTAATCCTCCTCGCCCCCTTTTTGGGTGCTGCGCGAGACCAGACCGCTGTAGGTCATCTTGTCGGGCAGCTTCCAGGGCGGCATATTGGTGGCGTTGTAAACGCTGCCGACGATGAGCGGCTTGTCCGGGTCGCCGTCCTCGAAGGTGACGATCACTTCGTGGCCGACGCGTGGGATATGGATCATGCCCCACTGCTTGCCGGCCCACGGGGTGCCGACGCGCACCCAGCACGAATCTTTGCCGTCCTTCTTGCCCTCGCGGTCCCAGTGAAACTGGACTTTGACGCGACCGTACTTGTCCGTGAAGATTTCATCCCCCGAGCGGCCGACGACCAGGGCGGTCTGCGTGCCGTGAATGATCGGCTTGGGCGTGCTGAGGCGCGGGCGAAACGGGACCGCCGCGGGAATGCCGGCAAAGGTGTTCTTGTAAAGCAGACCGACAACGCCGGAGGTGGTGTAGGCGCCGGCAATGCTGGCCTGGTGATTGACCTCGGTGAGGACGTAGGCAGCGTTGAAGGCGGCGTTGTAGTGGCGCGTCATGCTGAACTTGTGCCCGGCGGAGAATTGCCGGCAAGTGCCTTCGCCCTGGAAGATCTTGTGGGGAGCTTCCTCGTGCTGCAAGCGCAGCTTGGAGACGCGTTCATCGTCGGGCTGGATCTTGGCGAGCTTGGCAGCCTGATCGCCGCCGCCGGCGTCGACGCCGTCGAAGCGTTTGCCGGCGCCGCCGGGATAATCGTAGATTTCGAGCTTGTCGTTGGCGGCGACGGCCACGGCGGTGGTGGCGCTGACTTCGAGGTTCTTCTCGGGCATCTCGAAGTTGTAGTCCCACAAGGTGATCTTGCCGCTGTGCACTTCCTGGTGCAGGGCCCACTGGTGGATGCGATCTTCCTTGAAGGCGCCGCCCATCAGCTCTTCATAGATGATGCTGGTCGGCCCGGGCACGTCGGCATGGCTGCCGGGATCATTGGAGACAACCATCTCGTGCTTGCCATCGGCAAACGTGAAGAAATAGTAGATGCCTTCTTCCTCCATGAGCCGACTGGCAAAGGCAAAATCGGTCTCGCGATACTGGACGCAGTAGTTGCGTGGTTCAAACGTCCCTTGAATCTTCCACGACACAGTCAAGCCGGTGAGCACCTTTTTCAGGATATCCGGCACGGACAGGTTCTGGAAAATTCGGCTTTGCGACTTTTTGGTTAAAAGCCAAAACTGCGGTACCATCTCAACCCGATAGCGAATGAAGGTCTGAGACTGGGGGCCGCCCACGACCTTGCCGGTCAGGCCGATCGCGTTGACGATGCCGTGAAAGAAGCGTTTCTTGTTCTCGGGGAGAGCGATGGTAATGGTTATGCCTTGCCCGAGGATTTTGTTGAAATCAACGGTTTTTTTGTCCTCGACCAGGCAGGAGAGGGAGAAGCGGAACAGGCCCGAGAGCTTTTCCGCACCGGTGAATTCTTCCAGCAGCAAGACGTCTTTGCCCAGCGGCGTGTTCACCGCGATGGGCCTGCCGTCCTGGGTGTACGATGCCATGATGTCCTCCGCTAAGCCAGCGAAACCAGTTCAAGAAACCATCGCTGCCGCCCCTTGCCGGCTCGAGCCGCGGGGAGGCCGAGGCCGCACGCCGGTCGGGGGTTGGTTGAAGGCCCAGTACAAACGCCGGTCGATTGTGGCACAGGTGGCCCACGTTCGCAAGAGGCCAACGGCTTCTTGCCGAAGAGTGCCAGAATTCCCTTATAATACAGGGCCACGTCAACCTACACCTTGTGCGTCGGGGGCCGACAGGTCATGAGCAGCCAACCATCCGTTCCCAAGCGAGGGTGGCGTCCGGAAACCGCGGGCGACAAGAAACGGGCCCTGGGCCCAGGTTGGCGCAGTCAGCGTGCGGCCACACCCATGGCGGCACCGCGGCCGCGCCGCCCGTGGTTCCTTCTCGCCAGCCTGATCGTGATCATGGCGGTCTTCATCGGCTTGCTTGTCTGGGTTAGCCTGTGGTTCAGGCCGCCGCACGACACGACCATGGTGCTAATCGGGGCCGGATATCACGAAAACCTGGCCGTGCCCCACAACGCCTACGGCTGGCTTGGCCTGCGCGACCTGGCCGACCAGGTTCGCGATTTGGGCGAGCACATACGGGCGCGGCGGCTGCCATCGTGGGAAACCGGGGCCATGCGGCTGGCCCATGAGCCACGCGAACTCCACGGCGGCGACGCCTGGGACAGGGACCTGGACAGCCTGTCCGGGAAGAATCTGGTCCTGTTTCTGGCACTGCACGGCGGCTCCGATCGCCACGGCGCTTACCTCCTACCTAATGATGCAGATCTACCCGACAAGGCGGACAGCCAGGATGGTCGGCTCCGCCTGACCAAGATCCTGGATCGCCTTGAAAAGATCCCCGGACACAAGCAGATCGTGCTGGTCCTGGATGCGGCCCAGATCGCCGCCGACTGGCACCTGGGCATGTTGCACAATAACTTTGCCCGCGAGCTGGAGAAACTGGAAACGCGCATCGCCGCCATGCCAAATCTCGTGGTCCTCAGCGCCGCGGGCGTGGATCAGCAATCGTGGGTCTCGGAAGAGTGGAAACGGACCATCTTCACCCACTTCCTGATCGAGGGCCTGCGTGGGGCCGCCGACGCCGCCGACGGCAATCCGCCCGATGGTCAGATTTCCGCCTGGGAACTGTTCCAGTATGTGAAGCGTAACGTCGAGGGCTGGACGCCGGCCAATCGCGACGCCAAGCAAACGCCGGTGCTGTATCCGCGCGGCGCCACCGGCGAGCAGCGTGCCCGCAAGATTCACCTCACCGTGGCAATGCCCTACACCGCCCCTGAGCCACGCAAACTTGCTTCCTTCAGCCCCAGCGACGACCTGAAGCGCGCCTGGAACCGCTACGCCGACCTGGAAAAGAAAACGGATGCGCCCGGCGGCTATCGACCTCAGCTGTGGCGGCTCTACCAGGCAACCCTGCTCCGCTTCGAGAAGCTGCGCATCGCCGGCGCCGCCGCAGCCGCCTCCGCCATGCTCAACCGCCTCAAAGAACTCGAAGAAGAGCTGCTGCGCGATGCGACCAGCGACTTCGGCTCCAGCCAGGCTACGCTGGCCATGCCCGCAGTGGAAGGGCTTGCTCCCACGACTCCGGCAGCGGTCTTCACCTGGTTTCAGTCGTTATGGGAGGCTGCACCCAAGGAAGTCGCCAATGTCTGGAAGGACCTTGGCAAGAAGGCCAGCGCCGCTCAGATCCCCCCCGCCAGGCTACGCCTGTTCTTGACGCAAATGCTGCTCGAACGCGCAGCCGACGACCCCGCCAACCACTTCCAGAAGGCCTATAAGCTGCTGGGGCTCTTCGACGACCCGGTCCTGCCGCGGCCGGCGGAGGCTCACTTTCTGGCCATGCTGCATCGCGATTGTCCCGGCTGGTCGGGTTCGTCCGGCGACGACGCCAAGAACGCCGTGGCCCCCGACCTGATCAAGCTGGCCCTGCAGGTTCGCCTGCGCGCGGAGAAGGCCGCTCTGGGGCTGTCGTCCGATTTCGATCCGCGGCCTCAGCCCGGCAGCCGCTACGCCTATGCCGAACAAATGGTGCCGTGGATTCACGACCTGATCGATCAGGCCGACCAGCCGCGCCGCCTCGGCCAGGATTTGCTCTTCGCGGCCGACGGGGTGAGCTGGGCCCAGGCGCGCAAACACCTCGCCAGGGCCGATCAGCTGTACAGCCAGGCCCAGGAAGTGGCCGTAGCCGTCCGCCGCGCCATGGCCGTGCGCGACCGCGTGCTGCCCAAGCTCTATTACTACGCTCAGTGGTTGGGTCGGCGCCGCTCCCCTCAGGAAAAGCAGCAGCCCAGCGAAAGCCTTTCGCTCGTCGACCGGATGGAAGTCCTGGCCCAGAAAGCCTTTCAGCTGGTGCGCCTGCTGGAGGAGTCGGTCCCCGGCAGCGGGGAAGCGGCCGTCAAGTCGGAGTTCTTTGCCAGGCTGTCCACTCTGGCCGACGACGTGCAGAACCAGTGGCACGACGTGGAGTCGGAGGTGCACCTGGAGTGGAGCGGGCTGGATGAGGTCAACCTGCCTTCGAAATGGCGCGACATGGACGACGCCCTGAGCGTGCCCTTCGTCGACGTCGACCGCCGCATGGAGCTTCTGGCGCGGCGCAGCCGCATCGGCCTGGCCCTGTTGACTGCCAACCGGCAGGACAAGACGGGCCGCGACGAGCAGGTCAAGGGGCAGGCCCGCCGCCAGGGACGCCTCGCCCTGGCCGTCCTCGGCCAGCGCTGGTTCAACGAGTGCGGCGCCGAGCTGGAAACGTTCGAGCAGGTCAAGCATCGCATCGACCACTTCAGCCTTGAGGAGAAATGGTGGGAATCCCTGGCCATTGCCGGCGCCGAGATCGGCGTCCGCTGGCAACGCCTCCCCGAGGCGATCAACCGCCTCGTCGACGCCGCCGCCAAGTCCTCTGCCCAAAAAGTCTGGTCCGGCCTGGAGCAGGCCGATCGCCTGACGAGGCTCATCGACCCGCCGGGCGTCATGCGGCTGACCAGCAATCCCATTCAGGTACACCGGCAGATGCACCTGGCCAACCTGTTTTACGAACAGGCGCGACGCACCTACCTTGATCACTGGTTCTCCGAAGACCCGCTCAAGCCGCCTTACTATCGCACGCTGGGACTCAAGC
>Ga0070741_10021254_pt1 | contig 10118 bp, 10 predicted proteins | sample Coa_R1_4_FD_66440 | JGI IMG/M metagenome (GOLD analysis project Ga0070741, IMG submission 66440) | Surface soil microbial communities from Centralia Pennsylvania, which are recovering from an underground coalmine fire - Coalmine... | ecosystem: Environmental > Terrestrial > Soil > Unclassified ...
GAGCAGCACGATCCTCTCCGGATGCGCGCGCGCATCGTCAATGAACGCCTGGGTGTCCACGCCCGCGACCCGAAAGAGCAGCGTCGCGTTGAGCGCCGCTTCGGGCACGTCCTGGTCGTATGGCGCACCCGCTGCAACCGCGACATCGGCATCGCCGGTGGCATCGATCACGACCGCGGCACGCAGCTCGTGCAGACCGGACTTGTTGTGCACCCGCAGTGTCGTCACCCGCGCGCCATCGGTGCAGGTGTCGACCAGCGTGGTGTGCAGCCACAGCTCGACCGCGGCCTCGCCGGCAAGCTCGAACAAGGCGAGCTTCATCACGTCCGGATCGACCGGCGTGAACGAGCCGCCGATGCCGGTCGGGTTCGCGAGGTGCGGCTCGGGCCGTGTGCCGCCGTGCTCGCGAATGCGCTCGATCAATGCCTGCGGCAGGCCGCGCACGACCGGTTCGCCACGGCTGTTGTGAAAGGGCGTGATGTTGGCGAGCGAATGGCACGTCCCGCCGAGAAAGCCGGCCTTGTCGACGAGGCACGTGCGTGCACCGGTGCGCGCGGCGGCGATGGCCGCGATCGACCCGGCGGTGCCGCCGCCGACAACGATCACGTCGAACTCGTGCAACGACGCCGTCATTTGAGCTTCACCAGCTCGGGCTTCACCGCGCGCAGCGGGGCCGGATCGATCCACGTGCGCGCCTCCGGCTTGGACTGGATGTTCTTGCGCGAGAAGAGAAACGCCGCCAGGGTATCGAGGTCCTGCACGAGCTGGTCGTCGAGCTCGAGCGTGTAGCGGTTCGCCGCCATGATGTCGGTCATGTCCGCGGTGTCGAAGCCGAATTCCTTGGAGAGGAGGCTCGTCGCCTCCGCCTTGTTGGCGCGGATGAAATCGTCGGCGCGCGAGAGCGCGGTCAGCACCGCCTTCACCTGGTTCGGCTGGTCGCGAATGAACGTTTCGGTCGCGAACAGCAGGCTGTGATCGCCCACGATGCGGCGATCGCCGGACTTGCCTGGAATCGCCGATTTCGTTCCGCTCACCAGCATCTTGCCGCCGAACTTGCGCGCCCGGGTGGCATTGGGTTCCCACACCGAGATGGCATCGACATCGCCGCGCGAAAAGCTCGCCAGCATCTCCGGCGGCGCCATGTTGACCAGCGTCACCTTGGTCGGGTCGAGGCCGTAGGTCTGCGCAAAGGAATCGAACAGCGTCTCGGACGAGGTCCCGCGCATGATCGCGATCTTCTTGCCCTGCAGATCCTCCGGACCCTTCACCGCGGTCTTCACGATGATCTGCTGGGCGCCGGAGATATCGGAGATCTGCGAGACGATGCGGATGGGGTACGGCCGCGCGCGCAGGGTGGTCACCGGCGTCGAGCCTGCGGCCCCGATCGAAGCACTGCCGCCGACGATCGCCGCCATGAGGTCGCCGCCGGATGGAAAGTACGACACGGTGACATCGAGTCCTGCATCCTTGAAGTATCCCTTGTCGCGCGCAACGACGATCTGCGCCGCGAGGTTGGGGTCCTTGGCCGTGCCGATGGTGAGGGCGGTTTGCGCGCTCGCCGGCAACACCGGCGCGACAAATGCGCTCGCGACCAGCACAGCCATCATCCAGCGCAACCTGGAGCCGATCGTGCCGAACCAATGCAGGGGTTTCATGGTTTCCTCCTTTTCGGGGTTATGCCGTCTTCCACTTCAGCAGGCGGCGCTCGGTCGCGAGCAGGATCATGTTGAGACCGAAACCGAGCACGCCGATGCATGCCATGCCGAGAAAGATCTGATCCGTGCGGAATTTGTAGCGCGCGTCGCTGATCATGAAGCCGAGGCCGCTCGAGGAGGCGATGAGCTCCGCCGCGACCAGCACGATGAACGCCATGCTCATGCCCAGGCGCGCACCGACGATGACGAATGGCAGCGCCGAGCGCAGCACCACGTCGCGAAAGATCTGGAAGCGATTGGCGCCGAGCGCCTGTGCCGCGCGCACGTGCACCCGCTCGACTTCCCGGAAGCCGGCCATGGTGTTGACCAGGATCGGAAAGAACGCCCCGTAGGCGATGATCCATACCTTCGAGAACTCGCCGATTCCGAACCACAGGATCGCGAGCGGAATCACCGCGATCGGCGGAATCGGCCGCAGCAGCTCCAGCAACGGATCGACCAGGCCTTCCGTCAGGCGCGACAGACCCATCGCAACGCCGAGCGGAACAGCGACCACGAACGCGACCAGGAAGCCTTCGACCACCCGCAGCAGGCTCGCAAGAATGTTGACGAAGAGCGTGCCGTCCTCGACCGAGGCGATCAGCGCCTTGACGATTTCCAGTGGCGAGGGCAGCAGCACGGGATTGATCCACCCCATGCCGGTGGCGAACTGCCAGATGGCGATGATGGCGAGCAGCGACACGGTGCCGAGTGCATAACGCTCGCGCCGGGTCAGCACGCGCGTGCCGAGGGCGGTCTCGGGAACAGTCGATGCATTCACGGCGCGGCAACCTCCTGCGGCTCGTCCATCGCTTCGCCGCGCAGGGCGCGATCGATGCGGCGGTACATCGCGAAATACGCGTCCGAGGTGCGATCGCGCGGGCGCGTGTTGTCGTTGCGGATGGTGGCGTGGATGCGGCCAGGCTGCGATCGCATCACCACGATCGTCTCTGCCAGAAACGCCGCCTCGCCGACGCTGTGGGTGACGAAGATGCACGTGCGCGGCTCGGCCTGCCACAGGTCGAGCAATTGCTGCTGCAGCGATTCGCGGGTCATCGCATCGAGCGCACCGAACGGCTCGTCCATGAGCAGGATCTTGGGCTGGTTGGCGAGCGCGCGCGCGATCGCCACGCGCTGACGCTGTCCGCCGGAAAGCTGGTTCGGGTAATAGTCACGGTAGTTCGGCAGCTGGACCAGGCCGAGATAGTGCTCGGTGATGCGCTCGAGCTCCTCGCGGCTGGCACCGCGCAGCCGCGGCCCGTACTGCACGTTCTCGGCCACGGTGAACCAGGGGAAGAGCGCGTATTCCTGGAACACCATGCCGCGATCGCCGCCCGGACCCGTCACCGGCACGCCCTCGATTTCGATGCTGCCCGAGGCGAGCGGCACGAACCCCGCCATGGCATTGAGCAACGTCGTCTTGCCGCAACCCGACGGTCCCAGCAGGCACACGAACTCGCCGCTGCGCACGTCCAGCGTCATGTCCGACAGCACCTCGCGCGCTCCGTAGCGGACGCAGGCATGGCGCACCGAGATCGCAGCCGAGCGCTGCGCCGGGCGCTCACAGGTCGCTAGGCTGCGCATCGCCGTCGTTGCCTCGTTGCACACCTGTTCTTGCCGCACAGGCAAGCGCGCGGGTATTCTTGCCGCAAGCGCCCGGCACGCACTCGGCATGCCGTCGCGCCACGATAGGAGGAAATCATGCGCAAGCCGCTCCTGGCCATGGCCAGCATGCTGCTCTTCGGTGTCGCGGCTGTCCAACCGTACACCGCCGCCGCCCAGCAGCCCCAGACACTCGTCGTCGGCATCGCGCCATCGATCGACATGTCGCTGCTGATCGTCGCCGTCAACAAGGGTTTCCTCGAAAAGGAAGGGGTCAAGTCGCAACTCCAGCTTTTCGATTCCGCGCCCGCCGCGTTGCAGGGCGTGGTGGCCGGCCGCGCCGACATCACCGAGAACACCGAGCCGCCGCAACTCGGTGCGCGGGCACGCGGAGGCAAGATCGTCCAGATCATGACGGGGTACCTGAGCGGCAAGCAGAACGGGATCGTGGTGAATGCCAAGGCCATCTCGAAGCCGCAGGATTTCGCGGGCAAATCCGTCGGCGTGCAGAAAGGCAGCGGCGCCAATTACCATCTCGCGTGGTATCTAGAGCGGCACAAGATGGCCGTCGACAAGGTGAACGTGCGCTACATGGATGCGCCGGATCAGATCGCGGCGCTCGCGCGCGGTGATATCCAGGGCTTCTTCTCATGGGAGCCGTACCTCACCAAGGCGGCGACGAGCGTGCCCGATGCCAAGCTCTACGAGCGCTCCATGGATGACGGACTGGTGTTCGGCGGCAGCGTCGTGATGCGCGAGGATCTCGCCAAGGGCAACAAGGCGTTTGCGGTGAAGGTGGTGAAGGGCCTCATTGCCGCCGCGGACTGGATCACCGCCAATCCGCGCGAAGCGGCCAAGGTCGTCAATGAAGTGGTGCACGCCCCGTCCGACGACGTCGTGTACGAGCAGCTCCGCGCGCTCGACTGGCCGGGCACGTTCAAGAAGGAGGCCGTCGCGCAGGAGCTTCGCATCGCCGAGTGGGGCGCGGGCACCGGCCTCTTCCCGACCAAGAACCCGAAGCAGCTCGTCGACGAGCTCGTCTATCCCGCGATCATCAAGGAGGCCGCGCCCTCGCGCACCGATCTGTGAGTGGCGCATGATGATCAGCGATACGCGGTGGGCAGATAACGCGCATACACCCGCGTCGTGGTGAGATGGAAGACGCGATCGATGATGAATCCGAGCACGCCAAGGACCGCAATGCCTACGAACGCGAACTCGGTTTGCATCCAGGTGCGTGAGCTGAAGATGAGATAGCCCAGCCCCGCCTTGGGCGCGAGCAGCTCGGCCGCGACGATGGTCGAGAAGCAGTTGCCCATCGCGAGCCGCATCCCCGTCAGCATGTGCCCGACGGTGGACGGGATCGTCACCATGCGGAAGATCTGCCATCGCGTGGCGCCGAAGCATTGCGCGGCGCGCACCTGATTGCGCCCGACGCTCGCGACCCCGATCATGGTGTTGAGGGCGACCACGAAAACGGTGGTATAGATCAGCAGCGCGATCTTCGAGGCTTCGCCGGTGCCCAGCCACAGCATGGCCGCGGGAATCCAGGCGAGCGCCGGCAGGAATCGAAAGAACTGCAGGTACGGATCGAAGAACGCACGCGCCGACCGGAACGATCCCATCAGCACGCCGAGCAGGATCCCGGCCGCGCTGCCGAGCGCGAAGCCGATGGCGATGCGCCGCAGGCTGAGCGCGATGTCGGTCGCAAGCCGCCCCTCCTCCCACAGCTTGACCGCGACATGCCACGTGCTTTGCGGCGAGGGAAACAGCATCGCGACCACCGCCTGGCGGCTGAAGTATTCCCACAGCACGAACAGGATCGCCACCGATGCGACGTAGCCGAAGACGGCACGCGAAAACGCCGCTGGCGCCGATCTCGTCATGCGATCAGTCCGTCTTCCTGGCGCAGCGATCTTCGCACCTCTTCCGAGATGCTCTGGTTGATGCGCTCGTAGAGCTCGCCGAACTCCACGCTGCTGCGCTTGCGCGGCCGCGGCAGCGTGATCGCAAGCATCTCCTTGATCGACGATGCCGGACCCGCGCGCATGACGGCGACGCGATCGCCCAGGAGGATGGCCTCGCCGATGTCATGGGTGATGAACACCACCGTGCGGCGCACGCGCATGGTCAATGCGACGAGCTCGTCCTGCAGGATCGCGCGGGTCTGGGCATCGAGCGCGGCGAACGGCTCGTCCATGAGCAGGATCGGCGAATCGAGCACGAGCGCGCGCGCAAGCTGGGTGCGCTGCTTCATGCCGCCCGACAGCTCCCCCGGGTACTTGCCCTCGTGTCCCTGCAATCCGACCAGCTTGAGCGCAGCGAGGGCGCGCGCGCGGCGCTCGCCGCTGGGCACCCCGACAACGCGCAGTGGAAAGGCGACGTTGTCGAGCACCGACAACCACGCGTAGAGCGAATCGCTTTCCTGGAAGATCACCATGCGATCGGGACCCGCGTGCTCGACGGGATGGCCGCTCGCGCGGATCGTGCCTTGCGTGGGCGTCTCGAATCCCGCGATCAGGTTCAGCACCGTCGATTTGCCGCAGCCCGATGGGCCCAGGAGCACGAAGAACTCGCCGCCGTCGACTTCGAAGCTCAGGTCGCGAATGATCGGGACCGCGCCTTCGTGAAAGCGGAACTCGACCGCGTCGAAGACGATGCGTCCGGCATCGCCGCTGCCCGCCTTCGCGGCGCTGGCGTCATCGGCCACGAGGGCTCGCCTCCAGGTAAGGCGCGAGTGCGCGGGAGGTGATCGCCACGAACAGCCGATCCGCGCCGATCCCGAGCAGCCCGAGCGTAAGCATCGCGGCGAACATGTCCCCCATCGCCATCCATGTTCCGGAATCGACGATGAGATAGCCCAGGCCCGCTTCGGCGGCGATCAGCTCGGCGCCGACCACCGCCGCGAATGAATTGCCCATGGCGATGCGTGCGCCGGCGACGATGTAGCTCATGGTGCCCGGCAGGATCACCCACGAGAAGAGCTGCGCGCGATTGGCACCGAAGCACAACGCGGCACGGATCTGGTTGTGCCGCACCGAGGCGACGCCCGCCATGGTGTTGAGCAGCACCAGAAACACCGTCATGTAGACGATGATCAGGATCTTCGAGGTCTCGCCGATCCCGAACCACATGATCGCGGGAATGAGCCACGCGATCGGCGGGACGAACCGGAAGAACTGCACGTAGGGCTCGAAGAAGTACCGCACCGGGCGAAACAGGCCCATCGCAAGCCCGAGCGGGATCCCGATCGCACAGCCGATCGAGAATCCGATCGCGATGCGTCGCAGGCTGACGGCGACATCCTTCACGAGCACCCCATTGCGCAACAGCGCGATGCCTGCCTCGACGATCTGCGCCGGCGATGGAAACAGCGGCAGGGCGATCCAGGCGCTCGCGATCCACCAGGCCGCCACGCCGAGCGCGACCGCGAGCGTGGTGATGCTCGCACTGCTCGTCAAGAGCGCGGCGCGCAAAGTTAGACCGCCGCCGCGACGGCGTCTCCCATCTCGCGCGTCGAGGCGGTGCCGCCGAGATCGCGTGTGCGCTGCCGCGGATTCGCGATCACCTTCTCCATCGCCTGCTCGATGAGCTTCGCCGCCGTGGCCGCGCGCGGCTCGGAATGCTTGGCCGCAAGCCAGTCGAAGAGCATCTTGCCGGACATGATCATCGCGTACGGATTGGCGATGCCGCGCCCGGCGATGTCGGGCGCCGAGCCGTGCGTCGCCTGCGCCATCGCGTGCTCGAGTCCTGCATTGAGGCCGGGCGCGAGGCCCAGGCCCCCGACCAGGCCCGCCGCCTCGTCGGTCAGGATGTCGCCGTAAAGATTGGTCGTGACCAGCACGTCGTATTGCTGGGGATTCATGACCAGGCGCAGCGCGCAGGTGTCGACGATCACCTCGTCGTACTCGACATCGGGATTTTGCACTGCGACCTTGCGGCATTCATCGGCGAACAAGCCATCGCCCATGCGATACACCGTGTTCTTGTGCACGGCGGTGACCTTGCGCCGCGGCCGCGCCCGCGCCGCCTCGAACGCCGCCTCCGCGATCAGGCGACTCTTGTAGCGCGTGGTGACGCAGATGCCGATCGCCATGTCCTCGGTCGGCTGGAACTCGCCATAACCCGCGAAAAGGTTGCCATCGACCTTGAAGCCCTCGGTGGTCTCGCGCAAAAACAGCATGTCCACGTTCTTGTGCACCGAGGGTATGTCGGGATAGGACTTGAAGGGCTTGTAGTTGGCGAAGAGCTGGAAGTGCTTGCGAAAGATCGGGTGCACATTGACCCACGTGGGGTCGTTGCGCGGGTATTCACGATGCCCGATCGGGCCGAGCACCCAGCCGTGCAGGCCCTGCAAGCGCTCGAGCGTTCCGGCTGGAAGGGTGTGACCGAGCAGGTCGTGCGCGCGACGCGCGATCGGGATCTCGTGCCACTCGATCTCGACACCGGCCTTGGCCGCTGCGGCCTTCATCACCTTGACGCACTCGGGCACGACCTCCAGCCCGATGTCGTCGCCCGCGAGGATGCCCAGCCTGAACATGCGTGGCATTGCCTCAGTTCGCCTTGATGCCGAGCTTGGCGATGAGCGCCGTCCATTTCGTGATGTCGGCGCGCACGATGTCGGTGAACTGGGCGCGCGAGAGCACTTGCACTTCCAGGCCTTGCTGCCCCAGCTTGGTCGCGATCTCCGGATCGGACAGCACCTTGTTGACCGCGTCGTGCATCTTGTCGAGGATCGCCGGCGGCGTGCCCGCCGGGGCGAAGATGCCGTACCACGGCTGGTAGTCGAAGCCCTTGATGCCCGACTCGTCCAGCGTCGGGAGATTCGGCAACGCGCCGGACCGATGACTGCCCGATGTTGCGAGCGGCCGCAGTTGTCCCGACTTGATGTACGGGATCACGGCGGGAATCGTGGCGAGCATCACCTGGATCTGACCGCTGATGAGATCGACCAGCGCCGGACCGTTGCCCTTGTACGGCACGTGCTCGAGCTTCAATCCCGTTTCGGATTGCAGAAGCTCCATCGGCAGGTGGCCCGCGCTGCCGACGCCTCCCGAGCCGTACGCGATGGCGCCAGGCTGCGATCGCGCGAGCTTCATGAACTCCTCGACCGATTTCGCGGGAAACTTGTTGGTCACGACCAGCACGTTGGGTGTCGCGCCGACATACGCCACCGGCACGATGTCGCGCGAGGTGTCATAGGGCAGCTTGGAATAGAGCGCCGCATCGAACGCGAGGCCCATGTGATTGACCAGGAACGTGTGGCCGTCGGGCGCCGCATGCGCAACGGCATTCGTTCCGATGGTTCCACCCGCGCCGCTCTTGTTGTCGACGACGAAGGGTTTGCCGAGCTCATTGGTGAGGCGCTGCCCGATCGTGCGCGCGACGATGTCGACCGTACCACCCGGCGGGAACGGGGCAATCATGGTCACCGGTCGCGTCGGCCAATCGACCTCCGCTGCACGTGCACCCCATGCGCAGACGAACACGGCCAGCAAGGCGAGATATCGCAGAGTTCGCACGTTCGTTCCTTGTCTCATGAGCTCACGGCTCGAATCGGTAGCGCTCGAGCTTCGCCTGATCGAGCTCCACGCCCAGGCCCGGGCCGGACGGCAGCGCGAGCCGTCCGCAGCCGAGATCCAGCTTGGTGGTGACGATGTCATCCACGGTCTTGAGCGGACCGACACATTCGAGGCCCGGCAAGATGCTGCGGCTGGTCGAGGCCAGCATGATCTCCGCCACGGTGTTGATGCCGAGGCCGAAGCCATGACCGATCACCACGCCCAATCCCGCAGCGGACGCCGTTTCCACCATGCGGCGACATTTCAGAAACCCGCCCTGCTTCATCACCTTGAACTTCACGATGTCCGCGCATTGCTGGCGAATGACGGCAATGAGGCTCGCGTGGTCGGTGATGGATTCGTCGGCCATGACTGGAATGCCGATCGCCTGCTTCACCTTCGCCATGCCGTCGAGATCGTTCGCCGCGACGGGCTGCTCGAGCAGCTGCAAGTCATAGGGCTCGAGCAGCTTGCCGAGCTCGATCGCCTGCTCGACCGTGTAGCCCGCGTTGGCGTCGGCGCGCAATTTCATGCCACCGCCGACCGCCTCGCGCACCGCCTTGACGCGCTCGCGATCGGCACGAATGTCCCCTCCCACCTTGATCTTGGCCGAACCGAAGCCGCGCTCGTGCCACGATGCGGCTTCGCGCGCGGCTTCGTCGGGCGGAAGAATGCCGATCCAGGCGTTGAACGACAACTCGTCGACCAGCGCACCGCCGAGATACTGGTGCACGGCAATGCCGAGGCGCCGCGCGAAGGCATCGATGCACGCCATCTCGATCGCCGCCTTCGCATCGAGATACCCGCCGAGCGCCGCATCCATCACTTCGCTGATGCGATGCGGATTGGCGGCATCGTGTCCCCGCACCGCGGGCGCGAGCGCCTGGCGCAGCGCACCGAGCGACTCCTCGACGGTTTCCAGCGAATAGCCCGGAGAGGGATCGATGTTGCCCAGCCCGACCGTGCCGTCCGCCGTCGTGATGCGCACGACCGCACTCTTCTGTATTTTCTTGGTGACGTAGGCGTTGGCAAAGCCGGGCCCGACCAGCGGCACGGCCACGCCGAACACCTCGACCCGCTCGATTCGCATGTCGCGCGATGAAGTCATGCCAGAAGCTCCGGCTTGTGTGCCTCGACAAACCCGGTGAACACGCTGCCTTTCCTGAACTCGGGGTGGGCAATGGTGTTGCGCAGGAACTCGATGTTGCTGGCGGTGCCCTCGACCGCGGTGGCCTCGAGCGCACGCAGCGTCCGCTCGATC
>Ga0070741_10021256_pt1 | contig 10117 bp, 10 predicted proteins | sample Coa_R1_4_FD_66440 | JGI IMG/M metagenome (GOLD analysis project Ga0070741, IMG submission 66440) | Surface soil microbial communities from Centralia Pennsylvania, which are recovering from an underground coalmine fire - Coalmine... | ecosystem: Environmental > Terrestrial > Soil > Unclassified ...
GAGATCCGCTTCCTTCGTGCGCGGCCCCTTGTGAGCGTCTTCGTGCGCGGCTCTTTGCATCGAATCGAGCCGCGTGAAGGATAATTCTTTGCCACGTACCGTGTCAATCAAGGTTGGGGGGCGGGCCGCGCGACCGATCAGGCCTTTCAAGCCCGATCCGCTCAGGCGGCTCTCATGTGCCAATGCTTCTCGACGATATCGAGCAACGTATCGTGCATGGCCTGAAAGGATCTTTCGGGTTGATACGCCTCGGCGACCTGAACTCCGCGCGCACTCAGGCGGCGGCGCTCGTCGACGTTATCCAGGAGATTGCCCAGGGTCTGGGCTAGCACGGCGGGCTGGCCGACCGGCACAAAATGGGCATAGTCATCGGGCCTGGCAAAGGTGCGAAAGGCGGGGATGTCGGTCGCGACCACCGGCATGCCACATGCCATGGCCTCCACCACGGGAAGGCCAAAACCCTCGGTGGCGTCCGAGGCAATGGCAAGCACGTCGGCGCGTCGGTACAGGTCCGCCATCGCCTGCGGTCCGAGCAGCGAGTGGTACTCATCGGTGAGCGCCAGCTTCCGTTCACCTTCGTCCATCGGGTGCTGGGCCACGCGAATGAGCTTGAGGCCCGGGCGAGCTTGCTTGAGCAGACGCACCGCCTCCAGGGCATCGGCGACGCGCTTCCACGCGGTGCGCGTCGGCCCCACCACCAGCACCGTGCTGCCCGCAAACGAGCGCATCCGCGGCGGGTGGAAGAACCCCGCCGGCAAGCTGTTGGGAACTAGATACGCTTGCTGGCCGAAGCGCCGCGCGATGAGATCGCACAGATGCTGATGCACGGCGATTTTCACTGTCGGCAGCTGGTAGCCGCGCTCGATCATACGGCGGCGCTGCCACTGGTTCCACATCTCCGGCAAGCCGCGCACCAGGCCTTCCGCCTTCCAGATGGCGCCGATGCGGCTATCGATCGCCGCGCCTTCGTAGCCCTGGCAAAAGTGCACCGGGATGCCGACCTTCGCTCGCAGCAACGGTGCAGCAAAACGCGGCCGTTCGAATAAACAGATGTCGGCGGCGGGCAAGCGCTCCAGCTCGTCGAGATGAAACTCACGCACCGGCACCTGCACGTCCATCCAGCCGATCTTGGGATTCTGGCACGTCCAGATGGTCACATCGTGGCCGCGCCGCGCCAGTTCGTGGGCGTGCCGAAACGTTTCCTTGCGGCCTCCCGTGAACAGCGTGTTCTTGATCAGAACATGAATCTTCATGAAGCGGATATAACATTTCAGCAGGGGGGCTCAATGGCAAACAGCAGCGGCCACCTGCGCAGCGGTTCCAGCCCCATCTCCGGGAGACGACCGGAGAAGCTGGGCAAGACGCTGAGAGTACTCCGCGTTCCTTGCCGACCAGGCCGCACCGGCACCATGATAGGCGAGACGAATTCCCCATTCCCTCTGAGGTCTTCTCCATGCCCCGCATGACCGGCTCGCGCTATTTTGCCGAGGCGATGCAGGCTTACGGCGTGAGCCACGTGTTCTTCGTGCCGACCATTCTGACGCCGGCCCTGGCCGAGATGCGCGGCCGCGGGGTCGTCCGCGTCATGACGCACAGCGAGAAGGCGGCGGTGTACATGGCCGACGGCTACGCCCGCGCGTCGCACCGGCCGGGCATCTGCATGTCGCAGACGATCGGGGCAGCCAACCTGGCGGCGGGCTTGCGCGATCCGTTCCTGGCGTGCGCGCCGGTCATCGCCATCACGGCCGGGCGTTTCCCGCACACGAAGCATCGCCACGTCTATCAAGAGGTCGAAGACTTTCCGCTCTTCGAGCCGCTCACCAAGTGGCACGCCCAGGTGGACGTGGTGGAACGCTTGCCGGATCTTCTCCGCCAGGCGTTCCGCGCGGCCACCACGGGTTGTCCCGCGCCGGTGCATCTTGAGATTGGCGGCAACTTCGGCCAGGCGGTGGAGGGGGAGGGCGACCTCGACGGTGTCTTCGAGCCGCAGTTCGGAAAGTATCCCGCGTTTCGTCCCGTGGCCGATGGGGAAAGCGTGCGTGAGGCGGCCCGGGTTCTGACGAGGGCCAGCCGGCCGGTGATCGTTGCCGGCGGCGGCGTCACGGCGTCGTCGGCCCAGGCCGAACTTGTGCAACTGGCCGAACGCTTGCACATTCCCGTGGCCACGTCGCTCAACGCCAAGGGGACCATCGCCGAGAATCATCCGCTCGCGCTCGGCGTGGTCGGCCTGTACTCGCGGCCTTGCGCCAACCAGGTCGACGCCGAGGCGGACCTCGTCTTCTTCATCGGCAGCCATACGGGCAGTCAGGTAACGAAGAGCTGGAAGGTGCCGCGGCCAGGCGCCCGCGTCATGCAACTCGACATCTCCGGCGCGGAACTGGGGCGCAATTATCCGAACACGGTGTCACTACATGGCGATGCCAGAGCGACACTGGGCCAGCTTCTGGAGAAGATCGAACCCCGGCAATCCAAGCGGGACTGGCTTGATCGCGTGCAGCATCTGGTGCAGTGCTGGCACCAGGAACTGAAGCCGCTGCGGACCTCCAGCGCCGTGCCGATGCGGCCCGAACGCCTGTGCAAGGAAATCCAGGACTGGCTGCCCGCGAATGCCGTGCTCGTTTCGGACACCGGGCACTCCGGTATCTGGACGGGCACACACGTGGAGTTGCACCACCCGACGCAGAGGTATCTGCGTGCCGCGGGTTCGCTCGGCTGGGGCCTGCCCGCCGCCCTGGGCGCCAAGTGCGCTTTGCCGGATCGGCCTGTCATCTGCTTCACCGGCGACGGCGGTTTCTACTACCATCTGGCCGAACTGGAGACCGCCCTGCGCTACAACATCCCCGCGATCATCGTCATCAACAACAACCATTCCCTCAGCCAGGAGACCGAGATCTTCGACCAGGCCTATGGCGGCAAGCAAGACGAGGCGCTGGAAATGTGGCAGTTCCGCGACCTCGATCTCGCGCAGCTCGCCTGGGCCATGGGCTGTCACGGCGAACGCATCGACAAGCCTGCAGACGTGCGCTTCGCCCTGGACCGGGCTTTGGCCTCAGGCAGGCCAGCGGTCGTGGATGTCGTGAGCGACATCAAGGCCCTGGCGCCGCCGCCGTGGGGATAAAAAACCGTGGCTGTGCAGTTGGTACGCTCGCTTGTAATCCAAAATGACGATAATGTACACATGGTGCATGTTGGAGTAAAAGGGAGACTTGGCGATGGAAGTGAGCATTACCGAAATCCGCGATAATCTGGCAGACGCCTTGAACCGGGTGGCCTATGGGGTGAACGCGTCGTGCTGAAGCGCCGCGGCAAGGGTGTTGCTGCCATTGTCTCCATGGAAGAGCTGAACCTGCTCGAGGAATTGGAAAACCGCGCCGATCTCCGGGCGGCGCTCAAGGCTCGCAAGGAAAAGGGGGGCGTCACTCTGGCGCAGTATCGCAAGAAGCTGGGGCTCTAACCGAGCAGGTTTGCTCATGCACGAGATCCTCATCAGGCATTTTGCTGAGAAGCAGATGGACAAACTGCCTGTGAGCGCTCGCATTAAGATCCTGGACAAGCTTGAAGATCTCCGCAGAGAGCCGAGGCCCGCAGGCGCCGTCACGCTCAACGATGAGAATGTTTGGCGGATTCGTGTTGGCTACTATCGCGTGGTGTACGAGATCGAGGGCGATCGCCTGATTGTCCTCATCCTGCGCGTGGCACACCGCAAGGACGTGTACCGTGGGCTGTGAAATTCAATCCGTCGCCGTTCTCGGCCTGGGAACCATGGGTCATGGCATAGCCCAGGCGTTTGCTGCCGCCGGCCTGGCCGTGCGGTGTCACGACGAGCATGCCGCCGCGCGCGACAGCGCAGTCGAGCGGATTCGCGGCAACCTGGAGCGGATGAGCGCCGCCGGGCTCATCGATGCGCCGTCCTTGCCGAGTGTCCTGGCCCGCGTCACCATCTATCCTGAGCTTGCTGACGCCGTCGCTCGGGCACAATTCGTCACCGAGGCCGTCAGCGAGGATCTTGCCCTCAAGCAGAACCTGTTCGCCCGGCTGGAAGCTCTGGTGCAGCCCGAGACCATCCTCGCCAGCAACAGTTCCAGCTATCCCATCAGCAAGGTTGCTCACAAGATGCAGCGGCCCGAGCGGGCGGTGCTGACGCACTGGTTCAATCCGCCGCATATCGTCCCGGTGGTCGAGGTCGTCCCCGGGGAAAAGACGGCACCGCAGACCGTGCAAGCCGCTTACGATTTGCTGGAGCGCATCGGCAAGCTCCCCGTGCGGCTCAACATGGAGGTGCCCGGTTTCCTGGTCAATCGCGTGCAGGTGGCGATGTTCCGCGAGATCTTCGACCTGCTCGACCGCGGCGTGGCCGACGCCGCCCAGATCGATCGGGCGCTTCGAGGCAGCATGGGAATGCGCCTGGCGGCGCTGGGCCCGCTGGAGATCATCGACTTTGCCGGTCTGGACATCACGGGCCGTGTGTTTCAGAACCTGATCGGCGATCTACGCTCGGACACGGACTTGCCGGAAACGGTCGAGCACCTCATCAGCGCGGGGCGCTTCGGCGTCAAGACGGGCAAGGGCTTCTTCGATTATCCGCCGGAAGTCCTGCGCCAGCGCCAGGACCGCCGCGACCAGCTTTATCTCGCCCTGGTCAAGCTTCTGCATGAGACGGCTCCGTCGCGCCCACCTGGGGCGATTGCGGCGGCCGCTGCCAGCGCACCACATAAACCAGGGCAATGAAATCGTACAGGCCATGGGCGACCATGACGGCGAGCAGGCCTTCGCGCAGCAGCACGATTGCCCCGAGGTACAGGCCAAACGCTGTCGCCAGCACAAAGTATGCGAGCGAGATGGGATGGAACAGTCCAAACAAGAGGCTGGTCGCAACCACGCCGGCCCAGGTGCCAAGGTACTCGCCCAGGAGCGGCTGCAGTAGTCCGCGAAAGAGCATCTCTTCGCCCCAGCCCGCGAGCGCACAAATCACGGCCAGGTCCAGCAGGGTACATGGCAGGAACAGCGGCCGGATCACCTCGTCGGCAAAGCGCCGGATCCGGCGCAGCGGCTTGAGCGGCACGATCAGGCACAAAAGGAAGACGACGAGCATCGGCCCAGTGGCGGCCACACCGAGCGACGCTTCCGCGCCGCTCCATGTCGCCCTTCCCCAGGGATGCACGCCGAGCAGCCAGCCCACGATGCACGCCGCCAGGCCAAGACCTCCCTCGACGAGCACAGCCAAGAGCATCAGCCAGCGGCGGTCGACCATTTCCTTCATGATGAATTGGCTTAGGCGTCAAGGGTTCTTGACGGCAAGAGGGGGCACGGCCATAATTCAATGGGTCAACATGATGACATGCGTGCGGCAGATTCTCTGGGTCTCTCTCGTACTGGCCACGGCGACGTCGACTGTCATGGCGCAGTTGCCGCACGAAGTCTGCCTGTGCACCCTAAAGACCTCTGCGCCTGCAAAAGAAACCGAGCCCTCGTGCTGCTGCAGTCACTCGGAGGCCGTGGCGCGATCCACGTGTCGTTGCTGCCCGGGCAGGGGGCGCGAAGTGCGTAAGGGCACTCCGCCGAGCAGGATGTCCAGCGACACTCCCGCCATCGCGGCAGAAGGCTGTCAAAAGACGCTCGTCCATGCCGAGCCCATCTCCGTGGATCGCATCAAGCACGAGTTGACGGATGGTTCGAGCGGCCTGATTCTGCAGACGCCTCAAGTCGAAACAAGCACCGGGGCCTTCTTGGCTCCGCGCGCCGTGATCGTCGAACCTGATTCCCATCTACCGCCGCCGAAGAATCTGATCGTGACATTGCAGCATTTCCTCATTTGATCCGTTCTTCCAGCGCGTCGTCCCTTGGCAACACCTGGGGGGCGCGCTTGCCCTTGCCCCCTTTTCCTCACCTGACGAGAGAGCAGGGCAGGGCGAGCGCGCAACGTTGGGAGTCGTCTCATGACCCAAGATACTCCGCGGCCGCCTGCCGGTGACCGCATGGATTCCGAAGGCGGCTTGCGTGCCCCGCCGGGGCTCAGCTTCTGGGGCAAGGCCTGGTGGTGGTTTCACTTTCTGATCCTGGTGAAGCTCGCCCGCCTGCGCTTTATTGCCATCCTGGTCATCATCGGCCTGGTCCTGGTCAAATGGAGCACGCTGGTCGCCTATTACGAGCGCTGGACCCGGCCGGCGCCGACCGAGCACGCTGCGGCGGGCGATTTCGAGTACTTCTGCCCGATGCACCCGGCGATCGTGCGCGACAACCCGCACGAAAAGTGCCCGATTTGCTTCATGCCGCTGTCGAAGCGGAAGCTCGGCACGCCGCCCGAGCCCTTGCCGGCGGGCGTCGTCAACCGCGTGCAGCTTTCGCCCTACCGCGTGGTGCTCGCCGGCGTCCAGACCTGGCGCGTGGCTCATGTGCCGCTCACCAAGGAGATCGTCACCGTCGGCTTTATCGAGTTCAACGAGCGCGGCATGAAGACGGTGTCCGCCCGCGTCAAGGGTCGGCTCGATCAGCTGTTCGTCAATGAAACCGGGCAACTCGTCCATGCCGCGGCGCCGCTGGCGTCGCTCTACAGTCCCGAACTGATCGTCACGGCCCAGAACCTGCTCGATGCCAGGCGCAGCAGCAACATGCAGCTCCTGGAAGTTTCCAGGAATCGGCTTGAACTGTGGGGCATCCAGAAGGACCAGATCGACGATATCCTCCGCACGGGCAAGACGCCCACGCACCTGACCATCCGCTCGCCCATGGATGGCCATGTCCTCAAGAAGTACGTCAAGGAGGGGCAATACGTGGAGGAAGGGTCGCCTCTGTACGACGTGGTCGACCTGTCGACGGTGTGGGTGCAGGGGCAGGTATACGAGGACGATATGTCCTTTCTGCCCGTTCATGCCGGGTCGCACCCGGGCTCGGAGGAAAAACAGACGCTGCCCGTGCAAGCGACGACCCGTGCCTTCCCGAACGAGATTTTCACGGGCAACTTGACGTTCGTGTATCCGCACGTCGATCAGGAGACGCGCACGGTGGTCGTCCGTATCGAGTTGCCCAATCCCGAGCACAAGCTGCGGCCTGGGACCTCGGCCACAGTCACGATCCGTATTCCCCCCGCCAAGCAGGCGCTCTTGCAAGCGACCCTGGCCAACGCCTGGGCCAAGGAGGCGGCGATCGATCTGCTTGGTCGCGCGCTGGCGGCGCCAGGCGCGACCGCGGCATTTGCCGGTCTCGCACCGGCGCTGACGGCGACGGTGGAGGCTGCCTTGCTGCAGCGCGGCCTGCTCCTGGCCGTCCCGGAAACTGCGGTCATCGACACCGGCACGCAGAAGGTTGTTTACCGCGAAACGCTGCCTGGCGAGTACGAGGGCGTGCAGGTAACGCTCGGGCCGCGCATGGTCGGGCCGGAAAACGTCCGCTACTACCCCGTGCTGGGCGGCCTGGCTGCCGGCGAACGCGTCGTCACGTCGGGTTCCTTTTTGATCGATGCCGAGACCAGGCTCAATCCGGCGGTCGGCTCCACATACTTTGGCAGTAGCGGCTCGAGTGGTGCGAAAGCGTCCAGCGCCGTCCGGCCGTCGACGCCCACCGATCCGGAGATCAAGATCCAGGTCGCCCTGGCTCAGCTTTCCGAGGCCGACCGCCGCCTGGCCCAGCAGCAGCTCTTCTGCCCGATCCAGACGGACAAGAAGCTCGGCTCGATGGACGTGCCGGTCAAGCTCATGATCGAAGGGCAGCCGGTGTTCCTGTGCTGCAAGGGCTGCCAGTCGGACGCCCTGGCCAACCCCAAGGAAACGCTCGCCCGTGTCGAGAAACTCAAGAAGGCACACAAGTGACCGCGTAGCGTTTATGTAGCCGCCGCCTTGGGCGGCGCCAACGGTACGCGACGCGGTCGCGCCGCCCAGACGGCGGCGGCTAAAAAAAAGGAGGATTCAATGAGCGCGTTACGTTGGACGGTTTTGTTCGTGGTGCCGTTGGTCATGATCGGCTGCAAGGGCCCGACTCCGCCGACCAAGGAGGCGATCTACGACATCAAGGGCAAGGTCGTGGCGGTGGAAAAGGAGAAGGGCAAGATCAAGCTCGACCACGAAGACATCCCCGGCTTCATGAACGCGATGACCATGTCGTTCAAGGTCGAGAACCCGGCAATGCTCGACGAGTTCAAGGCCGGCGACGCCGTGGTGGGCAAGCTCAAGCGCACGGACGGCGAGACGGTCATCACCGAGTTGAAAAAACGCTGAACTTTCTCCCCCTCTCCCCCTTGAGGAGAGGGGCAGGGGTGAGGGGCCTCGCCGTGAGGAGTTGTCCATGATCGAAAAACTCATCGAATACTCGATCCGCAATCGCTTCCTGGTGATGTTTCTGACCGCGGCCATGGCGATGTGGGGTATCTATGCCGTGCTGCACACGCCGGTCGACGCCATCCCGGACCTGAGCGAAAACCAGGTGATCGTTTTCACCGACTGGATGGGCCGCAGCCCGCGTGAGATCGAGGATCAAATCACCTATCCCTTGTCGCGCAAACTGCAGGGGCTGGCGGGCATTCAGGCGGTGCGGTCGTCGTCGGAATTCAACTTCTCGATGATCACGATCATCTTTCAGGAAGGCACCAACTTCTACTTTGCCCGCGAGCGGGTTACCGAGAAACTGCGCGAGGCGGTCAACTTCTTGCCCAGCGGCGTCGTCCCTTACCTGGCGCCCGATACCACCGCGCTCGGTCAGATTTACTTTTACACGGTAGAACCCAGTCCACAGGCGCCGCTCGATCCGGCCCGACTCTGGGCCCTCAACAAGTTCCACATCATCCCCGTGCTCAATTCGGCGGCGGGCGTGGCCGACGTCGCCACCGTCGGCGGCATTCCGCTCGAATACCAGGTCGATGTCCGCCCAGAGGACCTTCGCGCCCACGGCATCACGCTCGGCGAACTCTACCGCGCCGTGGCCAGCAGCAACCTGGCGGCCGGCGGCGGCGTCATCCAGAAGAACCAGGCCGAGTACCTCGTCCGCGGCATCGGCTGGATCCGCGACGTCCGCGACATCGAGGACACCGTCATCAAGGAAGTGGACAACATTCCCATCTACGTCAAGAACGTGGCCACGGTGCAGCTCGGCACGCAGTTTCGCCGCGGCGTCTTCGAGAAGGACGGCAACGACGTGGCCGGTGGCATCGTCCTCATGCGCCATGGCGAAAACCCGCTCGCCGTCACCCAGCGCGTGCAGGAGAAGATTCAGGAACTGCAATCGGCCCTGCCGCCGGGCGTGCGCATCGTGACCGCATATGACCGCACTCGCCTCATCACCGGCGCCATTCATACGCTCACCGAGGTCATGTGGCACGAGATGGTCATCGCCTCCATCGCCATCCTGCTCATCCTCATGCACTTTCGCAGCGTGTTTGTCATCTGCGTCACCCTTCCCCTCTCCGTACTGTTTTCGTTCCTGCTGATGTGGTTCCTGCGCCGGTTCGGCATCATCGATATCCAGGCCAACATCATGTCGCTGGCAGGCATCACCATCTCCATCGGTGTGCTCGTCGATCAGGCCATCGTCATGACGGAAAACGCCACGCATCATCTCAAGGAGCACTTTGGCGCCAAGCCGGTGACGGGCGATACCCGCGAACTGGTGATCGCGCCGTGCCGCACGGTCGGCCGGCCGATCTTCTTCTCCGTGATGATCATGTTGATCTCGTTCATCCCGGTGTTCATGCTTTCGGGCCGCGAGGGGAAGCTGTTTCATCCGCTGGCGTTCACCAAATCGTTCGCGCTCGTCGGTGTGGCGTTGATCTCGGTGACGCTGGTGCCTGCCCTCATTCCCACGTTCATCAAGGGCCGGCTCAAGAGCGAGGAGCAAAACTGGATCGTCCGCAGCTTCATCAACGTCTACAAGCCGCTTTTGACCTGGGCCTTGCCCAAGCGCAACCTGGTGATGTGGATGTTCGCGGCCCTGCTCATCCTCGCCGCCGGCATGTTCCCCTTGCAGGCGCTGCTCGGCTACGGCGCCTCCGAGACCGCCTGGCAGACGTGCTTTCTCGTCACGCTCGGGTTGGTCACGGCCATCACCGTGAGCGCCACGCGCGGCTGGTTCTGGCAAACGACGGCCCTCGTGTCGCTCATCATGCTCGGCCTGTGGGCGTTTCATTTCACCA
>Ga0070741_10021257_pt1 | contig 10116 bp, 11 predicted proteins | sample Coa_R1_4_FD_66440 | JGI IMG/M metagenome (GOLD analysis project Ga0070741, IMG submission 66440) | Surface soil microbial communities from Centralia Pennsylvania, which are recovering from an underground coalmine fire - Coalmine... | ecosystem: Environmental > Terrestrial > Soil > Unclassified ...
TAGTGTTCGAGTAAAATACCAAAGAAGCGTTCGGGCGAACCCACCAGCGCCCGGTGAATCATGACCGGAGTTTTTTCCTTGCCGTCAGAGTCAACGTAGGTTAATCCAAAGCGCAAAGGCATAATAAGGTCGAGCTGGATGGTTGAAATCTGCCACTCGCGTCCCAGAGAATCTTTAGAAATTAAATCCATTTTGGGACCGTACAAAGCGGCTTCGCCAACGCCCTTTTCGTACTCTAATTTGTTTTCAATGAGAATTTCTTCCAGAAGTTTTTGAGATTTGTTCCACACCGCTGCGTCACCCAGATATTTTTCAGGTTTTTTTGGATCCCACAAAGAAAGGCGCACTTTATACGTCATGCCATAAGTTTTCATTGCCTTTTCGATAACTGAAAGCACTGACTTGAATTCTTCTTTTATCTGATCTTCGCGGCAGAAGCAGTGGCCGTCGTCTTGGGAAAAGGCGCGCAGGCGCGTAAGGCCGGAAAGTTCGCCGGTTTTTTCATCGCGATATAAGTTTGCAAAGTCGGCAAAGCGTACCGGCAGATCTTTGTATGATCGTGGCTGGGAGGCATAGAGCTGAGTATGTTGCGGGCAGTTCATGGGTTTTAGGTAGTAGTCCTCTTTGCTATAGTGGGAAGCAACCTTGAACATATCGTCTTTGTATTTGTCGTAGTGGCCGGAAATTTTAAACAGCTCGGCGCGGTTCATGTTAGGCGTTTGCACTTCCTCATATCCAATATCTCGTTGCAGTTGGTTTGAGTAGTTCTTTATTTCTTTCAGGACAATCGTTCCTTTTGGAGTATATAAGGGGAGCCCAGGACCAACCAACTCTGAAAATACAAATAAGCCCAGTTTTTCGCCGAGCATGCGGTGATCGCGTTTTTCAGCTTCATTGAGCTTAGCCAAGTACTCCATGAGTTCTTTTTCGGTTTCAAAGGCAACGCCGTAGATGCGTGTGAGCATCTGATTTTTTTCATCTCCTTTCCAGTAAGCTCCCGCTATTTTGGTAAGCTTGAAAGCGTTCGGATCAATTTCTTTGGTATTTTTTACATGCCCTCCTTTGCACAGATCTAAAAACTTTCCATTTTGGTAGGTTCCGACCGCTTTTCCTGGCAGTTCTTTAATGAGTTCGAGTTTATACGGCTGGTCTTTGAAGAGTTTTTTGGCTGTAGCCTTGGTGACTTTCTTGCCAATAAATTCCTGGTGCTCTTTTATGAGCTCTTTCATTCGAGTTTCCAGTTTTTCTAAGTCGGCGGGTGTTAAATTCACCGGCAGTTGCATATCATAGTAAAATCCGTTTTCAACGGCTGGCCCAATACCCAGTTTTGTTTTAGGGTAAAACTCCATTACGGCCGAAGCCAGCAAGTGGGCAAGCGAGTGTCTGATTTTTTCAACTTTTTCTTGGTCTTCCATAGATAATATTCAATCATCGTATCACGCCAGCACCTCAGCGTAAACCATTGACATTATGAATTATTAGTTTATTATAAAGCTCAGGTTTGCTTTGTGTTTCACTGTGCAAATTAGCACTTTTCAATGGAGGTGGCATTATGTTTTTACGCAAGTGGGTAAGCCCTGTTTCTGTTGTCGTTGTGCTTTTGTCTCTCGGGGTCGGCATCCTCTATTTTCTGGATAAGAAATGGGAGCAGGATTCTCTTGTGCGAATGTCGCCAGACGAGGTTGCTCGGGCAAAAGACCTCCAACTTAACCTTCGTTCCGTTGAGCGCGGTGACCTCATAGAACTCACCGACGGATCGATTGTGCTTGTCGACAAGATGTCTCAAGAGCATAATGCAGTGCATATTTTTGTGTCATTGGGCGACCCTAGGGTTCGACATTGGTTCACGAGTCCTACATCGGTGGGTGATGTCAAGAGAATCATATTGCCCAACGATGAAAATTACCAAAATCTCCTGAATTCCTGGATCAGGAAGTGATGACTTTCTGTCGCATACAAAAACAGCCCAACGGGTAATGCCGGGGCTTTTTCTTTGCGAAATTACTTGTATCTTACTCGTGTGCTACGATTTCCTGGACGTCGTCGGCGACAATTTTGAGTTCGCCGTTGCGGTTATCCACGCGGCCGGCAATAAAGACTATTTTATTTTCTTGTAAGGCGTTTGGATTGCGTTCCAACAGGTTTGGAAACACCACCACTTCCGTTTTTCCCGTGAGGTCTTCGACCTTCATGAATAGCATGGGTTTGCCGGTTTTAGTGATGATTTTCTTTGCGTTGTAAATAAGTCCGCCTAGCAACACTTTTTTCTCAACCATGGTGTTATCGATTTTTATAATCGGAGTGGTTCGCGTTTCAAACATCTTTTTAAAACTTTGCAACGGATGCGAGGAGACGTACAGTCCCAGTAATTCTTTTTCCCAGGTAAGCTTTTCGAGTAACTTTGCGGCAGGTGCAGGTTCTAATTTTATGTCGACAGGCCTTAGGGCAGTCGGGGCGGCAGAAAATAAACCAATCTGGTTATTATTTTTTTGTTTTTGATTTTCTCTCGCAATTTCAAGCAAGCGTTCCAAGTTTTGCAGCAGCTGATTGCGCTCGGCGAAGGCGTCAAAGGCTCCCGCTTTAATTAACGCCTCCATAGATTTTTTGTTAAGATCTTTTGATTGCACTCGGCTGATAAAGTCTCCAATGGACGCAAACGGTCCTGCGTTTTTTCGTTCTTGGACAACGGCGTCGATAATATTTTCTCCAACGTTTTTGATGGCGAGCAATCCAAAACGGATTTTTTGTTGGCCGGGGACAACGGTAAAGTTTTTCAGTGATTCGTTGATGTTTGGCGGCAGAACTTCAATGTCCATTTTTTTACATTCTTCTATTAACAAAGCAATGCGTTCAACATCAGCTTTTTCTGAAGTTAAAACCGACGCCATAAATTCAACGGGGTAGTGGGCTTTTAAGTAGGCCGTTTCATAGGCAACTTTGGCGTAGGCGGCCGAGTGCGACTTGTTAAAACCGTAGGCAGCAAACGGTAAAATCCATTGCCAGAGTTCTTGGGCAATTTTTTTTGAAAATCCGTTTTTAATGCATCCGTTGATAAACTTGGTTTCTTGTGCGTCGAGCAGCTCTTTGATTTTTTTCCCAACGGCTTTGCGGAGAACATCAGCTTCACCGAGGGTAAATCCCGCAATCACCTGGGCCAGCTTCATGAGCTGCTCTTGGTAGATCATAATGCCCTGGGTGTTTTTTAGCAGCGGCTCGAGTTCGGGAACAATGTAGGTAATTGGCTGGCGGCCGTGTTTGCGTTCAATGTAATCGGGGATGAACTGCATGGGGCCCGGGCGATACAGGGCAACCATGGCGATAATGTCTTCGAATTCGGTTGGTTTTAACTCTTTTAAGTAGCGCTTCATGCCATCGGATTCGAGCTGAAACACTGAAGTGGTTATGGCATCTTGCAGCAACTGGTAGGTTTTTTTGTCGTCGTAGGGAATTTTATCAATATCTATTTTTTCGTTGCGGATGACATAAATCCGAGCCAGCGTGTCTTCGATAATGGTAAGGTTTTTGAGGCCGAGGAAATCCATTTTTAACAAACCCAAATCTTCAATGGCGTGCATTTCATACTGGGTCACAATGGTATCATCCTGTCCTGGCGGGTGCTGCAGGGGAACTGATTGAGTTAATGGGTCGGCGGCAATTACCACGCCGCAGGCGTGGGTGGATGCGTGGCGGGCGACGCCCTCCAGTTTTTGCGCCAAATCTATCAGACGCTTTGCTTGCGGATCTGATTCGTACAGCGTTTTGAATTCTGAAACTTTTTCTAACGTTTCTGATAAATCCATGCCAAAGGGAACCATTTTAGCCAGCGTGTCGCAGTAGCTGTAGGTGTATTGTAATGCTCGGCCGACGTCGCGGATGACGGCCCGCGCAGCCATGGTTCCAAAGGTGATGATCTGGGCAACGTGGTCGCGCCCGTATTTTTCTGCAACATACTGGATCACTTCGTCTCGGCGTCGGTCGGTAAAGTCAACGTCGATGTCGGGCATGGCAATGCGCTCGGGGTTTAAGAACCGCTCAAAGAGCAGGTCATATTGCAGGGGATTTACGTCGGTTATCCCGGCCAAGTAACACACTAATGATCCGCAGGCTGATCCGCGGCCGGGACCTACCACAATGCGATTTTGTTTTGCCCAATGAATAAAGTCTTGGATGATGAGCAGGTATGAAACAAACCCGGTTTTGTTGATGACCGAAAGTTCATAGTTGAGGCGCTCGGTAATTTGCGGAGTTACAGCATTAGGAAAACGTTTTTCGAGTCCTTGATGGCAAAGCTGGGTTAAATATTCTTCCGGAGTTTTTCCGCCGGGAACTGCAAAATGGGGGAGCTTTACTTTGCCAAGCTCGAGTTCAAACTGGCAAGCCTCCACAATCCGCTGGGTGTTTTCGATGGCTTCGGGCGTATCTTTAAAAATCTCAAGCATCGCTTCCGGGCTTAGCATTGAAAAGTCATCAGTTTTCAAACTCAGTCTCTCGGGATCATTTGGATCCGAGCCCGTATTAATCAGCATTAAAATGTCTTGCGCTTCGGCGTCTTCGGGACGCAAATAATGGATATCGTTGGTGGCAATGAGCGGTAAGCCAGTTTTTTTAGAAAGTTCAATGAGTTTTTTATTCAGCACTTGCTGTTCGGGAATGTTTCGGTGGTACTGCAGTTCTAAATAAAAGTTTCCCTTGCCAAAAAGACTTTCATAGCGCCGGGCCAAGGTTTCCGCTTCTTCTAATTTATTGGCCAGCAGCAGCTTTGGAATTTTTCCGTTTAAGCAAGCTGATGTTCCAATCAGTCCTTCGGCGTGTTGTTCTAGCAATGCTTCGTCTATGCGGGGCTTATAATAGTAACCTTCCAAGTGAGCTTTGGTAACAAGCGTTACTAAATTTTCATAACCTTGCTGATTTCTGGCCAGCAAAATCATGTGGTAGCTTTTTGAGTCGATATTTGGCCGTTTGTCGAGGTGTCCTTCAAATGCCATGTAGACTTCGCATCCGATGATGGGTTTGATGCCGCGCGCGCGCGCTTCTTTGTAAAACTCAACTGCGCCGTACATGACGCCGTGGTCGGTAAGGGCAACCGAGTCCATGCCAAGCTCTTTTACGTAATCTAACAACTCGGGGATTTTTGGCAATCCGTCGAGTAAAGAATAATGGGAATGGGTGTGTAAATGGGTAAATTTTGGCATCCTTGAGAATGATTATCGTTCATTGTAAGAGTTTTGGGTTTCTTTCACAAGTACTTGACGTTATTATTGAGCAATGTATAATGTCATTGGATCATTTAATTGAAAATACGTCGCGAACCTGTTGTTCGACGGCCTATTTTCACTAAAGGAAAGGCCCAGCCCATGTCAAACTCAGGAATGGATAGGCTTATTGAGATTATCCGGCTCAAACGCCTGGCTGCTGCTCCGGGAAGTGTAGTCTTTGTGCCAAAGAGAAAAGATGTTCTGAGGGTTTCCCAAGCCCTCACCCAGGGGCAATGGCAAGTGATTACGATGCACTTTAACTTAGACCAAAAAGGAGTTCGCAGTCTTCGGCAAATCGCAAAGAAGTTGGGTATTCGCCGAGAAAATGTACGACGGCGCGCAAAGAAAGCAATAGAAAAACTTGTGGCCTGCATCTATGATGTCTGGTAGCCCAGTCCGCCACTGTTTTCTCTGAATCTCGTCGCGTTGCTGCGCTCAGCAACGCGACGTTTCATTGAAAGGAACCGCCCATGGTGTACGAAATTGCGATGGTCTCATCGTTTCACGCAGCATTCGCCTTGTTGCATGGGAATCATTGGGACTGTGCATGTAGGTTTTGCCAGAGAGCAAAAGCCATTAGGCTGAATCCAAGGATTAACGATAATATTAGGGTTGCCGCGTGCATTTGTGTAAAAAGAGAAGCTGCGGGCTGGAATTCAATCGATGCGGCACTCAGTGCCCAACATGATGTTTTTAATATGGAGCCATGGAAGGTTCGTGATCGCCTTAACAGGATAAAGGAGCAGATTAAGCGCGAGAACGATGAATTTATGCATTATTTTCGCAAGCAGCTGGCAGAACCGCCAGAGCCGTCCGACCTGGCATATGTACCTTCCGAGCGAAGAAAAATGAAGGTAAGGAGAAGGATAACATAAGATTTCGCCGCGTAAACAGTTTCGCAACTGTTTACGCGGATTTTTTAATATACAATACATTGACAATCGAAATTTTACGGTCTACTATAAACCAGAGATCGTTGTCAATTATAGAAGAGTTTCAAACTGGATGGGGAGTCCAGCAGAGGCTCTTCGGGAGGACTGTTGTGGCATGTTTGTTGCTGGCTATACTACTGAATTTGCATGGGCTAAGAAAAAAGCAAGCCAAAAAGCGCTTGAAGAGAGCATTGAAAACTTTAACCGAGGAGGAACGGTTTGTCATTTATCGATCTTTCAAACTAAAAAAGAAGACGAAGCTCTCGAGCAGTAGGGAGATCGCCCGACTACTCGATGTAAGCATCGATCATGTCCGCTGGGTTCGCAATGATGCGCTATCCAAACTAAGAGAAGTGATTTTGCAGAACAGCTTTGTGGTAAAGTCGTAACTGTACAGGAGGGAGTCATGAAGGCTTCGAAACGTAGCGGGCGGCCGAGGAGTTCACGCTCGAGAGTGCGCGCTCGAGCAAAGCGCCGACTTGGAGGACAGCCGTTTAAAGATCCGGTGTTTCGCCACGCCGACCAATCGGCGCGGCGATTAGAAGCAGAGTATGCCGAACTCAGGCAACCTCATCGCCCCGATTAACCTCCTCTATCGCGTTGTTGCGCCCAGCAGCAACGCGATTTTTTGTACGCCTGTGTTGGTTGTGATACGATGCAGTAATGAAATATCCGAATCTTCGAGAAGAAAAACAGCTCTGGGCCTCGGGATATCATCTGGTGGCTGGGTTAGATGAGGCGGGCCGCGGGCCGTTGGCCGGTCCCGTAGTTGCCGCGGCGATTGTAATAAACCCAGAGTATTCTACCGAAATTTTTAAAAAAAATCTCGGGATTCGCGATTCAAAAAAGTTATCCGAACAGCAACGAGAAAAGTTCTTTACTTTATTAACCGGTCATCCCAAGATCCATTGGGGCGTGGGAGTTATTTCAGAAAAGATTATCGACGCGATTAATATTTTTGAAGCCTCAAAACTTGCGATGCAGTGCGCCTTGGATGCCTTATCGGTAGCGCCGGAATTTTTGCTTCTCGACGGAAATTTCAAAATTTACAACTCAACTCGCCAAAAATCAATAGTGCAGGGCGACGAAAAAATATTTTCATGCACGGCAGCCGGTATTATTGCAAAAGTTACCCGCGACCGTATCATGCATGACCTCCACAAAAAATATCCCAACTACGGATTTGACCAGCATAAAGGATATGCAACTGCGTTCCATGTAGAACGTATCAAACAGTTTGGGCCCAGCGAGATTCACCGGAAATCCTTCTGGCCAGTTTCTGAATGATCTTAACTATTGTCAAATTAGGGTTTCTCTGCTAAGCTAAGTTCAATTGAATTATGCCCCGTAGTAGAATTTCAAATTGGCATTATGTGTACGTGTTACTGAGTGCCAAAGATCATGAGTTCTATATCGGATATACTACTGACCTACAGAGAAGACTGCAGCAACATAATGCCAGAAAGAATCTTTCTACCAAGGCGCGGGCACCATTCATCTGTATTTACACGGAAGCATCCAGAAGTGAAGGTGACGCAAAGCGAAGGGAGGAATATTTGAAAACAACCCAGGGCGGCAGATTCTTAAAGCTCAGGTTGAAAGAATATTTGAAATTCACTACAGGATCATCCCGTAGAGAATTTTGACTTTAGTGTTTGAATTAAATATAAAGGATCGAAGTAAGTACTAACATAATAATTTAAGAAACTGAGAATTAAGCGAAGAGAATAAGTATATTATTTAATTCGTCAAAATTCTTCTACAGGGATGGCAGTTCCAAGACATAAACATACACGATCAAGCGTCGGACAGCGTCGGATGCATATTTTTGTTACGCCTCCTACGTTAACGACATGTCCAAAATGTGCAAAAGCAGTGCGACCCCATACCGTATGCCAATACTGTGGTTTTTACAAAGGCAAAGAAGTTATCAATGTGATGGGAACCCTTGCCAAAAAAGAAAAGAAAGTCCGAGAACAAGAAATCAAGCATACTGAAAAAGAGCATAAGAAAGAGGCGCCCATGAGCATGGGGAAATAATGACCAACGTTCAATGTCCAATTCTCAACGTAGATACATTGGGATTTGAGCATTGGTAATTGGAAATTACGTTTATTATGGCATCACGTCATCTTTCGCGAAGTATTGTCATGCAGTCCCTGTATGAATGGGATTTTTACGGCCAAAAACCGGGTTCGCTTGATAAGATCATCGACCGAAACCTTCAAGATTTCGGCCCGGGATTAGAAGACACTACGTTCGTCAAAGCGTTGGCTGCCGGCGTGGTAAAGCATTTACCGGATTTAGACAAAATTATTGAAAAGGCAGCTCCTGAGTGGCCGATTCCCCAAATTCCCTTGGTTGATAGAAACGTGTTACGCATTGGGTTGTACGAATTGCTGTACAGCAACCAAGAGGAGGTTCCGCCAAAGGTTGCCATCAACGAAGCCATTGAATTAGCAAAAAGTTTTTCCGGCCAAACGTCAGGAAAGTTTATTAACGGCGTGCTGGGAACCATTTTTAAACAATTACATCCGGAGGCACAGCCAAAAGATGTTGAAAGTCAAACGAGTGGGTAGTTGGTAGTGAGTAGTTTGTAGAATGGAACGTTTTATTAACTACTCACTCCTTACTAACCACCAAAACCAACGTGAAAGATTTTTCCTTACTTGAAAAAAAACTAGGACTGAAATTTAAGAAAAAAGATTTGCTGACGCAGGCGTTTGTCCATCGCTCATATTTGAACGAAAATCCCGATTTTGCCCTTGATCAAAACGAGCGGTTGGAATTTTTGGGAGACGCGGTGCTGGAGTTGGTTATCACCGAGCACTTATACAAAGAACATCCCGACAAGGCAGAAGGCGAACTGACCAATTGGCGAGCAGCCTTGGTGAATGCCAAGATGCTTACCCAGGTTGCCGAAGAGCTTGGTTTTAATGATTTCTTGCTGCTGTCGCGGGGAGAAACCAAAGAATTAGGGAAAGCACGACAGTACATTTTAGCCAACACGTTTGAGGCAGTCATTGGAGCTATCTATTTGGATCTTGGGTATGACTCCGCCGATAAGTTTATTAGGCAGTATCTGCTAAAGCGGCTTCCCGATATCATTCAAAAAAAGTTATACAAAGATGCCAAATCTCACTTGCAAGAAGAGGCGCAAGACAAAGTGGGAGTAACGCCAATGTACAAAGTGCTGAAAGAATGGGGTCCTGATCACAAAAAGAAGTTTACGGTAGGAGTGTATTTAAAAGATGACATGGTAGCAGAAGGACAGGGATATTCAAAACAAGAAGCAGAAGAAGATGCGGCCAAAGCAGCTCTGGGAGTAAAAGGCTGGAGCAATTAAAACGGTTTTAATCGTTGCAATTGTTTCAACTGTAATAAGCCCCGCTTCGGCGGGGCGATAAAACATCTACAACATTTATATCACAATTACATGCTTACAATTCGTTTAACAAGAAAAGGTAAAAAGAACCAGCCATTTTTCCGGGTGGTAGTTATTGATAAACGGCGTACTGCCAGCGGAGGTCGTGCCGTAGAGGAGCTTGGATACGTAGATCCCTTAACCAAGAAAAAGTCATTGAAAAAAGACAGAATTTTATACTGGATTTCAAAGGGAGCCCAGCCATCGCCGAGCATGCACAATTTGCTCGTTTCAGAAAAGATTATCGACGCCAAAAAAATCCACGTAGCCAAGAGCGCCAATAAAAAGAAAGCAGGGGAATCGGCTGCAGTTCCAACGCCAGCTGCATCACCAGCACCTACTCCAGAAGCTGCGCCTCAGGCAACTCAAGAAGAGCCAAAAGCAGAGCCTCTTAGCGAAGCACCAGCTTCTACTACTGAGGAAGAACCAAAAGCATAAATTATACAGCAAAAACCGCCCAAAAAGGCGGTTTTTGCTTTGAACCGGCAACGCGCGCATTTCTATT
>Ga0070741_10021258_pt1 | contig 10116 bp, 11 predicted proteins | sample Coa_R1_4_FD_66440 | JGI IMG/M metagenome (GOLD analysis project Ga0070741, IMG submission 66440) | Surface soil microbial communities from Centralia Pennsylvania, which are recovering from an underground coalmine fire - Coalmine... | ecosystem: Environmental > Terrestrial > Soil > Unclassified ...
CCTGGCCACCCTTGTCGCGCTCAGCCTGCCGGCCTACGTGCATTTCTTCCGCGGGATGGCGCGGATTCTGCGCGGCTCCGCCAAACAGGTCGAAGAATTGACCCAAGGCCGTTTCGAGCGGATCTTCGAGGCAGAAGGTGACGACGAGCTCGCGGATCTACAACGGGCCTTGCAATCCCTGCGTACCAAGGTCGGGTTCGAGCTGGCCGACAGCCGGCGCCTGGCTGTCGAGAATACACGCATTCGCCAGGCTCTGGACATTGCCGCGGCGAATGTGATGGTGGCCGACAACAGCCAACACATCATCTATGTCAACGATTCCCTGCAACGGATGATGGTGGATGCGCAGGCTGACATCCGCCGCGATCTTCCTGCATTCGATGCCCAGACCCTCGTGGGCTCGAATATCGATCAATTCCATTCCAACCCCGAGCGACAGCAGGCCCTGCTGGCTCGTCTCACGGGTACTCACAGGGCTCGACTGACAATCGGTGGTCGCAAGCTCGATCTCGTCATCAATCCGGTCGTCGATAAGCACGGCAACCGCCTGGGAACGGTGGTTGAATGGAGTGATCGCACCCAGGAGCTGCGTATGGAGCAGGAGCTGCAGGACATGTTGTCCGCCGTGCTCAGTGGCGATCTGACAACGCGTATCGATCTGACCGGCAAGGTCGGCTACTTCGAGGTGATGGGGCGCGGCATCAACCGATTCGCGGACAACATGAGCGAGCTGATCGACAAGGCGCAATCGCTGGCCAGCGAAGTACACCGGAGCGCGGAGGAGATTTCGCGCGGCAACGCCGACCTGTCACAGCGCACCGAGGAGCAATCTTCCTCTCTCGAAGAGACCGCCGCCTCCATGGAGCAGATGACGACGACAGTCAGGCAGAACGCGGACAACGCCGAAGAGGCCAATCAGCTTGCCAGAGCCACCCGGGAGCAGGCCCAGAGCGGTGGCAGTATCGTGACCACAGCCGTCTCGGCGATGGCCGGCATCAGCGAAGCGTCTACGAAAATGGCCAACATCATCAGTGTGATCGACGAGATCGCGTTCCAGACCAATCTCCTCGCGCTCAACGCCGCGGTTGAGGCAGCCCGCGCCGGCGAGCAAGGGCGTGGATTTGCTGTTGTCGCCTCCGAAGTGCGTAATCTCGCCGGGCGCTCGGCCGCGGCAGCCAAGCAGATCAAGGACCTGATCACCGACTCGGTTCAGAGGGTCGAGCACGGGTCGGACCTGGTGAGTCAGTCTGGTGACACACTCGAGCTGATCGTGACATCGGTGAAAAAGGTCTCCGACATTGTTGCCGGTATCGCAGGCGCTTCCGCTGAACAATCTCGAGGAATCGAGCAGGTGAACCAGGCCGTGATGCAGATGGACCAGATCACCCAACAGAACGCCGCCCTGGTCGAGCAGGCAACCGCCGCTTCGCGCTCAATGGCAGACCAGGCCCTCGAGCTCACTCAGATCATGGAGCGATATCGGCTCCTCCCAGGCGCATCTGTCGCCAGCGACGGTGCGCCGCGGCAGAAACGTTCCCCGACACAACAGCCTCGCCCACATCCGACCCACCCGGCGCCTCAGGCGCAGAGCGCCGCGTAGCCTCACCTTCCGCAACACACACTTCGCGTAGAGGTCGGCCGTACGTATTTTCCCTTATGGCTCGAGTCGCAAATCTTTTGCTAAGTGCGGCCGCACGACCTGGCTGCAGTGGTCATGACTGGAGTCACGAAAGTGGTCACTCTATGGGTTTGTACGCATGCTGCGCCGGCACCAGTTTTGCCATAAGGGAAGCGTTCCCCCGAGACAGAAACTGAGACCATTTCGATGAACAGCATCGTCGCGAGAACTGCTCTCTTCAAAGCGCCTGCTGTGCGCGGCTCCATCCAGCATTTGGACAGCGCTGGCACGGTTGAAGTGCCGTCCAGTGGGGAACTCTCCTTCTTCCGGAGGGTGATGGATGATGCACCTTGTCCTATCCTCATCGTTGGCGGCAGCGCTGAGGGTCAGGATGTTGTCTACGCGAACGAAGCTTTTCAACGCCTCAGCGGCCGTACCGCTTTCGAACTACACGCCCACGACTGGACCTCTGTCTTTGCGTGCATCCCAAGAGAGTCGGATCCCAGCACTCTGCAGGTGGCAATGTACGAAGGTGAGGAGGCGCGCGCGACCCTCTGTATGCGTCAGAAGAATGGCTCGTATGTATGGGTGAGCGCGGTTGCATCGCCAGTCCGTAGCGGTGATGGCGCCGTCACACACCATATCCTGGTATTTCACGACCTCACGGAGGAGCGCCGCTCGCGCCAGGAACTCGAACGTCGGGCCTATCATGATCCGCTGACCGGGCTTGCGAACCGCAACCTGCTGAACGATCGCTTCGAGCAGGCGCTCGCTCGAGCGCGGCGCCACGACAGCACGTTCGCCGTCGTGCTGCTCGATATGAACGGCTTCAAGCTCATCAACGATCGCTTTGGCCATGACGTGGGAGACGAACTCCTCAAGTGCGTCGGCGCCCGGCTCAGAGATTGCGTTCGCGAGGAAGACACGGTCGCCCGCATCGGGGGCGATGAGTTCGTCCTCCTGCTCGAGCGCCAGTCACCCGAATCAACGGCAGCCATGGTGTGTCGGATCAGTGAGACTGTGGAGCAATCCATGTTGCTGAAGGGATGTCACATCACGCCGGCTTCGTGCATCGGAGTCGGGCGATTTCCCGTCGACGGGGGCGATTTCGAAACCCTTCTGAAGGCGGCGGATGTCGGTCTGTATCGCTCGAAAGCGAGCCGAGTCCTTGCGGACATGCGACAATGTTGATTCGTGAGATGACCAATGCCGAATGCGATGCCGCACTGGCCGGGACTGACTTCGCCAGGTTGGCATGCGTCCGTGATGCCAAACCCTACGTCGTTCCCATCAATTTCTCCTACGATGGACAACATCTTTACGGGGTCACCACACTCGGACAGAAAATCGAGTGGATGCGCTTGAATCCGCTCGTCTGCTTGGAAATCGACCAACGCCTGGCTCCCGATGATTGGATGAGTGTGATTGTGTTTGGTCGATACGAAGAATTACCCGACACGCCGATGTATCGGCCGCTGCGCGCGCACGCTCTCGAGGTTCTGCAAAAGCGCACCATCTGGTGGGAGCCGGCTTGCGTCCCCAGCGATGGGAAAGAGCCGCGTCCAACGGTCTATTACCGCATCGACATCGAGCAAATGACAGGGCGCCGGGGCCTGCCCGGTGCGATCGAAGACTGAGGACCCTCAAAGAGACTGCACGTAAGCCGCCAGCGCTGCTTTGCACCGCGCCTGTATGGGCGCCAGAGGACCGCGGTGTCCTGATCACCCGGCTTTCGGACCGCGGTACTCGCATCCGCTGGTGCACGTTTCGTGGACAGTGATCCTCGTCAGCCCGGGCAATACGGGTCGAAGTCGTTGCCAGATCCATTCAGCGAGCACTTCGCTGGTTGGATTCTCCAGGCCCGCGACCTCGTTGAGATACCGATGGTCCAACTGCTCGAAAACCGGGGCAAAGGCCTTGCTGATATCGGCGAAGTCACACACCCAGCCGTGGGCCGGGTCGACCTGGCCGGCCACATGAACCGCTACTCGAAACGAGTGTCCATGGAGCCTGAAGCACTTGTGGTCAGATGGCACGCGGGGGAGCCGGTGGGCGGCCTCGAGCCGAAATTCCTTGAAGATCTCAACTTCGCTCATGTTCGGACACTCGAATATTTTTCGTTTGGAGCCCGTAGTATACCGATGCCACCAGCGTCATCATCGCCCGCGCAGAGCGCGAACGGCACCAACGTCTTCAAGAACTCGATGAGCGCGGGCTGCTCAGGTGGACTCGTCCACGCGCAGCCTTCTGCGCGAAAGCGAGGCGGCGAGGGCTCCGTTACCGGGTGCATTCCCACTGCGGCATCTCCAATCAGGGCGAAGCGTCCAGCGACAAAATGGTCCCCGTGGTCGAACCACTCCCAGGCGATGTGATGGTGGGGCGCCTCATGCGCCATGCGGCAAACCAGCATGGTGCGTCCGAAATCCCGCAGGGTGGCGCCGATCCCTGCCGCCCGGCGCGTTGCCGAGAAACGCGCGAGTGATTGAGGCTTCGAGCGGCTCGACCAGCATCGCTCTGGATCACGGCTGCGAAGCGGTGCCGTTCGCGGCACGTCCGGTCGTTTCCTCCAACGCCAGGCCGCGTGTGGGTACGAGCGGACGCGGCGGTTTCGGTGAGGCGGAGTGTTGTAGTTTCAGTCTGCGGATTCCCGGTGTAGTCGAGAATCTGACCACGCTTTATCGTCCACAGGAAATGCCCGGTCTCGTTGAGCTCGACGTCGATGACGAGCTGGCCTTGCAAACCACGCGAGCTTTGATCGCAAGGGGCTTTCCAGTAGGTCCCAGCTCTGGACTCAATTTCGCGGCGGCCTTGGCATATCAGCAGCGCTGCGCCAAGCCGGTATCCATCGTCACGGTGTTTCCCGATCGCATGGAACGGTACTTCTCGACTGAGCTGTTCGCGCAGTGTCGACCGGATCCCGGCATACCCTGACGTGTCCCAGTTCTACGGTAACGCTCAATGATGCTCATTTATGGGCCGCTGGCCCACCTTCGGCCGGCTCGCGGGCCGTCAGATGGCATGAGCAGCCGGAACGCCGTGCGCTGTCCGCGCAGCGGCGCCGGGCGATTACTTGGAGATCGAGCGTTTGAACATCCGGTCGATCTTGCTGTTGGTCGCATCCACCGCCGCCTGGGCTGACTGGGCCGCGGCGAGGGCCTGGTTTGCCGTGCTCTGCGCGCCGCTGGCTGCCTGTTTGGCGGCATCCGCTGCGCTGGCGGCCTGCTCGGCGGAAGCCCTGGACGCCTGCACTTCAGTCTGCAGTCTCGTGAGCTGCGACTTTAGATCTGAAATGTCGGATTGCAGCGGCTTGAGATCCTGACAGCCACTCAGTCCAACCACGACGGCCACAGCGGCCACCTTCATCACACCGATGTAATTCATGAATGTTTCCTTCTCGTTTGTTGGTTCCAAAGGTCTTGCGACGACACATGCAAAGCTCATGGGCTTTCGTCCTGACACCATGGCGGGTCATGCGCCACGCAACTGCACCAAATTTCCAATGGAATACAAAGTGCGGAAAACACCTATGGCCGGCGGCACGCTTGCGGAAGGCGGGTGATGCTGGCATTATGCAGTCATGGGTATCCAGATCACCATTCGTGACGTGCCGGAGAAGGTGAGGGATGAACTCGCTGCCCGTGCCGCTCTGCAGGGCAGGTCGATGCAGGAATATCTCCGTGCGGAACTCGAGCGCCTGGCTTCGCGACCATCCGTAGACAGTTGGTTGGAGCAGGTGCGTAAGCGCAAGCGCGCGGCACGATCCAGGGTTTCTTCGGAGCAGATTTTAAGGAATCGCGACTCTGATAGGCGATGAGCGTCGTTGTTGATTCTTCGGTAGTCGTTGCGGCGCTCCTCGACAGTGGCCCGAATGGCGTGTGGGCGGAGAACATTATTGAGGACCGCGCCATTTATGCGCCCGAGCTTGTCCGGGTTGAGGTGACCAACATCCTGCGTCGGCTGGAGCGCGCCAAGGAAATCAAGACCCCTGAGGCGAATGCGGCCTACGAGGACCTGATGCAGCTCGAGGTCGAGTTGTTCGCTTTCGATCCCTTCGCCGAGCGAATCTGGGAGCTGCGCCATACGGTAACGAGCTACGATGCATGGTATGTTGCCGTCGCCGAGACCCTGGGATTTCCTCTTGCTACCCTGGATGAGCGCCTCGTCAAGTCAAATGGGCCGCGATGTGAATTCCTGACTCCGGGATAGACCGCCGCAGCGTTACCAGCAACACGCGAGCCGGCAGCACGTCGCGCGTGCTAACTCAGCTTGCGCCGCAGTTGCAGCCACGCCAGTGCAAAAGCGACGGCACCCAGCAGGGATAACATGAGAATCGACTGCCAGAGCACGCCGGGTCCGGCCCCCCGCAGCAGGATTCCGTAAGCACACTCGATGAAGTGGTAAAGCGGCGAGATCTGCAGTCCCCAGCGTGTCCACCCGGGCATGGCCTCCGGGGCGGTCCAGGTGCCTGAGAGGGCTGTCATGGGCACAGCAATCAATATGACCAGCATGCCGACCTCCGCCGAGCTGCGCGCGAAGGCGCCGATCGCCAGTCCCAACCCGGCGATCGAGAAGACATAGAGCGCGGTCGTTGCGAAGAACAGCCACGGACTGCCGGCAAACGGCACCCCCAACGGAAGCATTACCGCGTACACACTGAGCGCGGTGCCCGCGACGTTGACCAGAGTCATGGCAAGCGCCTTGGATACCATGATCTGCATCGATGACAAGGGTGCAACGAGCAGTTGTTCGACAGTTCCTCGCTCCCTCTCACGCACCAATGCCGTAGCCGGTAGCAGAACCGCCAGGACCGTCATCATGGTGAGCCACTCTCCGATGGCGTTGAACCAGTGGCCATTGAGGTTGGGGTTGTACCAGACCCGGGTCGCATTCTCGACTGAGGGCAACGTGCGCAGATCCAATCCTGCCCGGCGGGCGGCCTGTTGAGCGAGATTCTGCGCATAGGTGTCGACGATGCGCTGCCCATACGCGGAGGCGAGATAGCCCATCGTGACATTGCTGGTGTCCACGAGCATTTGCACAGCGACGGGTCGTGCTCCCCGTCGCAAGGTCTGTGAGAAATCCTCCGGAATATCCAGAAGCAGCATGGAGGCGCCATCATCGAGCCGTGTCAAACCCTCGTGTTGGCCCGAGAATGTTCCTATTCTGTTGAAGTATGGTTGGCGAAAGAGGTAAATGAGATTGCGCGATTCCGCGCTGACATCGCCATCATGCACCAGCACCGACGCGTTGCGCAGATCCTGAGTCACTCCGGTTCCCGAAATGTATACCGCGCCAATGAAGCAATACGCCATGAACGCGACCAGGGTGAAATCCCTGACGCATTGCTTGAGCTCCTTGACGGTGAGGACGTTCAGTCTTTGCAGCCAGAGCCGCAGCCGTTCTAACGCTTCTGACGTTTGCGAAAGACGTAGTAGCTCACCCAGATCAGCACGGCGGTGTAGCCGCCGAGAATCAATGCGTTGATCCATAAGTACCGTCCGCTCACACCCTTGAGAAAGCTACCCAGCACGATGTTCTCGAAATACATGGCCGGAAAAAGATGCGCTTGCACCCAGGCGCTGCCCTCCAGGGTCGCAATCGGGTTGATCATCCCGGAGAATTGTATCGCCGGGACGATGCCCACGATCGATGCGATCATCAGCGCCGCGTTTTGCGACCGTACGACTGTTGATACCAGCAGGCCGATGCTGGCCGTGCACACCACGTAGAGCAGCGCTCCAACCAGGTAGAATCCCAAGTCGGCTTTGAATGGCGCACCGAAGTAATACACCGCTATCGCTGTCAGGACGAGTGCATCCACGTATGAGATGGCGACGCTCGGAATCATCTTTCCGAGGAGGAACTCTCCCCGTGTCACCGTCGAGCTGTAGATGTTATAAATCGATCCGTTTTCTTTTTCCCGTACCACCACCAGTGCCGTGAGCAGCGACGGCACGAACATCAAGGTCAGCATCACCAGGGACGGTGCGACGGACCAGATGCTGCGCAACGCCTGGTTGTAGAGATAGCGGATTTCGAGGTGGACTGGTTGCATCAGCACGAGAGCGCGTTCGTAGGGTACCCCCAGCTCGCCCGCGACGCGTTCGGTGCGGACCCCCACGCTGTAGTTCCGGGAGATCGAGTCCGCATAGGCTTGAATGGTCTGTGCACGGGAAGGAAAAGTGCCGTCGATCAGAGTTGCAATCTGAGCTGTATGGCCGGATGCAATGTCACGTTCGAAGTGCTGGGGAATCGTGATGACGAGTCTCACCTTGGCGGCGGCCAGCAGACGATCCGCCTCGTGCTCGTTGGTCAGATAGCCGCGAAAATCGAAGTACCGGGAGCTGATGAACCGGTAGGCGAAATCGCGGCTGCGCGCCGAATGATCGAAGTCGAGCACGACGAAGGGAACGTTCTGCACATCGAAGGTCATGGTGTAGCCGAAGACCAGGATCCACATGACCGGAAGTGCGAAAGCCAGTGCCAGGAAGACACGGTCGCGAGCGATCTCGCGCCATTCTTTCCCGGCGACCACCGCGACGCGATGCAGATTCATCGATCCCTCCGCTGCAGGGGCTCCGTGGACGCAGCGGCCTGCGCTTGCGCGGCTTCCAGCCGGGTGACGTGCGAGACGAAGACATCCTCCATCGAAACCGGTTGTCCGATTTCCTGCTCCAGCGTCTGCCTCAGTCGCGCCGGCGAGGCGTTGGCGACAATCCGTCCTGCATACATGATGGCGAGCTCGTCGCAATGCTCGGCCTCGGTCATGTAGTGAGTGGTGACGAGAATGGCTACGCCGAGGTCTCTCGAGAGATGAAAAAGAATCTCCCAGAGTTGCCGGCGACCCAACACGTCGACACCCGCGGTCGGCTCGTCCAGAAACAATACTCGAGGCCTGTGCGCGAGTGCGCAAGCCAACGCCAGGCGTTGGCGCAATCCCATGGGCAGACTCTCGGCGCGCTCTTGCCGATGGTCATCCAGTCCTGCCATGTCGAGCAGCCATTGCGAGCGCTCGCGAGTCTGCTTACGGCTCAGTCCGTACAAGCCGGCATACAGGTGCATGTTCTCCAGTACCGTCAATTCCATGTAGAGCGAGAAAGACTGCGACATGTACCCAATGTGTTCCTTGATGGCACGCGATGCCGTTCGCATGTCGGCTCCTGCAACGCGGCCGGTACCACGGGTGGGTGTAAGGATGCCGGTCAGCATTTTGATGACGGTTGTCTTGCCTGCGCCGTTGGCGCCGAGCAGACCGAAGATCCGTCCTTGCGGCACCAGAAAGCTGACATCCTCTGCGGCGGTGAATTTGCCGAATACCCTCGTGAGCCCAACCGCCTCGATCGCCACCTCGTCATTCGCATAGCGCGATGTCGGTATGTTCTCGTCCATCACGAAGGGGGAGGAGGCTATCTGAGTGCTGGTGCCTCCGACCAGCATCAGAAAGGCGTCTTCGAGCTGAGGTGGCGCCGTGGCGAACTCCAGGCCGACATCGGGTGGGGCGACAGCAGACACTTGTTTCAGTGCGGCCGTGGCGTCCAGGTTGTTGACTAACACCCTGATCGTTGAGCCCACCGCTTCGGCTTGGGGGAAGTCGTGCTGGAGGGCCTTCAGCACGCCGACCTGGTCTCTCGCGCGTAGCATCACTACGGTCCCATGTACGTTTGCGGCGATGTCGTCCGGCGTTCCTTGCGCTATCGACTTGCCGGAATACATCAGTGTTACGCGATCGAATCGGCTGGCTTCATCCATGTAGGCGGTCGATACCAGGGCGGTGGTGCCGCGCTCGCGCAGCAGCTCACGAAGTATCTGCCAGAAGTCGCGCCGTGACACCGGATCGACGCCGGTGGTCGGCTCGTCCAATATGAGAAGCTGAGGCGCGTGAATCAGCGTGCAGATCAGGCCGAGTTTCTGTTTCATTCCGCCTGACAGTTGTCTCATCGCCCGGTCACGGAAGTTTGCCAGCCGTGTGATGGTCAGTAACCGTTCCTTGCGCTGGCGCAGCTCTCCTTCCGGAAGCAAGCGCAGACGGGCGAAGAAGTCGATGTTTTCCTCCACACTCAGGTCAGGGTACAGATTGAGACCAAGACCCTGCGGCATGAAGCCGATTCGGTCCTTGATCGACTCCGCCGCGCTTTCTGAAGTCAAGGATGTGCCGAACACCGCAACCTCTCCGGCATAAAAGGTCAACACACCCGCGACAGCCTTCATGAGACTCGATTTGCCGGCGCCATCGGGCCCGATGAGACCGTGAATCTCGCCGCTCGAGACCGAAAGATCGGCTCCGTCCACCGCTATCCGCTTGCGGTAGCGTTTCTTGAGGCTGCGGACCTCGATGACGGCGGCCATGTCTCGTGCTTACCAGCGGGGCTGCCGCCATGGAGCATGATCGCGCCAGCGAATCATGGCGTCGCAGGGCAGACCGGGTGTCAGACGATGCTCGGGGTTCTGGTCCAGGTAGAGACGGACCTCGTAAACCAGCTTCACTCGCTCGTCGGGCG
>Ga0070741_10021259_pt1 | contig 10115 bp, 8 predicted proteins | sample Coa_R1_4_FD_66440 | JGI IMG/M metagenome (GOLD analysis project Ga0070741, IMG submission 66440) | Surface soil microbial communities from Centralia Pennsylvania, which are recovering from an underground coalmine fire - Coalmine... | ecosystem: Environmental > Terrestrial > Soil > Unclassified ...
ACCGCTCAATCCGAGCAGCAGGGGTGCGAGGCGCGAATGAGTGCGTGTCGACAGGGCAAACCGACCGAGCGCGATGCCGGTCATGGCGGTCGCGGTGCCGTGCGCGAGCGCCGAGGAAAAGTCGCGCACCACCACCAGCGAGAGGGGATTGTCCGGAAAGAGCTGCACGTAACGCAGGTTCTCGATGATGGCGAACCCGATGCCCGACGCGAAGCCGTAGATCGCACCGTCGACGAAATAGGAGTAGCGCCCGCGCCGGACGAGATAGACCAGCATGCCGGACTTGAAGAGCTCCTCGACGAAAGGTGCGCTGCGCGTGCTTACGTACACGCGCGGCCAGCCCAGGATGTCGATGCAAAAACGATTGACGGCGAACGACAGCACGAAAGCGACCAGGCCCCACGCGACGCAGGCCAGCACCACGCGCGGCCGATCCGATCCGTACAGATCGAGCCAGTGCAGCGCATAGAGGAACGCTGCAGGAACGGCAATCGCGATCAAGAGGGTGAACGTCACGGCTGGCGCTCACCGCGCGGACAAACGAAACGACCCGGCTCCGCATCAGCGGTCCGGGTCGATGCCTCCGCGCTTCCGGAGAAGCGCCCAACGAATGCCGGCGTGGCGAGAAAGATGATGCGGCCAAGCCGGATGGAAGTGTCGCTACTGTGCCGTCTGGCTCGTCGCAGCGGTCTGGCTCGTCGCAGCCGTCTGGGTCGTCGCAGCGGTCGCGGCCGTGGCGGCTGTCTGCGCGCTTTGGCTCGTCGCGGCGGTGGCGGCTGTCTGCGCGCTCTGGCTCGTCGCGGCGGTGGCGGCCGTCGCCGCAGTCTGTGTCGTCGCGGCGGTCGCGGCGGTCTGCGCCGCATCTGCCGTTTGCGTTGTCGCCGCCGTATTGGCGGTCTGGGCTGCGCCGTTCATGCTTGCCGGCGCGGTCTGCGGTTTCTGCACGGCGCTGACCGCGAGCACGGCGACCACGAGGATTGCGCCGCCCACGATCATCGTCTTCATGCTGCGTGAATCCATGACTGTCTCCTCACGAAGCCCCGCGGTTCCCGATAAACGCGGTTGCTGGTGAACGCGCCACCTTCGGGTAGTGGTCAGTCGGCACCTACAGCACAAGCGGCGAATGGTAGACCTCCGCCGCGCTTTGTACAAATGCGCCGTCGACGCACTGCAACAAGCTCGCGCTGCATTACGTCAACTCGAACAGCACGATGCGCGCTCGATCAGACCACCGCCATCCCGCCGCCGCCGCGAGGATCCGAGCCGCCGGTGAAAGAGCCGTCCGCGTTGCGCAACGCGGCGAACACGAGCGCGAACGCGCGATCGTATCCTTTCATGGACGGACGCAACTTCCATCCCAGCGCCTCGAGCTCGCCCCGCCAGCGCCAGTAAAGTCGGCTCTCCATTTCGAGCCACGCGCTCTCGGCGTGAAACCGTGGCGCAGCAACGGCTTCGACCGGACGCAAGCCGTGATCGACGATGCCCACGATCGTGTTCACGATCGCCGTCGGCATGCGGGTGCCGCCGAGCGCCCCGACCGTCATCCACGGCGCACCCTCGCGCAGCACGAGCGTCGGCGCCGCTCCTGTCATCCGGCTCTTGCCTGGCGCGATGGAATTCGGATGTCCCGGAAACGGATGGAACTGATACATGCAATTGTTGTAGACGAATCCCAGGCCGGGCGTGACGACGCCCGACGCCGAACCGAGCGTGTGCGTCAGCGACACGGCGTTGCCCTGCGCGTCCATCACGCAATTGTGCGTGGTGTGCCTCGACTCGATGTAGCCGAGGCTCTCCACCGTGATCGGCGCATCGCTTTGCACGAGATCCGCGAGTGCCGACGCATGTGCCTGGCCGAGCAGCATCGCGAGCGGCACCTCGACATAGCGTGGATCGCCGAGGAATCGCGCGCGATCGGCAAAGGTCGCGAGCATCGCACGGCCGACCACATGCAGATACCGCGCCTCGTGCTCGCGCAACGCGGCAAGGTCGAGCCGCTCGAGAATCTGCAGCAGCTCGACGACCTGCACGCCACTCGCCGGCAACGGCGAGCTGCGAATCTCGAGACCGCGATACGAGCCCGCTACCGGCTCGGACACGTCTGCACGATACGCGGCGAGATCCGCCGCATCGAAAAGACCGTCGTTGCGCGCGAAGTCCTCGGCAATCCGCCGCGCTATCTCACCACGATAGAAGTCGTCCGCGCCGGCTTCGGCAATGCGCTCGAGCGTGGCCGCATAGTCGGGCTGGCGCAGCAGCTGTCCGGGCTTGAGCAGGGCGCCGCCGGGCGCGAAGATATCCGCGCAAGCACGCGTCGCGTTCGCGCGTTCCAGCCCATTCTTGTGGCCCGGCTCGGTGAGATCGGTCCAGTGGCTGTAGACCTCGCCGGGAAGCGGAACGCCGTCTCGCGCGAGCCGGATCGCCGGCTCGAACAGCGATTTCCACGGCAGCCGTCCGTACGCACGATGCGCGGCATCGAACCCCGCGAGGACACCTGGAACGACCGGCGATCGATAGCCGATCTGGTTGACGGCCCCGCGCACTTCGTAACGCTCGGCGTGGCCATGGATCTGGCCCACGACATCGTTGGCGAAGACATCGGGCGCGGCGCGCGACCCGGCGCGTCCGTGATAGCTGATCGCAATGGTGCGGCCGGTTCCGCCATCGTGCACGAGCATGCAGCCGAAGCCGCCGATCCCGCCGTTGAACGGGTCGACGATGCCCTGCACGAGTGCCGTGCCGATCGCGGCATCCACCGCATTGCCGCCCTGCTCGAGAATCTGCGCACCGACCGTCGCCGCGATCGGCTGCGGCGCAACGACGATGCCCTTGTGCGCCGGCGTCACCTTTGGCGCGTCGTGCGCTTCGGAAACGCTGCGAGGAAACGCTTCACTTCGGAAGCGATGCGCTCCGCCGTCCTGGTGGCGACCTGCTCGCCCAGTTCCGACGACGTGATCGCCGGATCGCCGAAAAAGCCGTCGCTCGGTGCCATCTCTTCGATGTTGAGCACGGGCTTGAACGGAAACGAGCGCAGGAGATCCATCGGACCGCGATCGGGCGTGCTGCGCTTGTCCATGCGCACCGAATCGGGTGCATAGGCCTCGGCAACCGAGAGCTCGACCGAGCCACCGTGCCCGTCGGCGCCGTAGCCCATGTCGGCCGGCTTGATGTGGCGCGCCGCGTCGGGCCCGAGCACTTCGGCAAGACGCCCCTTGTTCGCATCCTGGTAGCACATGTAAAGCACGTGGGTGTCGGAATCCCAGGCGGCTTCCTGAAGGCCCGAGATCGCCGCATGATCGTTGCCGCGATGGCCACTGATCGCGAGCACCAGGCGGTAACCGTCGCGAATGAAGTTCGAGCAGATCTCCTTGAGCAGATGCGCATACGTGCTCGGCTTGAGCGCGATCGTGCCCTTGAAATGCCGCTGATCGAAGCACATGCCGAAGGGCACGGCCGGCGCGAGCACCGCGTCCAGGCCTTCGGCCACCTTGCGCGCGACGATGCGCGCCGCGAAGGTGTCGGTCCCCATCGGCCCGTGCGGCCCATGCTCCTCGGTCGAGCCCAGCGGGAGCACGACGATGCCGGCACCGCTGTCGATGTATTTTTCGACCTCGTCGAAGGTCATCCGATCCAGTTCGCGCAACACGTGCTTCTCCTCGAGGCAATGAATGATCAGCTACCGGAAAGCTTCGCGATCTCCGGGTCCTGGAAGAAATAGTCCTTCCACGATTTCGGCATCGTCTTGATGGTGCCGATCCTGTGCAGGAACTCGGCGTACTTCATGGTCTGCACCGGCGCCATCGAGAACTGGATCTTCTTCTGGTCGATCACGCTATGGATCTCGTCGAACGAAAAGCCTTTGGCCGTCTCGATGTAGGCTTCGGTCGCCGCTTTCTTGTCGCGATTGATCATCTCGTCCGCTTCCTTCAACGCCTGCACGAACGCGTGGTACACCTTGGGATTCTCGGCGCGGAACTTCTCGGTTGCGATGAACACGTTGAGCGTGCCCTGCCCGCCGAGGGTGTCGTCCGAGCGCAGCACGGTATGCACGCCCGTAACCTTGAGCTCGCGCGCCGAGTACGGCTCGACGGTGAAGTGGCTGTTGACCTCGGTGTTGGCCAGGATCGCGGCCATGCCATCGGGGTTGGACAGCGAGACGGTGAACGGGTCCAGCCGACGCAGGTCCTTCTCGCCGAACGTCTTGGCCGCCGCCATCTGCAGCTGAATGGCCGTGACGGACACGCGAACCGCCGGCACGGCGATCTTGTCCTTGTCGGTGAAATCGGCGATGGACCGCACGTTGGGATTGCGGGTGTTGAGGAACATCGACTCGGCATCGCACGCCGCCACGCCACGCACCTGGCCTTGCGTCTTGTCCCAGAGAATCAGCAATCCCGGTACACCGTTGAGGGTGAAATGTACGCTGCCCGAGAGGAGCGCGTCGTTCTCTGCGGCAGCGCCCGCGAACGTATGCCATTGCACCTTGAGATCGGGAATGCCCCCGGCCGCGGCGTGCTTTTCGATGAGCTTGTACTTCTCCATGATGATCGCCGGCAGCTGGCCGAGGCTGTACGAGCGTCCGATGTTGATGGACGTCACCTCGGCGCACGCAACCACCGGGACCACGAGCCCGGCGAGCGCCAGCACGACCCAGCGAAGCGCGAATTCAGCGGAAGAAAACTTCACGGGACGTCCTCCTGAAAAAATTTGCCTTGTCTTCGACCCGAAGCGGCCATGGATGTCGGCACGGGCCTGCGCGCTTCACGACGATGCACCAAGGCGCAGTGTTCGATGCGTACGCGAGCTCGAGCTGCAGTGGCGATGCCGTAGGCACCGGGCAGCGCTCGCGGCGCGTGCGGTCAACGTTAGGCCTGGTCGACCAGCGATGTCAATGAGGCAACGATCCGTCTCACGTGATGCTTTTTTCGCATCTCGGCGAGCCGCCGTCAGTTCATCTCAGGCGCAGTGCCCGGCGCGGGCGTGAAGCCCAAGTCGCCGCGCGCCAGTGCCTTCTCGCGACCGCCGAAGCTCGCCAGCAGCTCGGCTTGGCGGCGCTTCGCTCGCGCATCGATCGCCTCGGGATCGAGCGCTGCGCGCAGGAGCCGCTCGCCCTGCGCGAGCACGGTCGCGTAGCGAGGATCTGCGGCCAGGTCGACGAGCTCTTCGCGATCTGCCGCGAGGTCGAAGAGCTGGGGCGGATGCGCGACGTAGTGACAGTACTTGTAATGCCCGAACCGCAACATGTAGGCACCGGCGACGGAGCCGATCGCATGGTATTCGGCGATGACCGGGCGCGCCGGCGTCGCGCCGTTCGCGACCGCGAACAACGATGCCCCCGGCAGCTCGCGCTCTGCGATGCGCGGCGGCGAGCCGGTCGCTTCCAGGATGGTGGGAGCGCAATCGATGTGCGAGACGGGCGTGTCGATCACGCGCCCCGCGGGCACGTCCGGACCGGCCATGATGAGCGGCACGCCCGAGCTTTCCTCGTAGAGCGTCGATTTCCCCCACAGGCCACGCGCACCGACATTGTCGCCATGATCGCTCGTGTAAATGACGCGCGTGCTCGCTTCGAGTCCGGCATCGCGCAATGCGCGCAGGACGTTGCCGACGTTCTCGTCCATCATCGACACGAGGCCGCTGTAGCCCGCGATCGCGCGCTTCACGTCCGCCTCGCAGGTGAAGTGCGTGTCGTAGTCGACGGTGTGCGCATACTGATCGAGATAGGGATGATGCGGGCGCGCAGCGGGGTCGTACAGCTTGGGCATCGGCAGGTCCTGTTGCCAGTACCGGTAGAACCAGTGCGGCGGCGCCGTCAGCGGAAAGTGCGGCAGCACGAAGGACACGAACAGCACCCATGGCCGCTCGCGCCATTTGGGCGCCTCCTCGTGCAGCCAGATCTGCGCGCGCGCGGCGATGTCGCGATCGTACGTCGTGTACGGCGATTCGCCGGGTCCGGCACGATGGGCCATCTTGTCGCCGCCCTTGCGCTTCGGGATATCGTCGCGCACGAGTCCCTTCACGTCGCCGATGCCCTCGATGACGTGCATCGGCACGATCTCTTCGGAAAAGCCGTGATCGTCGCCGGGTCGTCCGCGGAAGTGCAACTTCCCGATCGACACGACGCGATGCCCCGCGTCGCGCAGCGCGTGGTGCCAGCTCGGGATCGCCCCTTCATACGCGTCCGCGTTGTCCCAGTAACCGATCTCGTGCACGTAGCGCCCGACCGCGAACGCCGCCCGCGCCGGAACGCAGATCGGACAGGTGGTGTAGGCCGAGGTGAAGCGCGTGCCGCGAGCGGCGAGCGCGTCGAGGTTCGGCGTGTGGATGAACGGATGGCCGGCGGCCGCGAGGAACTTCGGATTGTGCTCGTCGGACATCAGCACGAGCAGATTGTGGGGTGTCATCGGGCGAGGCGCGAAAAGAGCGAGACCGGCGTGCGTGGAAGCGGCGAGTATCGCACGCGTGGCGGCATTGTTGTCCGCTGCGGCGTCCGCTATGCTCGTTTACCCATTTGAGCAGGAGCTGCCATGAACGTCATCCGGCTGGGCTGGTGTCTGCTTGCAGCATGCTGGCTCGGCGCAGTCAGTTCCGGGGCGGCGGGCCAAGGTTATCCCGCGCGGCCGATACGCCTGATCGTCGCCGACTCGCCCGGTGGCGCGCCCGACCAGCTCGCACGCATTCTTGCGCAGAACCTTTCGACGACGCTGGGACAACAGGTGGTCGTCGACAATCGCCCCGGTGCCGGCGGCGTGCTCGGCGCCGAGATTGCGGCGAAGGCGCCCGGCGATGGTTACACGCTGCTCATGACGACGACCGCGATCTACGCGATCCTGCCGAACCTGCGCAAGGACCTGCCGTACGACGCCGTCAAGGATTTCGTTCCGGTCACCCGCATCGCGACCGCCTCGAACGTGCTCGTCGTGAACAGCGCATTGCCGGTCAGGAACGTCGCAGAGCTCGTGCGACTTGCGAAGGAAAAGCCGGGCACGCTCAACTATGGGTCCGCCGGCGTAGGCACGCCTGCGCATCTCGCGGGCGAGATGCTCAACCTGCTGGCGGACATCAAGGTCACGCACGTCGCGTACAAGGGTGCCGCCCCGGCGCTCCAGGATGTCATCGCCGGCAACGTCCAGTACATCATCACCTCGCCCATCGCCGCGGGCGCGCACATGCGCAACGGCCGGGTACGCGCGCTCGCGACGACCGGTGCGGTGCGCAATCCCAGTCTCCCCGAGCTGCCGACCGTCGCAGACACGGTGCCAGGCTACGAGATCACCCAGACGTGGGGCATCGTCGCGCCAACGGGGACACCGAACGACATCGTGCGGCGACTCGCGGAAGGAATCGCCAAGGTGATGAGCCAGCCCAACGTGAAGGAACAGGTGCTCGCCACCGGCGCCGTGCCTGCCGGTGACAGCCCCGCCGAGTTCGAGACCTACATGGCGAACGAGCGACGGCGGCTGGGCGATGTCATCACGCGCAGCGGCATCGTGCTGAGCGAGTGATCGGCTGACGCGCCAGCGCAGTCAATGCGCGGCGGAGCGCCTGGCGACGCTTCACCGGCGGCCGCGCGCTTCGCGTAGGTGCTTCTCGGTAAGCGCGAAGCATTGCTGGCCCAAGCGGTGGCGGCAACTGGTTTGGGAACGGCCGATGCCGCTTGCGCTCGGCCGGCGCAAAGCTGTACACACCGTCAAGGCGATGTGCGGTAATGATCAACCGCCTCGAGCACGCTCTCGGGCTTCACCGATCCGGCGGCAGCAAAGCGTGCCACGACTCGAATCTCGTGCGGCTCAAGGAGGAACAGCCTGAAGTCGGCGAGCTCGAACAGGCCACGCATGTCCGGGAAGCGTCTCTCGTACGCCGCGCGCGCTGAAGCGTGCTGCGCATCGTCTGAGTTAAGCCCTCGCGCGCGAGCCCGCACCGACATGCGAACCAGGGAGTGCACTGAGCCGTCGGCAGGCTCGGGGCGTGACACCATCACACCAACACGTGCATCTGCCGCCATATCCCGAGTATGCGATGCGAGCGCGCTGACCAGCACGATCAGTGCGAACGGCTCATAGGAAAGCGCGAATGGCGTCATCGTCACCGATGGCGCACTCGCATGCAGTGTTCCAAGCGCGGCGATACGCTGCTGCAGCAGGAGCTTAGCAGCTTCTCGTGCCAGCTGCGTTCTGGCGTTGGTCATTGCGTAAGCGAACCCGGGGCCACCCACTTCGATAGGAACGCACGAGCCAAAAGCGGGTTTGCGAAACCGTACCGCGCACCATTCAGCCTCGACACGGCATCCATGGGTCAGTCGGTACGAATGAGCTCCTGGCGTTCACTACTCGCACCTGCGGTCACATGTGGTCACCGCGCAATTGCGTGCAGACCATCGCGGTCCTACGCCGCGCACAGTTCTGCACTGGCCCGATACTGAGGGTCGCGCCGAACCCGGGTGAGTTGTTCGAACGCATAGGCAAGTCGTATCAGTACAGGTTCGCTGAAGGCAGACGCGAAGAATGACAGGCCTATGGGCAAGCCGTACACGAAGCCAGCAGGCACGGTGATATGCGGGTAGCCCGCGACAGCCGCTGGCTGCGACATAATCTGGGTGTCGTGATCCCCGGTAATGAGATCAGTCAGCCACGCGGGTCCCGACGTGATTGTGACGATTGCGTCCAGTCGGTCGCGCGCCAGCGTGGCGTCGATGCCCTCGGCGCCGGCCAGCCGCCGCTTACGCGTTCGCATTCGAGCGTATTCGGCATGGCTGAGAGCGGTTTGCTGCTGAGCACGCAGCAGCAGATCCTGACCGAAATACGGCATTTCGCGTGTCGCGTTGCGCTCGTTGAATTCGATGAGTGCCTGCAGACTGCCCACCGCCCTGCTCGGATTTGTGTCCGCCAAGTAGGCATTCAGCCCGATCTTGAATTCATACTGCAATACAAGATCGAATTCCGGCGCGTCGAGGATATTCGGCGCCACGACCGACACCGGATCAATAATGGAAGCCCCGGATTGCTTCATGCAGGTGATGGCATCATCCAGGATCATTTGGCAGTGACGATCCAAGTTCGGCACCTGCCTTGCGATACCGATGCGCGCGCCTTTCAGGCCCGCTCGATCAAGAAAGCGCGTGTAGTCAGTGAATGCACGCATGTGATTCCGAGCTGTCGCGGCGTCCCGCTCATCCGCGCCGGTCATTGCACCGAGAAGCGCGGCCACATCCGCAACGCAGCGTGCCATCGGTCCAGCGGAATCTTGGCTGCGTGACAGTGGAATGATGCCGGACCGGCTGACGAGTCCCACCGTAGGCTTGAGGCCCACGACTCCGCAGATCGACGCTGGGCTGACGATCGAGCCGTCGGTCTCGGTGCCCACTGCGGCTGAACAAAGGTTGGCCGCCACGGCAACTGCAGAGCCGGAGCTCGAACCACTTGCATTGCGATCAAGCGCATAAGGATTTCGAGTCAATCCGCCTCGGCCACTCCATCCGCTGGTCGAGTGCACGCTGCGAAAATTCGCCCACTCACTCATGTTGCTCTTGCCGAGCAACACGCAGCCTGCAGCGCGCAGCCGTTGCACCACGAATGAATCGCGCGGCGCGATGGAATGTTCCAGCGCTAGAGAACCGGCGGTCGTGTGCATGCGATCGGCCGTGTCGATGTTGTCCTTGATCACGAGCGGGATTCCGTGCAGTAATCCACGAGGTCCGCGGTTCTTGCGCTCGCGGTCCAGCGCATCGGCCACCTCGACGGCATCCGGGTTGAGCTCGATGACGGCGTTGAGGGTGGGTCCCTGCCTGTCGATCGTCTGGATGCGCCGCAGATAATGCTCTGTGATAGCGCGCGATGTAAGCGCGCCCTTTTGCATGGCCTCCTGCACCTCGGCGATCGTGAACTCGGACAGTTCCGACGGAGCAGCATCGCTCGAGCTGCCCATCGAACGTGGCATTGACTCGGCAAAGGCGGTACTGGGGGTGAAGGATGCACCCGCAGCGAGAGCCAGGAACGAGCGGCGCTTCATCGGGCTGTCGAAGGATGGATTTGCAGGGCGTCAGGGCAATTACCGCTCACCCGGTTATTGAGCGCGGCGGCACGACTTAGTTCGTGAAAAACGTGGGCCTTGGTTTG
>Ga0070741_10021260_pt1 | contig 10114 bp, 5 predicted proteins | sample Coa_R1_4_FD_66440 | JGI IMG/M metagenome (GOLD analysis project Ga0070741, IMG submission 66440) | Surface soil microbial communities from Centralia Pennsylvania, which are recovering from an underground coalmine fire - Coalmine... | ecosystem: Environmental > Terrestrial > Soil > Unclassified ...
AGCAGGCAAAGCAGGAGTTCCAGAAGGCAGCAAAGCTGGATCCAAACCTGAGCATCCCGGGTAAATAACGAGGCAATTCAGCCCGTGTTCAATTAGCCCGGATTCGCACCGCAATAAGATCCGCGGTGACCGGAACACCGTGGGCGATCTTCACTCGCAAAAGGGCTTCAAACGGTTTCAAGTCCGCCGCTTTCGAAACCTTAAGCCGGCGCAACAATTCCTTGAGGGAATCCTCGCGACAGACATATTCGACGGCAGCTTGCGTGCCGAATGTGGAGTTGCCCGCAAGGATAAGGATGGAGCGGGAGGGATCGAGCCCGGGCAAGAGACTCACGACGGCATAATCCTCAACGGTCGGCTGATTCGCGGGAGTGGCGAGGTAGGTGCTTTCTTCGCCAGGTTGCGGATGCATATTCCGAACGGCCAGATCGCCTTTACGCGGGCCGGACGCGAGCCGCTGGAAGATAAATTCACGGGTGCCCGGAATATCCATTAGCGTGAGGTTCTCCGACGGAGATCCGACGAATATCAAATCGTTATTCTTGGCATCATCCAAAGAAAACAGGGCGCCGCGCTTCACTCGCGGCTGGCGGTTGAATAGAAAAAACATCCTGTCTAACTGATGAATGGCAAGGACCTCTCCCACCCCGGTGTAGTGATCGAGGATAAAGGAGTGGGAATCGGAAGAGGGATTGAAGTAGCGCATGCCGGTTTCCGGACGTCCCACAAAGTTTCCGTTGCTAAAAATCACCCACGGCTGTTGAGGTCCACTTAGGAAGCGATTCCAGAAAAGCTGATAGGTCGCGGGAACGGTCGTTGCGGCGGTTTGAACGCCAGTCCGTTGTGAAAGGAGAATTGCACTCAGAGTAAAAGAGGACGCGAGCAGGACCGAAAGAACAATGACGATGACTTCCAACCGGCGGTTCGAGGGCGCGGGTTGAGTTTCTAGCGCCAAGGGATCAGGAACCAGGATCGGGGAGGCGAGTTGCGGTGTCGCGGCGCCCGGTCGAAGATGGAACGTGAGTGTGTACGACCCTCGCGGGATTTCAACCACGATGGGATCAGCCAGGCCCTCGTTCGAATAATACTCAGTCAATTTGACCCGAAGACGCCCGGCCTGCACTCGGACGGTGGAGTCGCTCTGCGGGTCGAATCCAGGAGGCCTGCCTAAAACTTCAGTGGCAATTTGATATTCCTTGAGCGCGACGCCGGGATGATCCAGAGAGTGCTCAGCTAAATAACGGAGCAGTCGGCAAAGAGATTCTGAGGAATGGAGGCTATGACTTTTGGTAAGCCTCTCTATTTGTTGGAAGCATTGATGCCGATCAAGGGCGAAACTGTGCGTTACGGCCATGTGAACCTGGAAGTAACAACCCCATGCAAGCTACTGGACTAAATAGACTTCGTTTGAGTAACAGTATCAAACGTAGTGAAACTTAATCCAGTTAATTGTTTTGTATTACGAGTGCACGCTACTGAGCCAAGTCTCCTTTTCTGCATTTCTGGGGCAATTGCGCTGGTACGAGGTTTGAGGAGGAAGTTCATGAAACGGTCTGTGTGGGTCGCCGTGGCGACTTTTGGACTGCTCGGCAGTCTGTGGGTTCCAGTGGCCGTAGGGCAGGCAGTTTACGGAAGTATTCTTGGAACGGTCACGGACGCATCAGGGGCGGCGGTGTCGGGGGCAAAGGTCACCGTCACGAGCCAAACCAAGAATGTCTCTACCACCGAAACGACCAATGAAAGCGGGAACTACTCCGTTACCCACTTAATTCCAGACGTGTACTCGGTTCGCATCGAGGGTCAGGGATTCAAGACGCTGGATTATAAAGACATACAAGTGTCGGCGGACACGGGCGCGCGAGTCGACGGCCGGTTTCAAGTGGGCTCGACAAGCGAGCAGGTGGAAGTGACGGCTGAAGCTCCGCAATTGAAGACGGATCGTGCAGACGTTTCCATTGAGTTCAACCAGCGCGCGGTTGAAGACGCACCGATTTTGAACCGCAACTTCACCTCATTTGAGTTGCTTTCACCCGGCACGCAAAAGCTAGTGGGCTGGAGCCACGCGGCGACAGAAAATCCGCAAGGCGGGCAGCAGATTTTCGTGAACGGTCAGCACTTCAGTGGTACGGCATTCGAACTTGACGGAACCGACAATCAGGACCCGATTCTCGGAATCATCGTGGTCAACCCAAACCTGGATGCGATTCAGGAGACCAAGATCACGTTGGGGAACTTCGACGCAGAGTTTGGAAAGGCTGTGGCCGGGGTCGTGACGGTGCAGACCAAATCTGGCAGCAACGATATCCACGGCAGCGGTTTCTGGTTCCGGCGCACCGATGCGACTGCAGCCCGCGATCCATTTACGCAGTTCAATCCCGACCCGGTCACAGGGCGGCTGATTCCATCGTCGCGCTGGCAGCAGTTCGGCGCCACGATCGGGGGGCCGATCATCAAGAATAAGTTGTTCTTCTTCGGTGATTATCAGACCACCCGCCAGAAGAACGGCATCAGCAACCAGGAAACCATCCCGACCTCCCTCGCCAAGAGCACTTGCGTTATCGGAGGGACTTACTGCGATTTGAGCGACTACGCTTCGATCATTGCCGCCAACGGCTCGCCGTACATCTATGATCCAGCTACAGGAGCAGCGGATGGTAGCGGACGATCTGTGTTTTGCGGGCCGCTCGGTGTCGTGCCCGCTGCAGGCTGCGCGGGAACGACCGGTGGGACATCGAATCAGTATCTGATTCCAGTGACGTACCTGTCGCCAGCAGCGATGAAGATGTTGGCGGCGTTTCCTACACCAACCAACAACGGGACCTGTGCGGCGTCAGGTACAACCGGTTGTCTGAATAACTTCGTGGGAGCCGGAGCTGGTCCGTACAACCAGAACAGCTTCGATACGCGCATTGATTTTGCAGCCAGTCAGACGATCAGCGTTTTCGGTCGGTTCAGCTTGAACTACTTCTCTTTGTCTGGAGCGCCGAGCCTGGGCGCTGTAGGCGGCGTTGGCTTCGGTCCTGGAGGGCTGGCCGGAAGTTCTAATGTTCACAACTACAGCCTATCAACTGGCGTCACCAAGACATTCAGTTCCTCGTTGCTGGGTGACTTTCGCTTCGGTTATTTCAAGTACAACCCGCTTACGAACAAGCCGGATGCAGGCAAGGCAGCAATGACGGCATTTGGCATTCCCAATGCGAACTTTGGGGATAACTTCACGTCCGGACTGGGCGAATTCGACATGCAAAACTCGAGCGGCAACAACACGAGTACCAACCTGTCGAATTTCGGTGATGGTCTTGGCGTCGCTCGCTGCAACTGCCCGCTGATCGAAAGCGAACAGCAGTTTCAGTGGGTCGGCAACATGACGAAGATGAAGGGGAACCACCAATTTAAATTTGGCGCAGATATCCGCTATGCGATGAACCTGCGGGTACCGAGTGATTCCAATCGCACCGGCGTGTACGCGTTCAGCAGCGGAGTCACGGGCGACGCGGGCGAAGGTGGTCTGGATCTCGCGACCTTCCTGCTTGGTGATGTAAGCAACCTTAGCCGCTACGTAAGCACCAGTACGAACGCGGCGGAGCGCCAGCATCGAATGTTTTACTACGGGCAGGACACTTGGCGCGCAACCCAAAAGTTGACCGTGAATTACGGGCTGCGGTGGGAAGTGTATTTCCCGGAATACGTCAACGGCGCGCTTAAAGGCGGATTCTCGAACATCGTTCAAGGCTACGATCGGGTGGCCGGTGTGGGAGGAATCGGGCTCAACGGCAACATCGATAACAAGTGGAGCTACTTCGCTCCGCGTCTTGGAGCGGCCTATCAATTGAACCAGAAAACCGTGGTCCGGATGGGCTACGGCCGCAGCTATGACATGGGCGTGTTCGGCTCGAACTTTGGACACGCGGTCACGCAGAACCTGCCCGTGCTGGCCAGCCAACTAGTGCAGCCAGCTGAGACGAATCGATTTGCGGCGTTCTCACTGGACGCTGGGCCTCCGATCTTCAATTTCCCCGCGATTCCGGCGAATGGATTGTTGCCCGTCGCGGGCCCGCAGTGTTTCCAGGCCTCATACACGGATGCGGCGGGAACCCTGCATGTGCCGCAGTGCACGCAGCCGCATATTCGTCCAACCTACCAGCGGCTCCCAACGCTGGATTCCTGGAACGCCACTGTGCAGCGGCAACTCGATCCCAACACGTACATCGAGGTTGCCTACATCGGTAATAAAGGTACAAATGGTTTTGCTGGTGACGGAAACACTTACAACGTGAACCAGCCTTCAATGAACGGCTACTGCGCTGACGCGGCATGCACGACGGCTACGACCCAGGCATACCGCAGACCCCTGTACAACGATTTCACGTACACCGGTTACGCAGATCCGTCTAACAATCCGACAAACTTCCCCGGTGCGCCTAGACAGGCGCCTGGAGTTTTGCAGTGCTGTTCGACAGACCAAGGCAACTATCTTGGAAACAATGCAAGCAGCATCTATAACGCGCTGCAGATCAAAGTCGATCATCGCTTCTCGCACGGCCTGCAGTTCCTTTCGCATTACACGTTTGCTCACGCGAACAAATACGACAGCAACTACTATGCCGACGATCCAGCGGTTGCCTATGGGCCTGACGACCAAGTTAGAAATCACGTGTGGGTGACCAGCGGAGTTTATGCATTGCCGTTCGGCAAGGGGCAGAGTTTTGCTGGGAACGCTGGACGCGCCGAGGACCTGATTATCGGCGGCTGGCAGATCAGCGGAACGACGAACTGGAGCAGCGGCTTGCCGTGGACGCCGAGCTTCAGCGAGTGCGGCAACGAGGAAGACGTGGGTGTTTGTCGACCCAATCGCGGTTCCGGTTCCTTTCACATGGGGGCGGGTTCATTGCAGCACCCGGCCAGCGGATCACCTTACGTTCAGTATTTCACTCCACTGCCCAGTATCGTGGGTGTCACCAGCGGTCCGTTCACGGATCCAGGGAATGGCCATCTCGGAAATTATGGAGTGAATAGCTTGCGCGGTCCGAGAGCATTCTTTGCGGACGCGGCGTTGATGAAGAACTTCGCGATTACCGAACGGGTGAAAGCGCAGTTCCGCATGGATGCCTTCAACGTATTTAACCATCCTGTGCTGGGATTCAACTCGAACCAGAGCGGTTCCGGTCAGTCGATTGACGGCACCGGTAATGGCCGCATCACAGACATCGAAGCCGATTCTTCTCCGGGTTCTACCACCGGTATGCGTCAGCTCGAGTTTGCGTTGAAGTTCATGTTCTAAGCGGTCCGGAGTATTCACAGAGGGATTCCTTCGGGAGTCCCTTTTTTCATCTCGCAGTTTCGTAAACGTTTTCGCATTCTCTGGCATCAAGGGTTCATGAAGAAACGAGTAGTAGGGCTTGGCGAGGTGTTGTGGGACTTGCTGCCGCTGGGTGCGTGCCTGGGCGGAGCGCCCGCCAATTTCGCGTACATCACGACGCTGATGGGGGACCAGGGCATTGTTGCCAGCTGCGTTGGAGAGGATTCCCGCGGAATTGAAGCTCTTCGGCGGATGGAGGAACTCGGTCTCGATATTGATCATGTTCAGACGGATCGGCAACACGCCACCGGCGTTGTCAATGTGAAGCTTGATGGAAATGGAATGGCACAGTACGAGATCGCCGATCCCGTTGCCTGGGACTTTCTCCATTGGACGTCAGATTGGAAAGGGCTGGCGGAAAACGTGGATGCAGTCTGCTTTGGTTCCCTGGCTCAACGATCTGAGATGAGCCGTGAGACCATCCGGCGCTTTGTCGCAGCCACTCGGCCGCACACGGTCCGGATCTTCGACGTCAACCTAAGGCAGTCGTACTACTCGAAGGAAGTACTCGCCGACTCGATGCAGTTGGCCAATGTCGTTAAGTTGAACGATGAGGAACTGCCGAAGATCATGGACCTGATTAAACTGCCATGCAAAGATGAGAAGACATCAGCGCGGGATCTGATTCGGGAGTTTGAGTTGGATGTGGTCTGCGTTACTCGCGGTGGACGCGGAAGTCTCCTGGTGCGTGGAGATGACCTGAGCGAGCATCCAGGATTCAAAGTGCGGGTTTCCGATACGGTGGGATCAGGGGACGCATTCACGGCAGGACTGGTGCACGAATATTTGCATGGTGCGTCGCTCGATTTGATGAACGAAGTGGCGAATCTCGTGGGGGCTTGGGTAGCCAGCGAGGTGGGTGCAATGCCCACTCCAAAACATGGAGCGCTGGAGCATTCGCTGGCGGAGATTAGATAAAAACAGCAGTAGGAAGTTCAGTCTGGTCTATCCTGTTTGGTAAAGCGGCCTCCTGCTGCCGTCGTTCTGCATTCCTCCACACGGGTTTTTTACCGCCAAGATTGCGGAGGAGCAGCTTTCGTCGGTTAGACTGTCGAAACTATTGCGAAATCATGCGAAATATTGCTTTTGCTTTCGTTATACTATGAGGCCTGCGAGAGGGGACACCATGAGCCGCATCAAGTCCGAGAAGCGAACCCGACAACTGTCTTACTTCATTCCGACGGTCATCTTCATTGCCTTAGTGAGTGGCATGCTGGGCTGCAAGAAGAAGGCGGAAGCTCCGAAAGCAGCGCCGTCGAAACCGTCTGACATCAAAGTGGACGTGCGGGATGGCGGCCCGATCGTGGTCACAACGAGCGGGGCCGAATTCCAAATTCTGCCATCAGGCTTTATTCAGGCGACACTGTTGAAGAATGGCCAGCGGATGACGCTGGACGAACCGGGGCCAACATCGACCGGCGGAAGCGACTCGATTGTGCATGAAGGCAAGGAACTGGATTTCATTCCGGATTTCAGCCAGGCAAAGGTGGGTGAAGCTACGGGAAAACTGGGGAGAGGGAAACGGATTGAGCTTCCCGCGAAACCTCTTGCCGCGTCGGGGATTCCGATTGAGCGGACATTAGTTCTGGAGGCGTACGACGACTTTCCCGACATCGCGCTGGTGAGTTCTAGCTATAAGAATGATGGAAACGCCGACTTTCAGGTCGACAAGGTGTTGATGCAGGAGCATCGATTCAGCGCGAAGCAAGCTGATGCTAGTGCGCAGCCATACGATATGTGGTCGTTCCAGGGATCGAGCTACGATTGGGGCGAGGATGATGTTTTCAAGTTGAAGCGCACTTCGTCGCAGCAGAATGTCATGGGTGAGGAAATCAAAGGCGGCTACGGTGGCGGCATACCGGTCGTGGCGTTCTGGACAGCTTCGGTTGGCGAGGCAATCGGGCATGTTGAGACTGTGCCTTGGACGGTGTCTATTCCGGTGAAAGTAGCCAAGGACGGACTGGTCGATGCGCAACTGGAGGCTGGCGCGAATTCTGCACTAAAGCCGGGAGAAACTTATTCGACGCCGCGCACTTTTGTAGCGGTATACAGCGGCGACTTTTATGAGCCACTCCGGATCTGGTCGAGCGTGTTGCAAAAAGAAGGATGGGAAATTAGGAAGCCCTCGAACGAGGCCTACAACGTGAGTTGGTGTGGTTGGGGATACGAGTTCAATGTCACGCCAAAGCAGATGCTGGGTACTATTCCGAAACTGAAAGAATTGGGTATCAAGTGGGCAACGCTGGATGACCGTTGGTTCGATACGTATGGAGATTGGGATCCGCGTAGTGATACGTTTCCCGGTGACTCGATGAAGCAGATGGTCGACGACTTCCACAAGCAGGGTATCTACGCTCAGTTATGGTGGTTGCCGCTTGGAGTGGAAGACGGCCAAGGGAAGTATGAGTCGCATAAATACGGGATGGCAAAGGTGGTGCAGGAACATCCCGACTGGCTCATTCTGGATAAGAACGGCAAGCATGCCAGAATGACGCGGGACCTGGGTACGTTGTGTCCAGCAGTCCCAGGAGTGCAGGCGTACTACAAGCAACTCACGGAAAAGTTCATCCGCGATTGGGGCTTTGATGGATCGAAGCTCGACAACATCTATAGCGTGCCCGCTTGTTACAATCCCGCGCATCATCACAAGTCTCCGCAGGACTCGGTGAACGCGATGGCCGACGTCTACAAAGTTATTTACGAGACGACGCGCGCGTTGAAGCCCGAAAGCGTGACGCAATCATGTCCATGCGGCACTCCACCTTCGCTGGCATGGCTGCCGTACATGGACCAGGCGGTGACGGCCGATCCTGTGGGTGCCGTACAAGTACGGCGGCGGATCAAGATGTACAAGGCCCTGCTCGGGCCGCAATCGGCCGTCTACGGAGACCACGTCGAACTATCGGAGATGACGCCGCTGGGTCATGGCAACTGGAGTGAGCACGGAGCGGATTTCGCGTCGACAGTAGGGACGGGTGGAGTTCCGGGAACGAAATTTGTCTGGCCGGATCCAGGTCCGAAGTTCAAGCCAGTGAATTTGACTGCTGAAAAGGAAGAACATTGGAAGAAGTGGCTTGGCCTTTACAACGAAAAGATGCTTTCGAAGGGCGAGTTTCTGGATCTCTATACCTATGGCTATGACTTTCCCGAAGCGTACGCAATCGAGAAAGACGGCAAGATGTATTACGCATTCTTTGTGGACGGGAACAAGCCGTTCAACGGAGAGGTAGAACTGCGCGGACTAAAGCCCGGGACCTACGACGTGGTCGACTATGTTGATGGAAAAGATCTCGGAACGGTGCAGGCCGAACAGGGAAAGGCTCCGCGGCTCAGAACTGAGTTCAACAAGCATCTCTTGGTGGAAGTGACCAGCAAGTGAACTTATCGTTGGCGTAGGAAGGCGTCGCGGTGAGTTGCATCACGGAATGCTTCGGTTCCTCCGGGGCGAGTTGTCGAGAGGGCACCGGCACGATTACCGCTTTCAAGGCAGGTGTCAATGTCTGAGCCACGAACGTATTCGTGAAGAAATCCTGCATCAAAGCTGTCTCCGGCACCGACAGTATCCACTGGAACGACGGTGACGGGCTTGCTGAAGAATCGACTGCCGCCGCGAACAGCCAAAGATCCTTTGGGCCCCGTCTTTACAACTAACAGCGGGACCACTTTCGAGAGCTTTTCGATCGCGGCGTCGAGATCTTCGGTATGGGCCGCTTTGCACGCCTCGCGCTTATTAGGAAGGAAAACGTCGATCAGACCGAATAATTCGTTGAGACCCTCCCATCGATCCTCCGGATCGTCGTTGGTGTCGAGCGAGATCGTCAGTCCTTTCGATTTTAAAAAGCGGAACAGCTCCGGAATGCGCGGGCGCAGCGCACGCTGCATGAAATAAGAAGAAAGATGAAAGTGCCGGGCATCCGCCAGGTAATCCAGGTCGAGATCCTCCCAACTTAGTTCCGAAATCGTTCCCATATACGTAAGGATGTTGCGCCATTCCTGGTGGTGAAGGATCACCGTAAGACCGGTGGTTGCCTTGCTGCTCACCCGGAGCACTTTGGAGACCTCGACCCCGCCCTGCTGAAGGCGTTCGAGTGACATCTTCCCTAGTTCATCTTCACCGATCCGCGATTGGAAGCCCACACGGCTACCTAGCGCCGCGAGGTTATGCGCGACGATGGCGGACGAGCTACCGAGCGTAAGCATCATGCGGTCCGCAACGAGTTCGCGCTCGGGAGCGAGTTGCTCCGGAAGACCGTAAAGGATGAGGTCGAGATTCAGTTCTCCAGCGACGGTGATATCGAAACGTGGCATACGAAATTGGATGATTGTGGATTGCACTGTCGGGCCGGATCTGGACCGCTTACGAACTGGATACCCGCTATAGCGGTCAGACCAGGGTGACTTCGATACCCGCTTGCTTGAGCGCCCGCAAGTCGGACTTCGGGGCGCCTCGGTCGGTGATCACTTCTTGTAAAGCAGAAGTTGGCGAAATCAGCGAGAGACTGCGACGGCCGAACTTGCTGGAATCGCAGACAGCCACTGTTTTCTTCGCGATCTCCACCATCACGCGATTGACTTTGGCTTCGAGCAGGTTTGGCGTGCTCAGTCCGTAATGCACATCGAAGCCGTCGACGCCCAGAAACAGAACATCGGCACTCAAGCGCCGCAACGTTTCTTCCGCGATCGGGCCGACCAGCGAAAACGAGTTCTTACGTAAAGTGCCGCCGGTCAGAATAACTTCGACGGAAGCTCCAGTGA
>Ga0070741_10021261_pt1 | contig 10114 bp, 7 predicted proteins | sample Coa_R1_4_FD_66440 | JGI IMG/M metagenome (GOLD analysis project Ga0070741, IMG submission 66440) | Surface soil microbial communities from Centralia Pennsylvania, which are recovering from an underground coalmine fire - Coalmine... | ecosystem: Environmental > Terrestrial > Soil > Unclassified ...
GAGGATTTTATGGCTTTAGTAACTGGAACTCCTTTAGGGACAGTGGTATCCCAAGAGGAACTTTATATAGAAGGCGCGCCATATATTTATATTCAGGATTATCGCGCCAACCCCTTATTTAATCCTGATGCAGATAGTTATTATTACGGGATGAGCGGAACGGCATCATATCCTGTTTCCCTGATTGGATGTATTCAAGACGTTTCTCTGACGCAAGGGTTGACGATGAATGATGTCCGATGCGATACGGTTGGAGTGAAGGATACCATCCAGAAACGCAATTATATAGAATTCAACCTGACAATTCTTTCTCAATTCCCACTATCTGTTTTTCAAAAATTGGCGAATCTCTCCCCTGCTACCGTCGGTTCTCATATGGAAAAAGTGGGAATTGGAGCAATAGACAACAACCTTCATTGGATGGTCTATGCTCCCAAAGTTTACGACGAAGTCAATGGGCATTGGTTGTTGTTCCACCTTCATAAAACGAAATTTGTTGATGCGTGGACTCTAAACATGAAATTTGGAGAATCTTGGTCATTGACTGGCGTCAAAATTCGGGCTTACGCAGATGACACGAAGCCGAGCGGCCAACGCTTCGGGACGATCATTAGAGTGGATGCTGGAGCAATCTAGTCGTCTATCTCCTTTGAAGTTCCGGGCATGGATTGAGTTAGAAGAAAAAAAGGAAAAAATAATTAAAGCAGTGGATAATGGGACGCCAGATTTCCCCGAAAATTTGGTTTCCTACATTTCCACTGCTTTGAATTTAAATCGGGAAAAGGTTGACAAACTATCTTGGGATGAAGTGATTGAAATTTTTCTTCTTATTCTCCAAAATAATCATCCTCATATTCACCTTCCCATTATAGTAGAATTTCATAAAGAAAAGACAAAGGAAAATGAATGGGATTATGATGGGAGATTGTGGCATCTATATTCTCATTTATTGGCAAAGACTTACGGCTGGAGTTTGGAATATATTGCCAATCTAAATGTGGAAGAAGCATTAGCCAAAATCCAGGAGATTCTCACGGATGAGCAGTTGGAAAGGGAGTTTTTATGGTCAATGTCGGAGGTTGCGTATTCTTATGATACATCCTCCAAGACATCCAAGTTCAATCCCCTTCCACGCCCCTTCTGGATGAGACCTAAAGTTCAATCTCCAAAGAAAACGAGAATATTAAAAAGTCTTATGCCCGTTGGAGCGGTGATATACGAAGGAATAGATGAAAATATCAAACCTAAAGAAATTGAACATTCATGAAATCTGGAGATTGTATCAATTAATTTCTCCGCAATTCAAATACAATGAAAAATACTCTCTTATAGAGTTTTCGGAAAGATTAATGAAAGATATGAATAATCAGCGATTTATAGAATGCTTGAATTTAATGTATTATGAAATTTCCGACAATTCCCCCGCTCATTTAGCGACATTATTTGTCTGGGGAATGAAAGAAACCAATTTTCTGTCTTTTATGATGTTTATTGAACGGATGAAAAATGCCTAATCTTACTTCTGTCGGTGGTCTCACCCCTGTGGGGTACGAAATCGTCCTACAAGCAATAGATGCCATAAAAAATTTACAAGAACTAACTGCAAGCGTGACCGACTTCGACACAAAGGTAGCCATGACTGCTAATACAGTGGAAAAAGCGGCTGAAAAGTGGGGAATGTCGTGGCAGTCTGCACTTGCAATTCTAAAACAAGTTGATAAAGAAACGGCGGGAATGAATTTGTCCGTTTTAGAAAAAAAGTTGGGCGGGAATGAAGGAAGACCTTTATTCTTACATGATATATCAGATGCTTTAAATGATTTGCAATCCAAAATGAAAGCGGGGGTTTTTACCGCAGAAGAAATGGAAGTTATTCAAGAAAAGATTGCGTCTGGAAGCAGTTTGTTTGGGAAGTTGGGAACTCAGGCTTATGGAGATGTTGCCAGAAAACTAAAAGAGGCGGAGCAAAATGCCAATGGATTTTCAAGAGGAATAAATGTTATTAATATCGCAATGGGGACTTTAGTGGCACAGGGGATTTTTCTAATAACCAATGCGCTTTCAAACGCTTTCAGAGAAGCAATCCAACAAGCCAGAGATTATGAACTTGCTTTATATAACATCTCAAACGCCGAAAGAGTGATGTCTATGGAGGGGATAGACATCACTCCAAAAGATTTCGGAGAAACCATCAAAAAAATAAAAAATAACTTTCCCATATTTAGCGAGCAGGAAATCGCCACTGGAGTTGCAAATATCGGATTATTTTCAAAAGAACTGGGATTGACCAAAGATCAAGTAGACCATTTGGCTCAATCCATAGCAATTTTGGCAGTTGAAAATCACAAAACTTTTGGAGAAACAGAATCGCAGGTACTAACTGCTTTGTTATCTGGAACGACAAAAGGACTTAGAGATTTGTATCTTGAAGTTGACGACGATGCTGTCAAGCAACGAGCGTTGGCAATGGGAATTAAAACTACAAACGGTGAACTGGACGCTCACACTAAGAAGATGATAGAACTCCAACTTATCTTTGAAAATACAGACAAGTTAATTCCGCTTATGGGAGAGTATCTTGAATCTAATACGGCAAAATTAGCCACGTTAAAATCGTCGTGGGAAGATTTTTCAAAAAGGCTGGGATTAATATTTACTCCCTTATTGGCCGCGATGGGAGATTTTGTTAGCAAATCTCTTCAAGGGTGGATTAAACTAATTGACCATTTATCTGAACCGATCTCTTCTTTTGTTGCGAGTGTAATTACTGATCTTGAAATGGTAGGGAAGGCAATTGAGCAATTAGCCCAAAATAAAAAAATAGATATAAAAGGACTTATTGAATTTAGGGTTCAAGAGTATACTAAGAATCTCGCCAATGTTAAAAAGGGCTTTGACGACATCGGTTCGTCTTTGGAGGACAACAAGACTGCAATTCCCACAGTTAAAAAAGAACTTATAGATTTAAGCAATGTAGATTTAGATTCGCTTGTAGATAGCGTAAAATCGTTTGCAGATAGAATGGACGAACTTAATAGGAAGTTTCAACAAAATAACCTTAGGGATTTGCAGGATTTCGATAAAAAACTTACAAGAACGCAGGAAGATTATCAGTTAGACGTTCAACGAACCATTGAAGATTTCAATAATCGCAGACATCAACTGGAACAGCAATATAGAGATAATGAGAAAAATGCGGAAGCCAGATTCCAAGAACAACTCAGGGAACTTCGTGAAAAATACCTGTTCGATTTGGAAGACGCTTTACGGCAAAGAGACGCGCGTCAGGTTATCCGTCTTATGGAGCAATATAAGATGGATAAGGATAATCTAACCGCCAGATTCAATTTAGAGCAAAATGAACGGAAGAAACAATACCGACAGGAACTTGCAGATTTAAAGAGACAGGAAGCGCAAAAACTTGCGGAAATGGCTCAGGCGGAAAAGATAAAAGAACAACGCATGATAGAAGATTTCAATACAGAGAGAGCAAGAAAATTGGAGGATTACCTTCAACAAAAAAGCGATTTGGAAAAATCATGGGACGAGAAACTTCAACTTGAGGCTCAAAAACTGGCGGAGCAGTTTAATTTGAATGAATCTCAAACCAAAGCAATATATGAATTACTCAGAAAATATTATGGCCCAGGAGGGTTTATCAACGGTCTATATGATTATTCCTATCAATCTCTGGTCGGACGTTCCCAAAATCTTTTGTCCGCACTTCAGACGCTTATCGCTCAATTTATCTCTCTGTCAAATTCGACTAATACGTTATTAAGCGGAGGAGGGTCGCCACCTCCCAAATATAAGGCCAAAGGGGGAATTGACATTGTAAATTCCCCAACCACTACTTCTTATGGGGCGGTTTATGGAGAGGCGGGGGCAGAGGCGCATATTTTTCTTCCGTTAGGAAAATTCATTCCATCCATTCAAAACCTTGCGTCCAGCCTTCCATCTTTGGATGGAGAAAAAATGAGCATTGAACTCCTTCTTTCTCCCGATTTGGAGGCTCGAATTATTGGAAATACTATGGGAAGAACTGCGGACGTAATCATGCGAACTATCAGGAGCAAATAATGAGTCAGGGAACAAGTGGAACGTATGCCTTCAATGGAGTTGATTTTCTTCTTCAACCTTCTTCTGGAAGATGGATTCAAAGGGCGGAGTTGGGGATTGATGGGTTAGGGCATCCCATATATCCTGCGGTTCGTGAATTTGAAATCAGTTGGGATTTGATTTCTGCAAATGATTTATATCAAATAAACAACATTTTTAATCAGGTTAGCAATACAGGAACTATTGTGGTTGACCTCCCTAAATATGGGGATACTCAATACAACTTCTTTTCCTATTCTGGATGTACTCTCTCTGAACCTCAGTATGACACCTATTTTATGGGACACGTTCAAAATGTAAGACTTTTGGTTATGAACATTAGGACTGCTTAAATGAAGTTAACTCTTTCGGAACAGGAATTAGTACGAACTAAACCCCAACAGACCAGACTTTACTTGTCAATCTTTCAGCCCAAGATTGTCATGCAATGTCAAATTAATAATCCATCTGCGGCTAGAAATGACCGAATTATTCCTTATGACACCGTGTCATTGGGTTCTTACCTTTCTGTCGAATCTGGAATGACCCTTCTAGTTGGAACAACCCCTGGGGCAAGAGATGTTGGAAGAGTCCGCATCCGTTCCGCTGATTCTTCCCAATTTATTGTATCTGAAAATTCAAATATAAATTGGCAAGACCGTCTTTATTTGACCGTTTTACGTTATTGGGAATTGTGGCCTGTATATCCTAAAATTATCAATGACTCTAATAATATAGAGAATGTGATTTTTTATAAAGATTATGATATTCCTTATTCAAACCAGAATTCTATTTTAGGGACATTTGCATGTGCGGGACCTCATCGAGCCGCCTTTACGGGAGACAAACTCTGGTATTCATCGACGGGGACATATAATTTATTGGGAGATTCTCTGTCATTTGATTGGTCATTCGAGGGAGGGATGCCCACAGGGTCAACCCTTCCCGACCCTGGATATATTACATATAATTCTCCTGGACATTATGTTACCAGACTTATTGTCTCTGGTTCAAGCGGAGGAATTGATACAACCTATCGTTATGTCTCCATCTATGATAAACCAAATTCGGGGAACAATCCTCCCATTCTTAAATGGACTATGGGAACTTTAACAGGGTCTAGGTCAGAAGGCGGATACCGCCTTCCATTAAAAATTTTCGAGCCTGTTCAAGTAGATGATAATTCAGTTGTAGTTCTTTTCTCTGAAAATTGGTATGGAGAAACAAAGAAGTCTCTTGGAGGGAATTATCCAAACTCATCAGAAATATTCTTTGTAGGATTTGTAGAAAAAGATTCCATTCATTATGATTATAAGCAGAGTTCTGTTGAATTTGATGTTCTTAGTCTGACAGGTTTGATGAAGGAAACGGATGCTTTTTCTGTCTCGGTCAAGAGCGTTCCTACCCCAACAGTTTGGTATGAATTGATGGATTTGAATTCAAAAAGGGCGATTTATCATTACCTAAAATGGCACACTACCGTTCTTTCTATTGCTGATTTCGGTTTTATTGGAGATGATTATCCAATTCAATATTTTGATGCTGATAGATCGTCCATCTTTGATGCCATAGATAACTTCCTGCGAAATACGTTGATTGGCTCAGTGGTCTCAGACCGTCAGGGAAAGATATGGGCGGAGGTTAATGCCGAGGCTTACGCAAATCCAACAGGGTCTTTTCCATCCGTTATGTCAATAACAAAACGCGACTGGAGAGGGGAGCCGTCAATTGATGAAAGACTTAGTAATGAAATCTCTTATTTGGAGTTCGGAGGAATTGCTTATAGTGGAGTGGTAACTGGAACATTTACTCCGCTTATGGCTAATGCTCCTGGAGATGCCCCATCTTTTAGAGGCAAACCAGAGAATTTAGAGGGACTGGCTTTACTGGATCAAAATCAATTGAACCAATTGGTAGGAAACGTTTTTGCTAACAAAAATACAAGATACAAATCAATTAGTTTGGATATGTCTGAAAATCTTGGAAATATTGATTTATCTCCTCAGGAGGCTTACAACATACAAGTAGCCGCCAATGATACGGTTAGAAACGTTCCTATTGATATTTTGGGGATTCCATCGGAAATTTCATGGGAATATGACGCAACACATGGGCTTATAGTCCCCAATATTACATTCGATAACCTGGTATCTGGATTGCCGGGTCAAACCATAGTCATTCCTCCAGTTCCATCGGACAACGGCTTCAAAGTTCCTGGAATACAACTTCCATCACTTCCTCAATTAACCATTCCATCCATTCTTCCGTCTCTTGTATCTGCATCTTTTCCAGAGATAAAAAGAAGAAATTCGTCTTTATATTTATTTCATAATACTCCAAGTACGTTCTTTATTAGATTCGCTAATATAACATCCCTTCTCCACTCCAGTCCAGATGCCAGTTCCACTTTTATTACTAATATTGGAACTAATTTATCCAATGACCCTTCATTCATTAGGGTGCTACGAGATGGAATTTACAGAATAGTTTTTAATTTTAGAATTAGTTTATCGAATCCAGCGAATGAGGCGGACATTCTTATTCAGCATATTCCTTATACCCCCGGCTTTCCCGATGAATCTTCCTATTCCGCTTGGTGGGAAAGGACTTTTGCTCCACATTCTGCTGAACAACATATTATAGCGTCAATCGAAGATGTGGTTAGAATACCGCCCAACGGATATACAACATGGTTAATTACGGTAACAGGAAATGATGCGGCTGGAAGCGTGGATTTCACCACTCTTGATATTCAATTAATCTACCCGTTATGAGCGACAAACTCAAAAAATCCTTCGACGAACTTCATAAGGTAACTGCAAAGGAACCCGAAAAACTGTCGGGAATGTTGGGCATTCCAATCGGCGGGAAAAAACTTGTTGAGGTTCCAGACCGTCCTCCCTATGTCTATGTAAGATTAAGAAATAATCAAAACGAACTCATTCAAGCATTCAATAATAAAGTATCTCCATCCTACGACCTTCCAGTTCTAGTAATAAGAGATGGAAATCGTTATGTAATCTGGTCAGTAGATACAAAACGATATGAAAATAACTGGTCAAGTTTTGCCCCCTATCTTCCTCGTCACGCCGAAACTCATTCCTTCGACCCTGATAACGGAGGCGGAGGAGATGTTGTATTTGTTTATTCCAAGCAAATCATACCCCTTCTTACCGTCCCGTCAGGGAGTGTAGGAGGCCCCAATGTTCTCATACGCCCTTATACTCTGGTTGATTCTGGCGGCGTGTGGAGAGGGATAGGAAATACTGGAACTCCAAATTTGACCGTCTATAATCCCACAGGCTCTAGTGCTGTTTTAATTCTTATTAGTATAGATTCATTAACGGGCAATCCTTTTCTTACAGTCGGAAGTGGAAGTTATTTTCCGAATAGCATTACTGGAACAATGGAAATTGTTCCATATATTCCATCTCCTCCAGACCAAACTAGGTACATTCCTGATTCTGCCATTCGATTGATTACTGGAACGACTACGATTGGATGGGATAATATTTATGATGTTAGACAATTTATTAGAATACTTCCAACAGGAGTTTCATCTGGGGGAACAAATATACAAGGGGCGGGTTCAGGTTATGGGTTGCATCCAAGTATGATTACTGGTACTCTTATATTGCCAGAAAATTGGAGAGCGGTATGGGCAGGTTCGATGTCCATCGAAAATGGAGGCTCTCTTATTCTTTCTAGTGGAACTAGGACAATAACATTATGACAACTTTTTGGGATTTATATAATTCAACTGCTCCTGGAACTCCTTCATCGAATTATGGAAGAGTATATGTGGCTATTGATGGAACTTTACATTTTATTAATGACGCAGGAGTAGACACACAATTGGGCGCAGGCGGGGGAGGTGGGGGAGGAGGATTGGGGTTATACGGACTTAATAATGGAATAGGATTGGGGACTGGAACTTCTCTTGATGTGGTTGGAAATCGTTTGGTCTTGTCTATTTCTGGAACAAGATTTAATTTGACCAATTCTCCAGACCCAGCCGAACTCATTGGAGTTTTCGGACTCGCCAATGGCTCTCCTTTGGGTACGGGCACTTGGATTGATTTTGGAAATAATCTAACTGCCACCATCTCAGGAACAACTCTAAGACTTGACGCTTCCGCAGGAGGAGGTGGGGGAATCAATGTTTTGGCGTTTCAGGAAAAGGGCGCATTCAAAGTTTCAGGGACTGTTGCCAATTTTATCGGCTCTGGAGTCGTCTCATCCAGCGGAACAATCGCAAGAATTGATTTGGATGGAAATTATTTAAGATTAAATACTGCAAATTCCCCTCTACTTGGAGTTCTTTCCATTTCGGGAAGTTACAGAGCAAGAGCCACTTCTGGTCAGGACAATTACTATCTAGTAGATTTTAGTTCTAATACCCGTCCAAATGTGGGTACTATATTATTGGAGGGGGCTGGTACTGTTACAGCCGACGTAAAAAATTATAGGGATGACGGCTATGCCCTTATTGTTACGCATTTTATAAGTGGAACATCATCTTCTGCCCCCCTAAGTATAAATAAGCAAAGCAACCCTCTTTATGGCTCAAATATTTCAGATTTATTCCCTGCAATTGATATTTATGTTACAAATATTCCTCCAACTGTAAAAGACTTTGGAGGAGCGTTAAATTATACAGATGAAAAGCAAACTCGCAGGCTTCAACTTAATCCTGCGGCCACTGGTTCATCGTCAAATTATATTTTCGACACTTCTTATGGGATGCCCACCGGCTCCAAGATACTTGATGTAAGGCATTCTGGTACTTTTGTTTTTGGGGTAGGCAAAAATGGAGAGCCTAATGGATTAGCCTTTTCTCCTTACGCAAACGGAAGAACTCTGGTAGTCAATACTGGAACTGCCGCAGGATATTCACTAAAAGACCGCTCATATACCATCGAATTTATTTTAGGGGACGGAGTAAAGGTTGTTCCTTTGGGGATTACTGGAAGCCCATATATTGAAGTTCCAAGCGATTCAGTAATAGATTCTTGGGCGATTGTGGCAGACGCAACAGGCACATTGATTGCAAATATTCTCCAGAGCAATTATGCGAATTTCCCACCGTCATCACCTTTGGCGGGATTGGGACAGCCCATTCTGAATAATGCAAGAAAAAATACTGAAAATGCAACTGGAACTGCCTTTGTATCTCAGGGAGATTGGCTCGTTCCCAGAGTGGATTCTTCATCTACAATTGAGCAGGCAACTTTAAGTTTGAGATTAAGAAAGGTATAATGGCTACATTTACTGCAAATATTTCGACAGGCGCAGACGATGGACATTCCACTTCTGCACCAGCATTTAGTTCGACGGCAAGCGGCGTTATATTCGGAAATGATGGAAATTCGGCTGACGCGTTTTTCCGTTTTCAGAATGTTACCATTCCACAGGGGGCAAACATTTCCGCCGCAACCATTCAGTTTCAGGCTTTGACCACCAGAAGCACGGCTACCTGCCAAGTAAAAATATTTTGCAATGCCGCCGATAACGCGACTGCACCAACAGATCGCACAAGTCATGTAAACAAAACAAGAACGACTGCTTTTAGCGATTGGAATCCCGTGCCCGTTCAAACGGCTGACTTGAACTATACGACCCCTGATTTTTCATCTGCCGTTCAGGAGGTGATTAATCGGGCAGGATGGGCAAGCGGGAATGCCTTGATGGTTCTGATTGACAATAACGGCTCTTCTACCAACGCCCTTCGACAGGAAAAAGCATTTGAGAGTTCATCATCCCTTTGCGCGTTACTTTCAATAACCTACACACTTCCCTCTCCATCCATTTCATCCAAAAAGCCGAGAGCCTTTATATTGGGAGAATAATTTTAATGAAAATTTAATATTTATTATCTCAAAAATGATATAATTTACTGAAAATGGAGGCACTTTGAATATAGATATTGAATGCCCTTATTGTTTTTCTACTTTAATTCAAAAACGGGGGATGGGAAGAAAAAATACACAAAGATTCAAATGTAATGATTGCAATA
>Ga0070741_10021262_pt1 | contig 10113 bp, 8 predicted proteins | sample Coa_R1_4_FD_66440 | JGI IMG/M metagenome (GOLD analysis project Ga0070741, IMG submission 66440) | Surface soil microbial communities from Centralia Pennsylvania, which are recovering from an underground coalmine fire - Coalmine... | ecosystem: Environmental > Terrestrial > Soil > Unclassified ...
TCGTACGGGATCATGCGCTTCAGCCGCGCCGCCACCACCGAAAGGGTTTCGTCCAGGGCCAGCGAAGTGCCGAGGTCCTGAGTCAGCTCGAACAGGAAGTGTCCCTCTTCGCGGGCCGACGCAATGGTGCTGAGGAAGCTCGGCTCGTTCGCGGACCGCTGCACCGGTTTAGAAACCTCAAAGCCCGCTGCAGGAGCTTCACCACGTTGAATCTTGATCTCGGTGGACAGCCGGGCAGCCGGCATCGGCTGGCTGGTGGCCATCTTCTCCAGCCTGATGTAGTTGCGGTGGAGTACCTCCACCACTTTGGGGTCGAAGCTCTTTCCCCCCATCTTCACGACTTCTTCCATCGCCTGATCCAGCGGCAGCGCGCGCCGGTACTGGCGGTCTGAGGCCAGCGCGTCCAGGCAATCGACCGCCGCCAGGATTCGCGCCCCCATGGGAATCCGTTCGCCCTGCAGCCCGTCCGGATAGCCCGTCCCATCCCACTTCTCGTGGTGTGCCCGGACGATCGGAACCACCGGGTATGGGAATTCGACCCGCTCCAGGATCTCCGCGCCCACGATCGGATGGATTTTCATCTTCTCGAACTCTTCAGGCGTCAGTTTGCCCGGCTTTGAGATGATATGTTCCGGAATCGCCAGCTTGCCAATATCGTGCAGCAACGCCGCGGCGCGTAACGCCTCCAATTCCGCATTCGGAAGAGCGAGTTCCTTTGCCAGCTCGACTGCATAGATCCGAACCCGGCTCAAATGCTCATGCGTGGTGTGATCTTTGGCCTCAATCGCCAGCGCCAGAGCTTCAATCGTCCGAAGATGCAGGGCCGCCATTTCTTCTACGTGCTTCTTTTCATCTTCCAGGTGTCCCAGATACATCCGATACGAGCGGTAAATGATATAGATCACTGGAACCAGCAGCAGAATGCTCTGTGATAGGCCGCTCTTACTCAGAATGCTGAAAACCCAGGCGAGCGACGCGCCCAACAGATAAAACGGAAATGACCAGAAGTACGCCGTCCGCCAGGTGGAAATGATCGATTTCCGCTCGGAGAGCGCGACCACTGCCGCTACGCCCGTCGTATTGAAAGCAAAGTACGTGAGGGAGGCCGCGATCAGGGCGATAGGGCTGCCGCTCGATAACCGCTGGGCGAAATGCCAATGATAAAACGTGTAAGAGGCATACACGGCGATCGCCATGTTCATGATGCTGAACACGGCCTGTACCGGCCGGATCCGGGTTTTCGGCTTCCACACGCATTGGACCATCGCGCCCAGGCAGCCCATGAGCAGCGTCTGGCCCGAACTCATATCGAGAATCCCAATCAGAATGAACAGGAAATTCACCGACATCGTGCCCAGAATTCCCGGCAGATTAACCTTGAGCCCCGACGCCAGGATACAAACCACGAGATAACAACCGAACCGGAAGAAATGCGCCATGTCCCAGTTCGCATCCCAAAGGCACGCCATCCCGGCTAGCGTCACGAAAACCACATACAGCTTCGCTTGCCAGTTCAGTTTCTTGCGCTGCGGAGTTTTTTCGGGAGCCATGTCGCTCATTGGGCCACCGCCTCCAGCCTGTGTGAACTGTCTTGGGTATTGTAGATTTTCAGTTTTCGGATCAAGGTTCGTTGGGAGATTCCCAGCATTCGCGCGGCGCGGTCCTGCCGGCCGCCGGTTTCGGAAAGCGCATCGAAGATGGCTCGCTGCTCCATCTGATCGAGAGTGCGGCCGGCCAGGTTGTTCGAGACTTCGATTTCGCAGAGATCGGACGGCAGATCACTTAAATCAATTTCGTCGCCTTCGGTGAGCAGGGCGGCCTTGACCACTACGTTCCGCAGCTCGCGGACATTGCCCGGCCAGGAATACGCGCGCAGCGCATCCATCGCCGTCGCTGAAAAGCGCAGATGCGGCGCCTCTTTTTCGAGAAAGAACTCGGCGAGCGCCTCGACATCATCCATTCGCGTCCGCAGCGCGGGAACGTCCAGGCGCGCCTGGTCGAGACGGTGATACAGATCGCGCCGGAACGTGCCTTTGTCCACGGCCTCGCGCAGGTCAACGTTGGTGGCCGCCACGATCCGCACATCCGCCGTAACTTTCCGTGTGCCACCCAGCCGGTAATACGGGGTGCCGTCCAATACGCGCAACAGCTTGACTTGCATCTTGAGATCGAGCTCGCCGATCTCATCCAGGAATAAGGTGCCGCCGTGGGCCAGCTCGAAGAAGCCTTGCTTCATCGAATCGGCGCCGCTGAACGCGCCTTTTTCGTGGCCGAACAGTTCACTCTCCAGCAGGTGATCGGGAAGCGCCGCGCAGTTCACATCGATCCACGGCTTGCCGCAGCGCAGCGAATGATGGTGCAGAGCGCGCGCGACGACTTCCTTTCCGCTGCCCGTCTCGCCGATGATCAGAACGGCCGCGTTGCTCTTGGCGATCTTCTCTATCTTCTGCATCAACTGCCGCATGCGCGTGCTCTGAATCACCGCCGTCATGCCTAGAAACGAATGCTGGTTGATTTCGCTGTTCAGCGTTCTGTCGCTTGCCAGGTAACTCTGCATCTCGATTCCTTGGGTTGCCTGCGCCTTGTTTCAGCGCCTCTGCAACTACTGCCAATATGCGGTGGAACGCGATAAGCGGCAAGAATCAGCGATACCAGAGCCGTACTGAATGAACGCGGTACGCGGCAGACGATGGGGAGCAGGACCTCATAGACAGAGGACAGTGATCGAAGGTTATTTGCTCTGCGCCCGGAGCCTTCGTTTTCGCCGGCGCACTCACCCCGCGAAAGGACAACTGCAACCTTCATGCCATCGCGCCGCGGCCCACGGTTGTTTCTTTGGCAACGACTTGCAGCCTGATCGTGGACTTTCCCGGAATCTTTGAACGCGACAGACTGTCATGCACGGGGGCAAACTCTGCCGATCCCTGATCACCAGCGTTAACAGGGGACTAGACGTTATCTTTCGATAGCACCGATCACTTCATCGATCTGCCCCAGAACCCAGTCCACTTCGGTATCGGTGATGGCGTACGGCGGCATGAAATAGAGGATGTTTCCGAGCGGCCTCAGCAGAATCCCGCGCTCGAGAAATGCTGCCGCCAGCCTCGGCGCGATATTGTCGAGGTAGCCGGGTTCGGCGGATTCCAACTCGACGGCGCCCACTCCTCCGATCACCCGCACGTCGCCCACCCACGGATGGCGTCGCAGGGCCCCCATCCCTTCCCGAAGCTGGCGCTCAAGCGCCTGCACGCGCTCGATCACCGCGTTTTGGCGGAAAAGATCCAGGCTGGCCAGGGCGACTGCGCAGGCCAACGGATTCGCGGTGAACGAGTGGCCGTGGAAGAAGGTTTTCCCGCGGTCCTCGCTCAGGAACGCTTCATAGATCGCCTCCGTCGCAACCGTCACACCCATCGGCAGGTATCCGGCCGTGAGAGCTTTTGAGAGGCAGATCACGTCGGGCCGTACCGACGCGTGCTCGCAGGCGAACATCTCTCCCGTCCGCCCGAAACCAGTGAGCACTTCATCGGCCATCAACAGCGTTCGATACCGATCGCACAACTGCCGGGCGCCCGCTAGGAACTCGGACGGCCACGTGATCATCCCGCCTGCGCCTTGCAGCATCGGCTCGACCAGCACGCCCGCAATCGATTCGCCCCCTTCAGCCAGACAACGTTCGAGATCTCCCAGGCAGTCGATCTGGCAGGTCGCCCGGCTGCGTCCCACCGGGCAGCGATAGCAATAAGGCGCGTGCGCCCGCACCACGTTAAACAGCAGGGGCGTGAACACGCGCGTAAAAATGGAATCTTCGCTCACCGACATCGCGCCCACCGTATCGCCATGATACGCATGATGCAGCGTGATGAATTTCGTTCGTTGCGGCTGGCCGCGATTCCGCCAATACTGCCACGCCAACTTGAGCGCTACCTCCACGGCCGTCGAACCGTTATCGGAATAGAACACACGGCTCAACCCGGCGGGCAGAACCTGGAGCAGCCGTTCGGCCAGTTCTACCGCAGGCCGATGCGTGCAGCCGCCAAACACCACGTGTTCGAGCTCGCGAGCCTGCGCCGCTAGCGCCTCGTTCAGCTTGGGGTGCGAGTGCCCGTGAATGTTAACCCACCACGAGGATATCCCATCGAGAATACGCCGCCCGTCCTCCATATAGAGATAGACACCTTGCGCACGCACGACCGGAAGCGGCGGCAGAGCCGTGAGCATCTGCGTATACGGATGCCAGACGCACGCGCGGTCACGGTCGACCAGGCTCATCGCAACAGCTCCGTTAATCGATCCTCCGGATCGAGTTCCGTAGTGGCCCATTCACCCAGCGTCGAACGGTTCAGCGGTTTCAAAACCGGCATCTCCCCAAGCACGGCGATGTTGCCGTAATGCTCGATTGCCGCGCGATTTTCCGGATTCTTCTCCCCCACCAGGATCACCCCCGCGATACACAGGGAGCGCGATCGCAGCGCCTCCATCGTCAGCACGGTATGATTGATCGTCCCGAGCGCGGAACGCGCCACCACAATCACCGGTACACCGAGTGCCCGCATGAGGTCCGTCATGAGCTCTGTCTCGTTGATCGGGACGAGCGCCCCCCCGGCTCCTTCGATAATCCACCGCCGGTTTCCCGCCCGCGAGCCGATGAGGTCGGTCAATTCGTCGAGCCGGATCCTGACGCCGCTCCAGCGTGCCGCCAGGTGCGGAGAAACGGGACGGGGCAGCCGGATGCCTTCCTCAAGCAGCTCGTCCTCCAGGCACTCCGCAAGCCGCCGCACCTCGGCGGTATCGTCATCCTGTTCGATCCCGGTTTGAATCGGTTTCCAGTAGCCCACCGGAGCCGCGCGTCGCAAGCGGTATACCAGCGCGGCCGACGCAACCGTCTTCCCCGCATTGGTATCGGTGCCGGTTACGAAGAAGCCGCGGAGCATGCTTCCTCGAGCGCGCCGGCCAGCGCGGCCGCAAACCGATCGAGAGTGGCCTCGGAAAGCTCCGCGTTCACCGAGAGGCGGAGGCGCGCGGTGCCGCGCGGCACACTGGGCGGCCGAATCGCTCGCGCATCGAAGCCTTGCCGCTGCAAGGCATCGGCGACTCCTACCGCGCGGTCGTTTTCACCGAGAACTACCGGGATAATCTGCGAGACGCCCTCGGGCACCGCCATCCCGGCTTCCATCAAGCGCCGGCGGAGGTACGCCGAGCGCGCCAGCAGCTGATCGCGCCGCCACGGCTCGGTTTCGATTACTGTCAGGCTGGCCTGCAACGCGGCAGTCACGGCCGGCGGCGCTGCGGTGGAGAAAATGAAAGGGCGCGCTCGCTGGATAAGCGAATCGATCACCCAGCCGGGGCCGGAGACGAATGCGCCGCACACACCGAGAGCTTTGCCTCCCGTATCGATCGAGACCAGAGCTTCCGCGCGTGTCACTTCGAGCAGGCCGGAGCCGCGCGGTCCATAGATCCCCACCGCATGCGCCTCGTCTACGATCAGAGCCGCTCCGTGTGCCCGGCAGATCGCGTCATATTCACCCAGCGGCGCCATGTCGCCATCCATGCTGAATAGCGATTCCGTCACGACAAACTTCTGCCCATGCGAGTCTTCTTCGCGCAACAAATGCGCCAGTGCCGTCACATCGTTGTGAGGGAAAATCACCCGGCGTGCGCGTGAGAGCCGCATGCCGTCGATAAGGCTCGCGTGGTTGCGCTCGTCCGAGAAGATGACATCGCCCTCTTCCGCCAATGTCGAGAGAACCGCGAGATTCGCCAGGTAGCCGCTCGAAAAGTAGATCGAACGCTCCGTTTCTTTGAACTCTGCGAACCGGCTCTCCAGTTCCGAGAGGCTGTCACGCTCGCCTCGCAACAGCCGCGAGCCCGTGCTGCCGCATCCCTCGCGCGCGACCGCATCAGCCATCTGCTCGCGGAGCAGCGGATGCCGGGAGAGGCCGAGGTAGTCGTTCGAGGAGAGATCGATTCCCGAGGGCGGCCGCATCCACCGCGTCAGCCCGGCGGCTTCCAACTCCGACAATCGCTCGCGCAGCCGCCGCTCCAGGATCCTAGTGGACACCATGCGTACTTCCTTCAGTCAACCGCACGCCCAGTTTTTCAAACAGACGCGTATCGGAATCCCCCGCCGGATTGGGCGCGGTCAGCAGCTTGTCCCCCAGAAACACGGAATTGGCCCCGGCGAGAAAGCACAGCGCCTGCGCTTCTTCGGACAGCGAAACCCGCCCCGCGCTGAGCCTTACCATCGAACCCGGCATGAGAAGGCGCGCCGCAGCAACAGTGCGCACCAGTTCCAACGGATCGAGCGGCGCCTGCTCAGCCAGTGGCGTGCCTTCCATGGGCATCAACAGGTTGATCGGCACGCTCTCCGGATGCGGCCGCAGATTCGCAAGCTGCTGCAGCAGACCGAAGCGCGCCCCGCGGTCTTCACCCATCCCGATGATGCCGCCGCAGCAAACCGTGATTCCGGCGCGCCTCACTCGGGCCAGTGTATCGAGCCGGTCCTGATACGTTCGCGTGTGGATGATCTGGCCGTAGAACTCCGGCGACGTGTCCAGATTATGGTTGTAGGCGCTCAGCCCCGCTTCGGCGAGCGCATTTGCCTGGGCCTCCGTCAGCATGCCCAGTGTGCAGCAGGCTTCCATTCCAAGCGCGCGCACGCCGCGCACCATCTCCAGCACGCGTTCCAATGCCGCGCCGTTCGGCATGCTCCGCCAGGCTGCACCCATGCAAAATCGCGTCGCTCCGTTCGCCCGCGCTTGCCGGGCCGCGGCGAGAGCCTCCTCGACACTCAGCAACTCGCGCCGTGCGACCTCCGTGTCATAGTGCGCCGATTGCGAGCAATACGCGCAGTCTTCCGGACAGCCGCCGGTCTTGATACTGAGCAGCATGCATCCTTGCACTTCGTTGGCCGGATGATGCTCGCGATGCACGCGCTGGGCCTCGAATACCAGATCGAGCAAAGGTATCGTGTAGATCGCCTCGATTTCCTGAAGAGTCCAGTCGTGCCGGAGGCTTGCCGCTACTGTCGTCGCCATGGTTCCGAAGCCTCATTATAGGCACATTGGCCATGGCAGGCTCCGGCCCTCGACAACTCCATCGCGCGCCGGAGCACCGCTCGTGCGTTCGCGCCAACCGGATCTTCTTCGAGCCGTCTGTATCCGGCGGACCCACTGATTCCACGGCTCGGTCGGGGTGGCGCAGATGGGCCGCGCCACAAGGCGGCGCCTCTCCTCGATGGGTCCGAGCTGCCGCCGTAAGGCTTCCGGCAATGTGGGTTCCGGCTGATCCAGCAAGGCACAGATTACTTGCAGCGGGATGCCGAGAAACTTGAGCGCGCAGCATCCACCCTGCCCCAGGGGCCGGGTCAAGCCGAATTTTTTCGTTGTTCCATCTCTTCCAGGCTCCGCGGCCAGTCCTCCCGCAGGAGCCGGGACAGTCCGCGGTCGGCCAGCAGCTTGCCGCCGGTCTGGCAGGTCACGCAATAATTGGTCTCGTTGGAAGCGTAGCGGATGCGTTGGATCTTCGACCCGCAGCGCGGGCACGGCTGGCCGTAGCGCCCGTGAACCGCCATACGTTCGCGAAATGCCGTTACCTTTTCCGGAAACGAGCCCCTCGCCTGAGTGCGCAGGCGTTCGACCCAATCGACGAGTGTTTCCCGAGTGGCTTTATATAGCCGCTCGATTTCCTCCGGCGTGAGCCGCAAGGTCAGCGCCACCGGCGAAAGCTGCGCGCGGTGTAAAATCTCGTCCGAGTATGCGTTGCCGATGCCGCTGAATAAGCGCGGATCAGTCAGCGCCCGCTTCAGCGTATGATTCTCCGCTCGCAGCGCGGCGGTGAACGCAGCCAGAGTACTTTCGAGAGGTTCGATGCCCCCGGCGTTCACCGCGCGGAGACCCTCCTCGCCGGCGACGACGTGCAGGGACGCCCGATGTTGCGTGCCCGCCTCCGTCAACTGCAAAACTCCGGAATCGAATTCGAATGCCGCCAGCGTATTGCGGGTTGGGCTTTTGGGCGGCCCCGCGCGCCAGTGTAGCCGCCCCGCGATCATCAGATGGAATACCAGCCACAGGTCGTTTTCGAAGCCGATGGCGATCCGTTTACCCACGCGCCGGACCTCGCGCGCTTGCTTTCCGAAAACCGCGTTCAGGGGCGGCGTTATCGAGCGCAGGAGAAATGGGCCGCGGATGAGCGCCCGTTTCAACGAATGGCCGATCACGCGTTCGCGCAGCGCTTCCACGTAAACGACAACGTCAGGAAGCTCCGGCATCGAGGCGGGTTTCTACAGGAACCCGATGGCGCGGCCGCCGACGCCCACGCCGAACCACAGCAACAGCGCCAGAATGGCCGTCAGCTTGGCGAATCCCGGCCGCTTGTCCACATCCACCGCCGTCGTGGCGCGGTGGTAAATGGTCACCTGGAAGACCAGCGCCAGGATCAGGCACGCCATTTTGAACCGGAATGACGGGCTGTCATAGCACTTCAGCGCCTCGGAGGAAAACAGAAGAAAGCCGGTGATCAGCATGACGACAATGCTGGTCCAGGTGTACGGCCGCAGGTCGGTGGCCACTTCGCGCGTGGATTCATGTTTCAGGATCAGGCCAAACAGGCGCATGCTGATAATCACCATCACGCCCAGCAGCACGGTCAGCCCGAGCAGGTGAATCGCTTCGATAACCGGGAACAGGTACTTCGATCCGCGGATCACTTCGCCGATCCAGGTACCGTCGCACCATTTGAAAAATGGAAAAAGGAGCCTCACTCAAAACCTCGTAATCTGAACGCTAAAAATTATATGCCATGTTCCGGCCGGCGACGATGATGCCGATCCAGAGCACGATCGACACCCAGCCCGCGAACCGCGCCTGCAGCGGCGGCGGCGAAGCTTTATCCCACTCGTTCATCTTGCGGTAAATCGTGGCGTGGTATGCGATCGCATTCACGGCCGCCAGGAACAGGAGCGCGATTTTAATCTTGAAAAAAATGCTGTTGTAGGCCTTCACCGCCTGGCACCAGAACAGCAGAACCCCGGTGATGGTCATGATCGTGAACCCGATCAGCGTCCACGGCAAAACGGAATTCGAGATTTTCGAGATCGGCTGGTTCTTCATGAATTTGCCGGTCAGCCGCAAGTCCATCCAGAGCAACGTCCCGACCGAGATTGAAAGCCCAAGCACGTGCGTGCTTTCGACGATAGGAAACATCCAGATTGACTCGCGGAGACTGGTACCAAACGTGGTGTTCTGGAGCCACTGGCATATTTCAAAGATGGACATTATGAGAGACCTTTATTTCTTGCCGACCTTGAGTGCGTTGGGAATACAAGACTATAATACCCGCTCCGAATGTGGGTCAGCCAAACCGGCCCTCTAGGGAAGACCCCGTAAGAGTGCACCGAGGTTACAGGCGTGTGTCGGCGGCCATCACCGAGGCCCGCGTAATCTGCTTGATCGAGGGGGTTCCGCACTCCCGCATCGTCAACTGCAGCTCGCCGTGCAGGATGTCCAGCACTCTCTCGACACCCTCCTGGCCGAACGCACTCAAGGCCCAGACATACGGCCTCCCGATACCGACCGCGCGCGCACCCAACGCGAGGGCCTTGTATACGTCCGTACCGCGCCGGACTCCCCCATCGACCAGAACCGGCATCTGCGGGCCCGCGGCATCCACTACCTCGCCCAGGGCTTCGATCGTGCTGCGGCCGGTCTCGGTCGCGCGCCCCCCATGGTTGGAAACGATGATGCCGTCGACCCCGTGCTCCCGCGCGAGCCGCGCGTCTTCGCGCGTATCCAGGCCTTTGAGCATCACCTTCATCTTGGTCAGCTTCTTGAGGCGGTCCACGAACTCCCAGGTGGCGAAGTTCGGGTTCATACCGCCTTCGATGCCCTTGAACATGGGCAGATCGGCTACGGCCCGGCCGCCCCGCGCGCTCGCATGACAGTCGATGCAATTGCGCGTGTCCAGGCGCCGGAGCCGCTCGGCGGTTTCCAGGTTGCGCCCACCGAGCAGGTCGACGGTCCAGACCAGCACGGGACAGCCGGCTTCCTCTACCCGATGTACCAGCTTTTCCGTCCCTTCCCATTTCACCGGCATGTAGAGCTGGTACCAAAGGGGAGA
>Ga0070741_10021263_pt1 | contig 10113 bp, 9 predicted proteins | sample Coa_R1_4_FD_66440 | JGI IMG/M metagenome (GOLD analysis project Ga0070741, IMG submission 66440) | Surface soil microbial communities from Centralia Pennsylvania, which are recovering from an underground coalmine fire - Coalmine... | ecosystem: Environmental > Terrestrial > Soil > Unclassified ...
TGGTCGGTCTGCTGCTCGGCTCCGCCCAGGGCGTCTATCAGCAGATCGCCGGGATCTACAGCACGCTCGGCTTCGTCGCCACCGACGGCCAGGTCCTGAACCGCGTCCAGGGGTCCTTCGGTCACCCGAATGCGTACGCGGGCTATCTGACCCTGCTGCTGCCGTTGGCGGTAGCCGTCCTGCTCACGAAGCAGCTCCCGACGCGGCTTCGTCTGCTGGCTGGGGCAGCGGCCGCGCTCGCCCTGCCCGCGCTGCAGTTCTCCTACGCTCGCGCCGCGATCGCCAGCCTGGTGGCGGGAGCCCTGCTCTGGCTCGTCCTGGTCCGGCCGAGGACCGCGCTGTGGGTCGGCATCGCGGTCGTCATGGCGGCGCTGCTCCTCACTCCCTCGAGCCTCCGGCAGCGCTTCTCCAACTCCGGAAGCCAGGAGGTCTCCCTGAGGACCGACGTCGCATCCTCGGCTCTGGAGATCTACGACAACCACCCGCTGGTGGGGGTCGGGATCGGGAACTTCCAGCAGGCCTACGACGAGCTCAACTTCAGCCAGGGAACGGTGCAGAGACGGCTCTTCCACAACCAGCAGCTGCTGGTGCCGACGGCGGCGCCGAGCCAGTACGTGAACACGCTCTCGGAGCAGGGCCTGATCGGGATCGTGGCGCTCGGGATCTTCACGCTGCTGGCCCTGACCACGTCGTATCGCGCCAGCAAGTCCCGTGAGGCCTGGATCCGCGCTCTCGGGCTCGGCATCGGCATGAGCGTCGCGTCACTCCTCATCTACAGCTTCCTCGAGACCTCGCTCCAGGAGGACCAGGCGCTCGCTCTCTTCGCGCTGCTCGCGGTCGGCGCGATCGCGAAGGAGCTCAGCCCGGTGCGGGCCGCACGGCCTCGAGGCACATCGCCTCCGCCGCGTTGGCCCAGGGCGGCTCATGGCTCTCCAGTCCCCTGAGCAGCTCGTGCTCGCTCTCGCCGGGCTCGACCCTGGTCACCGACGCGAAGCCGGCCTCGAGCAGCTTGGCTGAGAGGTCCTGCTCGTCGTAGATGAACCGGTGGCCCCAGGCGCGCATATAGGTGTTCAGCATCTGCGCCGCGCGGGGATGCGCCTGACCCGGCAGCGTCTCGTCCAGGAAGCGCAGATAGTCGGCCAGCGGGACCGCCGGATTGGTGTCCTCGTAGATCGTGATCACCTTGCGGAGATCGGGGGTCGTCAGGCGCAGCACGCCGCCCGGCCGCAGCACGCGATGACACTCGGCCAGCACCTGCCGCCCGTCCTCCTCCGAGACATGCTCGAGCATGTGCTCGCTGTAGACGTAGGCCAACGATGCAGCCGGGAGCGGAAAGCGGCGACTGACGTTGAGGAAGATCTCGCCGTGGACCAGGTCCGAGTTGAGCCAGCCCGGCAGCAGATTCGGTCCTGACCCCAGCTGAAGCCTGGGGTCCTCGGTCGAGCGTAGGTAGCGCCTGACCTTCAGCGCACGCGGAAGGTGCCCGTGCAGGAGGTAGTGGTAGACGCGAACCCCAAGGGAGAGACCGTGCGGCAGCCGCCGACCGAGCGGGGACTGCCGCAGCCGGTAGCGCAGTGGCTGGTCCACCGGCGCGAGTCTAGAGACGGGGTCGGCCCCGCCCCTCGGCCTAGGCCGGGTCCTGCGCCGCCAGCTGAGCGGTGGCCGGATCGGGCGCCGGAGGCGGCCCTCGGAGCAGGGAACGCGCCTCCGCGAGAGCCCGCTCGGGACCGAGCTCGACCAGCGCCACCGCGGCGGCGATCCCGATGCCGAGCGCTCCGCCCAGGATCAACCGGGCGATGCCGGGACCCATCGCGAGCCAGACCACGAGCATCGCCGCCGCGCTCGGCAGCGAGGACACGATCGCCGGCCAGAGAGCCCGGCCGAGGAAGCGGCGCAGGGGATAGCCGACCGCGCGGCACGCGATCGGGAAGTTCGATGGCCCGATCAGGTAGCTGCTGATCAGCGTGCCGAGTGCCGCTCCGATCGCACCGTAGGCGGAGACGAGCGCGATCGAGATCCCCAAGTTGAGCAATCCCTCCGCCATGTTGATCGTGCCGACGAGGCGGGCGCGGCCGGTCCCGATCAAGACCTTCTGCGCGGGCACCGCGCAGAGCATCAGGGCCTGGATGACCAACACGGTCATGATCGTCGCGGTCACGTCCGGGGCCCCCGATCCGAGCCACAGGTCGACGATGTCGGCGGAGAAGAACGCGATCGCCAGTGCGACCGGCATCGTCACCTGGAGGGATACGCGAGTGGCGAGCAGCATCCGCTGGACGATCACCCCCCGCTGCCTGCGAGCCTCGAGCTCGGAGATCATCGGCAGCATCAGCGTCATCACCGGCAGGGTCAGCGACTGGACGGCGCTGTTCAGCTTGGACGCGGCGGCGAAGGGAGCGGCGGAGGCGGCGCTGCGGAGCGCGGCGATCACCACCGTGTCGAGCCTCGCACCGATCAGGATCATGCTGTCCGCGAGCAGCGTGAACGAGCTGAAGGTGATCAGCTTGCGCCGCGCCGCCCTGTCCGTCCGTCTGGGACGAAGTCTGAGCTCCGGGTCGAGCCTCCTCGCCAGCAGGGCATAGCTGGCACCGCCTGCGAGGAACGCGCCCCCGTAGGCGATCGCGACGCCGAGCACCCCGCCGCCCAGCTCCACCGCGAGCACGGCGCCCAAGGCCGAGCCGATGATCATCACCGCCTGCCCGACGTTGTAGAGGTCGTAGCGCTGATAGCCCGTCAGAAGGGCTCCGTAGGCGACCAGCGGGAACCGGATGAGGTACGCGGCTCCCAGCACCAGCATCCCGCTCCGGAACGCATCGCCCTCCCCCGACGCGGCGAGCCCCGCGGCGAGCAGCGCGATCGCCGCGCTCACCAGGAAGGCCCCGACGCCGAGGGCACCCATCGTCGTCACAGCGGCCCCCAGGGTCGTCTCCACCTCCCGCCGGTCTCCGGTGGCCCGGTGCTCGGCGATGAACTTCGTCGGGCCGGCGGCGAAGCCGACCTCGACCATGCTGAACACCGTCGTCAGCGTGAGCATCACGCTCCAGGTGCCGAACCCACCGGTCCCGAGCCTCCGGAACAGGTACGGGGTCAGAACCAGCGCGCTGAGGGCGATCAGGCCCGTCTGCCCGTAAGAGGTCAGCGCATTGAGGACGAACCGGCGCCGGCCAGGCGAGGAGGACTCAGGCATAGCGCTCCAGCCATTCCGGCCGAGGGGTCGTCCGCGACTCCACCGCCCTGCCGAGCCGCTGGATCGATCTCCCGCCCAGCGCCGCCCCGGCCCGGAGCAGATTTCGCGGACTGCGCTCGGCGATCGCCAGGCGCAGGTAGCCGCGGGCCGCCCGCAGCCTGCGGCCCTCGGCGAGGTCGCGGCCGGGCAGCCAGGAACCGACGAAGACGGCCCCGAACTCCATGCCGAGCGCCGCAGCCGCGGACCGGTGCTTGTCCCGGAGTCGCCGGAACTCCTCGAGGACGTCGTCGGCGCCCGCGACCATCATGCTCCCGGGGTGGCGGCGGTAGGCGAGCAGGGGCTCCGGGGAGGTGGCCGCGGAGCCGGCCTGAGCGAGGCGGAGCCAGAGATCCCAATCCGCCAGCGCCGAGAGGCTCTCGTCGAATCCGCCCACGCGCTCCAGCGCATCGGAGCGAGCGAGCACGCCCGAGGGCGGGCCGACCACGTTGCCTTGGAACAGCCTGCGCGCCAGATCGGCTGGGCTGCGCGGCGGCGTCAGGTGAAGCACCCTGAGGTCACCGTCGACCTCGACCCGCCCGCTGTAGAGAAGCGTCACCGCCGGGTCACCGGCGCGGGAGAGCTGCGTTCGGAAGTTGTGGGGCGCGAGCAGGTCGTCGTCGTCCAGGAACGCCACCCACTCCCCGCGGGCCCGGGCGATACCGGCGTTCCTCGCCCCGCCGACCCCCTTCGGGCTCTCGTGGCGGATCACGACCAGCCTCGGGTCGTCGAGCTCCGCCAGCCGGGCCTGGGTCTCGTCGGATGAGCCCTCGTCCACGACGATCACCTCGACGTCGACTCCCTCCTGGCCCAGCGCGCTGCTGAGCGCCTGCCGCATCATCGCAGCGCGATTCCGGGTGGTGAGGACGACGCTTACCCGCGGTGGTGGGCCGTGGCTAGGCATTGGCCCGGGCGAGTCGAGGGTCATTCCTGAGCTTCCGGTGCTTCCACTGCAGGTAGTACCAGTCGCGGAGAGCGCGCCACCTGGCGCGTGATCGGCGCCGCTCGCCGATCACGTGCTGCCAGTCGTGCACGACCACGGCCCTGGGGACGTAGCGCACCTCGAGGCCGGCCTCCCAGACTCGCAGGCACCAATCGAGGTCCTCGCCTCCATAGGAGGAGACACGCGGATCGAAGCGGCCGATCCGCTGCGGGAGGTCGGCCCGCCACATCTGCGCGGCGCCCGCCGCCCAGACCACCGGGCGCTCCGTCGCGTGGTCGAAGTCCTTCATCAGATGCCGCCGATGAGCTTCGGGGTCAGGGTTGAATCGCGCGATCGGTCCCCTCCTCATCAGCGGCATGAACAGCGGCGGATAGCGACGGGCCGAGAGCTGCAGCTCGCCGGATGGGTAGACAAGCTTCGGCGCCACGAGTCCCACCCCCTCGTCGCGCTCGAGGGCCTCAAGGAGTGACTCGACGGCGCCCGCTCTCACCTCCGTATCGGAATCCAGCATCAGGACGAAGCGCCCTCGGACCATCTCGAGAGCGCTGTTCCGGCCCGAGACGAGCCCCTCGTTCCGCCGCTTCGCGATCACCCGTACCTCGGGGAACCGCCCTCGAACCGCCTCCGCGGTCCCGTCAGTCGAGCCGTCGTCGACGACGATCGCCTCGTGCTGGGCCTCGACGAAGCGGGTCAGCGAGTCCAGGCAACGCAGCACGTAGTCGCGCGCCTGGAACGAGACGATCACCACCGAGACGACGGGCTCGGCGGCCATCAGGCGGTCGCTCCGTCGGCGCGGCGGTCGAGCTCGTCCTGAAGCGCGATCAGCTCGCGGCGGCGCTTGCGGTAGCGCCACTGGAAGGCGGCGAAGGCACGCAGGTGGCGCATCGCGACCAGCGAGACGGGTGAGGCCCGGCTACGCCTCTGGTAGCGATGGATCACCGTGGCGTCCGGCAGATAGACGACCTCGCAACCGGCATCCCGGATCCGGATGCACCACTCGATGTCGTCCGGCCCGAGGAAGATGTCGTCGGGGAACGGCCCGGCGTCGGCGGCGAGCGAGGAGCGGAAGAGCTGGCACGCACCGAGCACATAGAGAACCGAACGGACGCGACCATGATCGACGTCGGCCATCAGGTGGTGGCGGACGAGCTTCGAGTCGTCGAGGAACCATGACAGGGGCGGGCGGCGCACCAGCGGCAGCGAGCGTGGCGGAAAGCGGCGGGCCGAGAGCTGAAGCTCGCCATCGCCATCGATCAGCCGCGGCCCGACCAGGCCCCAGCCCGGATTGTCGGCGAGTGCAGCCACCATGGTCGGGAGCGCTCCGGGGGTGAGCTCCGCGTCGCTGTCCAGGAACATGGTCAGCGGGCCGGCCGCCCGTTCCAATCCGAAGCGGCGGGCGGCCACACCGATGTTCCGCGGCAACTCGACTACCTCGACCGCCGGGTGGTGCGACCGCACCCACTCGACCGTGTCGTCGGTCGAGGCGTTGTCGACCAGAATCGTCTGCGTCTCCATCTCAGCGTGCCGCTCGATGGACGCGAGGCAGCGCTCGAGATCCGGGCGCTCCGAGTGCGCCACCACGACGACCGTGACTGCCGGAGAGCGCCGTGACGGGTGCACCGCTGCCTAAGATACGAAACGCGTTGGCCGCTCCCGCAGATCCGGCACGCCAGGGACGGAGATGACCGCGCAGCCGCCGGAGATCGGCGCGGGGGTGCGGGCGGGTTGACGGCGCCGCAGGTGAGCCTGGTGATGCCCGCCTGGCGTCCGCGCCGGGAATGGCTGCGTGAGTCGGTCCGGTCCGCGCTCGGGCAGGCCGGCTGCTCGGTAGAGCTGATCGTGGTCGACGACGGCTCGCCCGAGCCGGTCGCGGAGCTTCTCTCCGGTGTCGAGGACGATCGCCTTCGTCTGCTGCGCGTTGAGCACCGCGGGGCCTCCGCGGCGAGGAACGCAGGGGCCGACGCGGCGAGCGCTGCTGTGCTCCGGTTCATCGACGCCGATGACGTGATCACACCGCGAAGCACCGCCACGCTCCTCTCCCTGCTCGGCGGCCGGGACGACCTGATCGCGTACGGAGCGACGATGTTCTGCGACGAGCAGCTCCGGCCGCTCTGGCGGATGACCAGCGACGTCGAGGGAGATGCCACCGTGGCATGCCTGCTCGGCAAGTTCACGACCCGACCGCACGCGTTCCTGTTCCCGGCCGCCGTCGTCGAGAAGGCCGGTGACTGGCGTCCCGACCTCGGAGTCTCGGAGGATTGGGACTTCATCCTGCGGGCGCTCGAGCACGCGCAGGTCAGAGGGACCCACGAGGTAGCCACCCTCTATCGCCGTCACGGCGAGGGCAGCACCGAGGACCCGGCCGAGGGAGAGCGCGGGGCGCGCGCCGTCGTCGATGCCTACTTCGCTCGCCACCCGGAGCAGCGGGGAACGCGCCTCGAGCGGCGGGCGCGAGCGCGCCTGCTCGCCCACACGGGGAGGGTCTATGCGACGCACGGCGCGCGCGCCAAGGGGCTGCGGAGGGTGGCGCGCGCCGCCGCGCTGGACCCCACCGCCGTGACGACCGAGATCAGGCAGAGCCTGCCGGCGATCGGCGGCGCCGTCCGCCGCCGTCTCGGGCGGGCACCCGCAGAGAGCTAGCCCGCGCTCCGCAGGAGCTCGAGAAAGGTGAGCAGCACGGTCTTCAGGTCGAGCCAGGGAGACCAGTTCTCGATGTAGTAGTTGTCCCACTCGATCCGGTCGTCGAGGGAGGTGTCGCCCCGCAGGCCGTGCACCTGCGCCCAGCCGGTGATCCCTGCCTTGACGCGGTGGCGGTCGTCGTAGCGCCGGATGCGCTGCTCGAACATCGCGACGTAGGCAGGCTGCTCGGGACGCGGCCCGACGATCGACATCTCACCTCTGAGGACGTTGAAGAGCTGCGGCAGCTCGTCGACCCCGGAGCGTCGTAGAAGCGTGCCGAAGCGGGTGGTGTGCTCATCCCCGGCCCCGGTGCGGCTGCCGTTGCCGCCCTCCAGGCCCGCTGCCTGGGCCTGCGCCCAGTCGGCATTCGCCTGGCCGCGCTCGTGCGGGTCCCCGCTCATCGATCTGAACTTGAGCATCTCGAACTCGCGGCCATCGAGGCCGACTCTCCGCTGCCGGAAGAGGATCGGGCGGCCCACGCTGATCAGCGTCCCGAGTGCGGCCACGATCAGCAGCGGCGAGAGCAGGAGGATCGCCAGGAAGGCGACCACGCGGTCGGAGGCGTACTTGACGGAGATCCGCCAATCGGTCGGATCCGACGGGTAGATCGTGACCAGCGGGAAACCGCCGACGCGCTCGAGGGCGATCCTGTCCGGCACCCCCTCGAACAGGCGCGGGACGATCGAGACCGAGACCTTCATCCGCTGGAGCGCACGCGAGACGCTCAGCTGCCTGTCGTGGGAGGCGGTCGAGAACGCGACGATCGCGTGCTCCACCCCATGATCCTCGACCACCCGCTCCAGCTCGTCGTCCGAGCCGAGCACCGGCAGCCCGGAGGAGCGCTCCACCTCGAGCGGATCCGGGTCGACGAAGCCGATCGGCCGCAACCCGAGCTCCGGATGGGCGACCAGCCGGCGGGCGACCAGATGCCCGACCTGACCGGCGCCGAGGATCAGCGTCGCGGCCCCGGTCTGCCGAACGGTGTACATCCGCTCGGAGATGATCGCGAGCACGCCGCGCCCGGCGATCAGATAGACGGCCGCGAACAGCCACGACCTGATCGACTCCTCGGCGACGGTCGGCTCGTTGGCGAAGGCGACCCGTACGAAGGTGATGGTCATCGCCGCCACGGCAGTCGCGCTCAGGATCGTCCGCGCATCGTCGAGGAACCGCTGACCGACCGTGGCCCGGTAGCGGCCGCGGGCGAAGAGCAGCGCCAAGACCGTTGCGCCGAAGGCGATCCGCCAACCGAGCTCGGCACCGACCCCTGCCTCCGGCGCGAGGAGCCGCTCGAAGGTGCCGGCCAGGATCAGCATCGCGACGTCGGCGGCCAGCCGCAGCCTCGCCTGGCGCACGGCGGTGCGCGTCCGTGGCACGTGCGCAACCTCTCCTCGGTCGGATCCCCGGCGCTTGCTACCTGAAACTGGGGAGCGCAGCAGCATCGTCCTCATCGGATACCCATCGACATTCTTCCCCGATCCCCTGAGGGGGCCGGCGATAGGCGCCCAGGGCGATCAGCCGAGGATCACCGGCGGATAGTGGCCCGGCACGACCATGTGCGGCTCGAGCTCCCGGATCCGCCGCCATTGCCGCAGCAGCTCGTCGCGCTCCGGCCCGAAGTCCTCGGGCAGCTCCATCCGGTCGAAGTACTCCGGCAGCGGCCCGACGCAGTCCGAGGCGACCACCACCAGGCCGTCGCCGGTGTCGACCAGCAGCGAGACAAGGCCGTCGCTGTGCCCGGGCGTGAGCATCCACCGGACCCCCGGCTCGATCTCGCCCTCCTCCCCGTCGAGCAGCTGGAGGTCCGCCATCTCGAGCACCCCGGCGACGATCTGCGCGTAGGGAGCCTCGGTCTCGACCCGGTGGACCCAGGTCCGCCGCATTGGCCAGCCGGCAAGGCCCTCGGCATGATCGAAGTGCAGGTGCGTGAGGATCACGTCCTTGACCTCGTTCGGGTCCACCCCGAGCTCGGCAAGCGCGCCGACCACGGGCGCCCCCTGCATGATCAGCCCGGGATCGACGAGGTAGTCGCGCTCGCCGCGGATCAGCAGCGTGTTCGGGAAGGCGACCATGCCCGTGGTCCGCCCTTCACCCTGGAGCGACTTGTAGCGCTGGAAGCCCTCCGCCGAGCTCTCGAACGCCATGGCCTCGGCCTCGCCGTTGGAGACCGCGAAGACATAGCGCTGGGCCGGGACCAGTATGTGGACGTCCGCCATCGCCATGACCCTAGCCAAACGCACGAGGGCGCCCTGCGGGCGCCCTCGGAAAACCGGTGACGCGGTCGGTCAGGCGCTTGGCACCGTCTCGGCGTTCGGCGTCGGAGTGGTCGTCGAGGTGTACTCGAACTCCTCCTCGGCACCGAACAGCTTGTCGAGCACCATCTTGCGCGCGTCCTCGCTCAGGATCAGGATCAGAGCCGCGCCGAGGATCGCCACCAGCAGGGCCTTGCCGAGCCCGAACCGACGGCCGGTCCTGCGGCCGCGCAGCTGCTGTGAGGCATCCCGAAGCGACTCGGCCGCCACCCGGAGATCACGCTGCACCTTCCTGTCGTCCATCAGAGCCTTTGCCGGGCCCTTCCCGTTCGACATCCGGGCATAGGCGCCCTTCGCCGCCTCGAAGGCGACGCGGATGTTCTCACGCAGCTCGTCGTCCTCGATGAGCCTGCGTACGTACGGGTTGGAAGCAACGGACCTGGCGGCGTCTCCGGCTTTCGCGCTTCTGCTTTGTGCCCCCATGGGTCTCCTCGGATTCGTTTCCAGGGTGCAGGGGGACTCTACCCGCTTACGGCATTTCCAGCCGACTTTGATCCGCGGGCCGACCGGCTGCCCTTCCCGTCGGGCCCCAGTGCGGCGCGCAGCACGTCGGCGATGTCGTCGGCGTAGACGAACTCGAGCCCCTCGCGCTCCTGCTCGGAGATCTCCTCGACGTCGCCCTTGTTCCGGTCCGGGACGATCACCTGCTTGATCCCGGCGCGCTGGGCGGCGAGCGACTTCTCCTTGAGGCCGCCGATCGGCAGCACTTGGCCCGTCAGCGTGATCTCCCCCGTCATCGCGACGTCGTTCCGGACCGGGCGGTTGGTGATCAGAGAGGCGAGCGCCGTCGTCATCGCGACACCGGCGGACGGACCGTCCTTCGGGACGGCCCCGGCCGGAACGTGCACGTGGACGTCGTGGTTGGCGAACCAGTCGTCCGGCAGCTCCGGGGCAAGGTCCTTGGCGTGAGCCCGGACCCAGGAGAGCGCCGCCTGGGCGGATTCCTTCATCACGTC
>Ga0070741_10021264_pt1 | contig 10112 bp, 10 predicted proteins | sample Coa_R1_4_FD_66440 | JGI IMG/M metagenome (GOLD analysis project Ga0070741, IMG submission 66440) | Surface soil microbial communities from Centralia Pennsylvania, which are recovering from an underground coalmine fire - Coalmine... | ecosystem: Environmental > Terrestrial > Soil > Unclassified ...
CGCGCCGGGAGCGCGGCCACCCGGACGCAGAGCTACAACGTGGTCGTCGTCAACGCCGTGACGACCGCCCAGAGCGCCGTCGGCTCGGCTGCGCCGACGGACTTGTGGGTGTACAAGGCCGACCTCAAGACGGGCATGCCGATCGACTCGTCGGGCAACGCCGAGCCGGACTTCTCGCACGGGTGCAGCTTCTGTGAGGAGTACACCTGGAGCGGGAGCCAGTGGACGTGCGTGTCGGGATGTGACACCTCCGCCGGGACCCCCTACCCGGCACAGTCGTGGCCCGGCGCCGATTCCGAGGCCGGTGCCACGCCTAACAACACGCAGTACTCGTGCCTGTCGGCCCCCGCGGGCTACCCGAACATCGCTGGCACCCACACCGGGCTGTCCAACGACCCGTACGGTACGGGCAACGCCTGGGCCGGGCCCGACGAGATCGGCGTGTACTTGCGCGTCCTGCACAAGAACATCACGGGGCTGTTCGGGTCGACCAAAGTGCTCACCGACCACGCGGTCGCCCGTCTGGAGCCGGTCGCGCTCACCCAGACGTGCTCGGGCTGAGCGTGCGGGCGGCCATGCGACGGCGGGGCCGCGGCGAGCGCGGGTACGTACTGGTCTTCATGGCCGTGACCCTGACCGTGCTGATGGCGATGGTCGGGTTCTCCATCGACATCGGCTACTGGTACTACACCGCAGGCCGGGAGCAGAAGGCAGCTGACGCCGGCGCTTTGGCCGGCGTGGTGTACCTGCCCCAGACCGTCACGCCGGGTAACAGCTCGTACGACAAGGCTTCGCAGGCAGCAAACGCCAACGGTTTCGCGTCGGGGGTCACGATCAGCGCGGTCACCGGGCACCCGACGCAGATGCAGGTGTCGGTCACCAAGACGGTCCAGAACAGCTTCGCCAGCATCGTCGGCTACGCGAAGACGACCATCACCCGCACAGCCATCGCCGAGTACGAGGCGCCCGTGGCGATGGGCAGCCCGGCCAGCGTGTTCGGCACCGAGCCCATCGCCGGGTCCGACACCAGCTGGTCCAACGCGGCGTTCACTCCCAACCTGTGGGGCAACGTGTACGGCCCTGGGAGAGCGAAGTCCGCGGGTGACGCCATCATGTCGAACAACTGCGACGGCTCCAGCCAAGACGAGTGCGGGTCGGGCACGACCAACCTTGACTACAACCCCGACGGCTTCTTCTACCGGGTCAACGTCAACCTGGCGCAGCGCCCGGCCGGCGCTCAGCTCGCCATCGAGGTGTTCGACCCGGCGGCGGTCAACGTCGGCGACCACTGCGCCCAGGGCAGCAGCGGCCTCGAGAACGCCGGCACGGTCACGAACGACTACGTCACCACCACCGCGGAGGCGGCACTTCGCTACGCGTGGGGCGACACCAGCAACGGAGGCCCCCAGGGCGGCACCTGGTGCAACGGCGACAACGGCACCGCCACGACCACCTACGTGGTGCGCCAGGACAACAACCCGTACGCCCTCTCCACCAACCCCGTCGTGGCCACCGACGGCTGCGCCGGTGAGCAGTTCGGCTACTGGGCGCCGGCGTCGTCGGGGAACAACAGCCTCGGCTCCCTGCTCAACAAGAGCGCCGGCAGCTACGACAAGCACCTGGCGCAGCTGTTCCGCCAATGGGTGCCGATCTGCGTGTTCGACCCCACGACCCAGCCGGCCAACGACTACCTCGTGCAGATCCGCACCGACATCGCTGCCACCTCCAGCCAGGCGGCTATGGCGGCCGAGCCGGCACCGACCCCGTACCTGACCGACCAAGGCGGGAACCGGTTCTCCATCCGGGCCGCCTGGGTCACCCCCGGCGCCGGCACTGTCTGGGCGCCAGCCAGCCTCAACAGCAATCCGAACCGCTCGGCCGGTGACCCCTACGTCGGCGGCTACCCTGTTCTCCCCAGGCCGTCATTGGTCGCGGGCGGCTCCGGGGTCTTCGGCGCCGGGATCTCCATCAGCGCCACGCAGTACATGAGCCTCTACGCCAACGCCGCCTCCGGCACCACCCCGACCTACTACATGGCTCGCGTGCTGCCGGGCGGCTCTGGCCAGTCGCTCGAAATCCGGCTGTGGGACATCGGCGACTGCAGCGGGTCGGGTTGCGCTCCCACACTGACATTCAACTACCCCGCCTCCCAGGGGGGCGGGACACCGAACTGCACATGGAAGGTGCACGACGGCTCCCCGGGTCCCGGCGCCGGTGCGGGCCAGCAGACGCTGTTCACGAACCAGCCCTGCTCCTACACCGTCGGGACCGACGGCGAGAACCCCAACGGTGCCTGGTACACGATCGATATCACCATCCCCACCAGCTACGCATGCACGACGTCAACACCGACCGATTGCTGGTTCACGATGAGATACCACACCAACGGCGCCGGGAACTCCCTGGCCGATACCACCACGTGGGGAGCGCAGCTCCTCGGCAGCCCGGTGCGCCTCGTCAAGTAGCGTTTGGCAGCAGGGGAAGGTTGTCGTGCATCGGCGAGCGGACCTCGTCGCGTTTGCGGACGGAGGTGCGCGCCACTAGCACCAGTAGCGCGCACCCCGCCGACTCCACCCCGGCACGGCCACGTGCACGGGGCGCGGCTCGACGTAGGGGAGCCGTAATGGCGGCGCCGCAGGGCCCAAGAAGGCCCGCTCGACGCCGAGGCGCTCGGCCGGCGGACGCCTGTGGTGCGGTGGGCGCGTGCGTGCACGCGTCGTCGAGCCATACCACGGCGCGGGCGTTTGACCTCGCGCAAAGTCGCGGGCGGCCCGAGGAGGTGAGCTCCTTCAAGAACCGCACGTTGGTGTCGCGGAAGGCCGTTCCAACTTCCCTTTGTGTGTGGCGCCACGGGACTGGGAGCCGCGCGCCTTGGCGCCGTAGGCCTGCGGCGAACGCGAGCGTCGGCGCGGGCAGATTGAAGCGCCGGCCGCTGGGAGGTGTCCCAACGCCCCCATCCGGTGGGTGCGCCGCCGCTGGGGCAGCGCTCGCACCGAAGTAGGGGTCATGAGGGTCCCCTTTATCCACTGGCCCGGCGGGGTCCGGGACTCGGAACCCGTAACCCGCCTGGGGCCAGTGGTGATGTCGAGGGACGGCCAGAACCTTGGAGGGGCACCCGTCCTCCCGTCGGCATACTCATCGGCCCAGCGGTGCCCAGGCTTAGGCACTCTTGGCGAACCGCTCCGCCGATTGCCCGCCGCCCGCACAGGTGGCCTCTTCGCCCCCAATGGCCTTCTGAGCCTCGTCATCCGTGCCGCCGTCACGTGGACCGATCGTCTCAGAGGCCGCTGTTCTCCCCGGGCGGCACACGCGTGAAAGGGCCGGACGATGCGCCACGGCGCTGTACGGCGTTCGCACGGCGGGTGAGGAACCCCATTCAGCGCTTCGTCGTGGTCTGCGGGCGATTCCGACCAGGGACACTCGTGACGCCCGCGTCCGGAACGCCGGCTTTGAGCCCGAGGATTGGGAGAGGAGCACTAGACCTTCCTGGCCGGGGTTCGAGGTGACAACACGCGGCCCACGCCTTTGAGGTTGCCGATGTAGAAGCTGTCGAGGGCGACGAGCTCGCCGGGGGCGGAACCCGAAGCGGCGGTCTTCATCGGCCGCCTCGGTCACCAGCCCCGTCGTGGCCGCCGCGATCGCCGCGGCCCGTGCCGCCCGTTGGGCGCGCCGGCCCAGGCCATGGACGGCAGGCAGCTTCTGAACGGTGGTATTGCCTACCGACCAGCCCAGCTCGGCGAGGCCGTCGGCGTACTCGACGACGGCGCGCGGCCACGTGGAGCCCTCGACGAGCACGATTCACGGACAGCCTCCGCCCCGCAGTTCGCACCCCCCTCCGCAGGCTGCGAGAGCTGCGGCTGAACTAGCCGTCAGACCTTTATAGGCCAACATTGTGCGGATGATGAGGCGAGCCATTCCCGTGGTGCTGTGCGCCCTCACGCTTGTATGCACAGCCTCGGCGTGCACCACGGGGGGCAGCCACCCAGCCCCCGCTGCTAGCGCACCGTCCGGCTCCGACTGCGCAAGCCCGCCGGTCGCCCCGCCGAGCGGGCCTGGTGGCCAGTCGGTCTTCCTCGCCCACGTCGGCTTCCCGGTCGCGATCGCCTGGGCACCCGACAACCGGCTGTTCATCGCCGAGCGCGCGGGCACGATCGAGACCGACAGCGACGGTCGCCTGAAGACGTTCGCGAAGGTGCCCACCGTGACCACCGAGCCCGGAGGCGGCTACAGCGAACGCGGCCTCGTTGGGCTCGCCCTCAGCCCCAGCTTCGCCACTGACCGCTTCGTGTACGCCCTGTACTCGACCAAGGACCGGGCGCATACGCTGATCGTGCGGTGGACCGACTGCGGGGGCACAGGGACCGGTGAACGCACGCTCGTCACACTCCCGGCCGGCCCGGACTGCTGTCACAAGGGCGGCCGACTCGACTTCGGCCCCGACGGGGAGCTCTACGTCACCATCGGTGACGAGCACTCGGTCCCGCCGCCACCCGCTGGCCCGACGCCGCCCAACCCGCAGAACCTCGCTGACCCACGGGGCAAGGTGCTGCGCTACAACCCGGACGGCAGCGTCCCGGCGGACAACCCCTTCGGCGCGGCGGACCCCGTCTTCATCGCCGGGCTGCGCAACCCCTTCGGCATCGCCTTCGGCCGGAGCGGCCAGCTCTTCGTCACCGTCAACGGCCCCACCGGGGATGCCGGCAGCCCTCCCACTGGCTACGACACGGTCGACTTCGTGCACGAAGGCGCCGTGTACCAGTGGCCCTACTGCTACGGCTACGGCCATCCCATCCCTCCTTACTCCGACTGCCATGGGCACCCGGGCCCCGACTGGAGCAGCGAGAAGACGACCGTCATCCCGACTGGTGCGACGTGGGTGGACGCTCAGGGGCCAGCAGCGCTTGCCGGGCATTTCGTGTTCTGTAGCGACGCCAAGGGCTTGTTCGTCGTCACCCCGGGCTCACCTCACGCAACTGTTGTCCCTGGGCCTGCGCAGTGCCATCTCGACGTGAAACAGGGCCCCGACCACGCCGTGTACTTCACCGACGAGACGACGATCTACCGGCTGTCGTAGATGTCGGATACGGCAGTGTGGCTACGGCCGGACCAGTTGCGCTCGTCGTTGCCAGGACTCGTGGGCGCCAAGCGGCGCCCGCTCCTCGAAGGCCTCGACGTCGCCGGGCCGGCGTGGGCGACGGTCGGGTCCTTCGACCAGCCGGTCGAGGACGTGATGGAGGCGTGCGCCTCGCTGGGGCTCGAAGGCATGGTCGGCAACGCGCCGACTCTCCGTACCGCCCCGGCGTGCGTTCTGATGACTGGCTGAAGCTCAAGACGACCGACTGGCGTGCTGTCCACGCGCCGCCGCGCATCGACGCGAGGCGATAGCGCACAAGTCGTCAGCAGAGCGCCCGCGTCACACGGCGAGCCGGAAGGCGCACGGCCTACCCAGGCGCGGCGCGACGTTCGGGGTCCTCATTGATGCGTGCAGCGACGAGGCTTGCCCAGGCGCGGTAACCGCGACCGTTCGGGTGCAGGCGATCGGCCGAGAGCATCGCTGGCGGCATCGGTGCCGCGACCGCGACGTACTCGGCGCCAGCGTCCCGTGCGACCTCGCGGACGATGCGGTCCAGGTACCGCGCCGAGGCGCCCACCATCGACCGCAAGGGCTGGTGCATCACCGCAATCATGGAGCCCAGGTCCGGGATGCCTACGGCGAAGACGGTGGCACCGGTGGCCGCGAGGGCCTCTATGACGGCCGCGTACCTGGCGCGGAAGACGGTCGGGCGTACGAGTTGCAGGACGTCGTTGCAGCCAACGGCGACGATGGCCACCGTGCCCTCGCCCAGCAGGCCCACGGCGAGGGGGACCTGGCCCTCCAGCACATCGGCACATGCCGCTCCTGGCACGGCCACGCACCGCAGGTCCACCGAACAGCCAGCGTCGGCGGCCACCCGCGCTGCGGTCAGTCGTGGGAGGGCCTCGTCGGCACGCTCTGCCCCGACACCTGCTGAGAGCGAGTCCCCCAGCCAGACCCAGCGCGCTGGCCCGGCGCCATCGCCGACTGTGCCGTTCAGCTCGTAGGGGCCGGGGGCCGGCGACCATCCCCAGCGGCGGAACACGAGCAGCTCGATGGCAGGCACGGCCGCGGCAAGAGCCACCAAGGCCACGATCGGCATTCCAAGCCGTTGAGCCGTCCCCACGGCGAGTAGTGAAGCACCGCCCGGCGCGTCGACCAGACGGTCGAGGGCATTGTGTCTTGTAACCCCGTCGACGAGGTGATGCACGCGTGGAGGTCCTTGATAAGCACGTACACTCCCAATAGCACGTCGGTGTTGCTTCGATCGATTGAGCCCGGTCAATACCTGTGCGTGCGCTACAGCGAACGCCTGGACGAGAACGACATCGTCGCGTCGGTGGGCAGTCGCGGCGACTCGTACGACAACGCCATGGCCGAGAGCTTCAACAGCCTCTACAAGTGGGAGCTCATCTACCCGCAAGGGCCGTGGCGCGGGCTCGACGACGTCGAGTTCGCCACCCTCGGCTACATCGACTGGTTCAACCACCGCCGGCTGCACGGGGAGGTCACTGACGACACACCTACGTCACCCCGGCAGAGTTCGAGGCGTCCTACTACCGTCAGGCAACACCCGCCCTCGCGGCGGCCAACCAATAGACCGAGCAGTCACGAAATCCGGGGCGGTTCAGACACCCGCGCCGGCCGGCATTGATGTGTCCGTTTGCGGCTGGCATCCAGCGCACGGTGGTGGCGGCGGCGTGCCAGGCATTGCGTCGGCGCGGAGCCTGCCGACGGCGTCGCGCCTGAGGCTCAGATGGGGTGTGGGGGCGTGAACGCCACCGTGAACCCGGACGTGGTGACTCGGTAGCGGGCGTCGCTGGCGGAGTCCAGGCTGACCACACCGAGGCGGACGCGGCAGGGGTCGGTGGGGGTGCACGGGTCGCCCGGCTGGGCGACGTGCAGCGTGATGTTCACGGTGTCGACGTAGAGCGTCCCCACGCTCAACGGCACGGTGGTGCGGGTTACGCCCGGCAACGCCGGGTAGGCGAGCGGCGACCCGAGAACCCGGCACGGGTCGGTCGGCTGGCACGGGTCGGTGGGCGCGAGCCTGGCGGTGACCACGCCGCCGGGGAGCTGTACGACGTTGACGTTGCCCCAAGTGACGGGCACGGTGACCGCGCCGACGGTGAAAGCGGCCGAGGCGGTCGGCCCCCACACCTCGAAGTTGTCCTCACCATGGACGTACACGGTGTGCTGCGACCCCACTGCCAACGCGGGCAGGGTGCCTGCCACGCTGAACGCGGCCGGGTGCCCGGTGGCGGTGAGCGCCATGGGCGTGCCCGAACCGTCGGCGCCCACACTGTCGAGGAAGAACTCGGCGTGCAGCAGCGGCACCGCAACCGGGTCGACCGTTACCGTCGCGGTCACCGACGAGCCGCTGACCGCGACCGCGCTCGTCGCCGGCGCGGCCAGCGTGTCCGCCGATCCCGCCGTCGGTGCCGCCACCCATGCCGCCGACATGCACACCGCTGCCGCCAACGCGGCCCACAACCGCCTGATCCCCATCGTGCCTCCTCCGCCGAGCGCGGGCCTCCCCGCCCGCCCACGTCGGTACCGTACGACGAAAAGCTCGCATCGAATAGTTCGCTTTCCTGCCCGTGACAAACAGCGGCGTAGACCTGCACGGATGCGCGTCACGCTCATGTACGCGGGTGGCGCTACTCGCTTTCGGGATGCTCCCCGGCCCTCGAGCCCTGCGCACATCGCGTATGAATGTGACAGATTGCTCGTACCAACGAAGGCTGGTGACGCATGCCACGGCGGCGCTCGCTCGAACCCCGCAAGACGCCCCAGCAGCCCCGGTCGACGGCCACCCAGGCGCGGATCCTCCACGCCGCCGGGCAGGTGTTCTCCGAATGGGGTTACGCCGCCGGGACCACCAACCGGATCGCCAAACAAGCCGGGCTGTCCATCGGCTCGCTCTACCAGTACTTCCCCAACAAAGACGCCATCCTCGCCGCGCTCATGCGCGCCCACGTGCACAACGGGGTCGCCATCGTCGCCGCTCGCTTCGCCGACCCTGACCTGCCGAGGGACCTGCGCGGCCAGATCAGAAGCTTCGTGCTGGCCGCCGTCGCCAACCACCAAGGCGACCCCCGCCTCCACCAGGTGCTCTTCGAACAAGCACCACGGGACGCTGCCGTGCTCGCCGAACTGCGCGCCTTCGAAGACGCCACCATCGCGGCGACCGGAAAGCTCCTGGCATCACACCCCGAAGTCCGGGTCGGCGACCCGCACACCGCGGCCACCGTCACGTTCGCCACGATCGAAAGCCTCACCCATCACTTCATCGCCAACAGCGATCAACGCCTCCCAGCCGACGTGTTCGTCGACGAGACCGTCCACCTCGTCCACCGCTACCTCACCTGCGAACGACACTGATTCCGGCGACGGCCACTTCCAGGTCGACGACGCAGAGACACGCGGTCACCTGCAGGCGCCGAGGAACGTGCTCAGTGTTTGGGCCTGACCCGGTTTGACGGACATCCACGATCAGGGGCGCAGCCCCGGAGAGGATGCCCATTACAAAGCGAACAGCCTCCGCATCATGCGGACGACCCTGAGGAAGGCCCTCAATGACGCCCAGAAGGCGGGTCACGTCACGAGGAACGTCGCCGAACTCAGCGAGCCCGTCAACGTCTCTCGGCGCCCTCACGCGTGGCTGGGTGTCGAGGAGGCGCGCCGACTCCTTACCGAGGTGGAGGGCGACCGGCTGGAGGCGTTGTACATCGTCTTGCTCGGCCTCGGCCTACGTCGGGGAGAAGACCTTGGGCTGCGGTGGGAGGACGTCGACTTCGACCGAGAGACGGTGACCATTCGTCGGTCCCTCAAGCGTCTGCGGAACCGCCCATCCGCTGATGGAGCCTACCCCGAGGGCCACAGGACCCGACTTGTGTGCGGCTCGCCGAAGACGCACGACTCCTGGCGCAGGAGAACCTGCCAGGACCGGCTCTGACGGCACTCAAGCGGCATCGCCGCCGCCGAGAGGCTGGCTGCGCCGTCGTGGGCGGACGACGGCCTCGTCTTCTCCACCCCCCTTGGGACGCCTATTGACCCGACCAACCTGGGGAAGCGGTTCGCCGCGATCTGCGAGGCCGCCGGGCTGGGGCACCGGAACCTGCATCAGCTTCGGCACTCGGCTGCGACGGTCATGCTGGCCCAGGGGGTGCCCCTCCACGAAGTGAGCGACGTCCTCGGCCACTCGTCGGTCAGCATCACCAAGGACATCTATGGCCACCTCGTCGCCGACCGACGGAAGGCCGCTGCTGATGCCGGGCAGGCGCTGTGGGGCGCCCCCTGGGCTTCGTGAGCACGACACCCCGTGCTGCGCCTCTGCTTCTCTGCGCCTCGTTTGGTGGTCAGTTTGGTGGTCAAGTCCGGCGCTGGGGCGGCCATTGCCACCACAGCACGCTGATGACCTGCGCTTCTGAAGCTGGCGGGGGAGGGCTCGAACCTCCAACCTCCTGATCCAAAGTCAGGCGTTCTGCCGATTGAACTACCCGCCAAGGGCTACGCCAAGGTACCCCGCACTCGCCGGACACGGTCCCGGCGAGTAGGCTGACGCGCCGCCATGGGATCGCTGATTAAGAAGCGCCGCAAGCGCATGCGGAAGAAGAAGCACAAGAAGATGCTCAAAGCGACCCGCTGGCAGCGCCGCGCCGGGAAGTAACCCTGGGCTGACGCCCGACGAACGGGGGGAACATGGCCGAGTTCGACCTCCTCATCCGGGGCGGCTCCGTCGCTGACGGCACAGGTGCCCCGGTGCGGACCGCTGACATCGCCATCGTGGGCGGCGTGGTCGCCGAGGTCGGGCGGGTCACCGGCTCAGCCCACCGTGAGATCGATGCTGACGGCGCGCTCGTCACCCCCGGCCTGGTCGACATCCATACCCACTACGACGGACAGGCCACCTGGACGCCGGAGCTGGCGCCCTCCGAGACGAACGGCGTGACCACCGTCGTGATGAGCAACTGCGGCGTCGGGTTCGCGCCGGTCCGGCCTGACGACCACCAGCGCCTGATCGAGCTCATGGAGG
>Ga0070741_10021265_pt1 | contig 10112 bp, 9 predicted proteins | sample Coa_R1_4_FD_66440 | JGI IMG/M metagenome (GOLD analysis project Ga0070741, IMG submission 66440) | Surface soil microbial communities from Centralia Pennsylvania, which are recovering from an underground coalmine fire - Coalmine... | ecosystem: Environmental > Terrestrial > Soil > Unclassified ...
GACCTTCGGGATGCCGGTCTCGAGCTGCAGGATCAGCTGCGTGTTCCGCGCGATGCGCGCCGAGGCGTCGGTCGGCAGGGCGATCGCCTCGTCGAACGAGTTCGTGTGCAGGCTCTGCGTCCCGCCGAAGACCGCGGCCATCGCCTCGACGGTCGTCCGGATGACGTTGTTGTACGGGTCCTGCTCGGTGAGGCTCGCGCCCGACGTCTGGCAGTGCGTGCGGAGCATCAGTGACGCCTGCTGCTTCGGGCCGAAGTGCTTCTTCACGAGCGTCGCCCAGAGAAGACGCGCCGCGCGGAGCTTCGCCACCTCCATGTAGAAGCTCATCCCGATCGCGAAGAAGAAGGAGAGGCGCCCGGCGAACTGGTCGATGTCGAGCCCGCGGGAGAGCGCGGCGCGGACGTATTCCAGCCCGTCGGCGATCGTGAACGCCAGCTCGAGATCACACGTCGCCCCGGCCTCCTGCATGTGGTAGCCGCTGATCGAGATCGAGTTGAAGCGCGGCATCTTCTGGCTCGTGTAGGCGATGATGTCCGCGACGATCCGCATCGAGGGCGCCGGCGGATAGATGTAGGTGTTCCGGACCATGAACTCCTTCAGGATGTCGTTCTGGATGGTCCCGGTGAGCTTCTCCGGCGGCACCCCCTGCTCTTCCCCGGCGACGATGAAGCTCGCGAGGACCGGGAGCACCGCGCCGTTCATCGTCATCGACACCGACATGCGGTCGAGCGGCACGCCGTCGAAGAGGATCTTCATGTCCTCGACCGAGTCGATCGCGACGCCCGCCTTCCCGACGTCGCCGACGACGCGCGGGTGGTCGCTGTCGTAGCCGCGGTGGGTGGCGAGGTCGAAGGCGACGGACAGGCCCATCTGCCCGGCCGCGAGGTTCCGCCGGTAGAACGCGTTCGACTCCTCCGCCGTCGAGAAGCCCGCGTACTGCCGGATCGTCCACGGCTGGCCCGCGTACATCGTCGCCCGGGGGCCACGAAGGAACGGGAAATCGCCCGGGACGGTGTCCAGGAAGTCGAGATCGGCGACGTCGGCGGCCGTGTAGAGCGGCTTTACCGGGAGACCCTCCGGGGTCTGCCACACGAGGCCCTCCGGGTCCGCGCCCTTCCGTTCCTTCGAGGCGAGCTTCCGCCAGAGGTCGAGATCGGCGTGGGGGCGCGTCGCGTCGGCCATCCGGGGACATTAACCGTTCTCGGCGTCCGTTCAAATGGCGCGCGCCTCCGGCGGTGCCGGTTCGCCGTCGGCCCGCGGCGGCAAGATTTTGCCGCTCCGTGGACGTCGCCGTGGCGTCGGACGGACGTCCCCGGTGGCATGGCCGTTGCTCGAAAGCCCCAGCCGTGTTCGCCGATTCCAATGCCTGGCAGCCGCTCACTCCGGAGGTCATCGCCGGCCTCCCGGAGGCGCCGGCGGTCTTCGAGGTCGCGAACCTCGTGAGGAGCGTCGTCTACATCGCGCGCGCCGAGGGCAAGCTGCGCGAGAGCCTCACGGCGCTCTGGCAGGATCCGGTGAAGCTTCCCGTGCGTCCCGGCGGACACTTCTTCCGCTACGAGCTCACGACGCGCGAGGAGGAAGCGCTCCAGAAGCGACTCACCGCGTATCGCACCAAGCACCAGGGGCAGCTGCCCCCGATCAATCGCGACGCCGAGCCCCGGCTCAGGGTCGCCGCGCGGAACGTCGCCTGAGCGTCACGGGCGCGGCGCTCCGCGCCCAGTTCTGAACGGCGACGCCGACCGCGCTTGGCGCGGCCCCGGCTGGCGGCGGCCAGCTCCTCGCTTCGAGCGCCGGGGCGGAGGGCCGTTTGACCTACCCCGTCGCTCTTCGCACTGGAGCTGCCACCCTGCGGCGTCTGGGGGAGAGACGCCGTGCCAGCCAGGTGCCACGGTGATCCTCACTGCAACCGCGGTGCCGCGAATGGCGCGCCGGAAACGCGGCGCTTCGCGCTCCCGGGCGTGCAGGGCGACCGCCGCAGGGCAGCCGGCTGCCCGCGCCGCAGGCAGCGCGCGCCGCTAGCGTCCGCGCCGCGGTGCGACCGCGGGCGTCGCCGCGACGACTGCGTCGGCGCGGAACGTCACCACGTACCGGCCGTCGACGCGCATCCGCCAGCGCAGCCGCTCGCTCGTGCCCGAGCGGCGCACGCGCCCGCGGAGGACGAGGATCACCTCGAGCGGCCGACCCGTCTCGGCGGCGTCCGTCAGCCGCGCCTCGATCGCCGACGAGTCGGCGCCCGGCGCGAGCGATTCACGCGGCCCGGCGGCCATAGCGGAGGTAGCGGACGAGCCGGCGCCACCAGGGCGCCGGGACATGGCGTCGAACCGGAAACGGCAGGATCACGGCACGCGTGCGGGCGGCGTTCATCGATCGCGCTCCGCGCGCCGGCGCGTCGGCTGCCGGAACGTCGGCTGGCGGACCATCCCGGGCGGCGGCTTCGCGAGCTCGCGGAGCAGGCCGTCGACGTACGTTTCCTCGGCCGGGGTCTCGGCGGCCTCGGCGGCACGCTCGAGATGCGCGCGCGCCTCCTCGACCACGCGCACGCGGAGGTACAGCTCGCCGAGCGCGCACCGCGGGCCGAAGCCGTCGGGGTCGAGTTCCAGCGCGCGCTCGAAGTGATCGAACGCGCGCGCCACCTGGCGGGCGCGCGCGAACGCGAGCCCGAGCAGCACCTCGGTCTCGGCGGTGTCCCCGGCTTCCCCGGCGGCGCGCTCGAGGAGGGCGATCGCCTCGCGCAGCTCGCCGCGCTCGAGGTGGCTGCGTGCGTCGTCGACGGTCAGGATGCGATCCCCGGGACGGCGGCGGCGGCGACCGGCATCGCATCGCCCGGCCGCCGACCGCGCCGCACCACCCAGACCCGCTGCCTCCCTTCCGTCGTCATGCGCGCACCTCGCCGGGCCGCTACACCGCCGCCGCCCCTCGTTCCCCGGTCCGGATGCGGATGACGTCCTCGATCGTCGAGACGGAGATCTTCCCGTCGCCGATCCGTCCCGTCCGCGCGCCGTCGATGATCGCCGCCACGGTGTCCGCGAGCTGGCTCTCGGAGACGAGCACCGAGAGGTGCACCTTCGGCAGGAAGTCGACGACGTACTCGGCGCCCTTGTACAGCTCCGTGTGTCCCTTCTGGCGCCCGAAGCCCCGCACCTCGCTCACCGTGATCCCCCGCACACCCACCGCCGTGAGACGGTCCTTCACGTCGTCGAGCTTGAAGGGCTTGATGACGGCGTCGATGCGCTTCATGACCCGACGGCGTTGCAAGACCCCGACCAGCGCACACACCGCGAAACGGCGAGGGCCCTAGCGCGTCCGCGCGTGTCGTTGCCCGGGATTTGAGCAGCGCATGCCCGGCAAACCGGCGCCACCGCCTCGGGCCGCGGCCGGCGTGGGGTACGCGACGCACCGCCCGAACGCGCGCGCGCGCGGGTCCTCGCGCGGACAGGCGTTGAAGCGGTCGCCGCGCGACCGGTTCGGCGCGAAGCCGCGTCGGGCACAGGCCGCCGCGGCGTCCGCGCCGACCATGAAGCCCACGCGGTCGTGGTCGAAGCGGTTCCGGACGAAGCGGTTCCCGGCGCTCATGCTCCCCGGCCAGCAGCGGACGGCTGGCTCGTGGTCGCGAACGGCGCAGGCGAGAAAGACGCCCGACAGGACGTTCCGCACGAACGCGTTCCCCGTGAACGTGTTGCGGTACGAGTCGGAGAGGTAGACGCCGTGCGTCCGGTTGTCGCGCACGACGTCGTCCGCGATCACGCCGTCGACCAGGTGCTCCGTCGAGATGCCGGCGGCGCCGTTCTCGTGGATGGTGCTGCCCGTGATCCGCGCGCCGCTCGTCCGGTTGAGCGCCACGCCGTCCCACACCGCTCCGCCGACGTCGGCGTGCACGATCGCGATCCGCCGGACGTCGTGCTCGGTCAGGATGCAGGCGCTCCGGCACGCCGTCACCGAGACGTCGCGGATGGTGACGTCCCGCGCGCCGCGAACAACGATCGCGCTGTTGGTGAGGTAGGGATGCCCGGGCAGCGCCTCGGGCCCGTCAGGCCCGCCGCCGACGACGCGGAGCCGCTCGAGCCGCACCCGCGCGGTCGTCCGGCGTGGCCGTTCCGTGTCCCACTGCCCGATCACGACGACCGGGCTCTGGACGCCGTCCGCGAGCCGGACGACGGTCGCCGGCCCCGCGCCGCGCAGCACGATCCCGTCCCGCACGACGCGCAGGAACCACGCCAGGCGGAACTCGCCCGCGTCGAGGCAGACGACCGCCGGCGTCCGCACCCTGTCGACCACCCGCTGCAGGTCGTCTCCCGGCGCCGCATGCACCGTGCATCGCGGCGGCGCGTGGACCGCGGCCGCGCGCGTGGCCAACGACACGGTGAGAGCCGCCGCAACGACGCGAAGGGCGTCCCCGCTCACCGCGTCGTCCGCTATCACGGCGCGGCCGGGCGACGCGAGGCGGCTGTCGCTACAGGTCGAAGCGCAGCGCTTCGTCCTCGGACACGACGCGGACCGCGAGCGCGCGCGCCGCATCCGGCTCGACGGCGCCCCAGCGGAGCGCGAACGACTCGGCCTGGAAGTCGGGCGAGAACTTCGCCGAGCGGCCGAGGACGACCTCGCGGGCGCCGATCTCCTGCGCGGTGCGCGCGACGGCGAAGAAGACGTCGTTCGAGCGCACGACCAGCGGCACGACGGTCTTTCCGTGCGCCTCGGCGACGGTGACGATCGCCGTGAAGAGCGCCTGCTCGTCGGCGGTGAAGTTCGGCTCGGCATCGTCGACGCCGAACGCGCGCTCGAGGCGGACCGTCAGGACGACGACGTCCAGCCGCTCGCGCGCCGCCTCCTCCAGCGCCTGGTCGAGGTGGCTCAGATTCTTCGGATCGCGGACCGGCACCAGCATCCGGCCCGCGCCGTTCAGCCCGATGCGTCCGGGATCGAGGTCCGCGGTGTACCGGACGTTGAACTTCTCGAGGTGGTGGCCGGCGCCGCGGTGGCGGAGGAAGCGCTCGGAGAGCGCGAAGAGCATGAAGAACCCGACCGTGAAGACGGCGCCCCATTCCGTCGCCACCTTCTTGGTCGCCAGGTTCACCAGCGCGACGGCGAAGAGCACGAGGAAGATCGCGATCAGCCCGAGCGGGATCTCGGTCCCGGCGATGCGCGGGTTGAACGGCACGCGCCAGGCGCGGGGCCGGCGGTCCTTGAAGCGGAGGATCACCATCGACAGTGCCTTGAACACGAAGCTCCACACGACGCCGAACGCGTACGCCTCGCCGAGCGTGTAGACGTTCCCGCCGCTCGCGACGATGGTGAATATCTGGAGCCCGACGACGAGGTTGATGAGCCGGTACGTCGTCCCGTAGCGCGGATGCGGGTGGCGGAAGCCGTCGGGCAGGACGCCGTCCTCCGCGACGCGGTTCAGCACGCCGTTCGAGCCGACGATCGCCGTGTTGACCGCGCCGGCGAGGATCAGGAACCCGACCACGACGACGAACGCCCGGAGCGCGAAGCGGAGCGACAGCGGGCCGACGACGTACATCGCGAGCCCGCCGATCAGGTTGTCGCTGTAGGTCGCCATGCGGACGTCGTCCGGGATGATCATGACGGCGAAGAACGAGATGAGGGTCGTCATGAGCATCGAGTAGAGGAAGATGACCAGGCCCGCGCGGATCAGGTTCTTCACCTTCGGCGACGCGATCTCGCGGTTCACCTGCGCGAGCGACTCCTCGCCGGACATCGCGAGAATCGAATGGCCGAAGGCGATGATGATGCCGAGCGCGCCGATCTTCCGCTGCCAGCCGCTACCGGCGAGCCAGCCCTGCGATTCGTCGGTCAGATGGAGCGCGAACGGCGGCAGCGTCGCCCCGCGCACCCACATCGTGACGCCGCACCAGACGAGCATGACGACGATCATCGCCGTCGTCACGCCCATGATCTTCATCGCCTTGTCGCTCGACTCCTCGATGCCGAGGATGTTCTGGCGCCAGAAGTAGAGCGTGATCGCGATCGCGATCGCCGCCGACCCGGCGGCGGTCGGAATGGCGGCCGGCACGTGCACGGCGACGAGCAGCTCGTTCAGGAGCCCGACGATGTACTGCCCCGCCGACACGCCGCTGATCGGCCCGGTGAGGACGTAGTCGAACATCAGCGCGGAGACGGAGAGCTTCGCGAGCGTCCCGCCCATCGCCTCCTTGACGACGCGGTAGACGCCGCCCCGGACGAACATCGCGCACGATTCCACGTAGACGCCGCGGACCGCGTACGAGAACAGCATCACGCCGCCGATGTACCAGGGTGCCGCCTTGCCGATCGCCTGCTCGACGATCCCGCCGATGTAGTAGGCGGTCGACGCGAGGTCGCAGAGGACGATCGCCGCGGCCCGCCAGAACGAGATGAAGGCGAGCATCGCGGTCGTGACGACGATGATCTGCGGGCGCGCGGAGGGAGCCGGGCGTGCAACGGCGGATTGCTGCATCGTGCACGCGAGTGCATCGTGCATGCCGCCCGTCGCAGGACCGGCCCGCCACGGGAATCCGGGACGCGGCCCCGCCGATCGTGCAAAATGCATTCGACCGCTTGCTGCACATTGCAGGATCCGGGCGCCTGCGGTCCGCACGGCCACCGTGCTGCACCTTGCACGACTCGAGCGCGGTCGAGCCCGAAGTCATGCGATCTAGAAGGACTTGGGACGCCGGCACGCGCGATGCATTCCGCGGCATGGCATCCGTCATCCTCTTCACCGCCCTCGGCCTGGCGTACGGGTACTACGTGTGGGTCATCGGCCGGGTCGCATTCGGGAGCGACGAGCCAGACGCCGCGGCTCCCCGCGCGCGGGTGATCCACCTCGTGCACCCCGCCGTACACCGCACGCGCCGGCCGCGTCCCGCACCCGCGGCGAGCGCGCCGCGCTCCGCCGCCGCGTCCTGACGTCGGCCCTCGCCGCTGGACGACCTAGCGGCGCGATGAGACACTGAGCGCCTGGTGAGCCGCCTTCCGGACGCCGAGCAGCGACCGTCGCCGGACGCGCTGCTCCGGGCCGCTGCCGAGGCCGAGCGGAGCCGCCTCAAGATATTCGTCGGCGCCGCCCCCGGCGTCGGAAAGACGTACGCGATGCTCCAGGCCGCCCACGAGCGGCGAACCGACGGCGTCGACGTCGTCGTCGGCGTCGTCGAGACGCACGGGCGGGTCGAGACCGAGGCGCTCCTCCGCGGCCTCGACGTCATCCCCCGGCGACGCGTCGAGTACCACGGCATGGTGCTCCAGGAGATGGACCTCGACGCGATCCTCGCGCGCCGCCCGCAGCTCGTCCTGGTCGACGAGCTCGCACACACGAACGCGCCGGGGAGCCGTCACCCCAAGCGCTTCTCCGACGTCGAGGAGCTTCTCGACGCCGGCATCGACGTGTACTCGACGCTCAACATCCAGCACCTGGAATCGCTGAACGACGTCGTCGCGCAGATCACCGGCGTCCGGGTCCGGGAGACGATTCCGGACCGGTTCCTCGAGCGCGCCGACGAGCTGAAGCTCGTCGACGTCACGCCCGAGGACCTGATCCAGCGCCTGAAGGACGGGAAGGTCTACATGCCCGCCGCCGCGGAGCGCGCGATCCGGAGCTACTTCCAGCCCGGCAACCTGACCGCGCTCCGCGAGCTCGCGCTCCGCCACACCGCCGAGCGGGTCGACGACCAGATGCGCTCGTACATGCAGGCGCACGCCGTTCCCGGCGTCTGGGCCGTCGCCGAGCGCATCATGGTGTGCGTGACGGGGAGCGGCCTCGGCGAGCGCCTGGTGCGCGCCGCGCGCCGGATGGCGGACCGCCGGCGCGCGGAGTGGATCGCCGTCTTCGTCGAGAGCGCGAGCTTCCACCGCCGCCCGGAGGCGGAGCGCGAGCGCGTCGCCCGGGTGCTCCGCCTCGCCGGGGAGCTCGGTGCCGAAACGGTGACGATCCCGGGCGAGCGGGTCGCGGAGGAGATCGTCCGCTACGCCGAGCGCCGGAACGTGACCGAGCTGATCCTCGGAAAGCCGGTCCGGTCGCGCTGGCGCGACCTCTGGAGCGGCTCGCCGGTCGACGCCGTCATCCGGGCGAGCGGCAACATCGACGTGCGCGTCGTCTCGGGCGAAGCGGAGGAGCGCACGCGACGTGCCCGGGGCGCGGACCGCCAGTACGACGTCCGGCCGGCGCAGTACGTCATCGGACTCGCCTGCGTGCTCGTCGCCGGGCTCTGCGCGAAGGGGCTCCAGAGCTTCCTCGACCTGCCCGACCCGGCGCTCGTCTTCCTGACCGGCGTGCTCTTCACGGCCGTCACGGCGGGCCTCGGTCCGTCGATCGTCGCGGCCTTCGCGAGCCTCCTCGTCTACGACTTCTTCTTCGTCCCGCCGCTCTACACCTTCACGGTGACGAAGCCGCAGGACGTCCTCTCGCTCCTCGTCTTCCTGGTGGTCGCCGTCCTGACGAGCAACCTGACCAGCCGGATCCGCGACCAGGCCGAGCAGGCTCGCCGTCGCGAGGCGCGGACGGCGGCGCTCTACGCCTTCAGCCGGCAGCTCGCCGCCGCGGTCGGCATCGACGACCTCCTGCCGACGGTCGTCCGCCATGTCGCCGAGCAGTTCGGGGGCGACGCGATCGTGCTCATGCCCGAAGCCGATCGGCTCGTCGTCCGTGCCGCCCACCCTCCAGCGGCGACGCTCGCCGACGCCGAGCGCGCGACCGCCGTATGGGTCTGGGAGCACAACCAGGCCGCCGGGCACGGCACCGATACGCTCCCGGGCGGCGAATGGTTCCACACGCCGCTCAACACGGCGCGCGGCGCCGTCGGCGTGCTCGCGGTCCGCCTCGCCGAGCGCGGGGGCGGGATGTCGGTCGATCAGCGCCAGCTGCTGGATGCGCTCGCTGGCCAGGCCGCCATCGCGATCGAGCGCACGCGGGTGGACGTGGTGCTGGCGGAGAAGGCCCGCACCGAGGCGGTGATCGAGGCGATCGAGGACGGCCTCGTCGTGCTCGACGCCGCCGGCGCCGTCGTCAACGTGAACGAGGTCGCATGCGCGATCCTCGGCTTCGAGCACGACAAGGTGATCGGCCGGCAGTTCGAGACGCTCGGCACGAACCATCCCCATTACCTCCGGCTGCGCGCCGCGGTGCGGGACTTCCTCGCGCATCCCGAGCGCGACGCCGAGCGGATGGAGGTCGCGCTCTTCCTTCGGGGACGCGACCACTACTACGTCCTGCGCTTCACCCCGATGCGCGGCGCCGACGGGTCGCCGGCCGGTGTGATCCTGGGCCTTCAGGACGTCACTTATCTCCGGGACCAGGAGGCACGGCGCGAGCACCTCGTCGCAACGCTGTCCCACGAGCTCGGCACCCCACTCACCTCGCTTCGCATGGCCATCGAGCTCCTCGAGCGCGACGGCTCCACGCTCGCTCCCGACCAGCGCGTCGTCCTCCAGACGGCTCACGAGGATCTCGTCCGGCTCCAGGACGTGGCGCAGCGCCTGCTCGATCTCTCGCGCTCGCGCGCGACGAGCATCGCCGTCGAGCGCCGCAACGTCGACCTTCGCGAGGTGATCGCACGCGTCAGCCGCCTCCTCGGCCTGCAGGCCCGCGACAAGGACGTCCGGCTCTCGACGACGTTGCCGGACGGCGCTTTCACCATCCCGGGCGACGAGACGAAGCTCACCTGGGCGCTGTCGAACCTGGTCGCGAACGCGCTGCGCTACACGCCCCGCGGCGGCGAAATCCGGATCGCGCTCGCCTCCGAGGACGGCACCGTCCTGCTGTCGGTCGTCGACACGGGGCCCGGCATCCGGCCCGAGCAGCGTGAGCGCATCTTCGAGCGGTTCGTCCAGTCGGCCGAAGGCGGCGACGCCGGGGCCGCGGGGCTCGGGCTTGCGATCGTCCGCGATATCGTCCAGGCACATGGCGGCCGGATCGCGCTCGACAGCGAGATCGGGCACGGCAGCCGCTTCACCATCGAGCTGCCCCGCGGGTGACATGGCGAACGTCCTGATCGTCGACGACGAGAAGAACATCCGGATGCACCTCGCGACCTACCTCCGCGGGTTGCACCACACGGTCGAAGCCGCGGAGAGCGCGCCGGAGGCGCTGTCGTTCGTCGAGCGCCACGACGTCGACGTCG
>Ga0070741_10021266_pt1 | contig 10112 bp, 7 predicted proteins | sample Coa_R1_4_FD_66440 | JGI IMG/M metagenome (GOLD analysis project Ga0070741, IMG submission 66440) | Surface soil microbial communities from Centralia Pennsylvania, which are recovering from an underground coalmine fire - Coalmine... | ecosystem: Environmental > Terrestrial > Soil > Unclassified ...
CTGCCGGTGGGGCGGCAAGCTGTACGCGCTGCCGGTCGTGCTCGACACCCGCTTCGGCATCTGCCGGACCGATCTGCTGGCCGAGGCCGGGCTGAGCGGTCCACCCACGTCGATGGAGCAGCTTCGCCAGTACGCGATCGAGCTCACCCGGCGGGAGAACGGGGTGTTGACCCGCACCGGGCTCGACGTGCTCAGCGCCGATCCCCGGCAGGTGTTCGAGACCGTGCTGTTCGCGTTCGGCGGCGACCTGTTCCGCAATGGCCGCCCGGCGTTCAACGACGCGACCGGGGTCGCCGCCCTGCAGTGGCTCGCCGATCTGCAGCAGCGCGACAAGGTGATCGACGCCGGCTTCTCCAACACCAAGGCCGTCTCGGTCCCGATCGGTGACGGGCGGGCGGCGATGTGCATCGGGCACAACAACTGGTGGGTGACCACGAAGAAGCAGCACCCAGAAAACCTCCAGCACCTCCGTCCTTTCCTGCTCAACCCGGCCAAGCCGTCGATCTTCGCCGGCGGCACCCTGGTGACGGTCTGCGCCGCCTCACGCCACCAGGCGGCCTCCCAGGCCCTGGCCGACTTCATCGCCAGCCCGCAGGTGTCCCTGGCCGGCGCCCAGCAGAAGGGCAACGTGCCCGCGCTCGCGTCGCTGAAGAACACCGAGTACGTCCGCAACAACCGGCTGGTCCAGTTCGCGCTGGACAACCTGCAGTACGGCCGGGCGGAGGGTGGCGTCGGGGCGTGGCTCTCGATCCGCGACGACGTGAAGACCGCGGTCCAGTCGGCCATGAGCGGACGCCAGAGCGCCAAGGAGGCTCTCGACGTGCTGGCCACCAGCGCCGACGCCGCGATCGCCGACTTCGGACAGGTGAACTAGCCGTGACAACCTCCGAGGTGCTCCCGGACCTGCCGGGCACGACGGCCCCGCCGGCGCGCGCCACCGCGGCGCCCGCCCGCCGCAAGGCCACCAGCCGTCAGCGCCGCACCGCGTGGCTGATGGTCGCGCCGGCCGGGCTGCACGCCCTGTTCTGGATCGCGGTGCCGGTCCTGGCCACGTTCGCGCTGTCGGTCACCAACTACAGCGTGCTCGCGCCGCTGCGCTTCGTCGGCCTGAGCAACTACGCCAGGGCGTTCAACGACCCGGTCTTCCGGCTCTCGATCTGGCACACCGCCGTCTACACCTTCTTCACCGTGCCGGTGGCGATGGCGGTCGCGGTGTTCCTGGCCGTGCTGCTCAACCAGCAGATCCGGGCCAGGGCCTGGTACCGCGCGGCGATCTTCCTGCCCCAGGTCACCGCGACCGTCGCCGTCGCGATGGTCTGGCTGCAGATCTACGACCCGCAGAGCGGCCTGGCCAACAAGGTGCTGTCAGGGCTGGGGATCAGCTCGTCGGCGTGGTTGTTCGATCCGGGTTCGGCGCTGGGCTCGGTGATCGTGGTCGGCATCTGGCAGGGCATCGGCATCAAGATGATCATCTACTTGGCCGCCCTGCAGAACATCCCCGACGAGCTGTACGAGGCGGCCGAGCTGGACGGGGCGACGGCCTGGCAGCGCTTCCGCCGGATCACCCTGCCGATGCTGCGCCCGGCGACCCTGTTCGTCAGCGTCGTGTCGATCATCGGCGCGTTCCAGGCGTTCGACCAGATCTACGTGCTCACCCAGGGTGGACCGGCCAACGCGACCACGATGATGACCTACGAGGTGTACCGCAGCGCGTTCTCCAACTTCCAGATGGGGCTGGCCTGTGCGAAGTCGGTCGTGCTGTTCGTCTTCCTGTTCGGGTTGACGCTGCTCAACCGCAAGCTCTCGGGCGGTGAGGACGATGAGTGAACGCACCGGGTCCCGCGCCTCGGGCAGCGACCGGACGACCACCGCGGCCAGGGTGAGCACCCACCTCATCCTGTTGCTCACCGGCGCGGCCATGATCGCGCCGTTCGTGTGGATGGCGCTGACCTCGTTCAAGACCGACCAGGACGTGGCCAGGTTCCCACCCAGCTGGCTGCCCAGCAGCTGGCGGCTGGCGAACTACCCCGACGCGATGCACGCCGCCCCGTTCGACGTGTACTTCCGCAACAGCCTGATCATCTCGGTCGGCCACGTCGTGATCAATCTGGTGCTGGCCTCGATGGCCGGGTACGCCCTGGCCCGTTACCGCTTCCGGGGCCGTGAGCTGGTGTTCCTCGGGTTCGTGGCGATGCTCATGATCCCGACCTACACCAAGATCGTGCCGCAGTTCCTGATGGCCAAGACGATGCCCCTGTTCGGCGGGAACAACATCATCGGCGAGGGTGGCTCGGGCTGGGTCAACACGTGGTGGGGGCTGATCATCCCGGGCGCGGTCACCCCCTTCGCGGTGTTCCTGTTCCGGCAGTTCTACCTGGGCATCCCCCGCGAGCTGGAGGACGCCGCCCGGGTCGACGGGCTGGGCGAGTGGCGGATCTGGGCGCAGATCGCCAGCCCGCTGGTCAAACCGGCGTTCATCACCGCGGGCCTGCTCACCTTCCAGGAGTCGTTCAACAACTTCCTGTGGCCACTGTTGATCACCACCCGCGACGACAAGCGGGTCATCCAGCTCGGCCTGACGGTTCTCAAGAACTCCGGTGAGAGCTTCGGCACGCACTGGAACCTGCTCATGGCCGGCACCTCGTTGGCTAGTCTGCCGATGATCGTGCTCTTCCTGCTGACCCAGCGCTACTTCGTCCGTGGCCTGGCGACCACCGGTATCAAGTGATAGGAGCCTCCTCGTGACCGCTGACCTGAGCTCGGGCCTGACTGGAGCCCGCGCCCTCGTGACCGGAGCCGGACACGGGATCGGGCGCGCCATCGCGGAGGCGCTCGCCGCCGCCGGCGCCGACGTCGCCGTGCATTACGGGAGCTCAGCGGACGGCGCCCAGGAGACCGCCGAGGCGATCACGAAGCTCGGGCGCCGCGCGACCGTGGTGTCCGGGGACGTGCGCGACTCGGCGGCGGTCAACGCGTTCGTCGAGGAGGCTGTGGGCTTCCTGGGCGGGCTCGACGTGCTCGTCACCAACGCCGGGCACCTCGTCGGTCGCAAGCAGGTCGCCGAGATGACCGACGAGCACTGGCACCACGTGCTCGACGTCAATCTCACCTCCACGTTCCTGACCAGCCGCGCCGCGCTGCCCGCCCTCATCGAGTCCGGCGGGCGGATCGTCACGATGGCCAGCCTCGCCGCGCACAACGGCGGCGGCCCGGGTTCAGTGGCCTATGGCGCGGCGAAGGCCGGCGTCGTCGGCTTCACCAAGGCCCTGGCCAAGGAGGTCGGGCCCAAGGGCGTCACGGTCACTTCGGTCGCGCCGGGCTTCATCGCCGACACGGCCTTCCACAACACCTTCACCCCGCCCGAGGCCCAGCAGGCCAACATCAACGGGATCCCGCTGGGCCGCGCCGGCACCGTCGAGGACGTCGCGGCCGCGGTCGTCTACCTGGCATCCCCCGCCGCCCGGTTCGCCAACGGCGCCACGCTGGACCTCAACGGAGCCCAGTGGCCCCGGTAGTCCCCCTTGCGTGAGTTCCCCGAGCTGGACATCCGCGAGCTGGACATCCCCGGGCGCCGGGGAGGGTGGTGGCACGAGTACGTGTGTCCCGCGCACGGCACCGAGCTTCGGCCCGCGCGGGACGGGACGTTCCCGTGCCCGCATGGGTGCCTGCTGACCGGTGAGCCCTACGCCGGGGCGTGGGCGGTCCTGGCCCACCAGCGCGCGGCACGCGGGCTGCGCCGGCTGGCCGTCGTCGCGCGGGCGGGCCACGGCGGGGAGCTGGGCGACCAGGCGAGCGACTGCGACGACCTGGCCGTCCGGGCCGCCGCGGCTGACCAGGCGATCGCCGGGCTGACCCGGTACGCCGAGCTCTACCGGCGCCTGGCCACCGAGATCCGCGCCGACGTCCAGCCGTGGATGCTGGCGGGCAAGCTCTTCCAGCAGGCGCTCACCGAGGCCATCTGGGGCACCTCGATCGCGCTCGCCGTTCAGACCCTGGCCGGTGTCGTGCCCGTCGAGCGGCTGCGGCCGGCGGCGGAGCTGCTGCGGTCGCTGCGCGACGGGGCCCGTGACGCCCGCGCGGTGCTGCTCGAGCGCGGGGACTTCACCAACAACTACACCGCCTGGCTCAATGCGGCCGGGGCGGCCACCAGCCGCGCGCTCGCGCTGCTCGGCGAACCCGACGGCACCGTCGGCTGGATCGAGGGCCCGCACGGTCTCGTCGAGCACCTCGCCGCGGCGGTCCACCCGGACGGCTGGGAGTGGGAGGGCAGCAGCTACTACCACGTGTTCGTGCTGCGGGCCTACCTGCTCGCGCTGCGTGGGCGCCGCGACCTGCTCTCCGAGGAGCTGCGTGTCCGGCTCGCCGCGATGGTGGCTGTCGTCGCCACCCTGGCCACCGACCGGGAAGCCGTGGTTCCCGCCCTGCACGACACCCCTTACGGCGACCCGGGGTGGGACGAGGAGCTCTACGAGCTGTGCCTGCTGGCGACCGCGCTGCCCGGAGCGCCCGACCTGGGGTTCCTCGCCACGCCGCTGGCCGCGAGGTTGCCCGCCGAGCTGGTCCGCTGGCGTGGGACGGAGACCCGGGGGTGGTTCGGAGCGGCGCAGATGGGCCTCTTCCCACCACCGGTCGTCGAACGGGGCAGCCGCCTGTTCCGCGACGCGGGCTACGCGGTGCTCGCCGGGCGGGGCTACCGCGCGGTGCTCGACCTCGGTCCGCACGGCGGCTCGCACGGGCACCTGGACAAGCTGGCCCTCTACCTCTACGGCCCGTCAGCGCGTTGGCAGCCGGCCTACGGCGTGCCGCCGTACGGGCACCCGTGGCGACGCGGGTACTACCGGGCGACGTCGGCCCATCCCACGCTGACCGTCGACGACACCGAGCAGGCCGAGACCGAGGGGCGGTTGCTCTACTGGCGGGTGGCCGGTGACCGCACCGAGGTCGGCGCGAGCGCCGAGGTGTACGCCGGAGTGCGGTTCGAGCGACACGTGTGCGCGGACGCGGGCTGGCTGGTCGACGTGGTCCGGGTGGCGGCCGACCGGGAGCGCCGGTTCACGTTGCACCTGCGTGCGGACACCGACGTGAGCGTGCAGCACACCAACGCCGGATCGCGCAGCCACTGGCCCGGAGACGGCGGACTCACCGGGTTGCACACGGCGCTGTGCACCTCCCCGGCCGGCGGTGTCGGCGGCGCCGATCCAGAGCCCCCGGTGCTCTCGACCGGCGCCGATCTGGGCCCCGCCGACGACCCGCAACGCAGCCGGCCCCACCTGAGATGGCGGGCGCGGGGGCGACGGGCGGTGTTTGCTTCGGCGTACGCCACCGACGGCTGCGTGATCAGTGAGCTACGGGTCGACGAGACCGGTGCCGGCCTGGTCGTGCACCTCGATCAGGCCGGGGCGCCAACCGTGCGCTGGGCGATTCCCGACCATGCGCATCCTTGATCATCAGGGTGTCATCGTTGTTCGCTCCGTGCGCATCCTTGATCATCAGGGCGTGACGGTTGTCGGCTCATGATGGCAGCAACCGTGGTGCCCTGATGATCACGCCAGGGGGCCGGAGAGTGGTCGGGAGAAGGCAAGTGGAGAGGGAAAGTGGAGTGAGCTATGAGCGGTGAGCAGCGGAACGAGCCCCGGCTGCTCCTCGGAGGCGGCCGGCTGGCCCGGTTGCGCGAGGAGATCCGCGGCACGCACGCGGCCCAGTTCGCCCGGCTGCTCGACCAGTGCGAGTTCTACGCCGGTGAGACCCCTCCGGCCGAGCACCCGGAAGCGTCGATCACCTACTTCGGGCCGGCGTCGGCCGGGTTCGCGCTGGCCTACCGGCTCACCGGCCAGCACCAGTACCTGGACCAGGCCCGACGCTGGATCTCGGGGGCGGTGTCGTTCCCGCACTGGGGCCGCGCGCACATGCCCGATCACGACCTCGACGCCGGTTGGATCCTGCACGGGCTGTCGCTGGCCTACGACTGGCTGGGGCCCGACCTGCCCGCCGCCGAGCGCGACGCGCTGCGCGACAAGCTCATCCTCCAGGGCGAGCGGATGTACGACTTCGCGGTGGAGTCCGAGGGCTCGTGGTGGTCGTCGTCGTACTGGCAGAACCACAACTGGATCTGCTACGCCGGGCTGCTGGCGGCCGGATACGCGCTGCGCGAGGAGCACCCGGCCGCGCGCGAGTGGACGGCCCGCGCCGTCGGTGACTTCCGGACGGTCGCGGACATGCTCCCGTCCGACGGTTCCGGCAGCGAGGGTGTCGTGTACTGGCGCTACGGTGCCCCATGGCTGGCGGTGGCCTTCGACCTGATCGCCGACCAGGACGGGCTCGACCTGTTCGCCGGGTGCGACTTCCTGCGCAACACGTTCTTCTTCCGGCTCCACCAGAGTGCGCCCGGCTGGGAGCGGATCGTCGACCACGGCGACTGCCACGACCGGCGTAGCGGCCACAGCCTGGCCTTCTACCACAAGCTCGCCTCGGCCTACCGGATCCCGCAGGCCCAGTGGCTCGCCGACGAGGTGCGGACCCGATTCCTGGGGCGGGAGTGGCACGAGAGCGGGGTCAAGCCCGGCGTGCGGGCGGAGGGTTACCTGGAGCTTCTGTGGTACGACCCGACCGTCACCCCGGAACCACCCGACGCGCTGCCCACGCACGCCTACTTCCCCGACCTGGGGCTGGTGACCGCGCGCACCAGCTGGACGGATCCGGCCGCGATCGCGCTGTCGTTCAAGTCGTCCCCCGGCGGCGGCCACAAGGCCTGGGACACCAGCCACCGCATCAGGGCCGAGCGCGGCTGGGACACCCTCAACGCCGGCCACCACCATCCCGACTCCAACACGATCGTCCTGATGGGTTACGGCGCGCACCTGGCGGTCGACGAGGGCTACTCCAACCGCAAGCTCACCGAGCACCACAACGTCGTGCTGGTCGACGGCCACGGGTACCTCGGTGAGGGCCGCTACCACGTCTACAAGGACCTGCCCGAGCAGTTCCAGGCCCGCGCGCACTCCGTCGCCTCGGCCGAGGGCTGGACGCACTGCATCGGTGAGGCGGGCGCGCTGTACCCGCCGGAGCTGGGGGTGACCCGGGCCTCGCGGCGGGTGCTGTTCTCCCCCAGCGGCGCCGTGCTCCTGATCGACGACCTGGCCGCCGACTCCGAGCGGACCTGGACGTGGCTGCTGCACACCGACCACCGGGCCCAGGCCCTGGCCGACGGCCGCATGCTCGCCCGCTCGGGTACCGGCCGGATGACCGTGCACGCGCTCGATGGGCGGCCCTTCACCCAGACCGAGTCGGACGTGACGGCGAACCCCACCGCCAGCACCCCGAGCCTGGCCATCGCCCGCCTGCTGCACACGCTCCGCCGCACGGCCGGTCCGGTGCGGGAGGCCCGGTTCGTCAGCCTGCTGCTCCCGGGTTCGGCTCTGGAGCCGGTGCCCGCCGAACCCGCCTCGGGCGGGAACGGGGACGGAGGCGGCAAGGGGGACGGGGACGGGATCAGCTGGAGCCACGCCGGATGGGAGCACCGGGTACGGCTGAACGGCCGGGGTCCGGAGGTACTGGAAGCGAGCGCGGTCCGGGACGGCGAGACGCGCACGCTGCGGATCCCCGGTCCAGCCGCTCGGTCCGCCGACCCTCAACCATGATCGGCTGACCGGCTCACCGCCCTCTTCCCGGGGGTGGCGTGGAATGCTGGGGACCTTCCCAAGGCAAGGCCGGCGCAGGGGGGTCGAGGGTGACGGTGACCATCGAGGAGCTACTGGCCTACGAGGAGATCCGACGGCTGCGGGCCGCGTACTCGGCGCATCTGGATGCCCAGGACCTCGAGCGGTTGGTCGAGCTGTTCTGCGACGACGCCGTCTGCGCCTACCCGGAGGAGTTCGGCGGCGACTGGGTGGGGCGGGAATCGATCCGGGACAACTTCGCCGCGGTGATGCCCGCGATCGGCTCGCCGTTCGACGCCGTCCACGTGGTGACCAACCCGTGGATCGAGCTCACCGGCGAGGACACCGCCACCGGTCGGTGGTACCTGCTGGACCTGCTCACCCGCCAGCAGGCCGGCACCGGCCGGATGACCACCCGGAGCGGCCACGACGTCCCGCTGCTCTACCTCGGGGTCTACGAGGACGAGTACCGCAAGGTCGGCGGCGCGTGGAAGTTCGCCCGCATCGTGTTGCACACGCTGTGGCCCGACCGCGTGTACGAGGCGCTCGAGCACGGCTGAGGCGGCCCCTACCCGGGCAGGCGCTCGCCGCTGCCCGCGTCGAACGCGTGGACCCGGGCCTTGTCCCGCAGACCGATCCGCACGGTGTCGCCGAACGACGGGGCCTCGTGCCCGCCGGTGCGGACGATGACCCTCGTCGGCACGCCGCCGACCGGCACCTCCCCGTGCACGAAGGCGTCGGCCCCGAGCTCCTCGACCAGACGCACGGTCATCTCCAGCGCGGAGTCCCCCTCGCCGGCCAACCGGAACGTCTCCGGGCGCACGCCCAGGGTGATCTCCTTCGCGGGCCCCGCGGCATCGAGAGTGCTGCGTGGCAGCGGGACCGTCAGACCGTCGAGCATCGCGCCCTCGCCGGTCACCGGGACGGTGACCAGGTTCATCCCCGGGGAGCCGATGAACCCGGCGACGAACGTGTTGACCGGCGAGTCGTAGAGCTCGCGCGGCGTCGCGCACTGCTGCAGCCTGCCGTCCCGCAGCACCGCGACCCGGTGGCCCATCGTCATCGCCTCGACCTGGTCGTGGGTCACGTAGATCGTGGTCGTCCCCAGCCTGGTCTGCAGCGCGGTGATGTTCGCCCGGGTCTCCACGCGCAGCTTGGCATCCAGGTTCGACAGCGGCTCGTCCATGAGGAACACGGCGGGCTCTCGGACGATCGCGCGGCCCATGGCCACCCGCTGACGCTGACCACCCGACAGTGCGTTCGGCCGCCGGTCGAGGTAGGGGGTCAGGTCGAGCAGCCGCGCGGCCTCGGCGACCCGGCTGGCGATCTCCTGCTTGGCGACCTTCTTCAGCTTCAGCGCGAAGCCCATGTTCTGGGCGACGGTCATGTGCGGGTAGAGGGCGTAGGACTGGAACACCATGGCGATGTCACGGTCCTTCGGCGCCACCGACGTCACGTCACGGCCGCCGATGTCGATCGAGCCCTCGTCGACGTCCTCCAGCCCGGCGACCATCCTCAGCGCCGTCGACTTCCCGGAGCCGGACGGTCCGACGAGCACCAGGAACTCGCCGTCCACGATCTCCAGGTCGAGCTTGTCCACCGCGCGCACCGGGGACGATCCGGGGAAGACCCGGGATGCGTGCCGGTAGCTGACCTCTGCCACGGGCGCCATGCTCCCACGTCCCGGATGGCCGGGGCCTGTCGGTCTCAGCCGGGGCTCCCGACGTCCGGGGCGATCGCGGCGTCGAGCACGACCCGCGCGGCCTCCGGGCGTCCCGCCTCCACCAGCAGACCGGCCGGGGCCAGCGCGTAGCCGTCGTCCATCGCCACCGGGCATCCCTCGAGCAGCTCCCGCAGGACCGCGTCGGCCCGCAAGGTGTCCCGGATCGCCGCCAGACCCCCCGAGTCCGGCTGCCGGAACACCCCTCCCGTGAGTACCACCAGCCCGATGCCGCGCTCGCGCAGCGGCCGACCGGCCACCCTCAGGTGACGGCGGGTGGCCAGCACCGCGGCCAGCGCGGCCAGCCGACGGTCCTCCGCCCGGGAACCCGAGTCGTCCGGTAGGAACTCGGCCTCCTCGGCCAGCCGCTGCACCGTCGGGGAGAGCAGGTCGGCTTCGAGCGGGTCCACCAGCGACTGCGCCTGCCCCTCGACGAGGATCCCGGGCGCGGCGATCCGCATACCGAGGTCGGCCTCCACGGTGAGGCAGTACCCGGTCGGGTCCCCGCCGTCGCTGGTCACCGGCAGCAGCGAGTACACGTCGGTGGTGGAGGAGCCCACGTCGACGACCAGCACCGCGCCGGCATCGACCCCGCGTACCCGGACCAGCTCGGCCAGTCCGGCGGCCACCGCGTCGGAGGCGCAGCGCTGGGCCAGCCGCCGGAAGCGGGCGGTCGTGGCCGTTCCCCGCCCGCCGATCTGGTGCTTGGGTAGCAGCTGCGCGAGGGCCGCGCGCGC
>Ga0070741_10021267_pt1 | contig 10111 bp, 7 predicted proteins | sample Coa_R1_4_FD_66440 | JGI IMG/M metagenome (GOLD analysis project Ga0070741, IMG submission 66440) | Surface soil microbial communities from Centralia Pennsylvania, which are recovering from an underground coalmine fire - Coalmine... | ecosystem: Environmental > Terrestrial > Soil > Unclassified ...
CGCCCGAGGGACCACGTAGCGGGAAGCTCCTTGCGCACAAGCGGAATCGAAGAACTCAAGTCCGCCCTCAGACGTTCTGCGCTGCTGATCGTCGGCGTGGTGCTCCTCGGCATCGTCGGCTACGACGTGATGCGCCTGGCGGCGGGGCCGGAGTACCTCGCGCGGGCCCGCGTGGTGCTCAGCAACAGCGATCTCTCGTCGAGCGTGCTCGGGATCACCCCGCAGTACGTCGACCCGTCCCGACAGGACCAGGCAGAGCAGAACCTCGTCGACTCGCCGGAGCTGTATTCGTACGCGGCGGCGAGAGCGGGGGGCCGCGTCGGTACCGGGCCGCAGCTGGCGGCTGCGGTCGTCGCGACGGCGAGCAACAACGTCATCAACTTCAGCGCGAAGACGTCCAACCCCGAGCGGTCGGAGCTGCTCGTCAGCGCGGTCGCCTCGGCCTATCCGTCCTGGCGTGCGCGCGTGACGGGCCACGCGATCGACGCCGCGATCGTGCAGGTCCGCGATCAGATCTCGCGCTTCGGCAAGACGCCGCAGCTCCAGTCGCGGTTGCAGCAGCTTCAGCTGTTCAAGAACCTGATCGCGGGCGACACGCTCTTCGTCGAGAACGCGACCAGCGCGACGAAGACGGCGCCGAAGCCGTTGACCGATTCGATCGTCGGCGCCGCGATCGGCCTCGTGATCGCGCTGCTGATCGTCGGCGGGCGCGAGCTCTTCGACACCACCGTCCGCTCCGAGAGCGACGTCGAGGACGCGCTGGACGCTCCGGTGCTCGCCTCGATCGAGTCGCTGCCGCGGCGACTCCGCGACAGCGTGCTCGGCTCGCGAGGCGGGCGGTTCAACGACGAGTACGAGCTGCTGGCGGCGAAGGTCGCGCAGATCTTCGACGGGCACCAGGGCGTGGTCCAGCTGGCGGTGACGAGCGCCGTGCCCGGCGAGGGGAAGACGACGACGGCCGCGAACCTGGCCGCCGCACTCGCGCGGCGCGACGCCAACGTGCTGCTCGCCGACTTCGACATCAGACGTCCGGCCGTGTCGCAGTTCATGGGCATTCCGCGCAGCGCCGCCGGCGTCAACGAGCTGCTGTCGAACTCGATCGACGTCCGGTCCCTGCTCTGGCGGATCTCGCCGAACGGCGAGGAGGCGACCGGGCAGAACGGCGGAAGCTCGGCCGGCGCGCAGCCCGTCCCGCGGCGCCGGAAGGTTGCAGTCGGGACGGAGGGCTCGCTCGTCGTGCTCCCGGGTGGCAAGGCGCAGCGGTCGGCGGCGGCACAGCCGTTCGTGAAGCTGCCCTCGCTGCTCGAGCGCCTGCCTGCGGAGGTCGACTACGTCGTGATCGACACGCCCCCCGCGCTCCTCGTCTCCGGCATGGCCGAGCTGGCGCAGAGCGTCGACGCGGTGATCGTCGTCGTGCGCCACGGGATGGTGCACCGGCGCCGCCTCCGCGCCCTCGGTCGCCAGGCGCGCACGTGGCGCGCGCGGCTGATCGGCGCCGTCCTCAACGACAGCCCGGCGGACGACGGCTACCTGAACTACTACGGACGCGAGTAGCGTGCACGCGAACGGCCGTCCAGCCGCGGCGGACGGCCGCCTCCGCGTCGCGCTGATGGCGCTGAACGCCGCCGGCGTCTCAGGGGTTCCGCGTTACACGGCGGTCCTGGCGCGGGCGCTCGACGGCGTGGCGGAGGAGTTTCCGTCGCTCGAGCTCGTCCTCGTGACGACGCGGGCGGGTGTGCGGGCGGTCGAGCCGCGCCGCCTCCGCGTGCACGTCGTCCGGCCGCTCGGCCTCGAGCCCGACCGCGGTGCCGTGCGGCTGATCGTCGAGCAGCTCGCCGTGCCGCTCGTCGAGGCTCGGCTGATCCACTTCTTCGACGTCTACGGGCCAGTGCTCGCGCCGAGGCGGCCGTTTGTCGCCACCTTCCACGACGCGTCGATCTCCTATCCGGACCTTGCCCGCTTCGGCCTCGCGCAACGCGCCTACAAGCGGCGCTTGTACCCCTGGGCGCTCGCGCGGGCCCGGGCCGTCGTCGCCGTCTCCAACTTCGCCAAGGAGGAGGCGGTGAGCCGCTTCGGGGTCGATCCGGCCAAGATCGTCGTCGTCCGCTCGGGGCCTGGCCTCGCTGCGAGCTCCGCCGGTGGGGAGCAGATGAACGGACGGCCCTACTTCCTGTTCGTCGGCAACCTGACCGCTCGCAAGAACGTGCCCTTCCTGATCCGCGCGTACGAGCGGACGGACGTCGATGCCGACCTCGTCCTCGCCGGGCAGCCGCTCGACGACGCCGGCGCGATCCTGAGCGCCGTCGAGCGCAGTCCCAGGCGCGACCGCATCCGCGTCGTCGCCGGAGCGGACGACGCCGCGGTCGACCGGCTGTATCGCGGAGCGCTCGGGCTGCTCCACCCCGCGCGCTACGAGGGTTTCGGATTCACGCCGCTGGAGGCGATGTCCCGCGGCTGCCCCGTGCTCGCGAGCGATATCCCCGCGGTGCGAGAGATCGCCGGGTCCGGAGCAATGCTGCTGCCGCTGGACGAGGCGGCCTGGTCGCAGGCGATCGGACGCCTCGAGCGCGAGCAGGCGCTCCAGGAGGAGCTCCGCACGCGCGGCACCGCGACCGCGGCGGCATACTCGTGGGCGGAAACGGCACGTCAGCTGTGCACGCTGTTCCTCCGAACGGGATCGACCGGATGATCGCGCCGACGAGACTCACGCTGCCCGTACGCGCGCGGATCGACCTGACCGACGCGGCGGTCTGGGGCTTCGCCGCGGCGCTCACGTTCGCGGTCGCTCTGCTCGCCGTCCACTCGGGGCCGAAGGTCCCGCTCAGCGTGCTCCTCGGCACCCTGGTCTTCCTCGCCGTTCTCGTCGGGTTCGTGAAGGCGCCGCACGTGGTGATCGCGTGCGCGATTCCGTACTTCTGCCTGCTGCCGATGATGAAGGTGCTCGTCACCCCGCAGCTCGGGCCGACGAAGGACGTGATCGAGATCGCAGCCTTCCTCGCCGCCGCCGTGCTCATGCTCCGGCGGCGCTTCCTGCGCGAGCCGTGGGAGGGGGACACGCAGGTGCTCGTCCTCACGCTCCTCCTGCTCGCCCTCTACGTCTTCAACATCGGGACTGCGATTCGCGGCGGGAACGTGGTCAGCCTCGAGTGGTTCCATGGCGTCCGCCTCGTCGGCGAGCCGCTGCTCTTGATGCTCGTCGGCATGACCGTCGCCGACCCGCGGAAGACTTTCCACTGGGCGCTCAAGTCGCTGATCCTGACCATCTGCGGCGCAGCGCTGATCGGTCTCTTCCAGCAGGTGGTCGGGCCGGCGCGGCTGATCACGCTCGGGTACTCGTACAAGAACCAGGTGCGGACGATCGGCGGCCATCTGCGCAGCTTCGGCCCGTTCGACGAGCCGTTCGACTACGCGGCGATGGTCGCGTTCGGGCTCGCCGGCGTCCTGCTCTGGGCGAAGAAGCGCACCGTTGCCTGGATGCTCGGGCCGGTGATCGCCGCCGGCCTCGCGGTCTCCTTCGTCCGCGGGGCGGCGCTCAGCGTGGTCGCGCTGATCGCCCTGCTGCTGGCCAGGAAGGGGTACGCATCGGTCGCGACGGTCGTCCTCGGAGCGGCGGCGGCGACGGCGGTCGCGTTCGTCTTCCTCGCCAGCCAGCCGACGCCGGGCAAGGTCGTGCAGGCGGGGCCGTCGACGTACCTGACCTTGAACGGCCGCGATCGCAGCTGGCGCGTCGCGCTCGGAAACCCGTCCTACTGGCCGTTCGGCCGCGGCGTCGGGGTCTTCGGCACCGCCGCGACGCGCGTCGCCTCCGAGTCGCAGGCGCCGACGCTCGACCCGCGGTTCGGTCAGGCTGCGGACTCGGGCTATCTCGCGACCGCGTCGGACGTCGGCTTCATCGGCCTCGGGCTCGAGCTCGCCCTGTTCACGCGGATCATCGTGCTGCTTCGCGCCGCGATCCGCCGCGGCGAGCAGGCGGCGTGGTTCGGCCTCGGCCTGTTCGTGATCTTCCTCCTCGACGCGGCCCTGCGATCCTCGCTCACCGGCTTTCCGACGGCGCACCTCGGGATGCTGCTCGTCGGCCTGACGCTCGCCGCCACGCGGAAGCCGCCGCCGATCTCGCGTAGCCTCGCCACCTCGCGGCCGGGGGCCGCGCGATGAGCGCCGTGCGCGTCCAGGACACCGCGCGCGCGATTGCGTACCTCGCCGCCCACCCGGGCGAAGCGATCGACCGCTTCCGCAGCAAGATCGAGCACTCGCGCGACCCGCAGGAGCGCCGCTCCGCCGACTACTCGCCCTCGCTCGACGGCGAGCGGCGGCTGCACGAGCTGCTCGACACGCCAGTTCCCTGTCCGGCAGCCGAGGAGTTCGAGGCAGTGTGGAGCAACCTGGAACAGTCGCTCGCCGGATCGAGCTCGTACGTGGGCGAGTGGGTGCACGACGCCGATCCAGGCATGGGGCGGATCGTCTGGTGCGTCGTGCGCCACCTTCGCCCGGAGAAGGTCGTCGAGACCGGGGTCGCGCGCGGGATCACGAGCAGGATCCTCCTCGACGCGCTCGACCGGAACGGCACCGGAGGCCTGTGGAGCGTCGACCTGCCGATGCTGCGCAGTCGCTGGCACGAGCAGACGGCGGCCGCCGTCCCGCTCGATCGGAGGTCGAGGTGGACGTACGTCCGCGGCTCGAGCCGCAGGCGGCTGGCGGGCCTGCTCGCGGACCTCGGCGAGATCGACCTGTTCATCCACGACAGCGCGCACACGCAGAGCAACATGCGGTACGAGTTCGAGACCGCATGGCCCGCGCTCCGCTCCGGCGGCGTCCTGGTGTCGCACGACATCACGATGAACGCGGCATTTCACGACTTCGCCGCGGCGGCTCCGGGGGAGCCGCTCTTCGTGCGTTACCCCGACGGCAGGGGTCTCGTCGGCGTGCTCGTCAAGCCCTAGCCGAGAGCGAGCCCGCCGTGCGCATCCTGATGGTCAACGCCCACGGGCACGACATCACGGCCGGCGGCGTGGAGAAGGGAATCGCGATGCTGTCGGGGGAGCTCGTCCGGCGCGGACACGAGGTCGCGTTCCTGAACGCGTTCCCGGGCGGCCGCGTCGATCCGGGCATGGACGTGACCGTGCTGCACGGCGAGGACTGGCGCGGCCACCCCGTTCGCCGCGTGCGCAACCACCTCGGCGACGTGGTCGCGCGGCTGAGCGGAACGGTCGACGCGACGATCGCACGCACCCGGCCGGACGTCGTGCACTCGCACAACCTGCCCGGGATCTCGACCGGCGTGTGGGAGGCGAGCCGCCGGCGGCGCGTGCCGGTGCTGCACACGCTGCACGACTACCACCTGCTCTGCCCGCGGACGACGCTGATGCGCCGCGACGGCACCACGCCGTGCAACCCGCACCCGCTGCTCTGCGGCCTCCGCACGCGCCGGCTGACCCGCTGGGCCGGCGGGGTGACGCAGCTCGCGGGGGTCTCGCAGTACCTGCTCGACCTGCACGCCCAGCTCTTCCCGGGGATCCCGCACCACGTGATCCGGAACCCGATGGTCCTCCCGACCGCGCCGCCCGAGATCCGTCCGCCGGCCCAGCGACTTGCGGCCCTCGGCTACATCGGCAACCTCGACGTCGTCAAGGGCGTCGACCTGCTGCTGCAAGCGGCACCTGCGCTCCAGCACCTCGACTGCGAGCTGCACATCGCCGGCAGCGGCCGCCTGCGCGACGAGGTCGTCGCGGCGGCGGCGCGATGGCCCTTCATCCACTATCACGGCGTCGTCTCGGACGAGGCCAAGGACGAGTTCTTCGCGGTTTGCGACGCCGGCATCGTCCCCTCCGTCTGGGCCGAGCCCGGCGGGCCCACGCACACCCTGATCGAGTGGGTGTGCTCGGGCCGCCCGGTGCTCGTCTCGGACCGCGGCGGTCTCGGGGAGGTCGCAGGCCTCTATCCGGGCTCGATTCGCGTCGAACCCACGGTCGAGGGAATCAGAAGCGCGATCGCCGACCTCGCCGACCCGCCGCGCTGGCGGTCGCTCCTCGCCTCGCTCGAGCCGATCGACTCCAGCGGCGACCTCGACCGCTGGGTGCGGACGCACGAGGAGATCTACGAATCGATGCTCTGAGCGCCGGGGGCGCGCTCCTAGCGTGCGGCGATCAGCGACTGGCCCGACAGGCGACGGCACACGGCCGTGATCCTCCGCCCGCCGCTCCGGCCGGCGACCGCTCCCGCGATCCAGTCGGCATCCTCGCGTGGGAGCACCCGGAGCAGGGCGGCGAGCACGGCGAAGACGCCGACCGCGAGAACGAGCGCTAGGACGAACGAGCCGGGCCCGTCGCTCAACTCGAGCACGAGCTGCGCGATCCCTGCCGGCGCCGCGGATGCGACGACGAGCCGGGCGAGCTTCTGCGGTGCGAGGTCGACGCCGCCGACGAGGCGCACGCAGCAGACGATCGCCCCGACCGCGGCGACGGTCTGGGCGCCGACGTTCGCGATCGCCGCTCCCATCGCGTGAAGATACGGCACGAACAGCGCCGCGAGGCCGATGTCGACGACACCGGCGGCGACTCCGACCACGACCGGGATCCGCACCCGGCGATACCCGAGGAGTAGGCCGGTGCTCAGTCCGCCGAGCGGCACGAGCGGCAGCGGAACGAGCAGGACGAGCAGGATCTTCCCCGCGCCCGCGTACTGGTGGCCGTACACGAGATGGACGAGCGGGGCCGCGAAGACCAGGGCTGCCGCCGTGACCGGCACGGTCACGAGCAGCAAGAGGCGCAGCCCCCGTGCGTAGCCGGACCTGATCCGATCGTGCGCGTTCGCGCCGACGAGCGTGGCAACGGCGGGAGCGAACGTACCGCCGATTGCGTTCGGGAGAGCGAGCGCAGACGCGTAGACGGAGAAGGCGATCGAGTAGAGCGCGATCTGGGCGTCGGACGAAAAGTGGTTGAGAAAGAAGAACTCGGATCGCTGGAAGATCAGGAAGTTCGTGAAGACGGGCACCGACGCCGCCAGCGCGAACCGGATGACCTCTCGGCCGACCGTCCCGATCGGTTCTTTCGGTGCCGTGATCCGAGCGGCCAGGCGCCGCCACAACAGCCAGGCCCCCGCGACCATCAGGACGTTGGTGACCGCTAGGACGGCGAAGATCCCCGTGATTCCGCCTCCCAGCAGGAGGACGACCACCGTGGCCGCTGTTCCGAGCGCGCCCAGTACGAGCGAGACCGCGGAGTTCAGTCGCCAGCGCTGCGCGCCGCTCAACATCGTCGCGGGCACCTTGTGGAGCACGCTGGCCGCGGCGGCGATCCCGCCGAATAGCCACGCCGCTCGGGGCGTCGCTCCGGCGGCCGCGGTGATTGCCAGCAGGCCGAAGGCGATTCCCGCCGCGACCGCTTCGACCCGCCAGGCCCACGAGCTGAGAGACCGGAGCACTCCTTCGCGTCCGCCGCCGATCAGTTCGGCGACGAACCGCGGCAGCGCCGCGGGAAACCCTGCAGAGCAGAGGGTGATGGTCGCGAGCACGATGAACGAGATGTAGCTCTGGCGTCCCATTCCGCTTGGCCCGAGGACGCGAGCGGCGACGATTGAGACGAGCAACGTGAAAAGGTACGGTGAGACCGACTGGAGGCTCACCCAGACGCTGCCCGTGAGCGTGCGGGCTCCCGTCCCCGAGACGCTGTCGGCGAACGGTGTCGCATCCGGCTGCACCTGCGGCTGCACGTCGAAGGATGGCTGGCGGTCAGCCGTCAGTGGGCTGCTGCTCTCGTCTTGCACCGTTTCAGTTTCGGCCGGCGGCGGTCTCGAGGTGAGCGGTGCCGCCAGCCTAGCGGGGCGTGTACGCGCTCAGGACCTTTCGCCGCGCGCGGCCCGCTACTCGAAGCGCGCGGACGTACGTGCGCCCCAGGGGCGCCGGGGCGCGCATCGCGGCTCGGCCCGCACGGAAACGTAGTGAGCGGGGCGTGAATGCGTTGTCGAGCAGATCTCGATAAGCGTCACGCGTGCGGCCCTCGGCCAGGAGCAGCTCTTGCAGTTCGACCTGGCGCCGCTGGATCCGGGCGATGTCTGCGGCCCGCGCCGCGGGATCCCGGACCTCCGCGACGTGCTTGAAGTGGAAGCGCAGCGAATGCGCGGGTCCGTCGGGCAGCGTCTTGCTCAGGTTGCCGGGGTGGTCGCGGTAGTCCATCAGGGTTTCGAGGGTGTACGCGAAGTCGACCCTCTTCGCCAGCCGCCACCAGAGGTCCCAATCCTCGCCGCTGCGGAGCGCCTCGTCGAATCCGCCTACTTCATGGAACGCAGCGCTCTCGAGGAGCGTGCAGGAGGTCCGGAAGGGCATGTGACGGACGAGGAGCTCGAAGGGGGTACGCAGGACGTCCGTTCGCGGTTGCGGAGGAAGGCGGTGGTCGAGCGGCCCGAGCGCGCGGCCGGCCGCATCCCGCCGCTCGGCGCCGCTGAACGCAACGGCACACGCGGGATGGGCGTCGAGCAGCGCGACCGTCGTCGTGAGGAACCGCGGTCGCCAGGCGTCGTCGGAGTCGATGAACGCGAGCAGCGACCCTTCCGCCATCGAGACGGCGAGATTTCGTGCTGCCGCCGGCCCCGAGGTCGTCGCGAGCCGTCGATACTTCACTGCCGTCGACCGCTCCTCGAAGCTTCGCCGAAACCCGGCGACTACCTCCGCCGTATCGTCGGTGCTGCCGTCGTCGACGACGATCACCTCGATCCGCGGGTACACCTGTTCGGCAATGCTTTGCAGCGTCAGGCCCAGGAGCGGCGCGCGATTGTACGTCGGAACGATCGCCGAGACGAGCGGCGGGATCAGGACGTCCTCGAGAAGTCGGCGGCTCCCGCTCCGTTGAGCAGGCGGCGTGCGGTGCGAGTCGTCTGGATGCCGGCGAGGTACGCGCGGCGAAGCCAGATCGGGCCGCGGGCGACCCGACGGCTGATGCGGTAGCGCAGAGACGGCGCTCCGGCGGGAGCGTCGAGGAGCTCGGCGTACGACGCGTCCGGGTCCGGCTCGCGCAGCAGCTTCTCCTGGAGGAGGATCTGCCGGCGCTGGATCCGGTCGAGGTGGGCGGCGCGGGAGACCGGGTCGCGCACGTCGTCGAGATGGCGGAGATGGACCCGGATCGAGTCGACGAGCGCTTCCTCGTTCTTCGTGACGTTGTTCGGGTGGAGACGGTGGCACACGAGCCGCTTCGCGGTGTACGCGAAGTCGGCCGACTTCGCCAGCCGCCACCACAGATCCGTGTCTTCGCTGTAGCGCAGGCCCTCGTCGAAGCCGCCGGCGGCCTCGAAGGCCTCGCGACGAATGACGACGCCTGGGGTCTGGAACAGCTCGCGCTGCGCCATCCGATCGAACGGCTGGTGTAGGACGCCCTCGGGCGCGTCGCCCGGCAGGGCGGTCTCGAGCTGACCGAGCTTGCGATCGTCGGCGTCGACCTTCCATGTCTCGCAGAACGCGAGAATGCAGTGGGGGTACCTCTCGAGCAGCCCCACGACCGTCGACACGAACGTCCTCTCCATCATGTCGTCGGAGTCGAGGAACGTGAGCAGCGAGCCCTCGGCCGCCGCCACCCCCCGGTTACGCGCGGCCGCCGGGCCCGAGTTGACCTCGAGCCGAAGCGAGCGCACCGGAACTCCCCTGGCCCCGAGCGAGGCGGTGAATCGCTCGACGACCGCCGGCGTCTCGTCGGTGCTGGCGTCGTCGACGACGACCACCTCCAGCCGGCCGTAGTCCTGCATCTCGACGCTGCGGAGGGCTCGTTCGAGCAGGTCGGCCCGGTTGTGCGTGGGAACGATGACCGAAACGAGCGGCACGTCAGCCACGGCTGAGCCGAGTATAGCCCTGGCCCCCGGCGCCTTCGCGCAGCGGCGGCCGGCGGTTCAAGCCTCGTGCCGCGCGAGCCGATACCGAGCGTGTGCAGAGCGGTTCACTACTGCGCACCGCCCGGCGCCGGAACGGGCAGGCTCGAGCGCCGCGCGATTCGTCCCTACCCATCCTCGCCCCGACTTCTGTCGTCGTCTTCGGCAACTACGGGAACGGCAACCTCGGCGACGAGGGGACCCTCCAGGCGCTCCTCCGTCTCCTCACGAGCCGCGTGCCGCGCGCCGAGATCGTGGCCTT
>Ga0070741_10021268_pt1 | contig 10111 bp, 9 predicted proteins | sample Coa_R1_4_FD_66440 | JGI IMG/M metagenome (GOLD analysis project Ga0070741, IMG submission 66440) | Surface soil microbial communities from Centralia Pennsylvania, which are recovering from an underground coalmine fire - Coalmine... | ecosystem: Environmental > Terrestrial > Soil > Unclassified ...
CTGCGCCCGGCTGACGCGGGCGGCGGCTTCTTCCTCGGCGTCACGCTCGGGCTCGTGTTCGTGCCGTGCGCGGGCCCGTTCCTCGCGAGCATCACCGCAGCCGCCGCGCACGAGAGCTTCGGACTGCGGACGGTGATCGCGGCTGCGGCTTACGGCGTCGGCGCGGGAGTGCCGATGCTCGCCATCGCGTACGGCGGACGCGGGCTCGCCGCGACTCTGCGGCGTCGAGCGGCGACCGTGCGCGCGATCTCCGGCGTCGTCGTCGCGGCGATCGCGATCGGGCTCGTCTTCCACGCCGACGACCACCTGACGAAGCTGACACTGCCGTGGACGGACTGGGTGCAGAAGCACGTCGAGAGCAGCTCGGCGGCGCAGACGCAGGAGCGCAAGGTGAGCGGCGAAGGGCCGGCGCTGCCGCTCCTCGGCAACGCTCCGCCTCTGCATCCGGACGGCGTGTGGATCAACTCGAAGCCGTTCACGCTGCAGCAGGAGCGCGGCAAGGTCGTGCTCGTCGACTTCTGGACGTACTCCTGCATCAACTGCCTGCGCACGCTGCCGCACCTGAAGGCGTGGTACGCCGCGTACCACAAGGACGGCTTCGTGATCGTCGGCGTGCACACGCCGGAGTTCGCGTTCGAGCACGTCGCGTCGAACGTGCGCGCGGCGGTGAAGCGTCTCGGCGTGACGTGGCCGGTCGTGCAGGACAACGACTACAAGACGTGGGACAACTACGCGAACGAGTACTGGCCCGCCGACTACCTCATCGACAAGCAGGGGAACGTCCGCTACACGTCGTTCGGCGAAGGCGACTACGCCAAGACGGAGCAGAAGATCCGCACGCTGCTCGGCGTGAGCGGCGCGAACGCGAAGCACGTCGCGAACGAGACGCCCACGGAGCTGATCACACCGGAGACGTATCTCGGCTACGCGCGGCTCCAGAACTACGTCGGCACGCCGCTGCATCCCGATCGCCTCCACGACTACAAGCTCTTCGGCGGCACCGTGGGCGAGAACCAGCTCGCGTACAGCGGCACGTGGAAGATCGGGGCGCAGGTGGTGACGCCCGGCCCGCACGGCGCCTCGCTGCTCCTGCACTTCCACGCCGAGGACGTCTACATCGTGCTCGGCGGGCGCGGAACAGTGCAGGCGACGATCGACGGCAAGCCGGCCGGGACGATCAAGGTGAACGCGTACCGGCTCTACACCGTGCGCGCGTCGCACACGCTGAAGGACGGGATACTCGACCTGCGCTTCTCGCCCGGCGTGCGCGGCTACAGCTTCACGTTCGGCTAACCGTCGCCGCCGGAGTCCGGCGTATCGCCGGTGCCGTTCTCGCGCTCGCGGAGGAACCGCGTCAGCTCGGCGGCGATCGCGTCGCCGCTCGGCAGATCCGATTCGTCCTCCATCTCGTCGACGCGATGCTCGAGCTCCTCGACGTACGCGGCGGTCTCCGCGTCGGCGGCGACCGCCTCGCTCACCTGCTGCTGGTACGACTCGGACGCCTCGTCGAGCTCGGCGGTGTCGACGTCGGCGTCGAGCAGGTCGGCGAGCTTCTCGACGAGTGCCTTGGCGGCGCGCGGCGACGGCGTGAGCGAGACGTAGTGCGGCACGGCCGCCCACAGGCTTGCGGACGGCAGACCCGCACGCGCGCACGCGTCGTGCAGCACGCCGGTGATGCCGGTCGGGCCTTCGTAGCGCGACGCCTGCAAGCCGAGCTGCTCGATCAGCTGCGGGTCGGTCGCGCTCCCGGTGACCGGCGCCGGCCGTGTATGCGGCACGTCGGCGAGCAGCGAGCCCAGCGTCAGCACCAGCTCGGTGCCGTAGTCCTTGGCGACTCCGGTGACGAGATCGCTGAACGTGCGCCAGCGCAGGTTCGGCTCGGCGCCGAGCAGCAGGATCGCGTCACGCCCGGCGCCGGGAAGCGGCGCATGCAGGAACGTCGTCTCCGGCCAGTCGACCTGCCGCGTGACGCCGTCGACCAGCGAGACCATCGGCCGCGTCGCCTGGAAGTCGAAGAAGCCCTCGGCGTCGATGTGCGCGAACGGCTGGGCCGCCCAGGCGCGTGCGAGGTACGCCGCTGCGAGCGAAGCGCCCTGACCGCCGTCGTTCCAGCCGCGGAACGCCGCGATCATCACGGGCCGCTCGAGCTGCGGTCTGTCTTCGACGATGAGCTCGTCGCTCATTACCCAACTCTAGTCGCCGGAGGGCGCCAGAGCCGATACACGAACGCGACCACCGATGCCCAGACCGTTGCGGCGAGGGTCACGTGGATCAGGACGAGCCACCACGGCAGCTCGGTGCGGTACTGCACCTCGCCGACGGTCATCTGCACTGCGAGCAGGCCGAGCACGACGAGCGCGGCGCGCACGTGGCGGCTCTGCGTGCGCCAGAGCCAGATCAACAGCAGCGCGAACGAGATCCCGAACACGGCTGTTGCGCGCACGTGCCAGTACACGATGTGCTCGAAGTCGAAGAGGCGCCGCACGATCGTGCTGCCCGAGCTGCCCGGGTACTTGCCCGATGCGGTCGCGAGCGTCCCCGAGAAGATGAGCACGCACGCCGAGACCGCGACGACGATCGAGCCGAGCCGCGTGAGGTACGGCTCGCGTGTCGCGGCGCCGCGCGCGATGCGACTCGCCTCGACCGCCAGCACCACGCCGAGCGTCAGCACGACGATCGAGAGCAGGAAGTGCGACAGCACCAGCCAGGGGTTGAGGTTGTAGTGAATCGTGATCGCGCCCATCGGCGCCTGCGCGAGCGTGCCGAGGAAGGTGAGCGCCGCGAGCCGGCGCAGCGCGCGCGGCACGCCGGCGAACCGGCCGGCGACCCACGCGACGAGCGTCGCGACGATCGTCAGGAACGCGACGACGCGGTTCCCGAACTCGACGTACGAGTGGTAGGTGCGCGGCTCGAAGTGATGCTCCTGGCAGCCGGGCCAGTGCTCGCAGCCGAGACCCGACCCGGTGAGGCGCACCGTTGCCCCCGTCGCCATGATCACGACGAGCATGACGGCGCTCGCGATCGCGATCCGCCGGAAGGTCTCTGCCGAGAGCTCCCACTCGCGGACGCGGCCGAGCGTGTGCGCCCCCGTCTGCATCGCCGTCAGGGTATCCCGGCTGGGCGCTCGGCGGGCTGCCAGTGCCCGCGGGATGCGTACGCCTCCGCCCCGGACGACGTCTCCTGCTCGGCCGCGGCTCCGTGCCGAACGGCGACGTCGGCGCGCGGGTAGAAGAGACCCGGGTAGCCGAGCCGGATCCCGACGCGCAGGACGAGACACGGCTCGTCGCTCGTGCCGACGAGCACGTGCTCCGTGCCCGGCGGCGAGTGGAAGAGATCCCACTGCTCGAGCGGCCGCTCCTCGCCTTCGACCAGCAGGAGGCACTCGCCGCGCACCACGAGGAAGTCCTCCTGCTGGTCCTCGCGGTGATAGAGGCCGCCGGTGCCGTTCGTGAGGACGAGCAGGTTGACGCCGAGCTGCGGGAAGGTCACGGGCTCGAGGTCGTCGCGCTGCCGGACGACCGGCCCGTTCGCCTCGAACGGGCAGACCCAGCCGAAGTCCGGATGGTGCGTCCACTGCGCGTCGGCCGCGTTCAGCACGAACCAGCCTTCGGTCACGGGCGCGAGGCCGTGCGTGACGTGCTCGAGCCGCGCTTCGTCCACGCGTCCATCCTGGCAGGTCTCGTTAACGCCGTGTGATCGCCTCGCCCTTCGCAGCCGGCACACCGAAGCGGCATGTCTCATTCCGCCACGTCGCGCCCCTCGAATCGCCGTTTGACGCGGCGCGGCTGCCTCCAAGGGCCAAGTCCCGTCGCCAAACCAAGGTTTGGACGATGTTCGAAGAAGGGCCGTTCGGACTAGGCCAACGCGACCCCGTCGCCTTGGGCGACCTCGCCGACGCGCGCGAGGAACACGTCGGCGCGCGCGAACTCTGCTTCGAGAGCCATCCCCTTCTCGCGCGGCAGCGCGACCAGCAGCCCGCCTGCCGTCTGCGGGTCGTACGCGAGCTCCACGAGCTCCGGGTCGACGTCGCCGATCTCGACCTGCGCGTACTCGCGGTTCGCGCGCGTCCCTGCCGTCGAGACGCCCGCGCGCGCCGCGTCGAGAGCGCCGTCCATCGCCGGCAGGCACCCGGCGTCGAGCTCGATGCGGACACCTGACCGCGTCGCCATCTCGTGCACGTGGCCGAGCAGGCCGAACCCGGTGACGTCCGTCACCGCGCTCGGGCCGACCTTGCGAACCAGCTCCGCGGCGTCGCGGTTCAGCGTCGTCATCCACCGCGTCGCCTCGGCGAGGTCGGCGATGCCGCGCTTCGCGCCGCCGAGCACGAGCGCGGTGCCGAGCGGCTTCGTGAGGTACAGCGCGTCGCCGGGCCGCGCGCTCGACTTCGGCCAGATCGCATCGGGATGCGCGGTGCCGACCACGGCAAGGCCGTACTTCGGCTCGGCGTCGCGAATCGTGTGACCGCCGGCAAGCAGCGCGCCGGCTTCGCGCACCTGCGCCTCGGCACCGTCGAAGACCGCGCGGACGACGTCGAGCGGCAGCTCCTCGGGGAACGCCGCGACGGAAAGCGCGAGCAGCGGCACGCCGCCCATCGCAAAGACGTCGTTGAGCGCGTTCGTGGCGGCGATCGCGCCGAAGTCGTACGGGTCGTCGACGATCGGCGGGAAGAAGTCGATCGTGAACACGATCGCCCGCTCGTCGTCCAGCTTGTAGACGGCCGCGTCGTCGGCCGGGTCGAGCCCGACGAGCAGGTTCTCCGCCTCGGCCGGTACGAACCCGCGCAGCAGCTCCTGCAGCCGCGCCGCGCTGTACTTCGCCGCGCAGCCCCCGGCGGTGGCGAGATCCGTGAGCTTCACACGACCACCGTAACTGGCAACGGCGGCCCGAGGCCGCCGCTGCACTGGGAGAGGAACGTCGTTCTTGGCGCCGGGATTCGCCCCGCGCGCCCTTTCTCCTTTAGGCTCGCGCGCATGCCGAGCGCACTCGTCACCGGCGGCTCGTCGGGCATCGGGCTCACGATCGCGCGCATGCTGCGCGACGAGGGGTACGACCTCACGCTCGCGTCACGCACCCCGGAGAAGATCGAGGCGGCCGCCGCCGAGCTCGGTGCGCACGCCGTCGCCGCCAACATGGCAAGCGAAGAGGACTGCGTCCGCGTCGTCGACGAGCATCGCGGCCGCTTCGGCGGGATGGACGTGCTCGTCAACTCCGCCGGCATCGGCATCGCCGACTCCTCCGGCGGCCTCAACACGAAGCACCTCGACCTCATGCTCGGCGTGAACCTGCGCGGGCTGCTGATCGTGACGCGGGAGGCCCTCCCGCTGCTGCGCGAATCGAAGGGCTGGGTCGTGAACCTCGCCTCGATCGCCGGCACCGAGCCGACGCCGAGCCTGCTCGTCTACGGCGCGACCAAGGCGGCGGTGATCGCGGCGACGAGGACGTTCAACGCCGAGCACGACAAGGAAGGCGTCCGGGCGATCGCGATCTGCCCGGGCTTCGTCGACACGCCGATGGCCGAGTGGTCCGGCCTCGGAGCCGACGAGATGATCCAGCCGGACGATTGCGCCGAGGTCGTGCGCATGTGCCTTCGCCTCTCACCGCGCGCGCGCATACCGCAGGTGGTCATCGAGCGCGTCGGTAGCTGGGGACAGTTCGCCTAGAGCCCGCCGGGCGTCCGCATGATCCGCCAGATCATGTAGAGCCCGAGCGCCGCCGCGCACACGAAGCCGGCGATCGCGATGGGATGGCTCACCGGCGCCATCAACGCGGAGCCGATCAGCAGCGCGGCGATGATCAGCGCCGCGCCGACGCGGTTCGCGGTCGACCGCAGCAGATGCTCGAAGCTCTCGAGCTCGGTCGGCGCGATCGCGATCTTCAGCGAGCCCGTCTCGATCTGGCGCACGACCTGCGAGATGCGACGCGGCATGCGCAGCAGGGGTTGCAGCTGCGAGAACGAGAACGCGACGAGCTGCGTCGGATCGAGGCGGCGCTCGAGCTCGCGCGTCAGCACGTCGCTTCCCTCGTCGCGGATGATCTCGACCGGGTCCATCTGCGGATCGAGCGCGCGCGCGATGTCCTCCGCCTGCGACAGCGTCTTGCCGACGAGCGCGAACGTCGTCGGCAACGCGATCCCATGCTCGAGACAGAGTCGCTGCAGGTCGGCCAGCCCTTCGCCGGTGCGGATGCCGGCGAGCGGCCGCCAGTGGTACCGCGGCAGCGTGCGACGGAGCTGTTGCAGGAAGCCGGCCGTGTCGGACTCGGCCGTCGTCAGCGAGAGCGCGAGGATCAGATCCGAGACGTCGTCGGCGCGGTTCTGCGCGATCGCGAGCAGCAGCAGCGCGAGCACCGTGCGCGTGTCGTCGTCGAGGCGGCCGAGCAGGCCGAAGTCGAGCAGGCCGAGTCGGCCGTCGGGCAGCACGATGACGTTCCCGCGGTGCGGGTCGGCGTGGTACAGCCCCTCGACCGTCACCTGCCGGATGTACGCGCGGAAGAACGCATGCGCGAGCTCGCGCGCGCGTTCCTCGCCGAGCTGCGCCTCGCTGACGCGGACGCCGTCGAGCTTCTCCAGCACGAGCACGCGCTCCGCGACGTACGGGTGGATCACGTGCGGCACGACGATGTCCTCGCGGAAGTCTTCGAGCAGGCCCGCGATCAGCTCGGCGTTGTGCGCCTCCTCGCGGAAGTCGAGCTCGTCGCGCAGGTGCGCCTCGAGCTCGTCGGCCAGCGCGCGCACCTGCAGGAGCCGCGCCGTGTCGGAATGCTTCTCCGCAGCGCTCGCCGTCTTCCGCAGCAGCTGCAGGTCGACCTCGATCTGCTCCTCGATGCCGGGCCGCCGCACCTTCACGACGACCTCGCGCCCGTTCTCGAGCAGCGCGGTGTGGATCTGCGCGATCGAAGCGCTCGCCAGCGGCTCCGGGTCGATGCTCGCGAACGCCGAGAGGCCGATCTCCTCCTCGATCACCTGCCGGATCGGCTCGTACGGCAGCGCCGGAACGTCGTCGACGAGCTTGCCGAGCTCCTCCAGGTAGACGTCCGGCAGCAGGTCGGGGCGCGACGAGAGCAGCTGCCCGAGCTTCACGAAGGTCGTGCCGAGCTCCTCGAGCCCTTCGCGGAAGCGCACCGCGCTCTCGCGGGTCGCCTCCTTGCTGCCGGCGACGCCGAGCTCGCGCAGCACGCGCAGGAGATGCGTTCGGCGCGCGACGAGGGTCAGCTCGACCGCGCGGCGTACCTTGCCGGGCTCGGCCATGCGGGGCTTCTCTCCTCGTCGCCACGCTTGCAAACGACGCGCCCGGTACCGTGGCCTCGTGCGCGCGCTCCCGCTGCTCCTGGCCGCGCTGGCGCTCGCCGGCTGCGGCGGCACGAAGGCTGCGCCGAAGCCGACCTTCCCCGCGGCGCCGAAGAGCGTCTACCGCGGCGTCGCCGTGCCCCACGTCGCCGCACCGCCGATTGCCCTGCACGACGCCGCGGGCCGGCCCGTGTCGCTGGCCGCGCAGCGCGGGCACTGGACGCTCGTCACGTTCCTCTACACCCACTGTCCCGACGTCTGCCCGCTGATCGCCGCGAACCTCAACCAGTCGCTTCGGCTCCTGCACGCCTCGCGCACGGGCGTGCGTGTGCTCGCCGTGAGCGTCGACCCGAGGGGCGACACCCCGGCAGCCGTCCGCGCCTACGTGCGGGAGAAGCACCTCGTGCCGCAGTTCCACTACCTGATCGGCTCGCGCGCGCAGCTGCAGCCCGTGTGGGCGACATATCACGTCGCTGCGCAGACACCGGGCGGCGGCGTGGTGACGCACGTCGCCTATACGGTGCTCGTCGACCCGCAGGGCAAGGAACGGCTGATCTACGACGCGCAGGTCAAAGCCGCACAGGTCGTCCACGACCTACGCCTGCTGTTGCACACCGCCGCCTGATTTCGCCTACCGCCTGGCCGCCAGGTGCGCGCCGCGGCTGCCGCCGCCGACGCGCGCACCGTCCTCTCCCGACGAGCCGACTAGCTCGGGCCGTCCCAATAACCGAAGAGCGGGACACTGCCATGCCCGCCGACCTTCGCCGCGAGCAGAGCAGACGCCACGCTGATCGCTGCGAGGACCACGCCCCGCTTGCGGAACAGCATCAGAACCTTCATCGCCACAGTTGCCACAGTTGTCACCTCCTCTCCCTAGAACCTGAAGTCCTGCAATGCCTCGGCCGCGCGCCGGTACAGCACCGCCGCACGCTGGTCGTCGCCACGCCGAGTGGCCAGGTCGCCTTGCGCGACCCACACCGCAGCCCGGTGCGACGCCGAGGACAACTTCGCGAACGCCTCGTCGGCCGCACCGAGCTCACGCTCGGCATCGTCGAGACGGTTCTGCTCGATGAGCGCCCGGCCGAGCACCAGCCGCGCGTTGCCGATCTCGTCGAGCATGTCTTCGCGCTCGTCGATGATCTCGAGCGCGTGCAGCGCCTGCTCCTCGGCCTTCGCCGGGTCACCGGTGCGCAGGTGAACCTGGGCGAGCGAGGAGATCGCCGTTGCCGCGTCCTGCTGCATGCCGACCTCGAGCGCGGCTGCGAATGCCTGCTTCAGGTGCGCGATCGCCTGCTCGGGCCGGCCGAGCGAGAACTCGAGCCCACCGAGGTTGTTGTGGAGCCGGCCGACCTCGCGCTGCTCGGCGAGCACCTCGTATTGGGCCTTCGCGCGCTCGGCGTACGTGCGCGCGAGCACCCAATGGCCGCCGCGCTCGGCGAGCACGGACGCCTGGAAGTACGCCTCGCCCAGCGCGCGCGGATGCTGCATCGACTCCGCCAGTTCGAGCGCGCGCTCGACGTCCTCGCGCGCAGCCTCGAAGTCGCGTTGGCGGCGGTAGCACCGCGAGCGCCAGCCGAAGATGCCGGCACGAAGCTCGTCGCACGGCAGCCCCGAGCGCTCGGCGAGCGCAAGCGCTTCGTCGAACAGGCTCACCGCGGTCGCGATGCTGGAAAGGCGGTAGCGGCAGATGCCGAGGCGGTACAGCACGTCGGCGCGGTCGAGGTCGCTGAAGCTCTCGTCCTCGACGAGCCCGCGCGCCTCGTTCAGCAGATCCAGTGCAGCCCGCGGCTCGCCGTGATGGGCGAGCGCGATCCCCTCGCCCGCGAGCAGACGCACGCGCAGCTGCGGCGAGGACGTCGCAAGCACTGCGGCGTACGTCGCGCGATAGGCCTCGACCGCGTCCTCGTAGCGCCGCTCCTCCATCAGTGCGTCCGCGCGCGCGAGGAGCGCCTCGGCGCGTGCGCGCTCGTCGGCCGAGACGCCGTTCGCGAGGTAGCCGGCGTCGACGCCGAGGCGCAGCGCGAGCCAGTCGACGGTGTCCTGCGTCGGACGCGTCTTGCCGCGCTCGATCTGCGAGATGTACTCCTTCGAGAAGCGGTCGCCGGCGAGCTCCGTCTGCGTGAGTCCCGCAGCGACCCGCAGCTGGCGCAGCCGGTCGCCCAGCCGCACCGCCGGCAGGGCGGCGATCGGGCGGGTCTCGCGGCTCGTCTTGTGCGACATCTGGCAAGGAAGGATGCCGGACACTTGACCGAAGCGCAATCCTCCAAAAGAGGCAGTCACCCGAAAGGGGCATGGCTCTGCGGTTTGGCGGGTGAAGTATCGCGCTTTCGAATCACTTGACCGAGGTACTTGACAGGGACGTGGCCCGCCCGTACAGTGCGCCTACCTTGCACACGGCCGGACGCCAGGTCGAACGTGCAGGGGGAGCGCGACGGGCGCAAAAACCGAAGGCGTGACTGGGCCGCAGAGCCACGTCTTTCGGAAGCGCCCTACCAGCGCCCCGCCTGACCAAAGAAAGCCCCGGGAGCCGCAGCCGGGGCTTTCTCTTTTCCTGCGCGGTCGAGACTGTCGACACGACCTGCGGTCGCGTCTCTTCTCGACGGCGCGGCCCTCCGGCGGGAGCGGGAGAGCGCTCGCCGAATCAATCGGCGAGCGCGGCAGGGGCCAGGCGCATTCGCCCTGTCTAGGTAGCCCGGTCGAGACTGTCGACGGCGCGGCCCTCCGGCGCGGCCCTCCGGCGCGGACCATCGACGGCGCGGCCCTCCGGCGCGGCCCTCGCGCGGCGCGCGGCTAGGCGCGGTCTTCGCCGAACATCCAGCGCCGCCG
>Ga0070741_10021269_pt1 | contig 10110 bp, 10 predicted proteins | sample Coa_R1_4_FD_66440 | JGI IMG/M metagenome (GOLD analysis project Ga0070741, IMG submission 66440) | Surface soil microbial communities from Centralia Pennsylvania, which are recovering from an underground coalmine fire - Coalmine... | ecosystem: Environmental > Terrestrial > Soil > Unclassified ...
TCATCAACAGAATGAATTGAGCAGTCAAGTGGTGCAATTGCGCGCGTTGTTGAAACAGAATGAACAATTGCATGAGCGCGTGCGCCGCGCGGCGCGACGGACGACGGCGTTGAACGAACGATTTTTGCGGCGCATCAGCGCGGAGCTGCATGATGGGCCGGCGCAAGATTTGGGCTTTGCGCTGTTACGACTGGAACATTTGCTGCCGCGCGGGGAGATGTCATCCGCGACCCGTGCGCCGGTGATCACAGGGCAATCAGATTTTCAATTGGTGCAAAGTTCGCTGCGACACGCGCTGCAAGAGATTCGCGCGATTTCGGCGGGGATGGGTCTGCCGGAATTGGAGAATGTGACGCTGGCGGAGACGATTCGGCGCGCGGTGCGGGCGCACGAACGACGGACAAGCACACAGGTTGATTTGGAATTGAATGATGTGCCAGAGAATGCGCCGCTGCCTGCCAAGATTACGGTGTATCGGATTATTCAAGAAGCATTGAGCAATGCGTATCGTCACGCGAATGGCGCGCATCAGCAGGTGCAAGTGGATTTTGCGCGGAATCAATTGAATGTGATTATTTCGGACCAAGGGCCCGGTTTTGACGGCAACCACGAAGGGGAGTGGGACGAACATTTGGGATTGGCGGGGATGCGCGAGCGCGTGGAGAGCTTGGGCGGCGCGTTTCGAATCGAGAGTGAAAAAGGACGTGGGACGCGGGTGATTGCACTGCTGCCGTTGGATGTGGTGTAGATGGAAAAACCCGAAGGGTCTTCGGAAGACCCTTCGGGTTTGCAAAGGATATGAGCGATAAAATTCAGATTGTGATTGTGGATGACCATCCTTTGTTTCGGGATGGGGTGGTGCAGACGCTGCAAGCCGAGCTGGATATTGAAATCATTGGGCAGGCGACGACGGCGGCGGAAGCGGTGCGCTTGGCGGGGGAACTGCTGCCCGATGTGATTTTGTTGGACATTACGATTCCGGGCGGCGGGTTGAATGCGGCGCGGACGATTACGGCGACATCGCCGGTGACGAAAATTATTATGCTCACGGCATCCGAGGCGGAAGAAGATGTATTGGCAGCATTGAAGGCGGGCGCGCGGGGATATATTTTGAAGGGTGTGTCGGGACACGAGCTCATCAAAATCGTGCGCGATGTGGATGCGGGCGAAGCGTATGTGACGCCGACGCTGGCGGCGAGCTTGCTTTCGGAAATGCAGGGCGACCGACGGGGACAACCGCCCGCGTCGAGTCCGTTGGATGAATTGACGGAACGTGAGCGCCAAATTTTGGAACATGTCGCGGCGGGTATGAGCAATAAGGAAATCGCGCAGCAGCTCTATTTGAGTGAAAAAACCGTAAAACATTATATGACGAATATTTTGCAAAAACTTCAGGTGCGGAATCGGGTGGAAGCGGCACTATTGGCGCAAAGCGGAGGAATTACCAGTCGAGGGAGTAAATAAATGATCTCACGGTTTATTATTCGAGTGATGTTCGGCGTGATCCTGGTCATGGGCGCGATTTTGCTGCTGCTGGGTTTTTTCTTGTTGAGCGCGCGGACGGCGCTGGATACGCCGAATCCTTTGGCGATTCAGATTGCTGAAACAGGCAAGTTGTTTTTGGTTCCGCCGGATGCGAGCGCACAGACGAATCCAGTCACTTCCAGTCAGGACGTTTTGCAAAACGCGCAAAAGACCTATACTGCGCGCTGTGTGATTTGTCATGGTCAGGATGGCAAGGGCAATACGCCGATTGGTTCGCATATTTATCCGCGCGCGGCAGACCTCACCGCTGCGCGCACGCAGTCGAAATCGGACGGCGCGCTGCATTGGATCATTGCGAATGGTATTGTGCATACGGGGATGCCGGGGTGGGGACAATTGCTGAATGACCAAGAGATTTGGCAAGTGGTGACGTATGTGCGTCAATTGCCGAATGGCGTGCCGCAATTCCCGACGCCGACTCCGCCGCCAACGGCCGCGAACACGTCGGACACGGTGAAAGTAGATATTAGCAATAATACGTACGTGCAGGGGAATATTACGGTTGCACCGGGGACGACGGTGGTGTGGCAGAGTCACGACGACGAAGACCATACGGTGACTTCGGCGAGCGACCCGAAGGTGCTGGATTCGCCGACGCTGAAAAAAGACCAGATGTATCAATTTACGTTTACGCAGCCGGGGACGTATAAATATATCTGCACGGTGCATGATTATATGGAAGGTACGGTGGTGGTGAAGTAGTTGATGCACCGCAGAGGGCGCGGAGCGGACAGCGGATAATGCGACAAAGGAACGTTGCAACGAAGAACGTTGGGACGGATAAGCGGATGGAAGGTATCATTGCGAACCGTTGTTGGGACCAAGTGAGTTGCTGAAAGCCTCGCCCTGCGCCGAAGAGAGATTTCTGCGACAAATGAAGTGTGATGTTTTCGGGCGATGAACTGCATCGCACAAAGCGGACAGGAAAAATCCACACTTCACGTCGCGTTCGAAATGACAGATTCTTCTCTGCGTTCTCTGCGTCCCCTGCGGTAGACTTGTGACCTCGCTTTCGCTGCTTTCCCATTTAGAGTGTACGAATTGCCGCCGGGTGTATTCGGCGGATGCATTGCATACGACGTGTCCGAATTGCGGCAAGGTGCTGTTTGCGCGGTATGACTTGGAACACGCGAATGGTCTTTCGCCGCACGCGCTGGCACACCGCGAATGGAATATGTGGCGCTGGCGCGAACTGTTGCCGGTGCGCGATGCGGAAAATATTGTAACGCTCGGCGAGGGGATGACGCCGCTGTTGCACGCGGCGCGGTTAGGCGATTCCCATAATTTTAAACAACTGTATATCAAGGAAGAAGGATTGAACCCGACGGGGAGCTTTAAGGCGCGGGGCTTGTCGGCGGCGGTGTCGCGCGCAAAGGAATTGGGGGTCAAGACGATTGCGGTTCCGTCGGCGGGAAACGCGGCGGGCGCGGCGGCGGCGTACGGCGCGCGGGCGGGGATGGAAACGTACGTGTTCATGCCGCAGGACGCGCCGGAAATTAACAAAATTGAGAGCTATATTGCGGGCGCGCAGGTGTACTTGGTGAGGGGTCTGATTAGCGATGCGGGAAAGATTGTGCGAACGCTGACGCCGCAGTATGGATGGTTTGATGTTTCGACGCTGAAAGAGCCGTATCGCGTGGAAGGGAAAAAGACGATGGGGTTGGAAATCGCGGAGCAGTTTGGGTGGGAGCTGCCGGACGCGATTATTTATCCGACGGGCGGGGGAACGGGCATTATTGGGATGTGGAAAGCATTTGAGGAATTGGAACAGCTAGGTTGGATTGGGAGCAAGCGTCCGAAAATGATTGCGGTGCAAGCGAGCGGCTGCGCGCCGATTGTGAAAGCATTCGAGGAAGGGAAAGAGACAGCGGAGGCGTGGCAGAATGCGCGGACAATTGCGGATGGGTTGCGCGTGCCGGAACCGTTTGCGGATTATTTGATTTTACGCGTGGTGCGAGAAAGCGGCGGGACGGCGCTGGCCGTGAGCGATGAGGAAATTCGGCAGGCGATGGGAGAATGGGCGCGGGCGGAAGGGATGTTTGTTGCGCCGGAGAGCGCGGCGACGTACGCGGCGTTCAAGAAATTGGTGGCGAATCATTTTCTGGAACCGCATGAGCGCGTGGTGCTGTTCAATACGGGGAGTGGGTTGAAGTATCCGAATTTGATTCAAGCGGAGGTGGCGGTGTGGGAGGGGTGAGAGGAATCGAAAATTTTTTAGGGGCTATTGATGTTTCTACGAATGAGATTAGAATTATAAGGAGATTCCGGCGACGAACTGCGTCGCCAACTCCTCATCGCAATAACGGCGATGCTCCGCTCGGAATGACAAATTAAAGAGTACGAACACTCTTGATGAAAGGAAAACGAGGATGCGACCAGGACAGGTACTCATTCACCCAATCTTTGGCACACGGCTCACGTTTTTGCACACCGCCACAGAAACGCAGGGGCGCTTGCTCGAATGGGAAACGGTCTATAAAGCGCAGCGCGGGAAGGAGAGCGGGAATATTCCGCATTTTCACGTGACCTTTGTCGAGCAGTACGACGTGTTGGAAGGAACGGCGGCGTACGAACTCAAGGGCGAGGAACGACAGGTGCCTGCCGGTGCACACGTCGAGATCCCGCGCGGCGCGGCGCATCGGAATTTCTATAACGCGAGCGTGGCTGATGTGCGGTTTCGCACGCACATTGAAATGAATCCGCCCAATTTGCGCGCGGCGCAGTTCATCGAAGACTTTTTTGAGACGCTGTATGGGTTGGCGCGCGAGGGCAAAGTCAATGCGGAGGGTCTGCCGAAAAGCGTTCTGCACACGGCTTTGCTGGTGCAAGGATTCCAGCCGGAGACGTGGACTGCGGGCACGCCGATTCCCCTCCAGCGGGTGCTGATCGGCACACTGGCTGCGCTTGCGCGCGCACGGGGTTATCGGACAAAGTATCCACAATATGATGCGACAATATGAGTGGTGCAGTTCAATCCGCTCCTCGTGTTGAACTTGCCGAATTTGATTGAGGCGGAGTTTCCCGGTGGGAGGGGTGAAAAGTGTCCCTCTACATTCACGGCAGGGAGCGGCACCAAGCCTCTTTATTAATGCAATCTTGCGGGCATACCGTTGAGAGTGAATCACACTTGGCGAGGCAGTTCCAGAACTTGGCCGCGCATTCTTCCTCATGCCGCCCCGCGCGAACACCGGTGCTAACCGGCAGCTTGCGCGTTGCGCTCGCCTCTTTGTTGTGTTTGTGCTGAATCTCGTATTTCATTGCGCTCCCCGATTTCTCACCAGATCGTTGCTCATCCAAAAACATCATCCCGCTCCGAGTCGGAGGGGGTTTTCTCACTGGATGAGGTTGTTTATTTCTTATTGGCAGCTTTGCGCTTGAGCGTTTTTGCCTTGAGCGCCCTCCCCGTTTTCTTCGCCGCGCGTTTCGCCGCTGGCGCTTTCGGCGCGGCAAACAAACTCAACGGCAAATACGCCGACACAATCCAATTCGGTCCATCCACGATTTCGCTGATTTTTAGATCCACGGCTGCCCCGCACAAACAATACGCTTGCTCCGGCGTCATATCGTACGTCTCGGCAAGATAGTCAATCATGTAGCGAATGGCTTGCTGTGCGTCAGCGAATAAATCGGGACCGTGCGCGGTGGTGACGTAATAACCTGCGTCGTCGGTGACGGTAAGTTTTTTGCCCGCAGGGGTTTGAAAGCGCAGCTCGCGGAGGTTTGCGTTTTTGACGAGGTTAAAGCGCAAGCTGACGCTCATGGGGGTTTCGATACCGGTGCCGTTCACTTCGCCGTCGCCTTGCGCGGAGTGACAATCGCCGCAGGAAAAGAGCGCGCCTTTCGTTAGCACGGGAAACCAGACGGTGGTGCCGGGCGTGAGGTGGCGAATGTCGAGATTGCCGCCGTTCTCGCGCGGGGGAATGGTGGTGAGTCGTCCCGGCTCGCGCGGGGCAACGCCCATGACGCCGCAAAAGGGTTCGTATGGAATGCGAATGTCAGAGCGGAACTGGCAATCGCTTCCCACTTGATAGTGATGAAGATAGGGTGTTTGAAACTCGCTGCCGAGCAGACCAAAGCCGGGAATGACCGCGTTCCAGCCCCAGTTCTTGTGCTTGAGACCGAGAATTTCGACTTGGAGCGCGTCGCCGGGTTCTGCGCCGTTCACATAGACGGGTCCGGTCAGAGGATGAATCGGACCAAAGTCGAGGTTGGCGACGGCAGAATCAGAGGACTGGGGCGTGATTTGTCCCGCCGACGCTTCGAGCGTTTCAAAAACGACGGTATCGCCCGGCTCGATGCGGACGCGCGGGGGAAGGGAATTGTCCCAAAACGCGTGGGGTTGTGAATCGTCGAGATAATGTTTTGCCATTGTTCCTCCTAGTTGTTAGTCGTTAGACGTTAGTCGTTAGAAGTTAGACGTTAGTCGTTAGAAGTTAGAAGTTGGATGTTGGAAGTTGGAAGTTGGAGGGTGGAGGTTGGAGCTTAGCGCGCGTGGCGGATGCGGGGGTCAACCATGCCTTGTACGATGTCTATGAGAATGCCGCTGGCGACGACAAAGAGCGATGTGACGATGACGGTGCCGAGAATCAAGGGTACGTCCACTGTTTCAATCGCTTCATAGGCGAGGCGTCCGAGTCCGGGCCAATTGAACACGGTTTCGACTAAGACGACGCCGCCGATAAACCAGGGAATGTCCAAGCCCGCCATCGTGATGATGGGATTCAACGCGTTGGGCATGATGTGACGGAGAATGACCTGTGATTCGCGTTGCCCTTTGGCGCGGGCGGTGCGAACGTAATCAGTGGAGAGAATATCGAGTGTGCTGGAACGCATCATACGCGCGTACCACGCTGCGCCGCCAAGACCGACGGCGAGCGCGGGGAGGATCAAATGGTCTAGCCCGCCCGCTCCGCCGAGTGGAAAAATCGGGATGACGAATCCGAGCCAGTAGAGCAAGAGCAAGCCGAGCCAGAATGAGGGAATGGAAACGCCGATGAGCGCAATAATCATTCCCAGGCGGTCGGGCACTCGTCCGCGCTTGACCGCCGCCAAGATTCCGATGGGAATTCCAATCAGCAGTTCGACAAAGACGCCCGCGAGGATGAGCGCGAGGGTGTAGGGGATGCGACTCAAGATGAGTTCGGTGACAGGGACTTGTTTGCGATAGGAAAAGCCGAGATCGCCATGTACGACGCGTTCCATGTAGCTGATGTATTGTTCCCATACGGGACGGTCCAAGCCAAGCTCATGGCGAATGCGCGCGACGGCTTCGGCGGTGGCGCTGGGGCCAGCGTACATGCGCGCGGGATCGGCAGGCAAATAATAAATCAGCAGAAAGGTGATGATGGAAATGCCGATGAGTACGGGTATGGTCTGGATGAGACGACGGATAAGGAGGGTGGACATTAGTTTTTCTTCTTAAACCTTTGAGTGTCTTGTGCGACAAACTACGTCGCCGACCTCGAAGGTTTAGCGCTGGATGAAGCCGATTTCTTTTTGGCGATGTCATCCTCTAAATAAACCGGCAGTTTGAGGTGTGTATTTGGATGATAAAACTTGCCGCGTACGCCTTTGGAAAAATCATATTGTTTTCTCATGTTTAATGATATTTTGCCAAATCATCTTTTGCAAATGCTCAACGGTATCGGGCGAGAACAATTTATTGCTTAACATCTCAACCCCTCCTTCGATCCCTCCCCGAAACGGAGAAGGGAGTAATGCTTTGCGATTGATTTCCTCACTTTAGGGCTTGCTCAATTGCAGGTGTTAGTCGAATGAGAAAATCGGAAAAGGGTTCGAGCGCGAGTCCGACGAGGGACCAGACGACGATAAAGTTCCAGCGAATGAGGCCGTTCAAGCTGCCGCCGGGAGAGTTGGTATAGTCCCAGGGTTTTTTGCCTACGATTTTCCAGATGAGCCAGCCGCCGATGTATTCGATGACCCAGAAGCCGATGAGATAGACGAGTGCGCGAATGAGAAAGAATTGGTCGCGGACGGCGTTGTGTAAGGGTTCGTACAGGAATGCGATAGAGCCATACATCGGGAATGCCCAGAGCATTGTTTCGCCAATCAAAAGCCAATCTTTGGCTTGTCTTGAAATTTTTCGTGTGATGGCAGTCCAAATAATTTCGATGCACCAGCCGAGCGCGCCGTAGATGAAGAAACGGATGAGCATTTACAAGAGCTGTCAATATGCCCGAGCAGGAGATTGCTTCGCAAAAACGGCTCGCAATGACAAAAAGCTCACGCGTGGGCGGTGATGACGAGGGCGTGCATGGGCGCGCGGAAGGGAGCTTCACCGCCGAGCTGCGCGAAGGACTTGGTCAAGGTATCTACAACCTCGTCCACATTGCCGCCGCGCTCGCGGATGGCGGTACTGGCGGGCGTGCCTGCGAGGTAGCCTATAGCGTACTCTTTGGCAGATGGACTGGACACCTCCATAGCAATCTCTTCAAATTCCAGGTTACGGAAACCACTGTTCGTCAACAAGCTCCGTAAAACCTCGCGGTCGTTAAAGCCAAAGGGCACGGTGTAAAAGTTCGGCGGGTTGTCGGGGAAAATTTTTGACAGCGTTCCGTGTGCAAGACTCGCGGCGGGGTTGTGCGCCATGTCCCCCCACACGTTAAAGTAAAACGCCCCATTGTCTGTGAGTACCCGTCTCGCTTCTTTGAAGGCCGCGAGCTTGTCGGGAAAGAACATGACTCCGAATTGGCACGCGACTGCGCCAAAGGACGCGGAGGGAAATGGCAGGACTGTCGCATCTGCTTGTTTCCATTCGACATTTTGAAGGTCGCCGAGTTTCTTGCGCGCATAATCGAGCATGGCTTGACCAATATCTGTTGCAACAATCGGAGTGGTCAGAGGCAGGCGGGCACGTAGGGCCTGGGTCAAAATGCCTGTGCCGCAAGCAGTCTCGAGTACGGCACCGTTCGAGTTGGCTGCCACGCGATTGGCGAGGTCAGCGGCATAGGTTTCGAACATGGTCGGGCCGAGATAGCGGTCATAATTTTCGGGAATGGATTCACTAAAGATGGTGTTGGAGTCGGGCACGAAGTTGCTCCTTTGTTTTTAGAGTTTTCCCCGCTGTGTGGGATCGAGCGCGTCGCGTAAACCATCGCCGAGTAAGTTAAAGGCAAAGACGGTGATGAGAATGGCGAGTCCGGGAAAAATAACGAGCCACGGCGCGGTGCGGTAATAGGATTGTCCTTGTTGAATCATGCCGCCCCAACTCGGCGTCGGCGGTTGAACGCCGATGCCGAGATAACTCAAACTGGCTTCGAGCATGACGTTGGTCGCAATGCCAAGCGTACCCCAGACGATGATGGTGGGAATGAGCTGGGGCAAGATGTGACGAAAGAGGGTGCGCCAGCGCGGCACGCCAACCGCGAACGCGGCGGTGACAAAATCGCGTTCGCGTAGGGAAACGACTTGGCCATAAATGACGCGCGCGAGCCACGTCCAATAGACCAAGCCGATGACGACGATGATAATCCAGATGCTGGGTTTCAGAATGGCGACGAGCGCCATCGCTAAAAGCAGAGTGGGAAAAGCCAGCATGATTTCGGTAAAGCGCATGAGCAGCGATTCGACGGGATCACGGAAGAATGCTGCGCTCGCGCCGACGAGTGTGCCGATGGTTAAAGCGATGAGATTTGCTAGGACGCCGACGACGAGACTGACGCGTGCGCCGTACAGGATTCGGCTCAAGAGGTCGCGCCCGTTGGCATCGGTGCCGAGCGGAAAGCGCCAGCTGCCGTCGGTGATGAGTGTACTGGGAACGGGTTGACCGTCTTGCGTCAAGCCGTCGCGGAATTGTTCGGCAGGGTCATGCGGCGCGAGCTGGGGCGCGAACACGGCGACGAGAACGAGCAGGAGCACCAGCGCGATGCCGATTTGCGCGGAGGGGTCGCGGCGAATTTGTCGCCACGCGAGCGCGAGGAATCCGCTTTGACTCTGGGGCGTGAACGCGAGCTGCTTGGCGAGCGCGACGTTCGGTTCATGCGCTTGGGCTTGGGTTGCCATGTGGGGTGAACGATAGTGTAAGCCTATTGAGACCTGACAGGTTTTCGGAATACTCGAATTGATTGTAATTGCCAGGTGAGGAAACCTGTCAGGTCTGGGTAGAAGTCAGGTCAAGTTATTTATTGCGACAGCCACATATTTTCGTAGAAGAAGAGGTGTTCGGGATGGGTGAGGGTCGGTTGTCCATGCAATTTTGCGGAATGCGCGATGTCGTATTCGCCGTTATAGACGGGCACCCACGGCGCATCGTCCATGATGGCTTTGAACAATGGCCCATAGGCAGCGAGACGCGCGTTGCGGTCGGTCATTGCCAAGAGTTCTTTGCTCTTGGCGTGAATGGTCTGGTTGCAGTAGCGGGGCCAGTTCCAACCGCCAGGGACGTTAGAATCGCAGCCGAGAATGGGTCCGTAAAAATCGTCGGGGTCAGGATAATCTTGAATCCAGCCGAGACCGCCGGACCAGGTGAGCGGCGGTTTGCCATTGCCTGCATCGTCAATCACGTTCGGCGCGGCGAGTGTGTTGATGTTGAGCTTGATGCCGATT
>Ga0070741_10021270_pt1 | contig 10110 bp, 7 predicted proteins | sample Coa_R1_4_FD_66440 | JGI IMG/M metagenome (GOLD analysis project Ga0070741, IMG submission 66440) | Surface soil microbial communities from Centralia Pennsylvania, which are recovering from an underground coalmine fire - Coalmine... | ecosystem: Environmental > Terrestrial > Soil > Unclassified ...
AAGCTCTTCGACGAGATCGCGCCGCGCTACGCGGACCGCCCCGGCGGCTACGCGAGGATCGTCAAGCTCGGCCCGCGCCGCTCGGACTCGACCGAGATGGTCTTCCTCGAACTGGTCTAGCCGTCCCGCCCACGGGCGCCGTGAAGCCGCCGGCCGCGGCGGCGACCCGTGGCCCGGGCGCGCGGGCACGGCCGCCGATGGCCGAGCTGATCCGGCTATTCGCTTCAACTCGGCCATCGGTTGGGGAGCAGCCGGTCCGCGGCTCCCCGCCCTGGGCATCCCGGCGGGAGGGCTTGCCTCCGCTAGCCTCGGCGCGCTCCGATGCCGACCTACCGCCTGACGATCGCCTACGACGGCGGGCCGTTCGCCGGCTGGGCCGCGCAGCCCGGGCTGCGGACCGTCCAGGGCGAGATCGAGGCCGCCTTGGAGCGCATCCTCGGACGGGCGATCCGGCTCACGGTCGCGGGCCGGACGGACGCCGGGGTCCACGCCTGGGGGCAGGTCGCAAGCTTCGAGCTCGATCGCGAAGCCCCGGAGGAGCTCGGGCGCGCCCTGAACGCGCTCTTGCCCCGCGAGATCGCGATCGTCGAGGCCAAGCGCGCGGCCGACGGCTTCGACGCGCGCCGCGACGCCCGCGCCCGCGTCTACTGCTACTGGGTGCTGGCGGCCCCCGTTCGCAACCCGTTCCTCGAGGGAAGGGCGCTCTGGTGGCCGCACCCGCTCGATCGCGAGGCGCTGGAGGCCTGCGCGGCCGCGCTGCCGGGGACGCACGAGTTCACCGCGTTCACCCCCACCGAGACCGAGCACGTGCGCTTCGAGCGCGACGTCGTGGCCGCCGAGTGGCGGGCGCACGCTCCGGGCGAGCCCTTCCCGGGCTGGCTGCTCGAGTTCTGGATCGAGGCCGACGCCTTCATGCGCCACATGGTCCGCGTGCTCGTCGGCACGATGCTCGAGGTGGCAGGCGGCCGGCGCGCGCTCGACGACTTCCGCGCCCTGCTCGCCGGCGCCCCGCGCGAGCGCGCGGGGCCCACCGCGCCGGCCCACGGCCTCTACCTGGCCGCCGTCCGCTACCGGCCCACGAAACCGACCTGACCGCCGCATAGGCCCGCCACCGAGCGACGAAACCGATCTGACCCACCGCATAGGTGGGCAGGATCGGGTTCGGCGAGTTAGGGATGCCTGCCGGCTCGTTAGGCAACCCTAATTCTGTGCTAGCGTTCGGTCCGTGGGTTCGTTCGTGATCACCCTGCGCGAGGGCTTCGAGGCGGCGCTCGTCATCTCGCTCATCCTCGCCTACCTGACCAAGGTCGGCGCGCCGGAGCGGCACCGCCGCACCGTCTGGCTCGGCGTCGCCGCCGGGGTCGCGTCGAGCGTCGCGCTCGGCGCGATCCTCTTCGCGTCCGCCGGCGAGCTGGAGGGCGACGCCGAGGCCCTGTACGAGGGCACGGCCATGCTCGCGGCCGCGGCGGTCGTGACCTGGATGGCGTTCTGGATGCGAAAGCAGGCGGCGACGATCGGCGGCCACCTGCGCGAGCAGGTGAGCGAGTCGCTCCGCATCGGCGGCGGCGCCGCGCTAGCGTCGGTCGCGTTCGTCGGCGTCGCCCGCGAGGGGGTCGAGACGGCGCTCTTCCTCTTCGCGTCCACCGGCGAGTCCGGCGCCCTCGTGACGATGATCGGCGGCCTCGCGGGGCTGCTGGCCGCGGCGACGCTCGGCGTGCTCTTCTACCGCGGGGCGCTGCGCATGAACCTGGGGCGCTTCTTCACGGTGACCAGCGTCATGGTGATCGGCTTCGCCGCCTTCCTGATCTTCGGCGGCGTCCACGAGCTCGGCGAGCTCGCCGGCAGCGAGGCGCTGGAGGCGCTCGCGGTCGTGTCGGCCGCCCTCTACGGCGCCGGCTTCGCGCTGCTCTACCTGCGCGACGCGCGGGTCTCGCGCCGGGCTGCCCCGAGCGCTCCTGCCCCGAGCGCTCAGGTCAGCCGCTAGCGCTCGGGCTCCGCCGGGTAGAGCAGCCCCTCCTGGCGGGCGACCGCGTGCTCGCTCAGGACGTGCTCCTCGGTCCGCCCGTCGGCGAGGACGTGCAGGACGCGCCAGCCGCGGACCGCCAGCGCATCGGCGATGAGGCGGCGGTGGCAGCGGCGCCAGTCGGCCTCGGCGCAGGCGAAGGCGGTGCGGCGCGCCCGCGCGAGCGCCTCGAGGCGCTCGAGGCCGGCCGCGAACTCCGGCGTCTCCATGTGGTCCGCGTAGCCCCGGAAGGCCGCCACGCGCCATCCGGAGTGCCGCGAGCCCACCCGCGCGCGGCGGCGCCCGCCGAGCGCCTCCCCGAGCCGGGCGTATCCGATCCCGGCCTCCCCGAGGGCAGCCTCGAGCGCGGCCGAGTTGAACTGGGGGTGCCTCCGCGAGCCGGGGAAGCGGCGCACGTCCGCGAGCAGCGCGACGCCGTTGGCTCGCAGGAGGTGGATGAAGCGCTCGATCGGGTGAGTGGAGTGGCCGATTGTCAGGATCTCGGGCGCTGCCACGACCTCTCGATTGTGACCGTGCAGCCCGGGCGCAGCGAGGGCCGCTCGTAGAATCGCTGGCAGTGCTCGTCTTGCTGACGAACGACGACGGCATCGGCGCCGCCGGCCTCCAGGCGCTGCGCCGGGCCCTGGTCGCTGACGGGGTGGATGCCCGCGTGATCGCGCCCAACTCGAACCGCAGCGCGAGCGCGCGCTCGATCACCACGCGCACCCCGCTCTGGGTCGAGGAGGTGCGCTTCGACGACGGGGAGCTCGGGTACGCGACGGACGGCACGCCCGTGGATTGCGTGCGCTTCGCCGACCTCGGCCTGCTCGGCGAGCCCCCCGATCTGATCGTCTCCGGCATCAATCACGGCCTCAACCTCGGCGACGACATCACCTACTCGGGCACGGTCGCCGCGGCGCTCGAGGGCATCGTGCTCGGCATCCCCGCGATCGCGGTGTCGCAGCAGTCCACGGCGCGCGAGATGGACTTCCGGTTCGGCCGCGAGTTCGACTTCGGCTTCAGCGCCCGCTTCGCGGCCGAGCTGGTCCGCCTCGTCTCCGCCTCCGGGCTCCCCGACGGCACGCTCCTCAACGTGAACTGCCCGGCGGGGGAGCCCTCGGGCATCGAGCTGACGCGGCTCGGCAAGCGGCAGTACGAGGACGAGCTGCGCCTGGTGGACGAGGACGGCAGCGGCAGGCGCCGCTACACCCTCTACGGCTTCGCGCCCACGCACGAGGACGAGCCCGGCACCGACTTGACCGCGCTCGCCAGGGGGCGGGTGTCGCTGACGCCGGTGCACTTCGACCTCACGCACCTGCCGGGGCTCGACCGCCTGCGCGAGTGGGACCTCGAGGCTACTTTCCGGGCCGCGATGGCGGGCGCCGCACGGTGAGCGCCGCGAAGGGCCCCGCCGAGCGGGCGGCCGAGCTGCGCGAGCAGATCGCCCACCACGACTACCGCTACTACGTCCTCGACGACCCGGAGATCGGCGACGAGGAGTACGACGCGCTCCTCGCCGAGCTGAGGGCGTTGGAGGAGGAGCACCCGGAGCTCCGCACGCCCGACAGCCCCACGCAGCGAGTGGCCGGGGGGATGCGGCCGCTGGAGCGCTTCGAGCAGGTGCGCCACGCCGTGCCGATGCTCTCGCTCGCCAACGCCCGCGGGCCCGAGGAGTTCCGCGCCTGGGAGGCGCGACTGCACAACCGCCTGCGCTCGCTCGACATCAGCCCGGGCGAGCTTCGCTTCGTAACCGAGCCGAAGATCGACGGCCTCGCGATCTCGCTCACCTACGAGGACGGGCGCTTCACGCGCGGGGCGACGCGCGGCGATGGCGTCGTCGGCGAGGACGTGACCCCGAACCTGCGGACGATCAGGGACATCCCGGGGCGGATCGAGGACGCTCCGGGGCTGATCGAGGTGCGGGGCGAGGTCTACCTGCCGCGCTCCGCTTTCGAGGAGCTGAACGAGCGCCGCGCCGCGGCGGGGGAGTCCACCTTCGCCAACCCCCGCAACGCGGCCGCCGGCTCGCTGCGCCAGCTCGACTCCCGGGTGACCGCCGAGCGCCCGCTCTCGATCTGGTGCTACGGCATCGAGGCCGAGCGCGGCGCCCAGCTCCCCACCCACGCCGAGGAGCTGGAGTGGCTCGAGAGGCGTGGCTTCCCGGTCAGCCCCGGCGCCCAGGTTCACGAGACCGCGGACGAGGTGGTCGAGCGCTGCCGCTGGTGGGAGGAGCGCCGCGAGCAGCTCGACTACGAGATCGACGGCGTCGTGATCAAGGTGGACCAGCGCACGCTGTGGCCGGAGCTGGGCGTCGCCGGGCGCGAGCCGCGCTGGGCCGTGGCCTGGAAGTTCCCGCCGATCACCGCGATCACGCGCCTCAACAAGATCGTCTGGAACGTCGGCCGCACCGGGCGCCTGCTGCCGTTCGCGATGCTCGAGCCGGTCCGCGTGGGGGGCGTCACCGTGTCGACGGCCACCCTTCACAACGAGGAGGACCTGGCTCGCAAGGACGTGCGCGAGGGCGACGACGTAGTCGTCACCCGGGCCGGCGACGTGATACCGCAGGTGATCTCGCCCAAGCTGCCGCGCAAGCGCAAGGGCCTGCGGCGCCCGAAGCCGCCGGCCAGGTGCCCGGTCTGCGGCACTCCGACGGTCAAGCCGGAGGACTCCGTGTGGACCATCTGCCCCAACCGCCGCGGCTGCCCGGGACAGACGTTCCAGCTCGTGAAGCACTTCCGGGGCGCGATGGACATCGAGGGGCTGGGGGAGAAGAACGTCATGCGCTTCCTCGACGAGGGCCTGATCTCCGACCCCGCCGACATCTACGACCTCACCGCCGAGCGGATCGCGGCGCTCGACGGCTTCGGCGAGGTCTCCGCCCGCAACCTGATCAGCGAGATCGAGCGCTCGAAGGAGCGCCCGTTCGGGACCGTCCTGTACGCGCTCGGCCTCCCGGGGATCGGCTACGTGAACGCGAACGCGATCGCGAGCCACTTCGGCTCCATCGACCGGCTGCTGGAGGCGAGCGCCGAGGAGATCGCCGAGGTGGAGGGGATCGGGCCGGTGCTGGCGGAGCAGGTCCGCGAGGAGCTCTCCGACGAGGCGGTGCTCGACCTGATTCGCCGCCTGCGCGAGCGCGGGCTGCGCTTCGAGCTCTCCGAGGAGGAGCGGCGCGCCGAGGGCGGCCCGCTCGAGGGGAAGACCTTCGTGCTCACAGGCACCCTGCCCAGCCTCACTCGCGACGAGGCGACCGCGCTCATCCGCGGCGCCGGCGGCAAGGTGACGGGCTCGGTTTCGCGCAACACCGACTACGTGGTCGCCGGCGACAGCCCGGGGTCGAAGCTCGCGAAGGCGGAGGAGCTCGGCGTCCCGGTCATCGACGAGGACGGGCTCCGCGAGCTGCTCCGCGAGGTCGGCGCCGCCGCCTGAATAGAGTTCCCCGCGCCGTGGGCGTCATCTGCAGAGGGGCCGGGCCCTACCGGCTCGCGATCCTCGCCTTCGCGGCGGTCAACCTGGCGATCGCGCTCGCGGTGGGCGACTACCAGACGCTCCACGGCGACGAGTGGACTTACGTCCGCCGGATCGTCCAGGACGGCCTGATCGGCGGGATCCTCCACCCCCCGAACGCGAAGTACGCGCTGCCCGTGCCGCTCACGGTCTACTGGGCGTTCCTGAACTTCTTCGGGCTCGGCAGCTACCTCCCGTTTCGCCTCCTGACCGTCGCCCTGCTCGCGACCAACGGGCTTCTGCTCTTCGAGCTCGCCCGCCGCCACGCGGGGGCGGTCGTGGCCTGCACGCTGGCGTGCCTGACGGTCCTGCTCGGGTCCGCCGGGGTGGTCGTGGCGATCTCCTTGCGCTCCCCTTCGCTCATGGCGCTCGCGGCCGGGCTCGGGGCCCTGCTCGCGCTCGAGCGGCGCACCCGGCGCGGCGACGTGGCGGCGCTCGCCCTCCTCTGCCTCTCGGTGGCCTGCCACCCGCTCGGCCTCGCCTTCATCGCCGGCGCCGCCATCGTGCTCGCCGGCCGCCGCTGGCGCTCGGCGTGGCGGGAGGCCTGGATCGTCGTGCCGCCGGCCGCGCTCGCGTTCGCGCTCGTCCAGCTCACCTCGCCGCCGCCGGGGGTCCAGGCATCGCTGAGCGACCGCGTCCACAACGCGGTCCACTTCCTCCCCGACACGTTCGTGGCCACCGTCGCCGGGGCGAGCGGGCTGTTCGAGCCCGTCTGGGAGCGGAGCCAGGACTTCCACACGCCGCTCGCGGCGGTCGTCGCGGCGCTCCTGCTGCTCGCGGTTGCGCTGGCGTTCGCGCTCCGCTCCGATCGCCGGCTCGCGATCCTGGCCGCGGCCACGGTCGCGCTGGCCCTCTTCGCCGGCCCACTGCTCGCGCCCGGCGCGCAGCGGGCGCCGGCCGTGGAGCGCTACGTCTACCCGAACACGGTCGCGCTGCTCCTCGTCCTCGCGGTCTCGCTCGGCGGGCTCGCCGGCGGGCGCCGCCTGCAGACGCCGGCGCTCGCCGCCGGGGCTGCGGCCTTCGCCTTCGCCGTGAGCGCGAACGGGCTGGCGCTCAAGCGCGCCTCCGTCGAGCTGTCCGCCAACGCCGACTACGTGCGGGCCGAGCTGGCCGCCTTCGACCTCGCCGATGGCGGGCTGCGCGAGCGCTCGCTCTACCCCGACAGCTACCGGCAGGTGCTCGGCCGCCATCGCCTCTACCTGTCGCCGGGGCTCTACCGGAAGGTGAAGGCCGACTTCGGAAGCCCCGCCTGGTCGCCCGGCGAGCTCCGCGCCCGGCCCGAGGCGGTGCAGGCGGACGCGGACCGGACGCTGGCCCTGATCATCGGCCTGCGGCCGGTCCCGGGCGGGGGGCCCGCCAGGCTCGAGACGCCCTCCGCCCCCCGCCCCTGCCGGCGCCGGGCGGCTGGCGCCAGCCGCCCGGGACTTGCCCGCGTGCCGGAGCGGGTGCCGCTGCTGGTGGACGCGCCGAGCGCCTCCGTCGAGCTCTGGCTGGGTCGCTTCGCGCCGCCCAGCTACCCGCTCGGGAGGATCGCGCCGGGGCGCCCGGTGATCCTGCGGATCCCGGCGACCGCGGGCGGAGCCTCTTGGCGCCTCGGCTGGCGCCCGGCCTCGGCGCCGCTGCGCGTGTGCGCCGGGGCTGGCTGAGGGCCCCGTGCGGCGGCTCCGCCCAGCCCTCCTGCGATAATCGCCTGAGCCATGGGTAACGTCGTCGAGTTCGACCAGCCCGGGCCGCAGCGACGGGGCGCACGAGTCAGGAGGGTCAGGCACCGGCCGTCGAAGACGGCGCTCGTCCTCGGCGGCGGCGGCTTCACCGGAGGCGTCTACGAGGTCGGCGCGCTCCGCGCCCTCGACCTCCTCGCGGTCAACTACACCGTCAACGAGTTCGACATCTACGTGGGGACGAGCGCCGGCGCCTTCATCGGCGCCGCGATCGCCAACGGGATCACGCCCGAGGAGATGATGCGGGTGCTGAACCCGGAGCTTCCGTCCCCGCTTCGCGAGATCCGCCTCTCCGCGCTCCTGCGGCTCAACTACGAGGGCTTCCTGCGGAAGTCGCTGACCCTCCCGCTGCGCTTCGCCGGCGTCGCGCGGGAGCTCCTCGCCCATCTCGGCGAGGTGAGCGCGATCGACCTCGTGACCGGGCTCTCGACCGGCCTCCCGGCGGGGATCTACTCCGGGCGCGGGATCGAGCGGTACGTGCGGGAGATGCTGTCGGACCCCGACCGGACCAACGACTTCCGCCTGCTCGAGCACGAGCTCTACATCGTCGCCACCGACCTCGACACCACGGAGCGCATCGTGTTCGGCGAGGGCGAGTGGGCGAGCGTGCCGATCTCGCGCGCGGTTGCCGCGTCGGGCGCCCTGCCCGGCGTCTACGAGCCGGTCGAGATCGAGGGCCGCGAGTTCATTGACGGCGGCATCGCCTCGACCACGAACGTGGACGTGGCGGTGGAGCGGGGCGCGCGCTTCATCGTCGTGATCAATCCGCTCGTTCCCTACGTCAACGACTTCCGCAAGCGGATCCCGACGATCACCGGCAGCCGCGTTCGCCGCGTCTCCGACATGGGGCTCTCAGCCGTCCTCAACCAGACCTTCCGCCTGATGTCGCACGACCGGCTGCACCGCGCGGTCCAGTACTGGGAGGAGCGCTACCCCGGCGTGGACATCATCCTGATCGAGCCCGAGCTCGACGACGAGCTCATGTTCGGGACCTCGATCCTCGACTACCGGGCCCGGCTCGAGGTCGCCAAGCACGGCTTCGAGTCAGTGACCCTGCGGCTGGCCCGCGACTACGAGCGCTACCGCTCGATCGCCGAGCGCCACGGCATCCAGATCTCCGCGCGGCGCGTGCGCCACGTGCTCGAGCAGGTCGAGCGGGAGCGAGAGCAGGTATCCGCCTGGCGCCGCGTGCTCGAGCAGACAACGAGCACCCTGCTTCGCCAGCGGGCGCGCGAGGGAGCCGGGCGGCTCTCCCCGGCCGAGGAGCCTGAGCCTACGGCCGAGGCGGGCGATACCTACCCCGAATAGAGCGCGTCGATCCTGTCGGCGTACTTCTCGGCGACGACGTTGCGCTTGACCTTCATCGTCGGCGTGAGCTCGCCGCCCTCCTGCGAGAGGTCGCGGGGGAGGATCGCGAACTTCTTGACCTGCTCGACGCGGGCGAACTTGCGGTTGACCTTGTCCAGGTGGGCCTGGATCACCGCCCTCACCTCGGGGCTCTCGGCCAGGGCCTCGGGGTCGCCGGGAAGGCGGTGCTCGGCGGCGAACTTCTCCGCCTCCTCGGGGTCCAGGGTCACGAGCGCGACGAGGTAGGGGCGGCGGTCGCCGATCACCACGCACTGCGAGACCAGCGGGCATTGCTTGATCTCGGCCTCCAGGTTGGCGGGCGTGATGTTCTTGCCGCCGGCGGTGATGATGATGTCCTTCTTGCGGCCGGTGATCTTCAGGTAGCCGTCCTCGTCCAGCTCGCCGATGTCGCCGGTGTGGAGCCAGCCGTCGCGCAGGGTCTCCGCCGTCGCCTCGGGGTTCTTGTGGTAGCCCTGGAAGACGTTCGGGCCGCGGACCAGGATCTCGCCATCGTCGGCGATCCTGACCTCGCAGCCGGGGAACGGCTTGCCGACGGTGCCGATCTTGAAGTCCTCGGCGGTGGCGATCGTTGCCGCGGTGGAGGTCTCCGTCATGCCCCAGCCCTCGACCACCGTCACCCCGCAGGCGTCGAAGAAGCGCAGGATCTCGGGGTTGATCGGGGCCGCGCCGCTGACCGCGAGCTTGAGCCTGCCGCCGAAGACCTCGCGCACGCTCGCGAGCACCAGGCGATCGGCGAGCGCGTGCTGGGCGCGCAGGAACGGACCGATCGGCTGGCCGGCGCGCTCGCGCTCGCGCACCTTCCTGCCCACCTCGACGGCCCAGCGGAAGACCGCCCGCTGCGCCGCTCCGCCCTGCTCTGCCTTGGCGGTGATCGCCGAGTAGATCTTCTCGAAGATCCGCGGAACCGAGGGGAAGTAGGTCGGCCTCACCTCCGCCAGGTTCGGCACGATCCTGAGCGGATCGCGCTCCCAGTAGGCGAGCGTCGCGCCGAGGGCGAAGGTGCCGAACTGGATCAGGAGCGCGAACGAGTGCGCCAGGGGCAGGAACAGGTAGGTCAGCTCTTCCTCGCCGAGCGCCCCGACCTCGAGCACCATGTCGAGCATCGCGCGGTAGTTGCCGTGCGAGATCACGCAGCCCTTCGGCGGCCCCGTGGTGCCCGACGTGTAGATGAAGGTGCAGATGTCCTCCGGGGTCACGGAGCGCCAGCGCTCCTCCCAGGCCGCCTCGTCGCGGGCAGCGCCGAGCCGCGCCAGCTCGTCCATCTCCATCGCGTCCTCCGCGCCGCCCTCCATCATGATCACCCGCTCGAGCTGAGGGCAGCGGTCGCGGACCTTGCGGATCTTCTCGAGCTGCTCGGCGTCCTCGACGACGACCAGGCGCGAGTCCGAGTTCTCGAGCACGTACTGGCACTCCTCGGGCGAGTTGGTCTGGTAGATCGGCACGACGGTCGCCCCGGCGCTCAGCGCCGCGAAGTCGAAGTAGGTCCACTCCGGCCGCGTGTTGGCGAGGATC
>Ga0070741_10021271_pt1 | contig 10110 bp, 5 predicted proteins | sample Coa_R1_4_FD_66440 | JGI IMG/M metagenome (GOLD analysis project Ga0070741, IMG submission 66440) | Surface soil microbial communities from Centralia Pennsylvania, which are recovering from an underground coalmine fire - Coalmine... | ecosystem: Environmental > Terrestrial > Soil > Unclassified ...
GCGCCGGGATCGCGAGTCTGGAGTCTTCTGCAATGAAGCCGGCTTCACCCCGCGCGAGCATTGAGGCTATTGCCTACGCGCTTCCACGGCGCGCCTTGAGCAACGAAGATTTGAAGAAGCAGTATCCCGAGTGGGACTTCGAGCGCCTGGAGAAGCGGGCTGGGGTATTCACGCGCTACATCGCAGAGGAGGACGAAACCGCGCTCGATTACGCCGTGCGCGCCTGTGAACAGCTGGATGGGCAGGGACGGCTGCGAAAAGATGAGATTGATGCGCTCATCTTCTGCACGCAAAGTCCGGATTACATTATGCCGCCGAACTCCTGCATCCTGCATGGCAGGCTCGGCCTTGCCAGCCAGGTGATGGCGTTTGACATCACGCTCGCCTGCTCGGGCTATATCTACGGCCTGCAGCTTGCCGACAGCATGATCCGAAGCGGCAGTGCCCGTCGCGTGTTGTTGGCAACCAGCGATACTTACTCGCGCTACATTCATCCCGGCGACCGGGCGACGCGGTGTCTTTTCGGGGATGGCGGGGCAGTAACCATTTTGTCGGCATCGCATGGCCGGCGCGGTATCCGCGATATCCGCTGCGGCACTGCCGGGAAACACCATGAGAAGTTCATCATTCCGGCCGGCGGAATGCGGCTGCCGCGCTCAGCGCAAACTGCGACCGAGACGAGAGATCAAAGCGGGAACATCCGCAGCCCGGAGCACATTCGCATGGATGGCCTGGGTGTGCTTTCCTTCTTTAATTCCACGGTGCCATGCTCGGTCAAGGAGATCCTGGAGTCCAACAAGTTGTCGTTGTCCGATGTGGACTTGTTTGTCTTCCACCAGGCTAGCCAGATCGTCTTGGATACGTTGCGCACGGCGCTGAACATCCCCGCGGAAAAGATGGTCTACGATCTGGCCGAAGTGGGAAATTTGGTCTCCGCTTCCATCCCGATTGCCCTGAGCCGTGCCTTGGAACGCGGGCAGGCAACACCTGGGCAGCTGGCGCTGCTCTGCGGCTTCGGTGTGGGACTTTCCTGGGGCACGGCCCTGGTTGATCTCTAAATTCTCATGACCGCCACTGATTTCATTCTCGAACGCATCGCGGCCGGAGAGGACCAGCCTGCCCTGTTCTGGCGTGGACAGGCCTACGACGGGAACTGGCTGGTCCAGCAGATTTCCCGCGACAGGAAGTGGCTCGAGCAGAATGGCGTCGGCGCCGGCAGCGTAGTGCTTCTCAAGGGGGATTATGCACCGCGGAATGTGTCGTTGCTTCTCGCCCTGATTCAGCTCAAGGCGATCATCGCCCCACTTCTGCCGTCGAGCCTGGAAAAGAACCCCACGCTCACCGGCCTGGTGAACCCGTCCTTTCACCTCGGCGGCGCGCCGGACGGCGAGCCGGAGCTTCGCCGGGTACAGGAAACCGAGGCGCATCCACTGATTGTTACCTTGCGGCAGCGCGGAGAGCCGGGATTGATTCTGTTCACTTCCGGCTCGACCGGAAAACCCAAAGGGGTGGTGCACGATTTCGGACGTCTGCTGATGAAGTTTCAGAAGCGGCGGCCCGCCATGCGCACGCTGAACTTCCTGCTGTTCGACCACTGGGGCGGGCTCAACACGCTACTGCACTGTCTCTCCAACAACAGCGCGGTGGTGTTGCCGGAAACGCGCACTCCGGACGCAGTCTGCCAGCTCCTGGAACAGCACCAGGTCGAGCTGCTGCCGGCCTCGCCGACGTTCCTGAACCTTCTGCTGCTCAGCAAAGCGTATGTGGGACGCGATCTCTCCTCGCTGCGCCTGATCACCTACGGCGCCGAACCCATGCCGGGCACCACGCTGGCCGCGCTGAGAAATGTCTTCCCCAACGTCGAGTTGCGCCAGACTTACGGCCTGATCGAGCTTGGAGTTCTGCGGGCCAAATCCATGTCCAGCGACTCCCTCTTCGTCAAGGTCGGAGGCGAAGGTTACGATCTGCGCGTGGTGGACGGCATCCTGCAGATCAAAGCCGATTCCGCAATGCTTGGTTATCTGAACGCGCCCAGCCCGTTTACCGAAGACGGCTACTTTATTACCGGCGATCGGGTCGAGCTTAACGGCGAATACATGCGGTTTCTGGGACGAGACTCAGAGTTGATCAACGTGGGCGGACAGAAGGTCTTTCCCGCCGAGGTGGAGGCGGTCCTCCTGGAGTGCGACCTGGTGGGCGACGCCGTGGTCTATGGGCAGGCCAATCCCATCACCGGGAAAATCGTCTGCGCTGACGTGCAGCTGCGCGGCGCACACCAGGAAGCCGAGGCCCGGCGGGCAATCCGCAAGTTCTGCAGCCAGAGATTGGAGCCGTTTAAAGTGCCGGTAAAGATTCGCTTCGTAGACGGCGGCCTCACCAGTGACCGGCTCAAGCGGCTGCGCATCGGCCGGGAAACCAGCGAAGCCGAAACCACATAAGCCCGGTCTATGCCGCGTCCGGCGACCGTGAAATCGCCGTTTTCCCTGGACCCTTCTTTTGCTCAGAGCGTGCCGCGGCCGGCTCACGCTTCAGCGCGGCATCCATATACCCCTTGAGCAGGACAGCAACAGTTTCTACCAGTGGCTCGTTCATAATGTCCCGCCGGGTTTTCTGCTGAGAGGGGGCGCCGATCACGTGATCTTCGACCTGGCGCGCCAGCTTCGACCAGCCCATGCCGGGATCGTGATCGTAGATGCCGGCGCCGCGGAAGATCACCAGTCTTCCGTCCAGGAACTGCGGCGAATATCTCTTCTCCGCTTGCAGCAGAGCGCGCGCGATATAGAGTTCGCGCCATTTCTGTGGGACCGGAATTCCAGCAGCGACCATCCACCGGCAGCCGTGTTTGTGCACCATCCCCCAGCCGGCATACAGCATGTTTTCTGCTCGCCAGCGTACTGCTCCTTGGATTCTGCCCAGGAAGGTCCTCCTTCCAGGAGAGCTGGCAGGCTTGGGGGTGCGCTCGGCAATAAACGGACGTTCGCCGGGTGGGCGATTGAATCGCAAAGGCGCGCTGAACATTGCCACCAGGTTGGCCGAGATACCTTGCTTCCACAGTTGCTGGGCCATCTCAAAAGCCACAATTCCGCCGAAACAGTAGCCTCCAATGAAGTACGGGCCACTGGGCTGGACTTTGCGCATCTCGTCGAGGTAATGGCCGGCCATGGCTTCGATGCTCGTGCGTCCGATGCGCCGGCCGTCCACTCCTTCGGGCTGAAAGGCGTAAAAGGGCTGATCGGGCCCCATGGCCCGCGCAAGCCGGTGCAGGAAGAGAGTTCCGCCCGTTCCGCCGTGAACGCAGAAGAAGGGCGGGCGGGACACGGCCGTCTGAATTTCAACCACTGTGCGATAGCTGAAATCCTTCGCGCGTTTGCGCAGCCGGTTAGCGAGCTGTTCGATGGTAGGTGACTCGAACAGGGCAGAGAGGGGAATGTCCTCGCCAAACTCGCGGGAGATCTTCATGAAGAGGCGGGCCGCGAGAACGGACCTTCCGCCCAGGTCAAAGAAGCTGGTGTTCACGCCGATGGGTCGGATGCCTAAGACGCTTTCCCACAGAGATACCAGCCTGCGTTCAGTCTTGTCCCGAGCGGCAACATATGTTCCGGCACCCGTGAAATCAGCCGCCGTCGGAGCTGGCAGGACTTTCCGGTCCACCTTGCCATTCGGCGTCATGGGGAACGCCGGCAATTCAACGAAAGCGGCCGGAACCATGTACTCCGGCAGGTGCTGCTCCAGATACTTACGCAGATCTGAAATGGCAGGCCTCTCCTCCGGAGCAAGGACAACGTAGGCTGCGAGGAATTTATTACCGGGCTGGTCCTCCCGCGCGACGACCACCGCCTGTTTCACGCCGCTATGTTGTTCGAGGACTGCCTCGATTTCGCCCAACTCGATGCGAAAACCGCGCACCTTGACCTGGTGGTCAAGGCGCCCCAGAAACTCAACCTCTCCGTGCGGCCGGCAGCGCGCCAAATCGCCGGTCCGGTATAAGCGTAAATCGCCGTCTGGAGAAAAAGGGTCAGGGACAAATTTCTCGGCGGTCAGCTCCGGACGCTCGAAGTAGCCGCGGGCTACGCCGGCGCCTCCGATGTAGAGCTCTCCTTCTTGTCCGGCGGGAAGCGGTTCCCGTCGTTCGCTGAGCACATAAAGGCTGGTATTTGCTATGGGGCGTCCGATGGGTACGGAGCGCTCCTCGTTGCCGCGCACGCGGTAGAGGCTGGACCAGATCGTGGTTTCGGTGGGACCGTAGAGGTTCCAGACCGAACCTGCGCGTTTCACGAGTTCACGCGCCAGCTCGGCAGACAAGGCTTCTCCGCCGCAGAGAACCCGTAAATCGCGCTTTCCCTCCCAGCCGGATTCAATCAGCAGACGCCAGGTGGCAGGGGTGGCCTGCATTACAGTGGCACCAGCGTGGTTCAGCAAGGCCGCCAGTTTCCTGCCATCCTGAGCGGCTTCGCGGCTGGCGATCACCACTCTCGCCCCTGCGATCAGAGGCAGGTAAATCTCCAGCCCTGCTATGTCGAAGCTCAAAGTCGTCACTGCCAGAAGGACATCCTGCGGCCCCAGGCCGGGTTCCTGCTGCATGGAAAGAAGGAAATTCACGAGGTTACGATGTTCGATCTGGACGCCCTTGGGCCGTCCGGTCGAGCCAGAGGTGTAGATCACATAAGCAAGGTTTCTCGGACCGGGAGGCGTGCCCTTGAGCGGAACAACTGAAGGAAGGGGGCTGCGAGAGTCGAGAAGCTGCACCTCGATACCAGGATCGGGCAGCCTCGCGCGGACGTTCTCTTGCGTGACCAGAATTCTGACCCGTGCGTCCTCAAGAATGTATCGAATGCGCTCCAGGGGATACGAAGGATCGAGGGGAACGTAAGCTCCGCCAGCTTTCAGAATTCCAAGCAGCCCAACGACCATGTCAATGGAGCGCTCCACGCACAAGCCGACCAGCGCCTCGGGGCCAATTCCTTTGGCTCGCAGAACCTGAGCCAGGTCGTTGGACCGGGCCTCCAGTTCGCCATAGGTCAGGCTTTCTTCGCCGCAAAGCACCGCGACTGCTGACGGACTACGTCGCGCGACGGCTTCAATCAGTTCGTGAACACAGGATTGCGTCGCGACATTCGAGGGGCGCACCTTCGAAGTCGCGACATTCGAGGGGCGCACCTTCGAAAACGAGGGAAAGGCAGGGTCAGACGAAGGCGAAGCCACCGGACAACTCCTCAGGGACTCAGCCACCAGTTACTCGATCTGGTCTCAAACGTGCCGATTCAGGCCGATGGCAGCCGGGGTGAATTACTGCAATGGCGCGTGGTCTGAGGTGCAGAACTGAAGTTTCGGGTTGCCTGGAGTCCCCGACAGCGTTGACACGCGCCCAAATGGCCGATTTCCGCCTTGCATCCAGGCCTGTTTTCGGGTTCAATAGTGAGCGGGATCTTCTCCCCTGGTCCCCGTTACCGTGGTGTTTTCTCCCCCTCAAAACGTGCGTGCTAGGATGCAGTTGTGGCCAAAGTCCTGCTAATCGTCCCCCATTTCTGGGACCCTGTTTGTGTCCCTCTTGGCATCAGCTCGCTCAAGGCCTATGCCGATACTCATGGGCATGAAGTAGAACTGCTGGACTTCAACACTGTGCCGGAGATCTTCGGGGTGCAGCGCGCCTACTTCACCGAATGTAAAGCGCAGTTTGCCCACTTCAACGACTGGAACATCGAGCGCAATGGGACGGAGATGCTTGCCATCCACCAGATGCTCTACCTGTACGCGCGCAACCGCCCCAACTACAAAGAGCTGGTCGCCGAGGTCCTCAACATGGACCAGCGGGACATGGCGCAGTTCATGGACCAGCTGGACATTACACGCTTCGACGCGCTCTTCGCCGGACTGTACGGGAAAGTTTCTTCCATTCTGGCGCGGGTGCTGAACTCGGCGAAGTTCGACGTGGTGGGATGTTCGCTATTCAATTCCACCTGGCCGGGGACGCTATTCATACTCAAGCGGGTGAAGTCGCACCTTCCCGGAGTTCGGACCGTCGTGGGCGGCCCCGGACCACTCATGGGGATCACGTCCCGCGCGGAAGAAGTCACTCGCTTCATGGAGAACCATGAATTTATTGACTACTTCGTGGTAGGCGAGGGGGAATACTCGTTCCTGCACATTCTGGACAATCCGGACTTCCCCCGTGGGGTGCTGGACCCTTCGCGCAATCTCACGAGAATCGAATCGCGGAAGAATTTCGTGAAGTCCGAGGAGCTGCCCGCGCCGGACTACGGCCAGCTGGACATCTCGCGCTATCTGCAGCTTTCGGTGGCCAGCTCACGCGGGTGTCCCTTCGATTGCTCATTCTGTGCCGAGACCGTCTTCTGGAAAGGCTATCGCGCCTTCAAAGGCCGTACCTTCGATCAGATGGAAATTCTTGCGCAGCGCTACCAGCGGGCTTCTTTCTATCTGTGCGATTCTCTCAGCAATACCACCATCGGTCCCATCGCGTCGGCCATCAAGAGTACCGGGCGGCCATATAAACTCGACTGTTATCTGCGTGCCGACAAAACGGTAGCGGACCATCCCCAGGATGTGCGCGCCTGGCGGGAAGGCGGACTGGTCAGGGCGAGATTAGGCATGGAGTCGGCCAGCCAGCGGATTCTCGATGCCATGGTCAAGAAGACTACGCCCGACAGTATGTCGCGCAGCCTGGAAGTGCTCTCCGCCGAAGGCATCATCACCAGCACGTTGTGGATTGTCTGTTTCCCGGGGGAAACCGAAAAAGAGTTCAACGACACGCTGGACTTCATCCGCGCGAACCGGGCCCAGATCTATCAGGCCGATGCGTGGCTCTTTCAGTATCATCCTGCCGGTCTTGCTCATTCGAGCGAGATTGACAAGGATCGCGGATCGCGGTTCCGGTACTGCGATGAAATCAACCACATTTTGGCGGTTGCGCCCTACGTGGTGGACCGGGACATATCGGCGCGCGAGCGCTTCGATCGTCTGGAGCGTTTCGTCCGCACCATGCGGGAACTTGAGATACCGAATCCATACAGCGTCTATGAGTGGATCGCTGCCGAGGGACGTTGGAAGTCCATGGGGCGCTCGGTCCATTGGGATGTCGAAACCAGCATGATGGCGCTGAACGCCTGAATGGAGAGCAGCGGCGGCATTATGCAACCTACCTCGCACGGCATCAGTATTCGCATCGCAGCCAATTTCACCGTCGAGCCCATCGAAGAGTTCCTGGCGTATTGGATAGCGGAGCTGGGAATCCGCTCGGAAATCCGTTTCGCCCCTTACAACCAGGTCTTTCAGCAGCTGCTCGAGGGCGGCCTGCTTCGCACCAACACTGGCGGCGTGAATCTGGTTGCGCTTGACCTGGACGCGTGGCTGCCCGAAGGGCCGCTGGCGGAAGGCCGGGCGCAGTTGGAACGAACTGTCGCCGACCTTATTTCCATTTTGCGGGTCGCAAACAGCGGCGTGGCCGGCGCGGTCCTGATCTTTCCGCCGTTCATTCAGCTCGGACGCAATGCCGAGCGGGCTGCTGCCGTGGCTGCAGCCAGGACATCCATCCTGGAGCAGTGCGCAACCATTCCTGGCTGGAGCGCTCTTGATCTCGATCAAACTGCCACACTCTACGCGGTATCTGAGACTCGCGATCCGTTTACCGATGAGCTGGGCAACATTCCGTTCACCGAGGAAATGTATGTGGCCGCCGCGACCGCCGCGGCGCGCTGGATTCGAGCCGCCCTTGCCAAACCCCGCAAGGTCATCGTGCTCGATTGTGACAACACCCTCTGGCAGGGAATCTGCGGTGAAGGAACGATGCAGGTGACCCCTCCCTACCGCCGCCTGCAGCAGTTCATGCTGGAGCAGCGGGAGCGGGGAATGCTGCTCGCCATGGTCAGCAAGAACAACGAAGCCGACGTGCTGGAGGCTCTCGAATCGAAAGACTGCCTGCTGCGCCCCGAACACTTTGCTTCGTGGCAGATCAACTGGAAGCCGAAATCCGAGAATCTGGCGCTGCTGTCAGAAGAGCTCGGGCTTGCTCCGAACAGCTTCATTTTTGTGGACGATAACGCCTACGAGTGCATGGAGGTCCGGAACAGCTGCCCCGAGGTGTTGACCATCCCGCTGCCCTCGGACCCCGACTTGATCCCGGCATTCCTTGAGCATATGTGGGTGTTCGACCGCAGGGCAGCAACCGAGGAAGACCGCAATCGGGCGGCAATGTACGAAGCCGAGCGGCAGCGGACGGCCCTGAGTAAGACGGCCCTGACTGCGGAGGAATTTCTTGCCAGCCTGCAGATTGAGATTCAGTTCGCTCCGGTGGCGGATGGCGATCTGGCGCGCGTTGCCCAGCTCACCCAGCGCACCACCCAGTTCAATATGACCGGCGTGCTGCACACCGAGCAGAGCTTGAAATCTCTCCTGTCTCAAGGCACGCACGAATGCTGGACGGTGCGCGTGCGTGACGTTTTCGGCGATTACGGGCTGGTCGGGGTAGCGCTGTTCAAAGTGGCGGACGGCGCCCTGCGCATGGAGATCTTCCTCATGAGTTGTCGCGCACTGGGCCGGCGCGTTGAACATCAGATCATTGAGAAATTGAAGCGCCTCGCAATCGAGCGTGGCGCCGATCGCCTGGTGATTCCTGTTGTGCCGACGGCCAGAAACCGTCCGGCGCGGGAGTTTCTGGCCAGCCTGTGCGGCGTCTCGGCTGACGCGCAGGATCCGTTCGAGTGCGTCCTGTCCGCGACCAGCGGTTCGTCCGAATGGCGTCCGGCAGAAGCGGTTGCGGCGGCGACAGCCCAGCCGGAAACCGGCGCAGCGCCGAAGCTTCCCGTACTGACCGAGGAAGAAGGCCTGATGGTGCAGATCGCGAGCGAGATGCAGAGCGCGTCTTCGATCGTCAATGCCATCCGGCACAGGAAGAAGCCGCGCCCGGCCAACGCCGGGCCGCTGGTCCCGCCCCGCAGTCCGCTTGAGAAGACCCTGGTGCAGATCTGGTCGGACTGCCTGGGCGTGGAACCCATCGGCATTCGCGACAACTTCTTCGATTTCGGGGGGCAGTCGCTTCGGGCTACGCGGGTGCTCACGCGGGTGCGGGCGGAGCTGGGAGTGGAACTCAGCCTGACCGCGCTCTTCAAGACGCCGACGATCGAGGCCATGGCCGCCGGCATTTCCGAAATGGCGGCGGCACGCTCCTGACTGCTCTCGTCAACGTAAGGCGGCCTCCTCACCCACACCGGCGCGGTTCAGACTCCAGGCCCCAGGATTGATGGCGGCGCCACTGATGCGCGCTTCTGCGAGCTCCACCGGAAGCACATAGTGCGGTCCCTCGAGGTCGGCGACGGACTGCAGAAAGCTCTGCATGGGCTGGTTGCGCCCGCTGCGGCGAAACTCAAACACAATTTTCGTGGAACGGCGCTCCGCGGCTGTGTGCGCAAGCGCTGATACGACCGCGTGCTCCACCTGCTTGCCAAGGACCGTGCAGCTCAGCGAGAACGAGCTTACGACCAGCGCGTTGTCACTCCAGCGATATACCACAACCCCGGAAGGCCCGTGATCGGAGAACCGGTCGCGGACGGAAACCAGCGCGCAGCCCGGGGAGGCCAGAATCGCGTCCACTTCGGAATCGGAGATGTCCGGCCTTTCTCCGGTTAGCGAGAACGATGCAGCAGTGCGCAGGATGCGGTCCACGTGCGGCCGGCCTCCGCTGCCCGCCGGCGCGAGCTCAACCTGAACATTCAGGCCGGCGAGATAGGCTGCGAGTTCGGGCGACCCACCCGTCGCCACGTGAGACGCGCTCGAGTCCTTTTGTGCCAGCGTGCGCGCGATTTCGGCGGCCGCGAATTCGCCCAGATGGTCAAAGGCGGTCTGGGTGAAGGGGATGTGGCCGAGCCTGTCGCCCTCGTGGTCCTCGAAGCCCGGCCCGGAAATAGTAGCGGGCCAGTGTACAGAAGTGACCTGAGAGATGTTGCGCACTCGCGCCACAAGAAGATTGGTGTAAGTCCGGCATAGGGAGCCTAATTTGCCATGCTCGGAGACCCAGCCCGGGATCGGGCAGGCCAGGAACCACACCGGCATACCGCGGTATGAGAGGGCGGTAATTTCATTGATGAATTCGTTGAGGCG